>Ga0080006_1156744_pt1 | contig 27724 bp, 44 predicted proteins | sample RS3BMetagenome_FD_69209 | JGI IMG/M metagenome (GOLD analysis project Ga0080006, IMG submission 69209) | Ferric oxide microbial mat and aquatic microbial communities from Rainbow Spring, Yellowstone National Park, USA - RS3B (SPADES... ...
AGACCAAGTTTTAGATATTTCTTGGATAAAAACGTGGATAAAAAATACTATTATAATAACAAGCCTCTATACAAACATTTAAAAAAATATAATCTTTCTTTTGATACCGTCTATCAGTGGAGGAGAATATACTTGAGAGAAAATAAAAAAGGTGTAGTTCCTACTCTTACGGCAAATATGGGTTCTGGTGGTCATAACGTTCCAATTATAAGAGATAAAAAAGGAATAAGAAAACTTACACCAAGAGAATGTTTTAGGCTTCAAGGTTTTCCGAATAGTTTTAAACTTCCAAATATTCCAGATTCATATTTATATCATCAAGTAGGAAACAGTGTTCCCGTTACTGTTGCGGAATTGATTGCTCGCAATATTGTTAAAATAATAAAATAGAAACATATTTAAATGTTTATTTCTTAATATAATTGTGATTTAATTGATAGACATGAAATATAAGGCGTTTGAAATAAAAATAAAAGATGATGGCGAGATAGAAGGTCTATATAAAGGAAATCCTTTGTGGGCTATGACAGAAAAGTATTATAAGTCTTGGAGATCCGTCAAGCCGTTGGGAGATTTTAGACCCTGGGGGAAGAAAAAAACTGTCCAGGTTATATATGGTGGAGATTTCAGAGAAGCGTATGGAATATTAAACGATTATATAAATAAAATGGAAGGTGAAAAAGAAATAAAAACAATTTGTAATTGCTTCAAGAATCTATACCATAAGTCTCATAACTATGAAACAGTAGATGATTGCACTACATATTTGTTGAAAAAATTATCTTTATTTGATAAGAAAAGTGGTGCATCAAAATGACAAAAATAAAACATATGAAAAACAGCATAGAAATAAAAGATAATGGAGAGATAGATGCTTCATATGCAGATTATTTTGGGAATTCTTATATATATAAACTTACCAAAAATTCGTTTGAAGTCATAGAAAATGACTTATCTGTTGTAGGCGGAACTATGGATTATAGCAAAATATATAATTCGTTTAAATCTGCAATAAAAAGAATAAAACAAAACAAAGACATAGAAAGCATAATTTGTGTGTTTAATTCACACACTGATGAGATTTTGAAAAATGAGTTTCATTTTATAGAAAAACATTTGAGGCGAGCAAATGAAAAATGAAAAGAAGAATATTGTGAATAAAACTTGGAGAGAGTATTTTGATTCGATAGAGCCATTCTGGCAGGAATACATTAACGCAAATTACGAAAATCCTCCTGATGGGAATAAAATTAAAGCAAAATACAAAGCTTATATAGAGGCAGAAAAGAAAGCAAGTGAAATTTTAAGAAATAAACTTAATAAAATCGCGTAAATAGTTTATTAAGTGAAAACTAAAAAGCTTTTAAATATATACTAATATGTAATATTGGTGTTAATATGACAGGAGTTTATGGAGAAATACTTCGTAAAAAAATAAATAAAAATACGTATTTGGTTCTGAGCTGTGATTGGGAGAGTTATGAATATGGAAAGCATGGAAAAACTAAATATAGTGGAACATTGCCAGGCAGTGGTGAATCAGTGTATATAATCAAAAAAGAAAAATCTTTTAGCTATGCTGATAGTTCTGAAATCGATAAACTGTGGGTATATCACGGCGGAGGAGAACTTGATTTCACAAAGAAATCCGTACCGAAAGAAGTAATGGATGCATGGGAGAAAGAAATTGAAAGTCTTAGTAAATGAATTATTTTTCTGGCTTTGACGCGATATTAAGATAAACTTATGTAAACGAGCAATGAGATTTAAATCCAATTATTCGTCAAAGCATACGCGTATAAAAATTCCTTAAAAGATTCATTAGAATATATAATCTCTTCTTGAAAAATTCTTGAATATTTGGAATATTTAAATTCATCATATAATTTTTTCATTATTTTCTTTTGTCCTCCAATAATATTTGGAAATAAATCTTTTCTATCTTTAACAATAATTGGTGTCATTTTTAGTTTTTTGGAAACATCCGATATTAGCAATGCAATATTGTTTGAAGTTTTTGTATAATAGGAATAAGTTACGTAAACTTTTATTGCTTTCTGCCTTTCATTAAAAAGTTTATCACTTGCTACTGCGATAGCGACTTCTCCATCGAATTTTTTTAATATACGGTTTAATATTTCAATGTCTTTTATTAAAAAATCGTGTTTCAATTTTATCGCCTCTTTTAGATCTGAAGCGTAATTAACATCTATTGTTCTTCCGAAGACTCCATAACTCCACATAAAAACCCTTAATAAAAACATAATTTTTATACTTAAATATGCTATATGCCTCTAAACTATTTTAGTTGCACCTTCCCCAATCAAATAATGTATCGTTAAACATTACGAATGAGCAATTTGCGTTTAGAGAAAGATTATATACAAGGTTTTTATAGCCATAAATTGTTTTATTTATAGGAATCCTAATACTCGGATACCCGCCCATTATAGAACTTTGATATGTTATATAAACATAATCGCCGGAATATATTATACTTTTAGGCTGAATGCCAGATATTATAAAATAGTTATATGGTTTTGCCGTATACGCATAGAACGCAATAATAAATACTAAAATCGCAAATATAGCGATAGCAATGTAGTCAAATGGAATATCGTAGATTTTCATAAAATTAATATACACATTAAAATATATAAATCTTTCTCTTTATATAATAAAATTTGTCCTTATACCCAATCGTTTATTAACGCGTATGATAGAGCGAAATCTTTGAGTTTTTTGTCTTCATATAAGGTTTTACTAATATCGATATGAGTATCCATAATATCATTATCTGCGAATGCTCCATATATGGATTTTATAACATCATCTTTGCTTTTGTTCAGAAGTAAAATGATACCAATTTGCTTTAATCTAATACTTCCGATAATTTTTTTGTGAAGTATTGAATTTATATTTTTTGTTTTTTTGGCGTAGAAATAATAAATTATATGAGTTGCACTAATTGATCGAAAAGTTTGTATATTAGATAAGAAGACTTTTCCGTTAAATGGCTTCAGTAATTCATCTAAACGTTTAATAATACTCGTGTAATAGTCTAAATCTATTTCACGTATAATTTCTTCTAATAGCATTGGCTTCTCATTATCTAGATTTATTTGAAGTATTCCACTAGCCCACATAATTTAATTAGGAGTGTAAAGATTTAAATATCTTAATGATTTATTTTAATACCTGTTTTTACTTTACCCGAAAGCATGTCTTTTAATATTCGACTATTACCTATCCAAATTGCAATTGGCGTATCAAGTTTTGTTTTTATGTGAGAAAATGCGTTGCTAATATCATCAAATCTTTTCGGCTCTTTTTCTAGTGCCTCCCTGACATGTTCTCTTACATTCCAAACTCCAACTGGAAGAGTATAACCAGGATGTATTTCCCTAAATATAATCACTATTGCTTGTTTTTTCATTTTTTCCAAAAGCTCTGAGACAGCAAGTCTTGAAGCATAATACCCACCTCCTATCTCCGCATAAGTTTTCCTTCCTTCAAAGTATTCAAAAGAAGAATATATAGATATTTTATCGCTGTTTGTATTCCACGGTGTATTTGGAAACCACGCTTCGATGACTTCAAAACTCCACTTTCCAGGCATCATAAGAATTATCCACCTATTGTCAAGTGCAATGTTCTCATATACCTGTATCGAATCGATGCTCTCATACTCTTTTGCATTGTTTATCTTACTTTTTGATATTGTGTCATCAACTGCTGTAATACTCCACCTTGTAGGAACAAACCTCCTGTTTTTGCCTAAGCCTAATAGACCAGCCGAAAATGCCTTCTGTATTTTCGATATTGGAACTCCTTTGTTATAAAGTTCTATCATAGCTGTTGTGGATTTCATATCTATATCAGAATAAGCATTTTCTATATCTTTGTTTGAAGTTATGTTTCCACTTTCTATGCTTTTCATTAAAGCGCTCGGTCCAAAAGGCTGTGAATTTTCGTCAAAGATAACCTTTAATTCTGGCTTTCTTGCAAACTCTATGTTTGCGTCTACATTCTTTTCAGCAAGTGCAAAGTCCCTTATAATATCCTCTACCTTACCCTTTTCAATATTATGAACATTTGACTTATATAAGCCTCGCATGAGAAGAGTTCTGTATTCGACAATCTTTGGTATATCAAAGTTCCTCCACATTTCAGGCATAGAAAAGGCTTCTGTATTTCCATGAATAGGTGGAATCATAGGAGATATGAAAACATTTGGGTAACCATAACTTCCTATAAAGATGTCTGGTGGAGATGAACCGTTGATTTCGTTATTTTGTGGAAAGTTATTTATAATATCATCAATTTTTGCCTTATAATAATACTTCATGAATTTAGGGTCACGCATGTTAATGTAGACTATAGGGCTTCTTACTATATCAAAATCATTGATTTCCTGCACACTATTCTATTTTCTAATTTATTTTAAATCTAATATTATCTAATGTAAACGAGTATCATGATAATAGATATAAAGAATGCCCCGAAAAAGTTTAAAGTTCTTCTAATAAAAGAACTCGGCTACAAAACTGATGGATATTATGTAAAAGATAAGAATGGAAAAATACTTAGAGACAAATACACAAATGACAAAATAAAAATAGATAATATGATGATATTTCCTGGAAAAAACGGTCCATTAATTTTAGATGACAACGTATTTAGTGTTTTGGAATACACAGAAGAATATGGAGATAAGTTTATAAAACAGGTAAAAGCACAAAATAATTCGCAATAACGAAAAGCTTTTAAATATATTCTACATAATATATTTGGTGTATTAAATGGACGAAAAGTATTTTTATGAAGATTGTGATGATTTGGAAAACACATTAGATTCTTTTAAGGCAAGGCTTAATAGCTTACGCGAAGAACACGACAGTGAAGATACTGATGAAGACCGAAAGCGCGAAATAGAACGCTTAATTCATATTTATACCGCGAGAATAGATAGTCTTTATTATGATAACTTTCCAGAGGATGTTGATTGATGATAATATGACCAAACTAAACGAAGATGTATATTTTGATGAAAAATCTATAAACAGAAAAGTAAAAGTGTATTTTGATAGGAAGTCATCAAAGAAATTTGCTGATCCATACACAGTTGTCATAGGAACAAGTGTTTTCGGTTGCAGTGCAAATGCTAACGCACCAAATGGTGTTGCCCAATATGTAGGCGAATTGAAACTATTTTATGAAAATAATGTTTTGATGCTAAGTGGCGAATATTGAAAATATTATATTTTCATATCCTCTAAGTTTTTAAAAGATTTATTAGCAATGATATATCCTAATGTGAGATCTGAACTTCTATTCTCAATAATCTGAACCAACGTTCCATGATTTTCATTATTTTCTTCGCGAATAAGATTTTTTGCATATATTTTATTATCTTCTAATTTTCTTTCAAGACTTTTAATTATATTTTTTCCTAATTCTTTATAATCTATGCCTGCATCTAAAAGATCATCAGAGAATAAATGCAAATTAATTGTATTTTGATTTTTTACGAGAAAGCCTATTTCATAAAAAGTGCCTTCATCATCTTTTAGATAAAAATATGGTGCCTGTCTTACTAAAATATAAGATTTAAAATTTCTCTCAATGTCGCCCGTATTTAAAGCTTCTTCAATGACATTCTTAAATAATATTCTTAAAGATCCCTCTTTTTCGATTGTTTTTTCCATACTATTTCCTTTTTTATTTGGTTTAAAAAAATAGTTCACGCCTAAACAATCTATAAATGACAATAAACTAAAACCATCCATATCTTGTTAATATCCTTAAATTGGTTTTTTATATCGTCTTTATTTAATTCAACAAAATCTTCATTCCTTATTTCGGACTCTTCATTCTTTAAAGACTTATTTAACAATTCCTTTCCTTTCTTTGTGTTGTATCGTATAATAGATGGATTTGATATGTCTTTATAATTTGTCCAGCTTATAAAGTTTGTAAAAGCAAAGTCTCGAAAATGACCTGAAAAATAGTGGGAATATATTGCCTTTTCCTTAGCTTCTTTTTTGTTATCAGCCTCAACAAATAATATTATAGTTATGTGCATTATATCCCATTTTTTAATTCTTTTAATATTACTGATTTATCTACCTCGCAATCTTCCGCAATGCTTATAATATAGTTTAAAAGTCTGCTATTAGGTTTTAGCCATTCATTGTCATCTTTTGTTCTCTCGTCAAATAAAATAGACGTTAGTTCATCCTCATATTTATAATAATTCTTATCGAAAATGTCTTGCCTTCCTTCGTTTTTTATTATAAGATCTTCGATCTCATCCATCACATCTGATGCCATCCGTCTAAAAGGATTTTTCCCTATGTCCTTAAACGCCTCTCTATCTTTAAACGACTCTGGATAATCTTTTAGTTCCATTATATCGCCATTTAATATAAATATTATTGAACCACTTTTGGTTCTTTTTCTTTAACCTTGTAAATTTTGTCTGTTTTATCTTTTAATATTCTTTTAGCTTCATCTTCATCAGTTGTTAAAAACCCTCCGCAATTCCCGCAATAATATCCTAATCTAATATCTTCAAATTCAATGGTGTCATAAGACAACTCTCCATCTCCGTCTAAATCGCATTCAGAATGAGCCACTCCTACATATAGCAGTCTATCTATTTTTTCCTTGCAATGTGGACACTTCATTTTATCACAATATAAATAAGTTAATTAAGGTTTAAATATGTTTTGTTCCTATCTTGCATCATTTAAAAACTTTTTAAATGCACAATTATAATATTTATTGTGATAATATGACTAAAATTGTTTATGCAGGCGAGATTGGACCATACAATGAAATTAGTGAAGAAATATTTCGCGAAAAGATAGACAAAAATCTCTCTTTGGTGCTAACTACCACTTGCGAAGACGAGGAAGCTGTTGATAGCAATGAAGTTGAGTATAATGGAATATTACCAGGTTCTGGTATAACGTTATATATGCTCATAAAAGAAAGATCTGTCGATGGCAAAAAATATTCTGAAATTAGTAAAACCTGGGCATATCGTGGAGGAGGGGATCTAAATCTTTCAGAAAATTTTGTTCCGAGAGAAGTTATGGATGCGTGGAATAAAGAAGTCAAAAAAACTAAGAAATAATTTTTTTATTTGCCTTTATATATTTGAGAGGAATTTAATTTACACCAAAAGCATAGCTAAAATATATCCTATAAATATGTATCCACAAACTTGATATTGGTTGAAAAAATAGTGATTGAAAGATTTAAAAGTATTCCAATTAGTGATTATATTTAGTTTAGTTTTATTAAGTTTTTTAATTAATTCATATTCAAATGGAGATGCTATTAAAAATATTAACATAACAATTAAAAACATTTCTACAAAAGGAATTTTACCAAGATAAAATAATACGCCTACAATTGTATATAGAAGTATGTTTTCAGCAAATACAGAAAATTTTGTCATTAAACTTATACTTTTATCAGACATGAATTTTTTAAAACCCGATAAATGAGCCAATGGCGGAATATATAATAAAAATTTTTTCATAAATAATAATATTATATTTTGATTTAAATGTATTAAACTTAATAAAGGATGTGGTGAACGCAGAAAACGAATAATTATAATTAAATGAGTCTGCAAAACATTTTTAAACCTTTATGAATATATATTGTTGTGATAAAATGGTAGAAACTACTTTAAAAGAAGTAGACGAAGATGTTAGAAGCGTAATACCAAGGTATCAACTCTATTTTTTTGTTAAAAACGCCACTGATAAAATATTGGATAAAGATGGTAGTGTACTATATTCTGTTTACACTGTAAAAGAATTAAAAAAACTTAGAAAAAAATTAGAAGGCGGTTCATTTACTGACGATATTGTTGAAACGATAGACAGATTAATAGAAATTTGCGAAGAAGACGATTCTGATGGTCTGTATATACCAGCTCGTTATTATAGATGAATCTTAAATAAGAGATAGGTAACATTAAATTAGGTGAATAAATGACCAAAATTCAAATAGCTTTGAGACCAATAAAGTTTGACGACATTTATGTAGTTATTAGATATGATGTAGATACACCAAAAAATAGAGACGTTACAAAGGAGGACATAGATAAATTATTATCAGCATATTACAATGCCTTAAATGACGCCAAGAAAAAGTTAGGATTAAAAGATGAAGATGGCTGGTGCGTCGTAGACGTAGAAAAAGTATCCTAATTACAGTAAAACATGCCAACAAAACCTTTTTAAATCTTTAATGCGTAATATTAATTGTGATAAAATGTCGATGAACCTTGTAAAAATAAAAGAAGATAGAAATAGTATTATATCAGATCAACTAACAGATTTCTTTATCGATAACGCATCAGCAAGATTACGAAGTGAAGATGACGACGATATAGAATATGTTATCTATGATGTAGATACCTTGAAAGAAGTGAAAAAAGAAGTAGAAGATGAATCTGCGTTCGATGCAAACACAGATGAAAGAATTAAAAAAGAAGCAAAAGAAACGGCAGATAAACTACTAGAAATTTGCGAAGCGGAGCCTGATGGTTTTATATTTTTAAGCGTTTATTAGATAAAAGTTGATAATATGGAAAAATCTAAAAAAATATCTGATTTCGGAAGCGAATATGAATTAGTTTCAAGAGACATAGATGTTAAAGAAATACTTGAAATGCTTGGTCACCCAGGAGACGAATATGATGGATTATTTCTTAAAATGAGTAACGGCGAATATGAAGAAGTATACGGGTTTCATGGAATTCCATTGAAAAATAACTATGCTTATTTAGTAAAACCAATAAAACATAGAAAAATTAAGCGAAAATAGTTCGTGGTAGTATATTTTTGTGAATAGCATAACGAAAGGTTTATATATCTTTCTATTATTAATAATATTAGGTGCTGATATGAAAACCAAAAATAGCATAACCAAGAAAGAGAAAGAAGGTATGCGAATATCCTCAAATTCTTTGATCATAAGCCTAATTCTATTTGGAGCTTTTGTGTTTGCGGGGGTTTTACTACAAACATTCACATCCACGCTTCAAATGAGCATATTAGGCGAAGTACTAATATTAGCAGGTGCGGTAATACTACTGATAACAGGAGTTTTTATGGGCATTGTGATGCTTATAAAGTCTTCATATAATGCAGAAACTGTATTCACTTCTATATCGGTTTCTTCAGTTTTTGGAACATTACTCGTCTCTGTTCTATTTCCATCATTAGTTTTAATATCTGGATTCGTAGTTATTTCCGCAATTGCGATTAGTGGTTCAGCGTATATATTTAAAGAATTAACAGCAACAAGCGGAAATTTTAGAGGCGTTGTATCGAAGGCATAAAAATATTAAGTAAATATAATTACAGAATGGAATGCGTGGTAGAAACCCCACGAATAAATTCGTGGGGAGAATGCCAGCCAGTTATCACTTATAGAATTCAAAAGCATCTTTGAAAACAGTCGCACTTATGGATTTAAAACAAATTTAAAGTTGATTGATAGGTAGAGGAAAAGTATTATTGTTGAATGATTTTACAAAACATTTTTAAATCTTAATAAATATATATTAGTGTGGCGATAAAATGTCTGATATCGAGTTTATTCCAGTAAAGCATATATATGACATTAGAAAAATAATACCGAAGCATCAAATGGCTTTTTTTATTAGTAAATCTAGAGATAAAATATTAGACGAGAACGGTTCTGTTTTATATTTTGCCTACACGCTTCAAGACTTAAGGAGACTTAAAGAAGATTTAGAAGAAGACTTGATAAAAGAAGACTTGCCATATATTAGAGAAATTACTAGAGAATTCATCGAAACAATAGACAAATTAATATCAATTTATGAAGAAGAGGATGCATATGGTATGTATATACCAACTCGCCACTACAGGTAACATAAAAGCATTTTAAAAGCCTTTGAAATAAATTTTAATAGTGATAAAATGTCAATGACGCCAGCAAAAGTTATTGAAAGCCAAGATTTTGAAGTATCAGATCAACTAACAGACTTTTTTACCGATCATGCCAGTGATATATTGAGAAATCAAGAAGACGAGATAGAATATGTTGTATATACTGCAGATGACTTAATAAAAATGAAGAAAGAAATTAAAGATGGCGAGTTCAACGCTGAATTAGGTAAAAAACTGATAAAAGAAGCGATTGAAACAATAGACAAATTGTTAGAAATCTGCGAAGCTGAACGTGTGGATGGTCTATATTTGAGTATTTACTAATTTTTTGTTTATGAGTTATAAAAGTCAAAAGCGTCCTTAAAAACACTCGCACTTATGTCTTTAAAACCTTTTATTTCTGATTTGTCGCCTACATGCAATCTTTTTCCTACAAATATTCCTGCACTTTTATAATCTTCTTGTATGTCTCCGCCTCCGCCTCCTGTAGATTGCCTCAAAAGAAGTGGCAAACATACAGATATTTGTTTAAATGATCCTTTTACGAAAACCTTATTATCTTCATTTATTAAATATAAAGTTTCTTTACTTTCCATTAGATCTTGAATTTCATCGCTAAAGAATAAATCTTTAGCTTTGTCAAGAACGTTATCATTATCATTGTTCATCTTTTCGTACAATCCTTTAAATTTTTTGCTTGTATCATAATCTCCAAGTAAAACCAGCCTATCTCCAGCCCAGCGATCCATTAGTAAAGCGGTTATAAGCCCGCATTCATCTGAATTTGCTGTCCATTCCCAAAGTTTAAACCCGCCTTCTGGCTCTAAGAACTCTTTCTTGCCTAAATTTATGCATTTGAAATATTGTCCCATATTTACACCAAATATACTATGAAAAATATGTTTAAAAGTGTTTCGGTTATTTTTATATATTTAATTACGATGCATATGCGTTCTTGCATATTGAAACATATATTGTTGCGCATAACCAGCTAAATTGCCAAAACGTTTTGACGCAAATTTATGTAATTCACTTATTTTTATCCTTTTATTATTAAAATAAATACGCTCTATAATACGCTTAATCCAAACATCTATTGGAAACGCTTCTCCTTTACCATATCCAAAGAGAAGAATACAATCAGCAACTTTATCGCCAATTCCTTTAAATCGCATGAGTTCTTGCTTCGCCTCTTCATAACTTTTGCTATATAAAGAATTAAGGTTTATTTTGTCGTCTAAACAAGCATTTGCAAACTCGTGTAAATATTCATATCTATACCCTACACCACAAGACATAAGTTCACTTTTAGAAGCTTTTGCTATTCTTTCACAAGTAGGAAACAAATATCTGCCATCAATCTTTTTTCCAAACTTTTCCATTAATGCTCGAATAACGCCTCTTATTCGTTTTATGTTATTAAATTGCGATATTATAAATGAAACGCTTGTGATCCATGGGTCGCTTTGAGTGAGTCGCATTCCGTAAAATGATTTTATTGCTTTTTTCAGAAATACATCCTTGTCTATTTTTTCGTATATTTCTTTAATATTGTTTTCCAGACCAAGCATTGCTAGTACTTCTTTTTTAGCCCCTTTTTGAGAATATGAGCCTTTGTATTTATATGTTACTTCAAAATCGTGCTTATCAATTTTTTCAAAGAACACGTCAAAAATTCCTTTTGTTGTTGAGAAGGAAATAGAAAGAGGATTTTCTTTAAAGTCTCCTATAAAATTTATTGTCTGCCCGCTATAAAAAGTAAATTGGGGAGAAAAATCCTTTACAATCATAATACCACTATTAAAATAAAAAAATGAAAATTAAAATTAGAGATACGCAAAGCGATTTGATTGTTAATCACTCGTCGTCCTCTTCGTCGCTTTCTTCCTTGTCGTCTGTATCTTCATCTTCCTCATCTTCCTCTTCCTCGAAATCTTCCTCATCTTCCTCTTCATCTTTCGGCATTATATCACCAACTTTACCTTCTTATTTCGGTTTAAAATGTTATTTTAGACTTTTTACTTATTCTACCGACATTCTAGCCATAAACTTGCCAAGAGTTGTCCAAGGATGCCATTTTGCTTTACTAAAACTTTCAAATTCATCAGAATATCTAATTTTTACTTCATCTGGCTCTTTTGCATCTGTAAAATCGACTTCATATATATAATCTTCATCGCCACCTAATTCGCCAAGTTTTTCTATGCCATAACCTAGTTTTTCTTCTCCATTTCCATATTCGCTAAGCTTTTTCTTTTCATAATAAATGAAACTTGCCACAACGTAGTCGGGGTAATCTCCCTGCCTTGAATTAGGTTCAGAATAATACCATTGAAAGAAATCATATAAGTCTGGAATTACTGCATCAGGATAACCGTCTGAGTGTCTATATATCTGAACACTGTTTCCGCCCTTTTTCATAAACCTTATTTGAGATCTTGTGCTCATAATATTACCAAATATAATAATTGTTATATATTTAAATACGTTTGTTGTTTTACTGCGTTAACCGCAATTTTATAAAAACTATTTAAATGTACTCTATTCATTAATTAATTGATAGATGATGATATGGTACTGGCATATAGAAGGCTTGTAGAAGATGAAGTAGATTGGTATACTCACGATCAAGGGGTGGCAGAAGTGCTCGGTCGTAGAAGCCAAACCGCATATGACCAAATAGAAGACACTGTTAAAGACCAGCTTTATAATGAAGATATGTATGGATATTTAATAGATATAGCCAAAAAAGAAAAAGACAAACGTAAGGCAAAAGAAAAGATAGATGAAGAATTAAAAAAGATAATTATAGAAGCGGAAAGAGAACTTATACGATCCTCTATTAACTCGTAACTCAATAATTTTAATTATTTTGCGAACAGCGCAACGAAAGGTTTATATAGTTATCTGTTTATTAATAATATTGTGATAACGTGAAATCCAAAAGGAGTAAGAGCGTTGAAGAAAAAGAAGAAATACGCGATGCAAAAGAAGCATCTGCGACGGTAATATCGATTATATATATATTAGGATTAGTTCTTTTATTTGGCGTAACAACCACCGCATTGCCATCCTTATCTTTCCAAAACGAAATATTATATAAATGGTTACCTTTTGTTGCATTTATGGTACTAACGATGGTATTCTCTTTTTTTGCTACTATTATTCTTCTACCTTCTTCATATAAAAAAATAAATGCTTTATTAAGCGTAACAATTTCTTTATTTGTAGTAATGATTGCTTTGACTATAATATTCGCGATGTTTCCAGCATTTCTATCGTTACTTCTAGAGATTTTATTTATAGTTTACCTAGCAAGTATAGTCGCTGATGCAATATACATAATTTCCATATAAATAAAACAATAATTAATAATTATTATATTCGTAATCAATAATTTCTTTTAATTTTTTAAAACTAATCCTTTCATATCTTATCCCATCAGGCATTATCAATTCTGCGTTTCTGTTTCTGGTTTTTGAATTATAATAAAGTCTTACTGTAAAGCCTTTATTGTTTTTATATTCCCACATGTAATAACTATCACTTATTTTAGTTCCAGTTTTCCCTTCCAAGAATGGCTTATTTATTACCTGTGGAAATCCTTTACTAAGCAAATAACGGTTTATATCAAATCTCATAATTTAATATAGAGAGTAAGGCTTTAAAAACGTTTATTTTGAGAATTTAGCGAAACTTATTCCAAAGAAATTCAAATCAATGAAAGACCACTCATCTAGAAAATTTGAAGGTAATGAAGCGTTGTATTTGGCTGAAAGAGGAGTATATTCGTATTCTAATAATTTTATCCCTAATTCCTTTCCAACTTCTCGCATTCTATTTTTCATTTTTAATTCTACCAATTCTTTCGAGAATGATTCATACTTTTCCTCAAAAGCGTCTTTGCAAGCACCATTCCACCATTCATAATAATATATGTATTTAGGAGTTTCTATAACATAAACCAAATCTTTGTCCAAGTCTGCATATTTTTTAGGTAGAATTTTAGTTTCTTTTATTTCACGATCTAACGTTTCATCCGGTCTTTTTATGTGATCCATCCTAATCCTATCCGAAACAAACATTTTATCACTTGCTCTATTGCCTAAACACCTTGTTACGTCTACTTGCCATTTGCTTCTTCTCAAATATGCCTAAATGCTTTGCACAGCTGATGCAGTAATAAACTTTTCTTGTTTCAGAAAAGCTAACATCATTGCTTGTTCGCAGATCTGTTGAAAAATTTATTCTTTTTTCGAAGTCTACTACCTTATTTCTAGGTATTTTTCTTCCGCAATTGTCGCATGTTACAAGTGGTTCTCTTCCTCTCATATATTTCACCACCATTTAATAAAACAAATTATGATTTTAAATGTTTTATTTGTTTTTAAAACATATAAATTTTCATATAATTGATTTATATGGTAATAACTGCAATACAAAAAATGGCTAGTAAATATGCAAAGCGTGAATTTGGAGAAGACTTACTTTCTACATTATATCTTGGAAAAGACAACGGGATGAAAGGATATAATATTTACGAGTTCAAGGTATTTTTGAAAGATAATAAAGAATATTATCTAAACATCATAGAGATACAAAGAGGAAATAAAAAAGAGTTCGTTTACGACTTAACTCCTAAAGATTGAATTTTTAATTTTTTATGTAGCAGATAAGAAATTACAGATAGCAAAATAGCAGATGCTATCACAAAAAATATAAAATATTCTTTAAAGTTTATAGGATTTGTTATAAAAGAAAAAATATATGGTAAAAGAAGATAATAGAAAACCAAATATATCGGAATTAAAGCTAAAAATAATATTTCTGCGAAAACAAGTTCCTTGCTATGCATTAAAAATTCTTTAGTTTTTGCTGACGTATATTCGGGATTATCTGCGTTTTTTAGCATGTCCTTGTATGAATTGAATATTCCTTTTTGATGAGTTAGAAGTTTCTCTCTACTATACAATTTGTTGCTCATATAATATATTATAAGCATATAAATTAATGATATTGCGAATAGGATTATGAATTGAATATATGCGACTATTATCATGCTATCATTTTAAATGAGTGAGTGGAGCGTAAAAGTCGACAGATTTAATCCTCGTACGTTCGCTCCACTCAATAATATTATATAATTAAGATATTTAAATGTTTCGGTTCAGATTTGTCATTTCATGTTTTGAAAATGACTTTTTTCTGTTGTTCCATAAGGAGTTTGAGATTTACTTTCAAGCCTTTCAAAGATAATATGTATTACGCCTTCTTTAGGCTTCAAAACTATTTCTTTATCTCCAAGATTTTTAACACTTACAAAAAGTCGTCCTTTATATCCAGCATCAACAACTGCAAACATTCCAACAAGTCCGTTTCTTGAATATCTGCTTCTAAGGTACATCAGTCCTATTATATCATCTGGCATTTCTAATTCTTCGATCGTTTTCAATTGATAAAACTCTCCAGGCTTTATTATAAACTCATCTACTTCTTTAAAATCGCTTCCATCTGAAACAAATACTGATAGATCATAGCCATTGCTTGTAAGATAGTTATAATTAAACGGATTTATTTTTAATCTTCCAGTTTTAATTTCATCTAATATATTTTTATCTGAAAGCATATAATCAAGAATAATATAAATAACAAGCCTTTAAAATTTAATTATTTGTTATAAACTTACTTTTTCGCACCAAGCAAAAAACAATGTTCTTTCGGGGTCTGGTTCATCCTCTTTTTCGGCTAAATATTTATAATAATCCCACTTAAATAATCCTGGAAGATAAGGATATTCAGTGTACCCATGACCAAGGCTCAAATAATAACCTAATTTATTTTTGCATAAATATATTTTTGATTTTGGCTCTTTCCTTTCTGTGTTTTTAAATTCGCCAATCTTTTTCATTTTTATTTTTATAATTCCATCGAAGAAATAAAAAGTTTTCATAAAGATGTCATTAGGAAATAAACCTTCACTTTTAAGACGCTCTATCTCTTTCTCGTCCAAATATTTGTATAGCTCGTATCTCTTTCCATTTATTGAGCAGTAATGGCGCTCATCATCTATATCTAATTGTTGCATTTATTTCCCCGTTTAAAACCTCCTTTCCATAATTCTTAACTGTTATTGTCATAATTGAAGGAATTGTTTGACCGCTTATTTGCTTTGTACCATTAAGCCCATTCATAACAAGGTTTTCGCTCGTGTCGTTTCCAAGATATAGTATGTTAAAAGAAACTTGTGCATCTGCATTTTGAGGAAAATCGAACGTCATATTTATACTTCCAGCTTGACCTATCAATAATCTATATTGGTCATATTGGGTTATATTTGCGAACACTCCATTTCCAATTTCTCCATAAAGGTTCGCTGGGTATAAGTTACTAACTTTAAAGCTATACACACTTATATTATTTTGATAAGTTGTTCGCGCTTGCACGTTATATTGTTCGCTGTTATTCATAACAGATATAAATAACATAAATACCGCAAGAACTAAAATAGCAACACTAACTACACCAATCGGACTCATTTCATTTTTAGTTTTAATATTTCTTTTAATTTTCTTTACGCCACCTTTACTTTTCATAATAACATATAAATTTTATTGATTTAAATTTTAAATCGGATAAGATATTTATCTATTGATTTCTTGATAAAAAAATTCAAAAATGGAATAAAACTTCAATACATTAGAGAAAAAACAGATTATATCTCAGTTTGCTTAACAGCAAAAGCAGGATTTTCATACGATCCTAACGATAAAATAGGTCTAACACATCTATATGAGCATGTGTTTGTTTCAATGCTTGAAAATTTATATAACTATGGAAAATACACAGAAAAATTAGGCTTCTATCAAAATGCAGATACCTCAAACACCTTAATGAATGTCTATTTTGAAACCTATAAAAGTATGATTCCAGATATATTGCTTGGAATTAAAAAACAAATAGAGAATTTTTCTCTTATTGGAAAAGTATTTAATGTTGAAAAAGACGCAGTAAAAAACGAAGTATCGAAAAGAAATTTAGGCTATGATGAGTTTATAGAAAACTATATAAGCAAATTGTTTTTATTAGATAGAAATCGCAGAGTGCAGACTGTTAAAACTACTATGAAAATAAATATAAATGATTTATTAAAAATTCATAGTTTCATATTTTCAAAGAATAACGTTGTTTTGACGATCTACGGAAGACTTTCAAAAAAATTAGAGAAGAAAGTTAATAGCATAATTTCAAGTATTTCTTTAAGTGATAGGAAAGAAGCAGAAAACTATAAAAACAATACTAAGCCGTTAAGATTTGACAGAAGAAAAGTAGGAATTATAGCGTTTAGAGTTCCAAAACCAAACTTTAAAGATTATCTCTCCGAACAAATATATAAAAATATAATGACTAGATTTGATGACTCTTTGCTATACAAGTTTATAAGAGAGGAAGAAAAAGCTACTTATGCTATTACTTATGATGCTATTGACGGAATAAACGAAAGACTTTTTTACTTTTATTTTATTGGAAATCCTAAAAATGTAAAAAATGTTAAAAAGAATATAGATTTTCGTGGTAATTTCTTTAAGCAAACAAAAAAGCTGTTTAATACGGGCAAAAAAAGGACAATCATAGAACTTATTAAATCTTCTGAAGCCCAAACTGACTTTACAGAAGACATTGCATACTATTATACTACTTTTGGTGTTAGCTTGGATAAAAAGTCCTTAATTAAAGAAATAGAAAAACTCAAATATTCATATTATAAAAAATGGCTGAAAAGAATATATGCAAACACATATATTTTATAAATGTTCGCTTAATCAAAAAATAAACCTGCTAATAATAGCAGGTTTAAATACAAAAAGTTTCACTTCCTTGCCTTGCTCTTCCTTGACATCTTTGCTCTGGACACATAACCGTCGCTGTCAACAAAGTAGATATAACCTTTTTCTCTTTCTATCTTCTCAGTTCCTACTTTTGCCTTCTTGCCTGTCTTATTGCTCTTCATTGGATTTTGCCAGACGTATCCATCTGAACCCAGATAATAGAGAAATCCGGTCTTTCTTTCAATTTTCTCCTTTGATACTTTTTCTCCTGATTTAGCCATGTTTATCACAAATATTTATATATTTTTATGCTTTAAAAATAAATTTCGAGGAAAAAAAGTATAATTTTAAACAGGTTTAATAAAAGTTAGATTATGCCTGATAAACTTTTTACTCTAATTCCAACTAAGAAACCAATAATAGATGAAACAGGAGACAGTGCCGGTTATAATTATTATACCATAAAACTGAATAAAAATTTAAAAATGTTATTAAAAAAGATTTCTATTCAGGTGGAAAATAAATCCAAAGTTAAAAAATATGAATTTTCAGCAATTCCAAATTTCAATTCCTGCCAAGAGTATTTTGTGAGACCGATGAAAATAAACAATAATTTAGAACTGCTAGACGAAATGCACGTATTAAAAGATTATGCGACTAACAACGAACGAATAAACAGATATTACTTTTATGATGATGAGAACGAAAAGGATATGGACGCAATATTATCATCTTTAGGTTATCAATATTATAAAAATAAACTTGTTTTAGGTGTATTTGCAAGTGAATCTGGTGTGGCGTATTTCAAGTCGTTAGTAAAGAAAAAACTTATGATTCCTTCAAGGTTCAAACCATTTTTAGAAGAAATAGAGTTGAACTCATGGAGAATAAATATACTATTGAAATTATCAGATAGTTTTAAAAACGAGTATAGCGTCAATTATAAGGGAAATCTCGGAATAAGAAGCTTTTTATTTAATAGTTTTATAGAAAGGCTAATTGACCTCCACCTTCTTTATAAGAAGGAAGGTTGGGTATATGATATATATAGGCTATTTAACTTTGACGATGATAGAAACAGATACTTCATATATGAAGCTATGAAACTTCCAGAAATAAACAACGATACTTTAAAGCCTATTCTAGAAAAAGTAAAAATAGATTTGCAAATTCGTAGAGAAGAGTTTGAAAGGTTTTATTCCGACTTACTAAATTGGTATATATCGCCAAAATACGAGGAATTTATAAAAAATGAGGAGGCATTAAAGCCAGTTTTATTAAAGTTCCTTGGTTTAGACTATAAATAATGCAATACAACAAGCTTAACGTTGTGAAGATGCTACCAACTATATAATTAAAGAGATAGATTTTTTGCATCATCCAGATTAAAAAGTTGATATTTACTGCCTCTCATAAATACTTCTTATTGGATTTCCAAGCAATGTATTATATATTATGTTTTTAATGTCATTATTAGTTAGACGCTTAAACTTGTCTTCCTCACGATTTTCTATGTTTGCTAATATGTATTTTACTTGGACCTTATTTGGAGAAATAACTTTTACTGTAAATTTCATAATACTTTCATCGAATAATTTAGCCGGGTATAACTTAATTTCACCTTCTTCAGATTTTGAGAATATGTTTTCATCGAAGTTAATTATTTCATCAAACTTTTTTTCATCTATCATATGATTTTGATAAATTTTTTTGGCTTAAATTAGTATTCTGATCTCAATTTTCTTTTAATGTGTTCTTTGAATGGTTCAAAGAATTTTGTTTTATACAGAAGATAAAGTATAATTAGTATAACTATTATAGAAAGCCAATATACAACGCCCTCTTTTTTGCCAAAAGATAGATTGACATTTAAACTCTGCTTTGGAATTAGGAAAGTATAGTTAGAATTCTGACTTAATGTTTCTGGATTTGTGAAATTAAGCAGAATTGAGTATTGAGAAAACACAGGTGCAGTTACATATATGGTGTTCCCGCTTGCTGTAAGAGATGTGGTTGTTGAGTTTGGATTATATTTGATGTAAAATGTTGGTCCAACAGTTAAGCTAGCCTTTGTTTGTGCGACTTTCGATGATGCCAGAGTATAGCCTCCATTAGTTAAACTAACTTCAATGTTTTCATTTATTGAACTATTAAGAGGGTATAAAAATGTTTGGTAGGCGTTCGGATAAACACTTATTTTGTATGTGTTGTTTCCTGCATATGATGTCTGGTAGAAAAGCATTGTATAAACTTTTGTTGGGTAGAGTGTTGTCGAGAAACAAAAATCAAGTTTGCACTCATCTAAAAATAATTCGTTATAGTCTTTAGATATGTTGAAAGATGCACCGCTATTTTCTATTGTTATCGTAGATTCTGGAGTTGAAAAAATATTTATATGCTTATTATATTCAGTGAGTGGTTCTGTTTCTGGTGAAGAATATGATTCTGGATATATCACAGAATAATTTCCATTAAAGTTAATTCCTGACATTCCTCCTATGTTTGGTCCAGAACTAGATCCAGCTTCGCCATAATATGTTCTATTGTATGTGGATGAATTTTCTAAAATGTTATAGAAAAGTTTTTTAGTGATCGGAGTAAAGTTTTCCCAAGTTGTATTAAAGTTCAATTGCTGACTGTCTACTAAAATATAATTTACTCCACTATAATTATACGCTGGACAAGACGTCCAATTTGAAACATATCCGCTTGCTGTCGGAACAAAACTTAATGCAGTTTTCCAAAAATTTACCTTAGTACAAAATACATGAGAAGGCTCTATATAATAGAAATACATGTTTTGTGTGTATAAAAGAGGATTTAATAAGTTATAATCTCTTTCGAACATAGTTTGATTTGGGGCTAATACGTATGATGTCTGTGGTATTATACACACATTGCCTATTTTTGTATATGGGCAACCATCCAGATAATATTCTTCAATCATGTGTTCGTTTTGCAAGACTTGAAACGGGGCAGAATTAAATAATTGGGTTTTATTCATATTACCGGTATCATAAGCAAATAAGTCCTCTGCACCTTGGATCGTCATTGGTACAATTCCGATCAATGATTTAAGCTCTCCAAGGATTCCTTTATTTCCTATCGATCCGATAATACCTTGATGAAGATTTGCGAAAGAAACGACCATATCAGAATAAGCGCTTTTATATTCATTATCATCCGCTATTGTCAAATATGTTGGATAATATGCTGTCGCCTCGCTGTATATATCAGGATAAACCCATGTCGGTCCGAACATATACACTTTACTTGTTATATTTCCGTTTTCAACTGCTGTTGTATTCAAAAATGATGCATCGAAACTCTCTAATAACGTTTCATTAGGCGAATAAATTTGAAAATCTGTGCCAGGTGGTATTGTGATATATGAAAATGAAGGCTTTGATGGTATAGAAGATTTATATAATATAAAGCTATAATTCAAAGACGTTGGTAATCCGTTGTTATTTGTTTTGAACATTGACATTGCACTCATATTTGTGCTTACGTTAATATATGAAGTCTGATTAGTATTGTAATTGAAACTTTTTGAAGCGAAGAATTGCTTAGATGAATTATATGATTGTTCAGTTGATACTGAACTCGTATAACACGTAATAGTTTCGCTATATGTTTTGTTGTCTTCCGTATATGTTATAGTTTTTTGATATTGTCCGTGAGTTATGTTAAATTGAGGCTGATCGAAATTAGTGTTAAATTCATAAAAATTCATTGTGTATGAATATTTGCTTTCTAGTGAAGCAAACAGTTGCTTTAACGCGAGCGGATTTTTTATTGAATTTACTGAAATATTAAATTCTAAAAGAGTCTGGTTTGTGAAATTGGTATAAGTTGAATTTTCATATGCTATTGATCCATTTATATATTTTGCGCCATATGTTATATTGTTAATCTCAAAATTTATATTGCTTGGCGTAGCTTCTATTATAGAAGGTCCGTAATAACTTCCATTTTTTATATTTTGATAATAGTTTTCAGGATACAATCTATTTGAGCCCATTATACTATAAAATTGATTTTTAATATTTTCTTCTTCTTGTTGCGTTGCTTCACTAAACCCTATTCCTGCACTGCACGAATCAGCGTATTCTATCGGTCCACTACTTAAAGTTCCATGAAATGGATATTCGTTTGTAGATATATTATAATACGAATAATCATTTATTTTATTTTGAACGGCTACATCCAAAGTTATATTTTTATATATTCCAGATGAAATATTTATTCCATTTTTTCCGAGCAATGTAGTGTTTTGATTTTTAATATAATTTATTGGGACTAGCAATTGCGAATAATTTAATTGTTTCTCTGCCTCATATCCTGATGGAATAATTCCTGGATATGCTCCTAACAACGCAATATTGTTTTGAATCAATTCCGGTCCTTCATAATTTGGAAATATTTGGCTATTTTTTATTCCATATAATAGCGAATAATACAAAAATTGAGGATTGTCATATTTTGTAGTTAAAAGAAAATAGTCTAAGGAATTTATATACTTATAATAATCTATAAAATAAGGCAAAGATGAATCAGTTGAATTTCCTAGACAAGAAACATATTTAATGCTAAAGTTATTTTGATTGGTTGATGGCGTTAAAAGTATGTTATCTATTGAACTGCTTGAGGGCGTTGTACAAACTTGGCTGTAATTTGCATATGTTGAATAAAATAATTTGCTAAATATGTCTTTTGGCGTTGTAAGTACCACCAGAGAACTTAAATAATTATTTATTTCTGTATTTGTAGAATCATTTGAGGAAGTTATATTATATTTCGATAAAAGCGTCCCATTTGCTATAAATGTTGAATTTTTTAATTCGCATAATGCTATAAAGAACCTGTCAACTGTTGAATTTCCTTTATAGTTTCCATTACAAAACACACTACCTTTCATATTATTTAAGAACGGTTGTGGATATGCCGTCTTACCAAGAAAGAAAGCGGTTCCTGTTGATGAGTTTGAATAGTTAAAACTTGATTCGTAGTAGTAGTATGGATAATAAACGTCGTATATTGAAGTTCCATTATTATAAAAAAGAAAATAATATGAAGAGTGTGGTGGCACAGTTATAGTCAGATAATGAACAGAACTATTAGATAACCAATTTTCAATATTCTGACTGCTATAATTAATATTTATACTCGTGGCTCCGGAAATTGAAGCAACAAAAGCGAAAATGACTATAAATTCTAAAATTATTACTTTCATTTTGTTCAATATTTATAATCAGTTATTGATTTTAAAAGTCTAATCCCACACATTGTTTGAAAGCATTTCCCCGTATGTTGCATAGTTTACTATATCCATTAACGTATCTTTTATTGTTTCATCTTTTACTTTTTGCTGAGTATTTTTGTTCGTTGTAAGGTTTTTATATCTTGCTATTTTATCTCCAAGCCTTACAATAATCCCTATTATTCCAAACTTTAGTATGTTTTCTGAGCCATAATCATTGTTTTTTGAAACACCAAGATTAAAAGATTCATCTAATATAGACTCTATACTTGTTTTGTTTGTTTCCAATATTTTAAATATTGCTGTGCTTTTAACTTTATCGAAAACCGGTTTTATGTCTATTGGGTCTATAACTCCTATCAAAAGCTTCCTAAAGGCTAATTGCAAAATTTTGTCGCATTTATCAAAATCTAATATCAAGGAATTGTCAATATCATTATGAATGTATTTATTGAAGTTATCCGACCAAACCATAATATCAATATTTTATTTTTGTTTGCAGTTTAAAATGTACATATCTTAAAAATTTGAAGATGACGTTCTTTTATTATGTTTGCAAAATTTAAACATTAAGCAGAAAACAATTTATCTATCAATCCATCAAGCCGAAAGGAACCCCACGAATTTATTCGTGGGAGGATGTCAGATTTTAAAATTAAATAATTAAGTTTAAATAGATGGAAGCAATAGAGGAAGCATTATTATTCTTATTTAGTGCTATTGTAGTGGTTGTTTTACTATATTATGGATTACAGTATAGTGTAGCCAATAATACGAATTCACAAATATCAATAATTAAAAATCTGCTTAGTACTTCTGTTAAAATAGTACCGAATATAGATAATATAACCATTATAAATTCTCAAAATCCTATTCAACTTAATGCTTTTATTAGTGAGCAATATATTTCTGGCAATTCTATTTTGACTTCTAACGAATCTTATAAAAACGTAGTTTTATCGTCCTCTACTATATTAAATTTAACTTATGACGACCCAGTATCTGCTTATATAGAATTTTCATACCCAGAAAATGGTGAAACTGTTTTCAGTTATTATTACAGATACCCAATAAATTATCTAGATATTAAAAACTTATATTCTGGAACGGCTATTTATATAAATAGTAATTTAGCGAAATTATCAATTTATTCCAATCTTTTGCCTTTAAATTCTTCTAATAATAACGTTACTCTCATTTCAAAGTATTTTTATTATTCCTATCAAATTTTAACAAGCGGATACGGAAAAATATATAACATAACTTTGCCTATAAATATCTCAACAAGAGGTATATATGTTTATAGTAATAATGGAATTTCAACAGAGCCAGCAACGAATGCAACAGTTGAGATAAACGGAGTTGAAACATTATATACAAAAAATAACGGTCAAGCATTATTTGATTACTCCGGAAATGCGATAAAATTGGATATATGCTATTACGGTTGTAATAATTCGTTTTATCCTTCTATAAGTGGTTTATATAACATAACCACTAATAACAAATTCACAATTTATGAAAAATATCCTGTATACATTTACACATTGTTTTACAAAAATAAAACAAGTAATTTATATACTGTTGTTCCAGGCTCATTGAGCTTTAAAAATACAAACAACAATATGAGCTATTATATCCAAACACCAGCAAATTACTCATTGAATCTTCTTAGTGGAGGATATTATAATGTTTTTGGATATAGTATTTATAATAAAACATATACGCAGATGAGTAGCATTCCTATTTTTTCTAATTATTCGTTTATTTGTGTTCCGATTATTCCTGGTGTTTTAGCAGAGACAAATTATACTTGTCCTAGCGCATTAATTAAGATTGCTCCACCAAGACCTATAATACACTGGGTAAATACTACATTCAATGAAATTGGGTTACCTCAAGGAAGTTATTGGAACATTACATATGGAGGAATTACAATATCTTCATTAACGAACACAACAGTTTTTAACTATTATATAAACAATCAAAGCACAGCTAATTTTGTGGTTCCAAATCAAAAAGAACACGGGACATTATTTATATCTCATCCAAAAACAGGAACTCTTGTAGCTGGTTCAACCGAAACAATTATATTTAGGTTGCCAAATGTAACTTTTGAAGAATTTGGCTTGCCTGCAAATACGTTGTGGAATGTAACTTATAATAATACTTTAAAATCTTCTAACACTAAGTATATTAACTTTTCTAATGAAAACGCTACAAACTTTAATTTTACAGTTGGAAGTCCCATACTCATAAATTCCACTGCTGGGTATTTTGCAAACATAACGAAGGGAACCATAGGATATGATCAAAGTTTGCAAAAAATAAATTTCACAAAGAAGTTTTATTTAAATGAGACATCTGTACCTTTATCTGGCGGAACTGTTAAGCCTGGTTCAGGTTGGTATAATGCGAATTCTATTATAAATATAAGTGAAACTCCTAACAACTATTATGTGTTTAAGGAGTGGCAAGGATATGGAAACGGAAACTATACAGGAACTAATTCTCTTGCTACTATATCATTAAAAAGTCCGTTAGTTGAAAATGCAATTTACTATCCTCCTACATATATAACGTTTTATGCTAATCCAGCTATATTAAATTCTACAGCAAACGTTTTAGATGTTAATAGTGCAAATTACATTTATAACAATCCTATTGCAAAACTTGAATTTGCTTATAATTCATTAGTTAGTTATAATTATGCAAATAGCATTATATATAATAATGGAATTAAACAAGTCTTTTCATCACTAAATGGTTGCGGTCAAACAACAGAAAGTGGCTCGTTTTATGCTACTCAGAATTGTTCAATTACTGCTAATTATATAACTGTAAAAGCTGTTTCATTTGAAGAAACAGGATTACCATCTAATACAATTTGGAACGTTACATTTAATAATCAATTTGAATCATCAAACACACCTTATATAAATTATACGGCTTCGCAGATCGCAAATTCTATATTTAACATTGGAAGTCCAATATATATTTCAAACACTATAAGATATGTTGCAAACCCTTCAAATGGAATTATATCTACAAATCAAATAAATCAAACTATAAATTTCATAGAACAATTCTACTTGAACGAATTTGCTACTCCAACAAATGGCGATTCTAAATTATTGCCTGGATCTGGATGGTATAATGCAGGAACGACTTTAACTATAAGCGAAACGCCAAATACAAGTTATGTATTTGTAGGATGGAATGGAATAGGAAGTGGTAGTTATACAGGTAATTCAGTTAGTGCTAATATAATCGTGACTTCGCCGATTACAGAAAACGCAGTTTATAATTATATTCCGCCCACTGTTTATTTAAGCGAAACAAACGCGATTATAGATGTTGGGCAAATATCTGATTTATATGTTACTGTAAATGGTGGAACTCCGCCATACGCATATGCATGGTATAACGCTACTCCAAGTACTCCGCAAATTATTACTGGCACAACTACTAATAGTTTAATTATAAAAGGAATAACCACAGGAACTTTCAAATATTTTGCAAATGTTACAGATAGTCATCCTATCACGGTTAAATCAAATAGTATTGCTTTGTCTGTCAATCCTCTTCTTGTTGCGAATCCAATAACTCCGTCAAATGTTGTTATAAATTCTGGTCAATCTGTTACATTAACTGCAAACCCATCTGGAGGAACAACACCATATAGTTATCAGTGGTATTATGGTAGTTCTTCAAGCACCTGCACTACATCAATAAGCGGGGCAACAGGCTCTACTTATCTTGCAACCCCAACAACATCTACCTATTATTGTTATAAAGTAACGGATAGCGCTTCAACTCCAGAAACTAACATGTCTGCATCTGATTTGGTAACAGTTAGCACTTTGCCACCATATATAATTTATTATGCGCCGATAACTATAACAAATTCTCAGTCAAGTGCAACGCCTTCGCCATTCCAGCAGATGATACAAGTACCAGAAAGCTCATTCAGTGGTTATATAGCCTACAACAACAACCTTGCCAACTTTGAATTTTTCTATAAAAACAACACAATTATTCCATCTTGGATAGAAGGCAACAGCTCAGGTACGATAACAACGTGGCTGAAGATTGCTAAAGGAATTCCTGCATCAAACAGCATAACTATTTACATAGGATTCGCTTCTCCGAAAACTAACTTATTAAGTTCTTCAGGAAGCACTGGTATTGGAGAGGCGCCACAATTATCAAATACATATGCACAGTATGATGATGGGGCGAGCGTGTTTAATTTTTATGATAATTTTGCTGGAACAAGCCTAAATACAAGCAAATGGGTTAACAATGTAGGTAATTGTGGCGGAACAATGACAATAAATAACGGTATGTCATATGTACGACCAAGTAGTAAATATAACTGTCCATTTATTTACTCAACTTCTACCTTTTCAGCTGGAATATATGAAGCCTATGGAAATATACCTTCTGGTGGGGGCAGTGGCGGTTACACCTTTGCAGGTTTTGGATTAGCTTCTTCAAGCGATTTTAATAATAATGCGGCAATGGTTGGTGATTGGATTGGAACATACGGTTTAATAACATCTACAGGTAGCGGTTCAAATGGTGCGTGGAATATAGTAGGCGGGTTATCCGGCGGTACGTATATCTGGCAAGTTTGGGTGCCTTCTTCCTCCCCCTCTACAATATACGGTTCACAAAATTATGGGACT
>Ga0080006_1089106_pt1 | contig 27711 bp, 26 predicted proteins | sample RS3BMetagenome_FD_69209 | JGI IMG/M metagenome (GOLD analysis project Ga0080006, IMG submission 69209) | Ferric oxide microbial mat and aquatic microbial communities from Rainbow Spring, Yellowstone National Park, USA - RS3B (SPADES... ...
GTCCCTGTAGATTGTGATAATACATATTGTATTCCGGTTCCACCTGATATTGGTGTTTCTATTGTATATGAGTATGAGCCATTTGGTTCTGTAAATGTTATTGTATTCGTTGTTGAATTATGCGTTGTCCCGTTCAAAGTTATAAACCATAATGTCCCAGATGGTAATCCACTTTCTGTGAATGTTATTGAATATTTGATCCGGGTGAATGTGATTGAGACACTCACATTCGCACCATTTACCGTAACTGTACCAGATTGTGGTGATACTGTATATCCTGATATTGAACCTATTGAGTAAGAATACGTTCCGTTTGGTGCTTTGAAAGTGATTGTATCTTTAGTTGAAGATTCAGTTGTTCCATTTAATGTAACAGACCATAATGTTCCTGATGGAAGACCAGATTCAGTGAAGGTTACTGTGTAGTTTGATACAACCTTGACAGGCATGAAAGTTATGTTTTGGTTGATATTCTTTCCATTTACTGTTATGGATCCTGAGGATGGCGATACTGTGTATCCAGATACCGAACCTATGTAGTAGGAATATGTGCCGTTAGGTTCCGTAAATGTTATTGCATTTAAAGTAGAAGATAATGTAGTTCCATTTAATGTTACTGACCAATTAGTTCCAGGCGGTAGACCATTTTCAACAAACGTTACGTTGTATAAAGGCTCGTAAGGCTCAACAGATATCACTCCCTGAACATTGTCACCAGACAATGTAGATAGATACCAAACACCATTTTGATCTACCCAATTAAGATTCTGCGCAATTTCTCCAGTCTGGTCGTTTGAAGTTGTGAATGTGTAAGTGATTGGACTTATGTAATTTTTAAAACCTAATGGTAAAATATACGGTTCCATGTAACCGCTTGTTGGTGGCTCAAAGTAACCTATCCCTGCTGATGGGCCTCCAATTAATCCAAATTGCGGGGATAAACCACCAGGATTTGCATTAGATGGATATGGCCCATTAGTATAAACGTTTCCTTGCCATAAATATGAATAATTATAAGAACCAATTATGAAAGATGCCCCTGGAACTGGTATTTGAAGGATTTGCGAATTTACCTGAAAATTCATGATTTGATCCATGGGTAATGTTAAATTTGAAATCCACGTTTTTATGACAAAGGTATGGGGGAGGGATACGAATTTACCAGCTGGAAAATTATATTCGTAAACGGTAGCATTAGGATAAAGACCGTAAAAGGGATAGATTACCCATCCGGTATAATCCATAAACCAACCTGTTTTTTGAGACCCATTTATATATATAACATTTTGAATCCAGTAAACTGGAGCCCCTAAACTGTTAGCCACGAAGAAATTCTGTTGGATAGATGCGTTATAAGCTGTATTTACCGTTCCATTCGAATAGTAAGAAGTAACGTTTAATCCTGTTAAATTTAAGATGTTTTCAACACCATCCAAAGCACCATAAACACCGGAGTAATTCACATTTAATATGTACATTGTAAGATTGTAGGCATCAATTGAACCCCATCCCGTTACAAGATTATATCCATATGTAGCGTTATATATATGATTCCTGCCTTGATTAACATTGTAAAATGGAAGAGTTGGCAGTGAAGAATTGTAAGATCCAGTTGGACCATATCCAGTGGTAGTTGTATAAGTTAAGGAACTTAATTGTTCATTACCCAGTTTATATAAAAGAGGATTCAGATATCCTAATGGAGTCTGCTTATTGAGGGATAACACTGCATTGATTTCAGTTATTATTCCTGCCTCTACTGGAGACGCTACTGATGTGCCCCATAATGAATACTGACCAGAATAATAACTTGTCCCGTCAACAGTAATATAAACTATCGTATTGTTAGCAATAGCAGCAATATCTGGTACCCCTCTTCCTTGACCATTTATCACTTCATTAGCTATCGTATCTGATTGCCATATTGGTTCGGGAAATACTTCACTTATACCTCCAGTACTTCCTGCAGGACCATTATTTGCTGCATCAGTGGAAGATATGTACCATGCAACCTGATTCTCAATATGTAAATTTGAATTTAATGTAAGTGTTGTTCCACCTACTGCTGTGACACCAAAGTAATTATAGGCCATAGATGATGGAAACTCTACCCAGTCATTAGGGTAACTTGAACGCAAGTACATAGAGCTGTTAGCATTATCCCCTGAATCACCAGAACTTGCAAGAACTGTAATTCCTCTTGCTTGAGCCTCCTGCAAATATTCATACCATGCAGTGTCATTATATTCTGGTGAGCCCCAGGAATTTGATATAACCGATACGTTGTTGAGCTCTGAAAAAGTTGAGTTAGGGTTAAGTATGAATGCCAAAGCTTGATCAGTGTATGTATTACTTGGTGTTGGGCCATATACATTAAATATTGTTGCCCCCGGGGCAGTACTACCAACCATTTCTAAATCCAGAGTGTTTTCTCCAACAGCACCGCTCGTATCATACGACGCGAGAGGACTTGGCTCTGGTGCTCCATCTAAAGGTACGGCAATAACTTTTGAATGAGGCTCCCAAGAGGGAAGGGTATCATTATAATATGAGTAAATATCCGATGGGTCAAAGGGACCTAAGAGCGTACCATTTGTTAAATTTCCATAAGGGGTTGTTGTATTTGGACCAATATACTGGCCAGACCAAAGAATTGTTGCTACAACCTCATTTTGTGGATATGTGTAGTTGAATAATGTTTGCTCATCATAAGCGACCTGCAGGTCAGATCCATAAATAAATTGAACACCATTTGAATCAATGGGGAGAGGATATCCAGCCTGGAGAGAATTTGAATGATGTTGGAGCAAAGATTGATTTGAAACAAAATAAATAGGTGCAGAGTTCAAGAAGGGTTTGTAAAAATCATCCAAGCCTGAAATCTGACTGATAAAAGGAGCCATCCAATTCGGAACAGAAGGTTCTTGATTTATTGAATAGAATATATTATGACCATATCTATAATAACCAAAAGAAACATTGAATATTCGTGAGATTGAAAAAGCTGATCCAGTTATTGTTAAGGAAATCCTATCAGAATAAGTTTGAACTTTTACGCCAAATCCTCTGAAATAATAAACCGATTGATTATATATGCTGATACTTGGTGAATACATATTTTCAAAATATTGTTTAGTAATGTACTTATGAAATTCTGGATTATTTGGGGAAGATGTATTCTTAAGTAAACTGAGAAGTGAATTTTCATTATTCAATTTGAATGTTACCATAACAGTTATTGTTCCATTATATTTTCCCAAGTATTTACTGTTATCAATTTTCAAAGGATATAAGAATTTAACAAACATATTATTAAACGACCGATTTTTTTCTTTAAGATCATTGAAAGAATTTGAATTTTCGATCATTTTAATAAAGTCAGTAGATTCATTATAATTTAAGTTTGGAGTTCCATAGGTCATAGCAGACAACCCAGAGATCAAAAACAAGAATCCAATTGAAACAGCCAATATTTTCATTAATTCACTTCTTTTATACATCATTTCACTCTCCTTAAACATATATAAGCCTAATTTAAAATAAATAAATTCCTATATATATTTTTTCAATAAAAATACATAGAGAATGAATGAAAATAGGCCCTTTAATAAGAAAATAAAGCCTTTCAACTTTATGCTTATTGGACAAGAGAAAAACGATGTAATTCCGTGTTTACCCTATGATAAGAATACTTCAGGAATTCAATATGAACCATTTATTGACTATAAAACAAATACAGCATCAGATAAATTGCCCTTACTTTCTGATGCTTACTGGCATAGTTTAGAAGATGTATTGACACAATACGTGAGGCATAATGATAACAAATTTGATTATGACAATGAAAGAATAGCACACAGGAAACATATCGTTGTTAATAGGATAAGATACATCGGCAAGGAATCAAACAATCTTCAAGAGGTCTCTGTTTTTGGAATGATGATGATTCATACCTTGAATATGAGAACATTGAAGATTTTAAACAATGGATTCTTTCATTGAAACCTAAGTATGTAAAGGATAAGGGAATATCTGAAAGGGATCTTAGAAACTTTAAACAAAAAATTAAGAATGGTAGGGGATTAAAAAACAAGTCAAAGATCGTAAAGATACTTTTTGAATACTATAAGTCTAAATCAAGTGAACAATAATTAAAAGTGAACAATAATTAATATTCTATAGATTAAATAAATAAAGCGGCACGTTTTAACGTCTTATCTATACCCTCATACTCTAAGTGGGGCCGACCGGATTTGGACCGGCGACCTCCCGGTTATCAGCCGGGTGCTCTAACCAGGCTAAGCTACGGCCCCATTAATATTACAATCCGAAAATCCATGAAGATATTAAACTTTTATCAAAAATTTCTGCCTCATAAGATAAAAAAAAGAATGAAATAAATTAAAGGATTATGCTTCAGAAGTTAGTTCCTGGAGCTCTTCAAGAATTTTCTTTGCCAATTTTCCTACTTCATCATCTTTTTCAGAAAGGTCTGCGATATCGTCTATTGTATGTTCCTTCATCCATTTATATACTCCTTTATTTGTCATAAGACATCTGTATGATAATTGTCGGACAAGTATAAATAGATTTTCACATTTGAATATTAAATTAAAATTGCTTAAATAAATGATATGTAACATTAGAGTTATAATTTATTAATAAGAGAGTTGACCTTTGCCTCAAGATCCTTTAATTTATTGCTCTGTTCTTCTATTAAATTTCTTAGCTCATTCAATTCCTCTAAGGTTGAATTCTTGTATTCCAATGCTTCTCTAATAGCTCTCCTAACCCTACCATCAGTCTCTGTATCTAAATAGCCCCTGAGACCCTGTATTAATTTAGTATCGCCCGTATTCCTTATAGCGTTAACGGCATTCAACCGAACAGCGAAATATTTATCTTTTAGAGCGGTGTGAAATGTGTCGGCTAAACTCATATCTTTCCAATAATACTTGGACAGTGCAAGAACAGCGGCAGCTCTAGTTTGCCAGTTATAATTGGTTCCCGTGTATTTTTTGATCACATCTATGAGATTTCTGTCACCTATCTCCCCAAGCCCTTTTAATCCTGTTGTTCTAATAATATCATCATATGATTCATCGTCAAGATGCTCTACAATGAATTTCGAGAATTTTTCACCATTGATTTTTGCCAATGAAAATAGGATTTCTCCACGGATTCCGTATGCCTTTTCTTTTAAATAAATGTTCATTAAATAATCTCCAAGTTCTGTATATTGCAAATTTGCAGATGCTTTAACTACTTCTTTCCTGGCAAGGTAATCCGGATCTTTCAAAAATTCCATTAAAATCTCAGCTGCTCTTTTACCTCCTATCTTAGCAATGCTTTCTGCTATCTTCCCTTTGACAAACCAAAACTTCTCATTTTTATATGAAGAGTTGAGGAACTCAAGTTCACTTGGGCCATATTTAGATATTTCAAGAGCAGCATCTGCTCTTTCAAGTGGTGATAAGCCTTGCCCTATTATATAATAGGCCTCTTCCTTGGGTCTCTCATATTCCAATACTTTCAAAACCTTGTATTCAGGGTCAACACTTATAGCTTTGTACCCTGAATCATCAATATTAATAATTTCTTCTGCGTTGTTTATTAACATTTCAGTTTCTTCTACTTTATCATTTCTATATACTCTGATTGGTAACTTTAAGGAATAGATGTTGCCTTTCTGACTTATGATAACTTTTACCCTTTCCTTTGAGTGCTCCACTTTGACGTGAATTTCAGGATGGCCTTCCAGGTAAATGAAATCGTGGAAGAATTTTTCCATAGGGAGGCCAGTGATCTTATGAAATGCCGACCTTAGTGCTTCGGTTCCAACGCTTTTTCCTTTATTTTCATTGAGGTAATAATTTATTGCTTTCCAGAAATTTTCCTCCCCCACAAGGTAATTTAAATACCTCAGTACAAGGGAAGCCTTCTGATAAAGATGCCTGTCAAAGAGTTCTGCAGGGTCCATATATCTATTTTCCACAATAGATCTGGAATACCTTGATTTAAATTCATTGAGATAAGCTTCCCTATGCTTGAAAACTTCCACTAAAAATTCATCCTTTCCTTTTAGTTTTTCAATGTAAATTAAAGCTATATATGTTGCAAAACCTTCATTAAGCCAGGCATGAGACCAGTCCTTGCAGGTTACGTAATCACCAAACCATTGATGTGCTAGTTCATGGCAAACCAAACTATCTGATTGGTAATCGAGATGTGCAAGCTCATCATGTAAAGTTCTGTCAGTAAGGGTAGTTGCACTGAGGTTTTCCATACCCCCAAATGTAAATTCGGAAACACAGGTTTGAGAATATTTCTCGTAAGGGTATTTAACACCGGTTTTTTCACTTATGAACTTCATCATATCTGGAGTATTTTGAAATGACCTTGGGGCCAAGCTTTCATATTTTTTCTGGAAATACGAGATTATTGGTATACCTTCCCATTCCTGCCTCATTTCAGAGAATTTCCCGGCTATAATACTCACAAGATAGGATGGGAATGGAAAATCTTCCTTGTAAATGAATGTAGTGTGCTCCCCTTCAATTTTCGAATCTAGATGACCATTGCTTATGACAAAATAATCATTGGGAACAGTCACCCTTATCTCGTAAGAGGATCTCATATTGGGATAGTCATAAGTGGGGAACCAGGAATGGTTATCCATATCCTCCCCCTGTGTCCAAAACTGTACCCCATCATCTGTTTCAACGAAATATCCACCCCTCCTGGGAACGGATTTGTATGTGATTACCAAGTTGTAATGTCTGCCTGCCTTGAAATCCCCAAATATTATGAGTTTTTCTCCATATGTGAAAAATTTGGAACTATTCCCATTGATACTCACACTATAAATAATCATATCTGTGGCATCCATTTCAATGCTCTCCACTGAAAAAGAATTCATAACTATGCTATGCGTTACCTTACCTAATATGGCTCTATTTTCAAAGTCAAGCTTTATGTCTATTATTGTCTTTTTAATTTCATAGAATTTGTCCCTTTCCAATTTTTCTTCATATCCACTTAGCACGAAGGGTTTAGAATTTTGAGACATGAAATAATATGTATTCATTAAATTTAAATTCTATCTAGTTTTTCCAATATTAACTGGGAAATTGCATCTAATGTTTCATTTCCGTCGGAAACAGGCTTGATTCTTTCATACCTAATACCCTTGGATAATAACTTCTCCTTGAATAAAATATCCAGATCATAAAGTACTTCTATGTGCTCATATAGAAATCCTATGGGAACATCTATAACTTCTTTTATTCCCATTTCAGTTAATCTTGAAACGATATAGTCCATGTCCGGACCAATCCACTTACCGCCAAATGGTCCCTGACTGTGGTAAAACCACATGTATTTTCTAAGAGGTGAAATTAATTTCATATTATCCACGAGAAGCTTAGGGTAAGGGTCGTAACCTCTAACAGGGAGGCTGTGAGAGGAAAAAAGGATAAATTCATTGTGTTTCTCGAGAATTTTCCTGTAGTAATCAATTATGAGAGGATGGAAACCTATATTTTCAATTCTGATAAAGTTCCTTCCCTTCAACGAATTTTCAAAAGGAATGTAATAGCTATCGAATATCTGCTTGGAATATATTGGAAATAAAGGCACTTCTGTTATGATATGGTCGTTGATCATTCTAGCAGCATCTTTAATATTAGGTCTGTAATGTTTAGTGAGCAAATGTACCTTTAAATCCAACCGACTTTCCAATTTGTCCCTGATGTTATTAACAGTCTTTATTGATGGAGTTTCCCCACCGATCATCTGCAATTTCTTTATATTTTCATCAATCAGCCACTGTGGAGGATCCCTCCCATTCATAATGTCTTTGAGGTATTCCCTCATTTCTGAAACATCAGCAGGATATCCATAATACATTAAAGCAACTGAAACATTACTTTTCATAGTTTCCAATCACCTTGGATATTAGTATTAGCTTATTTACATCAGCGTTGGGGGGAACTCCATGGCCCAAATTAAATATGTGCCCTTGGAATCTGCTTCCCAATCTCAACGTTTCTATGACTTTATTTTCCAAATTATTATTTTCAAGGAAGAGGTACGATGGGTCAAGATTACCCTGAACTGAGAGCCACGGATATTCCTTTGAGAGTTCGTATAGGTCATAATTCCAATCCAGTCCAAGAACATGGAATCTCAAATCTACTATATATTTAAGAAGGTGGTGTGTATTCCTGCCGAAAAAAATAATAGGCTTATTTAACAGCCTTAATTTTTCTATGAGCATGTTTTCATAGGGGTGAAGGAAATCCAAATAATCAGCCGGTGACATATTTCCAACCCATGATTCAAAAATCTGTACAATATCGCATCCTGAATCAAGCTGAAACTTAGCAAAGTTATATGAAGCATCGACAAAACCTTCTATTTTATCACCCTTTTCAATTATTTCCTTCTTAGTTTTAAAATAATCATCTCCATGCCCATCGTATACGTAACTCATTAGGGTAAAGGGCCCACCTGTTATTCCCATTAGAGGCTTTTCAGGGAAATGTTTTTTAATAGCTTCCACGGATTCCTTGAATGTTTTCTTTAATTCCATTCCCGCACTTTCTATACTTTTTATTTTTAAATTTTCCTCGTAATCTACATCCATACCCAAAAGGTTCAATGAAAGAAGAATATCCGTATAAAGGACAAGAAAGTCAGGATTGAAGTATTTTAAAGGGAGTTCTGTAAGTTTAATTATAGCCTCGGGGTTCCTAAAAGCAAAATTGATTCCATATTGGTTTCTAATATCATGATACTCTTTCAAATATCTCCCTGACTGTCTCATGAACCAAAATGGCCTGTGCCCTAATTTTTCTTCATATTCACGAATGAAGTTCATTGAAGATTAATTCATGAAGTTATATGAAATTATTTCAATTTCCAAATTGATAAAATATGGTATCAATTATTAAATTCCATTTAAATATGATTTCTTGATATGGGTGCAATGAATTCAGGCGGTTTTGATTTTAATTCAAAGCCTATACTAATATTCTGGGAAACTACAAAGGCGTGCGACCTTGCATGCAAACACTGCAGAGCTTCGGCTATAACCGATCCCCTACCCGATGAAATGAATATAGATCAATCTTTGAATTTTTTAGAGCAGATAGTAGGTTTCGGGAAACCCTATCCAGTTCTTATCCTAACAGGAGGGGACATTATGAAAAAGAGAGATCTTGAGAGGATACTTTCTAAAGCTAAAGAGCTGGGTATACCGGTATCAATGTCTCCAAGCGCAACACCCTTGATAAACGAGGAGTCTATGAAAATGATGGAAAAGTACGGAGTTAGATCTTTATCTTTATCATTAGATGGTTCTAAAAAAGAAACACATGACTGGTTAAGGGGTGTTGAAGGTACATTTGACAGAACCCTAAAATTAATAGATACCCTAATATCCCGAGGCTTTACCCTCCAAATAAACACAGCGGTATTTCAGAAAAATGTATTGGAACTGCCAGAGATATTAAAGATATTGAAAGATAAAAGCGTTAAAACATGGGAGGTATTCTTTTTGATCCATACGGGCAGGGGTATCGATAGAGAAGACCTAGATGTAAAGGGCTATGAGGATGTAAACAACTATCTGGCATTTGCATCAAGGTACGGTATAGTGGTAAGAACTGTTGAATCACCTATGTTTAGGAGAATATTAATGGAAAGGCAGAAGACCGAATACAACGGGGGAGAACTATACAGAGAACTTGTGGAGAAGACTATATCACTTTTAGGACCACCAAAGGATAAAATAATGGGAAACACAAGTAACACCAGGGACGGGAAAGGGATAATTTTCGTTTCGCATAACGGGGAAGTAAATCCCAGTGGATTCTTACCTTTCTACCTGGGGAATGTAAAGAATCAGAGCATAGTTGATATATACAGGAGGAACGAAATTTTACTAAAACTCAGAAATCCTGAAAATTTCAAGGGGAGGTGCGGCGTTTGTGAATACAGGGACATATGTGGCGGATCAAGAGCAAGAGCGTACTCATATTTTGGAGACATATTCCAGGAGGACCCCAGGTGTCCTTACATTCCAGGTGAAATTAAAAATAAGCATGCATTGGAAACTAAAAATTCAAGTTCATAATACCCTGTTGATCTAAATGTATGCATTAATTACCATAGCGGTCATAATTCATGTCTTATCAGCAGTATTCCTGGTCGGGTCATCGATTTTTGTATGGATTGTAGTATGGCCAGCCAGTTATACCATGTCAGATGAAAAATTGAGAACAAGGTTCATGAGTGTTATGGGTAAGAAATTTGCTTTTTATACTAATTTATCCGTTTTATTTCTTACCATAACTGGAATTTATCTGGTTTATTCAGTGAGGCCCGTTTATATAACTAATTTTTATGGAGCTATATCACAAACATGGGGGCAGATACTCACAATAAAGATAGTAACTGTGGCCTCTATGTATGCATTAATGTATGGAAATAATATATGGCATGGGAAATTGATACCCAGGCTTGCAGAAAATGGAAATTTTGAGAAATTAAAGCAGGTAAGGAAAATAGCCCATCTATTATCATTCATCACAGTTTTCTTAATGGTTCTAATAGTTATTGAAGCAGTATTTCTCGCGGGGGTGTTCTGGTGAAGAGCGAGAAACTTTTCAATAAGGCAATCAAAATTTTTCCAGGCGGTGTTAATAGTCCTGTGAGGTATTATTCCCCGTACCCTAGATTCATAAAGGGAGGAAAAGGGCAAAAAATATGGGATGTGGATGGAAATTTTTATGATGATTACGTTTTGGCCTATGGACCACTTATTTTAGGGCATGCCAATAAAACCATTTCAAGGGCCATTGCAGAAAGATCACAAAAAGGAACAATGTTCGGTGCACCAACTGAAGAAGAATTAAAACTTGGAGAAATTATATCAAAAAGCGCAGAATTGGACATGTTAAGATTTGTTAACTCAGGTGGTGAAGCAACATATCAAGCTTTGCGATTATCAAGGTTTGTTACAAAGAGAAAAAAGATTTTAAAGGTAAAAGGTGGGTATCACGGGACCCATGATTTCAATTATCCTGGTGAATTTGTAAAAGAAATCGATTTTAACGATTCACAGTCGTTGAAAAATGAATTGTCAAGCAGAGAGTATGCAGCTTTCATATTAGAGCCAGTAATGGGAAACGTTGGCGTAGTACTGCCTCAGGATGGATATCTGCAAGATGTAAGGGAATATACAGAAAAATTCGGAACAATATATATTTCTGATGAGGTAATAACGGGATTTAGGACTAAGTTTGGAATTTATTCCGATAAATATGAACCAGACTTGGTAACTCTTGGAAAGATTATCGGTGGTGGAACTCCTTTGGCAGCATATGGAGGCAAAGAAGAACTTATGAAAAATGTGAAACCAGCGGGTGAATTTAAACAGGCTGGCACATATTCCGGTAACCCTCTGTCTGTAACAGCTGGTCTGGCTGCCTTGAGAATACTCAGCAGAAAAGATTACGGAAAACTCAATTATTTGAGTAATGTAGCAGCCGGCATACTTGAAAAATCAGGTGTAAGGGTCAATATGGTCACAGGGATGCTATCCATGCATTTTTCAAGCGAAGAAGTTACTAATTATTCAAGAATTGACCTGAAACTTTACTACCAAATTTGGTCAAAGCTTTTCCCATATGTTTTAAATTCTGGAATATTCATTGCACCATCGCCTGAAGAAACAATGTTCATATCTTTTTCCCATACGTTAAAAGATATTACAAGGGATATGGATATAATAGCCGGGAGGGTAGAAGAGATTTGGAAAAGCTGAGAATAGCCACAAGGGATTCCAAACTTGCAATATTCCAGGCCGAAAGATTTGCAAAACTCCTGACTCAATCAGGTTTAAATGTTGAAATTATAAAGGCTAAAACTTTAGGGGATCATGACACGAAAAGTCCTCTCTACGAATTAAAACAGGTTGGTATCTTTACATCAGAATTGAATAAAATGTTAATTGACGGAGAGGCTCATTTCGCAATTCATTCAGCCAAGGACCTTCCTTCGCAACTTGAAGATGGCGTGGAGATATCCCTCTTTATGGACAGGGATGATTATAGGGATTTTTTTGTTTCAAAGGGTCCTATGAAAAGTTTTAAAGGAATAATAGGAACAAGTTCAAAAAGAAGAGAACTTTTCTTAAAACAGTCCATGGGATTTAAGGATTTTAAAATAATAAGGGGGAACATAGATACAAGGATAAGGAAATTTAATGAAGGAATCTATGATGCTATTATAGTAGCAAAGGCGGGTTTAGATAGGTTAGGAATAGAAGTTCCAGGTGAGGTTATACCTGAAAACATAATTCCACCTGCACCGAACCAAGGAATTATTGCAGTAACCTCTCTGATAGGTAGCCAATATTCAAAAATTGCAAGAACATTCCAAAATGAAGCGGTTTTATGGGAGGCTTCCCATGAGAGGGAATTAATGTCAAGGTTAGGTTTGGGATGTCATAACGCAGTGGGAATAAAGTCTGAATATTCTACTAAAACTACAAAATTCTCCTTTACAGATGGAGAAAGAAGGTTCGACTACTTAATAAAGGGAGAAATAACAGATAAGGACATAAAATTCATAAGTGATAATATATGGTGAAAGCGGCCTATGTGGGTGCAGAGGACGAGGAGATTAAAAGGGATTATCCAATTATTCCAATTTTGAGGATTAGATACAATGTAATAGATATGAAAAAGATGGAAGGTAATTTTGCTTTTACATCAAAAAGAGGAATTATTTCATTGAAACTTAACGGCATTTCTTTGAAACCAATAGAATTGTATTGTATAGGCAAAGCCACTAAAAATAATCTCTTCAAATATTACGGATTTACTTGTAAGGTTCCGGAGATAGAGGATTCCCTTCATTTAGCAGAACTGATTATAAATGATGGAGTTAAGAATATAACCTTGGTTACAAGCAACCAGTATTCTAGAGAGATGATCAAAAAGTTGGATGAAAATGGAATTCATGTTAATATAGTAGAGGCTTATGAAATATCAAAGAATGAAAATATAAATCCACAGGAATTCTGCAACTACGATTCTCTTTTGTTCGGTTCATCCAAATCTTTTCTATTTACTCTGGAACTGATGGGTTTGGATAAATTGAAAAATAAGAAAATTTACGCCATAGGAGGACCAACTGCCAGGACTATGGAAGCATACGGTTTGAAACCCTTAATGACATTCGCATCTCCCGACATAAGAAAAGCCATGGAATTTATTTTTAATTCTTAAAAAAAGGATCTGAAATTTAATCGTGACAAAACGGATATATTTTATGTTGATATAACGGTAAGGTGCGAAAAATTGGAAAAGGGTGGTATTTTTCTAATAAAAGTATCCTATAGCGATCTGGGTTCCATGTTCTTTTCCACAGTCAAACCTATCCAATTAGAAGAGGTATACGACTATATATCAAAAAATGAAAATATTCAGGAAGCAGTGGTCCTATGGACGTGTAACAGGTTTGAAATATACTTCTATCCGGGTTCATACGATTCAGTGCAGTTCTTTGATGAATTTTTGAAGGGCAGAGTATACAAATATTCTGTAATCCACGGGGAAGATGCCATAAGGCATTTATTCCTTGTTTCTGCTGGCCTGGATTCAATGGTATTGGGGGAAAATGAAATATTGGGCCAGGTAAAGGAAGCTTGGATGATAAGCCAGAAAAAAGGATATTCAGGAACGAACATGAACCAGGTCTTCAGGAAGGCAATAGAGGTAGGGAAGAAGGTTAGGACTTTACACGGCTTCAATAAAATCAAAAGGAGTGTTGCCTCTGAGGCCATAGAATTTATAGACAGCAAGGAAGAGATTTTAATCATTGGAGCCGGAAAGTTGGGGACACAAATTGCTAAAATGTTAAGAGAAAAGGGCTTGAATTTTTCCATTTCAAACAGGACAGAAATTAAGGGGAAAAATTTAGCAAAGGAATTGAATGTTGATTTTGTAGATTTCGATGTGAAAAAATGGGCTAATTTTCATACCATAATAATAGCTGCATCATCAAATGGCTATCTTATTGAAAAAGAAGATATCGTTAAAGGCAAGGTGCAGAAAATTATTGATTTATCATTTCCCCCCTCTCTAGATCCAGAACTTTCAAACAAAGTTGAACTTGTAAATATGGAGCGGCTCAGTTCCATATCTGAAATAAATAACAAGAGAAGAGAAGCATTGGCTAGGGAAGCCTTAAAAACTGTTGAGGAAGAGTATTTGAAATTTATAACTAATTTGAATGGAAGGGAGAAGCAAAAAATTATTAAAAAATTTGTGACCTACACAGATAATATCCTGAATGAAGAATTAGAAATCTTTTCAAAGGAAATTCCACGGGAATACATGTTGGAGGTGGAAATGGGAATCAAAGCCACCAGAAATAAAATACTGGGCCCCTTGATCCAAGCACTAAAAAATACAGCAGATATTAAATCTTCGTCATTATTGTCAGAGCTGGAGAGGTTATTGGATGAGCAGCTATCCAAGTCTAAGGTTGAGAAGGTTAAGGAAGTCAAAGGGAATTAGGGACATCCTTTCGGAGACACACATAAATTTAAATAAATTGATAATGCCTATATTCATTGATGATAACCTAAAATCAAAAGAGGAAATCAAATCTATGCCCGGTATTTACAGATATTCTGAAAATGAGTTAATAGACCTGGTTAAATTATATGAAGATATTGGAATAAAGAGTGTGCTATTATTTGGAATACCAAAAGTTAAGGACAATCTTGGAAGCGAAGCCTACAACCCCAATGGTATTGTGCAGAGGTCAATAAGGAAGATTAAAGAGGAAACAAATTTAGTAGTGATGTCAGATCTTTGCATGTGCGAATATACAGATCACGGCCACTGCGGAATTGTACGCGATGGCACTGTAGATAATGACAGAACATTAGGATATTATCAAAAGATTGCAAAAACCTATGCTGAGAGTGGAGTGGATGTGGTGGCACCCTCGGGTATGATGGATGGGCAGGTATTGGCTATTAGGGAAATTCTAGATAAGGAAGGATTCAATGATATCATGATTATGGCCTATAGCGCAAAATATGCCTCTTCATTGTACGGGCCATTTAGGGATGCAGCATATTCAGCCCCATCGTTTGGAGACAGGAAAACATATCAGATGAATTTTTCTAATTCAAGGGAGGCCATTAGAGAGATTGAAGAAGATATACTGGAAGGTGCGGACATAGTTATGGTCAAGCCAGCATTATTCTACCTAGATATCGTTAAAGAAGCCAGAAGGTTGTTTGATCTTCCGTTGGCAGCGTATTCAGTAAGTGCAGAATATTCAATGTTGATCAATGGATCTAAGCAAGGCTACTTTGATCTAGATTCAATTATAAAAGAGAGCTTATTATCCATATTTAGAGCAGGTGCAGACCTTGTAATTTCATATTTCACCGAATATATTGCAAAAAATAGGGAAATCTTCATTTCTTAAGTTAAAAAATTAGAATAAGGTTTTATATTATGCTTCATAATTGAATCTAAGTGATTACAAATGAGAATAGTCATATGGAACATAGATTTCAAGTGCAATCTTCTATGCAAAGGATGTAATGCTTTTCAAGGAAACGAACTATTCCCAAGGGATAAGATCGATGATTTTATAGATGAAATGAAATACAATAAAGTAAAGGTTGTTTCTGTAACGGGTGGCGAACCAACACTCCATCCAGACCTTCCGAAGATAATGAAAACTCTAAAGGAAAAAGGGTTCTTTACTCATATAGCAACCAATGGAACCAACAAGTATATGTTGGAAAAAATCTCCCCCTATCTTGATGCAGCAACCATATCTTTGGACAGCCACATACCGGAGCTGCACAATGAATATAGAGGCAGGAAAATCTTCGATATTGTTGTAGATACCATGAAATTCCTGAAGCCGAGAGTGAAAGTTCTAACATCAAACATGCTGGTAACGAACTTCAACTACGATAAGATAAATGAATATGCGGAATTTGTAAACAAAGAGATAGGTGTGCCGGTATCCATGTGTTTCCCCGATAACACGGCCTATTACTATGAAAGGGTACCGGTTGAAAAGGAACAGATTAAGGCCGCATTCAAGTATGCCAGTGAAAATTATAAACAGCACAAATTTGGAAATACAAAATCCTTCTATGAAGAAGCTGTTCTATGGCTGGAAAATAAAGAAGTATCAAGGTGCAGGGCGGGGCAGGAGGTTTTTTATGCTGATTACAGGGGGAACGTTTACCCTTGCTTCTACAAAACCGATGTTAAATTAAATGAAACCAGGAAATGGAAAATTTACGATAATAACTGTAACGCATGTTTCATACAGTGTTTCAGAGAGCCTTCGATAAAAAAACCCATAGAGCAAGCAAAGTTAATCGCCGGTATATATCTTTATAATAGACGAAGCGATTCCAGGGCTAGATGAGAATAGCCCTGTTCAGCGATACATACTACCCCATCCCTGACGGAGTCTCAAAGCACCTAGTGGACTTTAAGAAAGAGCTGAAAAAGAGGGGACACGAGGTAAGAATTTACACTCTGGTAAAAGGGGATGGAGACGTTTACAGCCTTCCATCTTTACCGTTCCCATTATACAAGGAATATAGAATGGGATTGCCAAACTTTGACTTATATAAAGATTTATATAGATTTTCACCAGATATAATTCATGTGCACACCCCTTTCATATTAGGAACACTCGGGAATCATTACCACAATAGGATGAATATACCTATAATCGGTACTTATCATACTGATTTCGTCAATATGGATAACACTATAAAATTCCCTTTTATTAAGAGTCTTCTTAACCTCGGTTTCATATATAACATGTATCTGTACAAAAAATTTGACCTAATAGTTTCACCCTCAGAACCAATAGCCAGGATGTTGAGAAATTATAAAATAGATTCAAAGGTCATTCATGTGGGAATAGATCTTTCAAGTTTTAAATATGATGAAGATAAGGATGATTATTTTCTCTTTCTAGGAAGGTTGACCTATGATAAGGGAATAACCCATTTTCTAGAGGCCGCATCTCAGATGCCAGAGGAAAAGTTTATAGTGGCTGGTGTTGGACCTCTGGTTACAGAAGTCAAAAGGTATGCATCCAAGTATGAAAATATTAAATATCTTGGATATGTTGATGAAAAAACCAAGTTGGAACTTTTATCTAAAGCAAGGTTATTAATATTGCCATCCAGGGCCGAAACATTTGGTATTGTTTATGTTGAGGCCATGGCTTCTGGCACCCCTGTAATCGCCAGTAATGAATCAAGGGAAATTGGAATATTAAAGGATGGTGTTAATGGATGGCTGGTAAAATTTGGATGCCCATCATGCATTGTGGAAAAGGTTAAGCAAGTAAAAAAAATGGACCTTAAAGAAATTTCTAAAAACGCCTTGAAATCTAGCATGGAATTTGGAATAGAAAGTACTGTTGAAAAGCTACTTGAGGTATACGGTGGGTTGATTGAATTATATAAGAATAGCTAGGCTCATAGGAATTCCATTGAGCGTAGGGACAATCCTGGCATTTATACTGTACTTTGGAATAGACAACATAATAAACTCAATACTTTTACTAAGTCCAGATTACATTGTATTCTTTATAATTGCAATTTTGTTCCATATTGCATCGCAGGTGTTCTGGGGGTTTAGGATATATTTTCTTACATATGGAAGAGGTAAACCTGTTGGCTTAAGGAATGCTATCAGGGCCGTGATTGCTTCATTGTTTGCTTCTACCATCACTCCAGGTTATGTCGGAGGAGAACCAATTAGAATAAAGAAGTTAGTAGATTACGGTCTAAATGTAGGGGAGGCCACAGCTATAACAGTTGGAGAAAGAGGGTTTGATTCCATTTTTTTCGGGTTCTTCTTTTTCATATTATTACTGGACGGTTTTTTTTATTCATCGCTAAAATTATATTTAATTACCGGTGGCATAGTTATAGCGGCATTCTTTGCTATAATACTATTATCCATTAGCGGGAAAAAGCATTTGAATATAATTGTCGGTAGGATTTACGGCATAGTTTCAAAATTCACAGGGAAAAATCACAATGAAATGAAAATACAGGACGAAGTAGAAAATTATTCAAGGGTAATGAAGGAATTATTTTCAAAGGATCCAATTATATTTTCATTGTCTTTGATATCTACATTCCTTCTGTGGTCCGTAGATTTCTATGTTCCTGTAATATTGATCTTAGGATTTGGGATCAAACCGGATATTCTTTTTATAATATTAATTCAGATTATTTTAGTTCTGATATCACTTGCTCCAATAACACCGGGGGCCTCGGGTATAATGGAAATACTTATGATCGCTACATTTACCTCCGTAGTGGGCCCAAAGCTGATTCTTATATTTGTTATAATGTGGAGGTTTATAACTTTCTATTTCAACATAATTTTCGGTTCATTCTATCTACATTGGGTACTTAAGGAAAAATCGGATAAATCATAAATATGGTTCAAATATAACTGATGGAATGTCATTTAATCAACCACTAAAGCTCAGGAAATATGTTTTCCGCTCGCCGAAAACTTTTACCTCAATACTGTTTTTAGTTCCAATCATCATTCTTATTTATTTATCATCACACAGTCTCAGGCTAACCGTTATATATGCATTAACAATTTCAATTGCAATAACTTTTGATTACTCTATACAAAAGGTAATGGGGTTTGTTTTTAATTTAAAAAGAATACTACTGCTTTTCATAATTTCCCTTTATGCATCCCTCGTCTATTATTTCATATTGGTGGGATTAAGATTTCTCCCGCCTACCACGGCCTTTATGCTTTCCCTTACCCCTATAACTTTTTTGAGAGCCATGATCTATCTGACCTTTACTGAGAGAAAGAGGATTTTGGCACACGGCATATCCGTGAGCTTCGCTATTATAACATCTATATTCTTTTTTATTTTTCTCCCGCAGTTTAATGTGTTTATATTGGCATTTTTAATTTCGTCGCTAATTTATTCTATTGCAGGGGATATTTTTATTTCAAGGAGTTTTTCACCCTTTATAAAAGAGTTCAGCACGGATCCATCAATACTTATAACTAGTATGCTGAATGCCTCTTACCTGGGTAAAAGTTATAACGAAATACTGAAAGATTTCTTCAGTACCATTTATAAAACCACCTCAAGCAGGCCAATTTCAGTCCTTAGGTTCAAAGATCATAAGGAATTTTATTTCGTATTTCCCTATGTCCATCCAGGCCCTCTAGGAGATATAGGGAGCTCGAATATTACTGGAAAATTTTCAAAGTATCAGCCTGATAAGCAGATGGCCATTTTTCATACGAGTACTACACATGATGATAACTGTTCTGATGAGGATGAAATAAAGAAACTATCACAGATTTTCAATGAAGAAGGCTGGGTTTCATACGAATATTGTTACAGGCCTTATTTTGGGGAAAATTCAGTTTTTTTACCCATTGGAGATGGAGGAATCCTGTTTATTATTCCGGATAAAGTGAGGTTTGACGATATATTGTATGAGGAAGGGAACAAGCTTATAGCTTATGCAAAAAATCATGGACTAAAATGGCTTGAGGTAGTAGATGCTCATAACAATAACATGGATAAACCTGTGGAATTAATGGATACAAGCTTCCTTTATGGTGAGCTTAAGAATGCCATTGAGCAAAGAGATGGAATCTATCCTATATATGGCGATTATTCTTCCATAAATTACACCTCTCAGGATATAGGGCCAGGGGGCATTAAGTTAATAAAATTAAAATTGGGTGAAAATATTGTTGGAATAATCCTATTTGATGGTAACAATATGGATTATCAATTTAGAAAGGAGTTGGAATCAAGATTAGTTGGGGTTGGTAAGACTATAATATGTACCACAGACAACCACATTGTGAACATTAATGGTCTCTCTGTCAATCCGGTAGGCAGGAATTATTCTCATGATCAGTTGATTGAAAAAATAGTTGAGGAATTTGATAGACTTAACCCAAACAATAGACTATCTGTAGATTATATTAGAAGGGAGTACAGGTTGAAGGTGGCGGGGGAATCTCACTATGAAAAATTTAACGCTACCATTAAAAGGTCATTGAACTCCGCCAAACTATACGTAATTTTAATGCTGCTGTTTTCTATAGTATTTTCACTGTTTATATTTAAATATCTGTCATGAATGGACATTTATGAAAATATTAATTTCAGGTGGAACTGGATATATAGGAAAGCATATAATTGATTCTTTTGACAGGGATGAAATATACGTATTATCGAGAAGTAGAGAAGGGAATGAGGGAGGAATTAGATATATAAGATGGGGCCATCCGAACAGGGATTGGGAAAAAAATCTGGAAAAGCCGGATATAATAATAAATCTTGCAGGAAAATCCATAGGTGAGGGAAGATGGAATGAAAGATTGAAAAAGGAACTTTTGGAGAGCAGACTGAATTCAACCAGATCTCTGGTGGAATACGCAAATTCTGCTGGAGTGCCAATAATGGTTTCTGCATCTGCTGTAGGATATTATGGTAATAGAGGAGATGATGTGCTTACTGAAGAATCCCCACCTGGAAATGATTTTTTGGCAAATTTGGCAGTAAAGTGGGAAGAAGAGGCATCTAAATTCAACGGCCACCTTATAATTTTAAGATTTGGAGTCGTAATCGGAAAAAACGCACCGCTGCTGCAGAATTTATTGAAAGCTATAAAGCTTAGGTCTGCTAAAAGGCTTGGTACTGGAAAACAATGGTATTCGTGGATACATGTTCATGATATTCCAAATATAATCAAATTCTCGATTGAAAACAAATTGCAAGGGCCAGTCAACGCTTCATCACCTAATCCTATGAGAAATGAAGATTTTATGAAAATCCTTTCAACTGCATATGCCAAAAAGCAATACTTCAGTTTACCCACACCCATTTTGAAGGTGGTACTGGGCGAACTAGCCGATTATCTAGTACTTTCTAGCCAGAGAGCTATCCCGGATAGGTTGATCTCAAAAGGTTACAGGTTCCAGCATGCCAGTCTTGAGCAAGCCATTCAAGCATCTTTATGATGAATTTGATATAATTTAATTCCATTTTCTATGGCATTTCTTATTAGATCATTAGCAAATCCATCTTTTAACTCATCATCTTGAAACTTCTCCTGTGCGAAACTGATAAAAATCTCCGGCTTTGAAACCAATATAGCATCCACCGATGTTAAAATCTGCCTTAAGTGGTACTGGGCCCGGGCACCTCCAAGCATACCAGTTGAGGCACTCATAATAATGACAATTTTACCCTTCCATGCAGAATCTTTGGGGGGTCTGGATGCCCAGTCTATAGCATTTTTTAAAGCTGCACTGGTTGACCAGTTGTATTCAGGTGTTGAAATGATGATAATTTGAGATTTCCTTATTTGCTCTTTAAAATTCTCAATTGCCTCAGGCACTACATCAGTATCTTCCATATAAATGGGGAATTTTGATATATCCGCAATTTCATATTCATGATCGTTTAAAAATTTTCTAGCAATGTGCCTTATAAGTTTAGTATTATAAGAGTCTTTCCTGAGACTTCCGGATATAAGCAGGAATTTCATGAAAGGGTATTTAATTTACCTATAAATAAAATATCTCTTATACTAAAGAAACAGTTATGCTGAATGGAACAGAATTAACAGGTATCTTGGGTTCTACTATGATCCTAAAGGGGGTTGATTTCTTAGGACAATAGGCATCCACTTCATAAACTGGAACTTCTATTTTACCTGTACCAGATGGCTCCTCTTTTATCAGGAAATTGTAGTAAGGCTTTTCATAATTGTTTAAATTAGGGGATTCATCATATTCAATTTTAACATTGTAATTATGTACTAGGTCACATAGGGGGCACTTAACTCCATTAACTGTGAATTCAAGTGTTTTCACAATCCCAAATTAATATTTCGTATAAACCGATTTCCAAAATAGTTCCTTCATTTTTGAAATTGTGTAAAATGAGATCCAAGTGATTGCGTCAATGTGAAGCAGAAAAACTACTAAAATATGCCAACCTCAAATTATTCATTTCAAGGATATTCTCTTAAACCTTTTAATTTAAGGCCCAATTTATATATAAATACATCTTTTTAAGCCACCGGGGAGAATTGAACTCCCGACCTGCTGATTACAAGTCAGCCGCTCTGCCGACTGAGCTACGGTGGCTTGAACAAATGCTGATTAATACACAATATATTATTTTATCCCTACCTATATTGATTTAAACAGTGAGCTTTCAAATATCTCCAATAAATAATATCATTTGAATAAACTTGTGCTGAATCATATGCATGTATGTTTGGAGTTTTAGTAGATTTGGAATCTTTTTGCAAGGGAAGATCCAATTTATTTTTTACGTTATGGATGGAAAAAATTGCGGAAGTTAATTTAAACTTTAATAGTGGATGTTAATAACTCCCCTCATGGAATCCACGATTTCGAAATATTATTGGATCTACACTATCACAATATTCATAATTACAACATTCATATTTTATCTCTTATTCGGTGGTGTATTATTTGGGGCAGGCTTTAATCTAGCCATATTTTTTTACATGCTTATCGTAGGCTTTATAATTGGCCTAATATCTGCATATGTAATTGGACCCCTCATATTATGGAGCTCTTTTAAAAAATTTGATGATTTAAGGATAGAGGGGATAATTCAAGAACTATCTAAGAGGGCAGGCATTAATAGAGTCCCAAAATTAATGATATTTAATTCACCTGAATACAACGCATTGGTATACGAATCCATCTTCGGACCAAGACTGGCTATGACCTCAGGCCTTATTAACGGTTTCTATTCAGGAAATGTGACAGAAGACGAACTTAAAGCTATTATAGGCCACGAATTGGGTCATATTAAACACGGGGATACTTTAAGGAGGTGGATCGTTCAATCTTGGATATCTATTTTCCATTCCATAGGCAGTTTTCTACTTTTCACAGGTTTTATATTAGCCGGAATAGGTTCAGTAGAGGCAGTACTGGAGAGAGATACAGCAAATATTCTCGTAGGTTTAGTACTGAGTGCCATAGGTGGTATGATGATGCTCATATCTAAATTGGTAGGTTTAATAGCATTGCATCACGATAGATTTAATGAGTATCTAGCTGACGAGTTTGGAGCGCGTTTGGTAGGGGGAAACAGCATGATTAGCGCCCTAATTAAAATACATCAAACCAATAGTGGAATATTGCCAAAAGGAATACCATATTCTCCTTATCCAGATTCATGGCAGGTTAAACCCGTTAAAACTAATCCCATCGAAAATCTCTTTAGTGATCATCCACCAATAGAAAAAAGGATAGAGAGGATAAAGAAAATGGGTATACAATGATCCCTAGAGGATAAGGAGCCTCAGTACAGGGGATCAAATGTTTGATGCTACAAAAGATACCTGGATAAATGATACAAGCATAAACATAATTTTAGAACATTTTAGAACACCTCAAAGTGTTTGATGCGTTCAACAGTGTGGCAAATAATCTTATACAAAAAATTTTTGAATATAATAAGAATGATAGGTGAAAACATAATTTCATTATTCTCTCCCATCGCTCTTCAGGTTTCAGTCCAAGCCTGGACTGAGATCGGAGAGGGAATTATTGTTTTTATAATTGCTATTATAGTATCAACATGGATTTATCTTAACCAGGATGAAATGACCTGGAAGGAATACGGCATATTTATGATTGGGACCATGATTTTCACCTCCGTAATGATTGGATTGATCACCTGGAGTCTCAACAATTTTCTCATGTATGGAAGCTGGTTAATATTTCCGGCATTTTTGATGACTTGGAAGAGGAAAATAGAAGATGAAGCAAACGAGTCTGATTAATTATATAAGAGTTATATTTTGATTTTCTTATGAAACTACAACAAAACAGATTATCAGGAAAAAATAATTTAACGTATCTTATGATGTCCATAATCACATTGAGCCTTATAGGAAAACTCGTGGGAATAGGGGATAAGCCTTCCTATTCAATTATTAAATAATAAGGCATCCTATAAACCGGAAATAGCGGCATCCATTTTTTGTTCCTAACATGTCTTGTTCTTTATTTCCATGGAAAAATGGATTTCCACTATAAAGATCAGAGATTTCTTGAATATAAGTTCGTAAACATTTATTTCATAATTTATCTGGGAGAATGTTGCCTATTGATCGTTAAACAGAAGGCATGAAGTATACTATTACTCTTAGTCAGGTAAAAACTGGTCTGGAAAGCCTCCAAATTCTACTCTAGCATAACGGATAAAAGCGTATCCAGATTGCAAGTTGACAGGGATGCGTGCAAAGGTAGCACTGATACCCCCAAAGGGGCAACGTTTAGGATAGGAACGACCCGAAGCTCAAGAATGGAAGTTCTGCAAAACGCTACCAAACCGTGAGGGATGATGGAGTAAAAGGAAGTAAAAGCAGAACCTCCGTCGCTTTGGCGAGGAGTTGATGACATCCAGCCTATTCCAATTATATACCACCATTAAATAGATAATAATTATCTATCTTATTTTCTATTAGATTTGTGTGGATGGCATGGGGAGATGAAAACCTGATACTGTGTGGTAATTTTTCTATACTACCTTAATATCACAAGGAGCCACAAGGAGATGATAGGAAAAGTAGATATGATAGGGGTCTAATGATCTTTTAGCGCATTAGAGTGGATCGAAAGAGTTAAATAAGTGGAAAAAAAATATACATATATGAAATTAAAAAAATCTACGGTAAATCAAAAATCGAAAAAACCGAAATCCAATAAAAGGATTACTTTGCCTTTCATAAATAAACCGTTTATAGTTTTGGTATTAGCAATGCCCAAAATACTTTTTAATTTTGTGGCTAGTTCTCCTATTCCCACTTTTAATAGGTATTATGAAACTTGCGAAATGACGCCGGTAAGTAATGAGACGTTGTGGACACCAGTCTTATTACTGACATCTCCTTATGGTGGAAGGTCAATTGGTTCCAATAGTATCAGCTCCTGGGGATCATTTTCTTTCGAGTGCTCAAATGATTTTTCCCTTACTTCTTCAACTTCGAAAGTGTTAACTTATTCAATATCAGATTCAAATGGCGCTGTGGTAGGGCTTTTTGAACTTACAAATTGGACTATTTACAACCTCACAAATGCATGGAAAATAGGAATTGGAAATAATAACCCTTGCAAGGCATCTTATACTGCGGTGATAACCTCAGCGTGTATTGATGGAGACGCTATGCAGATATATGTATTGCTGCCTTCTGGAAGCCAAGTGGATAATAACATACCCACTTTTTTTAATATGGCGTTCAATAGAAATTATGTGCCATACCCTTCAGTCATATTTAGCTCACTTGACTTTAACTCCACTGCAATAAAAGGTATCTTTAGTGACTGCTATAGTTGTGATGAGACAAATATTACCGTCGGTGCATCAAATTGGATTGAAGGCTATATAGAAATACCAAACTATGGCATTTCCGGAGGGTTAACAATCACGCAAGGTAGCTCTACATCTACGGTTTACAAGTACACAATACCAAATGGCGTTTATGGTACCTGGGCGTACTCAACCCTCAGTGGACAAGCTAATCTAGGATTGGCACTCAGCTATAGTGCTTGCTAAGAGATGAATAAAATGAGAATCTATCATTTCCGAACTAAACTTTTCTCAATATTTTGTATGATACTTTTAATACTTAGTCCTGTCGCCTTTTCCTCGGGTTCTATATTCTCAAAGGATAGACAAATAACAGTAGAAGGGCTTGAACAAACTACTTACCCACCATCCGCCAGTCCAGGACTTTGCGGAGTGGTGTTTGAAGAACAAGGTCTTCCCAACGGGACCATCTGGTCAATCACAATCACGTCTAGTTCGAACAATACCTCGATAACCCACGAATCAAATAACTTTCTCATAGTTTTCTATTTGCCGATTACTTCAACTCCTTATACATGGCACCTGAATCCAGTAAGGGGATATACTAGCGACTTTAATGGAACAAGTTTTTGGCCGGGTTTTACAAATGTAACGGTTTTCGGATACAATAATATTAGCATACTTTGGACTATACAATTCTATTCAAACAGTTCCATCAATAATTACACGAATATGCAAATGTACATCTTATCTGCAGTAATGATCTTTTTAGCGTCAGTTGTTGTTGGCACTCTTATACTTGTTCACTTTGGTTACAGGAATGAATATTCAAGAGAGCGAGACCCATAATTACTATTAGTCAAATAGGTGCTAATATGAAAAAATAATCTAATTTGAAGGGTATGAAGATGAAAAACAGAACAGAGTGGAAGAAGGTCACCTTAATTAATTAAGGTAATAATTTTAGCGGCATATATAATTATCGTTCAAGTGAGTACTCACTTAAACCTACTCAAAATGAAAAAGCAATAGGAGATTTCATCTTTATATCCAATTCCATTCTAAGTGAAAATGGCAAAATTGTAATTTTGTTTATAGGTGCTGAATATTGTCCATTTTGTGCTGCCGAGAGCTGGAGTATTGTTTCCGCTCTTTCACAGTATGGAACGTGGAATGGCCTCTCTCCAATAATTTCCAATGCGACTGATTCGATTCCCAAGGTTCCAGGGTATACTTTCGCCAATGCTAATTTGGAGAGCAGTCAGGTTTTCTTTGTAGAAGTAGAGCTTATTACCACTTCCTGGGATCAGAAGCTTCAGTCACTCAACTCTTCAGAGAGCCAACTTTACAAAGAATATGATCCAAATGGTTTAATCCCATTCCTCCTAATAGGGGGATGTATCTGCACATAGGTTCTGCTGTCTCTTAATACCCGCTATCCGATATGGATTGGGACCAGTGTTACAATCTCTCCAAGTCACAGAATGCCTTCCATGACCAAATAATAAATGAGAGTAGTAACATATAGCAAGTAATAAATTACGTGATAGATAAATATTCATCATATTCTGACGCATTCCGTGTTTCAACTTGTCTAGCACCTGAATTGTTACTTGGAGACATTAGCAGATTAAGATGAACCGCTACTTCCCCCGACCTCAAAATATATTTGATACTCATTATTTTAAATACGTTATCCTTAATCCTGAGATCCATGGTGAATCTCTTTATTATTTTCTTATTTTTCTTACCGAATAGCTCTTTTTCAAGTCCTTAGCTCATATCTTGGAGGGTAATTTTCCAAGGAATCGCCATAAAAGTCATCATATCTTCTAGCTAATAAAATTTCAAAGTCTAATTCTCATTATGGCGCCGGGGGGGAGATTTGAACTCCCGAGCTCTTGCGAGCAATAGATCTCGAGTCTATCGCCTTGGCCGGACTAGGCTACCCCGGCCTTATCTAGTAAGTGCGTAATATTTATTATTTCTTTCTTTCTTTTAAAATGGAATTGCCTGAAAGCACTCTAGAAGTCACCATCCTTCAACCAGTGCTCAAGAATTTGTATATCATCAAGTGTTATATTCCCATTTAAATTCCTGACGGGACTATTACCTACTTCATTAACGCTAAAATTTTCAAGTTTGGAAAATAATTTCAGTCCTTCGAGTAAACAGGTTTAGAATAAAGTATCTAGAAGAGACTTGCAAAATTCTTGAAAATATGAGAAACATTCCTCTCCATCATGTTTT
>Ga0080006_1172076_pt1 | contig 27695 bp, 35 predicted proteins | sample RS3BMetagenome_FD_69209 | JGI IMG/M metagenome (GOLD analysis project Ga0080006, IMG submission 69209) | Ferric oxide microbial mat and aquatic microbial communities from Rainbow Spring, Yellowstone National Park, USA - RS3B (SPADES... ...
CTTCTACCTCAAGCAGAGGAGGTTGGACGACTCCGGTGGCTTGCTCCAGCACCCACTCATCCTAGCACAAATGCACTACTAATAAACGGACCTCAGCTCACTTCGATGTCCAGTTCTCTGGAGGTCCTGGAGGTGTTTCTCCGCCCTGTCGGCCTTGAGGATGTACGACGGGACCAACTCGCTCACGGACTACTCTCCTTTCATGATCGGTGTATGTCCGCCTAAGTCCCGGAAGATCTCCAAGTGGGCCGAGATCCCGGTCCCGACCTGCTGAGAGGTCTATAGCGAGCCAGCGCAGTTGGCGCAGGACGGCGAACCTCTGCCGTCAAAGGAGACAGCGGACCGACGAGTGGTCGAATACGAGGTTGGAACCGGCTGTGGTCAAAACTGTGGTCAAGGGCTCCATCGTGGGCACTCGCTCGTATGGCTTTGAGATCAAAAACTGGTGCCGAGGGGCGGGATCGAACCGCCGACACCGGGTTTTTCAGACCCGTGCTCTACCAACTGAGCTACCTCGGCCCGGTGGCCGGCAGATTGTCCCGGGCCTAGCTTCCATATCCGCGGGGATGGAAGTGCCCAAGGCACCTTGCGCCTGGGGACCTAGTCTAACCGCTGCGGGCATGGCCACCGGTGCGAGCCCCACCCTCCCGTATACGGTCAGGTGCCTCCAGGGTGCGAAAAAACTTGACTGGTACGGGCGGAACGTGGTGGTGGCGGATCCGCCAGGCATGCCGTTCTGGCTGGCTCGTCCCGGGTCAGCTGACATCGGTTTGCCGGGCGCTATGGCAATCCGCAGATTCAGAAGGGCCGATAGATGGCCGAGCCGAGGGCGGTGCCCCGGGCCGCAACGAGCGCCGCGCCGATGCTGACGTTCGCCGGTGGTGGCCGCGGTCAGACCGCCGCGGGTTGGGCCCAAAGGGTTTCCCGGCGAGCGGAACCCGCGCCTCTGGTCCTGCTGGAGCCGTGGACCTGGCTTGAAAACACTGAAGGCCGACCGATGCCTCGAACCTTGGCAGCTGCCATGGGCATCGTTATCCAGCGCCCTGGAGTCGCAGCCGACGTCGGGACGGCCGGCCGTGGCGCGGTGCGGTGCTCCGGACCAATACGATGAGCAGGTGCCGCTGACATCTCCAGTTCGGGGGATGCACTTGGGTAGTTGAACATTAAGGAGGAAGGGAGCCGGTGAGAATCCTGGTGGTCGGAGGGGCCGGGTATATAGGGAGCGTGGTCTCCCGCCGACTGCTGGCGGCAGGACACGAGCTGGTGGTTGCCGACAACCTGTCCACCGGGCACCGTGATGCCGTGGCGCCCGGGGCGCCCCTGGTCCAGGTCGATGTCCGCGATAGGGATGCCCTGGCCGGGCTGCTGCGTTCCGGTTTCGATGCGGTGATGCACTTTGCGGCACGCTCCCTGGTGGGAGAGTCAGAAACGAAGCCCGAGCTCTATTGGGACAACAACGTCGGAGGCACCCGATGCCTGTTGGACGCGATGCGGAACACGGGAGTGCGTCGGCTGGTCTTCTCATCAACTGCCTCTACCTATGGAGAGCCGGAGTCGATTCCGGTCGACGAGGATGCCCGGGTCAAGCCCACCAGCGCCTACGGAAGTTCGAAGCTGGCGGCCGACATGATGCTCGGCGATGAGGCTCGGGCCCACGGGCTGCAGGCCGTCAGCCTGCGTTATTTCAACGTGGCGGGCGCGGTGGAGGATGCCGGCGAGCGCCACCAACCGGAGACCCATCTCATTCCCAACGTGCTGAGCGTGGCCGCAGGCAGGGCACCATTTCTCACACTTTTCGGCGATGACTACCCGACCGCGGACGGGACTTGCATCAGGGACTACCTGCATGTCAACGACCTCGCCAGTGCCCACCTGCTGGCGCTGGTCACAATGGCCGAAGGTGGCGATGACGAGGCCCGCCGCCACCGGATCTACAATCTCGGCAACGGTGCCGGTTTCTCTGTTCTGGAGATCATCGCAACGGCTAGGCGGGTCACCGGAGCGCCGATCCCCGTTCGGGTTGTGTCGCGTCGCCAGGGGGACCCGGCTGTGCTGGTCGCGTCGAGCCGCCGGATTCACGAGGAGCTCGGCTGGACGCCCAAGCAGCCGAGCCTGGAGGAAATCATCGGAGATGCGTGGACATTCATGTGCAGGCAGGGCACGGCGGAGAACATGGAGCAATGAGAGAGCCGTTTTGAGGCGCTCAGGCGGGTAGCAGAGGGGCCGCCTTGGCCACCCGGGCCTGGGCCGCTGAGATGTAGCCGTCCGCCTGCATCTGCTCGATGACGTCTTCGCGCCGCGCTCTCGCGGCGGCCGGATGGGTGAGCGGATCGAGAAGATCGGGGGCCTGGGGCAGACCCGCCAGCAGGGCCAGCTCGGCCAACGAATCCCGTCTCAAAGGCTGGTGAAAATAGCGCTCGCTGGCTTGGGACGCGCCGTAAGCACCGCTGCCGAGATAGACCTGCGAAAGAAAGGCGTCCAGAACCTGGGTTTTGCTCAGGTGATCCTCAAGTTTGAGGGCCAGGACTATGTCCCACCACCGCAGCCACACCGAATGGTCGGAGCCACCCATGTAGATGTCGTCGGCCAGCTCCTCCGTGATCGTTGAGCCTCCCTGGCACTCGCAAAAGTGCACCAGGTCGTAGCCGGCCGATCGCAGCAGGCCTTCCAGGTTGACGCCATGATCCTGATAGAAGCTGGAGTCCTCCATGGCGACCAGGGCGTCCGCCAGATAGCGGGGCACCTCGTGGGGGGTGAGGGGTTTGGTGTGGTGGGCCAAGTCGAGGCGCCGCACGCGCAGGAGAACGTCGGCGGTGTTGGGGGTGGCAATCCACGTCACGGCATAGAGACAGGTTGCGGTCAGAACTATTACCGCAAAGGTTGCTCGCCAGTAACCCCGGAATGGGAGCCGGGGGATTAACCTACCGGAGTGGGCAGAGTCCTCCATCTATCACGACTGTACTTGGCTGCGGTTGCGGCAGCGTTGTTTCTCTTGGCCCTCGCCCTGTCCTGGACCGAGGGAGCTGACCACCTTTGGATCCAGGCGGTGGCCATGATTCTGGCCTTGGCAGCCTTTGGGTTGGCGGCCTTGGCGGCCTCCCGGAGCTAGGGCCAGCGAGAGTGCCGGCCGCGGTCGCGGATGTCCCCGGGGGCTCCGCCTGATCTGGGGGGCCTCCCAGCCCGCCTTCGGGGTCCCGACTGTGGTTGTGGTAAAGTTCGAGTTGCCCCGCGCAGTGGCTGCGGGGTCGTTCGCCGCCGCTTCCCTCGCGAGCCGGTCGATCGACTTTGGCTTGCGAGGATGGCCGCAGAGCGGCACGGGAGATTGCAGATGCCGATCGGAACAATCAAGTCAGTCAACGAGCGTGGGTTCGGCTTCCTAGCCGCCGAAGATGGTGTGGAGTACTTCTTCCACCGCTCCAGTGTCGAGGGAGGAGCCTTCGAGCAGTTGACTCGCGGGTCTCAGGTCGAGTTCGAGATCGAGCCCAGCACCAGGGGTCCTCGGGCGGGGCGCGTTCGCGCAGCCTGATGGTGGCGCAGGCCGTCGGTAAGCCGCCGGTCCAGCGTCCCTTCCGCCGTCTCCACCCGGACCTTCCGCCAGCTCGCAATTCTCTTTACGACCCCTGGCAATGCGGGTTCCTGCATGACGGACGGAGGAAGACTTGTCTGTTTGACGTGAGAGACGCCCAGCGCGCGATGCGCGCGCTGGGCTTCCCACCCGAACTCTGGACTCCCCTGGGTGAGGCTCGTATCACCCATGACGAGTTCCGCCGCCATGTCGCTGCGGTCCACGATGCCCTCTCGATACACGCGGACACGGCAGAGGCGCGGCGGCGGTCGATGGTGCCGTCGGCGGTCCGGATAGTCCAGAACTATCTCGGATGGGCTGACCGCGTTTGCAGCCACGGAACGGGCGTGGTGGAGACAGACGACCGCCGACGTCCCATCCCCTGACCTCATGAGCACCTCGGCTCCCGCGGTCCGGATGGCGGTTGACACTTTGAGCTTTGCCTTGGAGGTGCTCGAGCGGTCCCGGGAGCGACCGGTCGTGGTCGACTTTTGGGCCAGCTGGTGCGGTCCCTGTCGGCAGCTGGGGCCGATCCTGGAGGCCAGCGTGGATGAGATGGATGGAGCGGTGCTTCTCCGCACCCTCGACGTGGACTCCAATCCCGAGCTGGCACAGCGCTACGCCGTCAGGGGCATTCCCGCGGTCAAGGCGTTCAAGGACGGCGAGGTGGCGGCCGAGTTCGTTGGTGCCCAGCCGGCTTCGACGGTCCGTTCCTTCCTGGGAGGCCTGTTGCCTTCGCGAGCGGATCGGCTGGTGGAGGTCGGCGACGAGACGTCCCTCCGGGAGGCACTGGCGGCGGATCCCTCGCACCTGCCGGCTCGCCGGCTCCTGACCCGGATCCTATTGGGTTCGGGGGAGTACCGCGCGGCGGAGGAGTTGGCCCTGCAAGCTCCCCAGGATCGGGAGTGCGACGGGCTGGCGGCTTGGGCCGAGCTGGCCGTGACGAGCTCCGATGACCCCGCCTACCTGCCCCTTTGGTCGGCCCTGCAGGAGTCCGCCTGGGAGGCCGTCGTTGAATCCGCACTCAATCTCATGACCGGGCGTCGTGGCTCAGAGCGAGATGCCCTGCGTCGGATAGCGCTGCTTGCCTTCGAGCAGCTGGGGGCAGATCACCCCACCACCATCGGGGGACGAACGCGGATGGCCGCCCTGCTCTACTGATAGGCGGGGCCTGCGCGCAACGAGGATGCGGCCATCACCCGCGAGCCGTGGTTTCATTAGCGGAGCACCAGTTCATGTCGGAGGTTGTGATGGCTTACTTGAAGGGGTTCTCCCACGGGTTGATGGCAGGGATGGTGCTTGGGGTCATGGTTGCCCCGCGGCGGGGGAGCGAGACCCGGGCCGCCATTGAGTTGAACTACCGCCGAGCCAGAAGGACAGCTGAGCGTGCGGTGGCGGGTGCGCAGTCGGGTTGGCAGACCGCCCAGCCGGCGCTGGCCCTTGCGGGGCGTGCCGCCGAAGCGGCCGGCAGGATGGTGCAACCCGTGGTGCAGTCGGCGGGGGACCGGATTGCACAGCGGACGAGCAGGCCGGGTTTCAGCGCCGCTCCCTCTTCCCCCTTCGACGCAGTCGACTCCCCTGAGGAGGGGAGGTGAGCGGACAGCCGTCGCCCCAGGAGCGGATCGGCGCGTTTCTGGTGGCCGTGGACGAGGAGTTGATCAGGCCGATGCGGCGCTACCTGCGCGGCTTCCGGCGGGGGCTTGTGATCGGGGTTGCCCTCGGGATTCTCTTCGCTCCGCTGGCCGGGGCTGAGGTCAGGGCCCGGTTGAGGCGGGGGCCGCTGGGCCTCTGCGGGCGGCTGCGCCGGCCTCTGAACTGAGGCCCTTCAGCGCCCCTCGGGGGCCGGGACCGACTCGGCTACGATCGAGCCGTCCTCGGCGTCGCCGGGCGAGCCCTGGCCGGGAAAGTCGGCCATGAACGAGGTTCCACACCCGCAGGCGTTTCTGGCCTTCGGATTGGCGAGGCGGAATCCCCTGCCCCGATAGCTGTCCTCAAAGTCCAGCACAGAACCGGCAACGATCGGCAGGCCGTCCTCTTGGACCACAACCCTGATCCCATCGACATCGGTCACGACATCGTCGGGCGCCGCCTCATCCTCGAGGTCGAAGAACAGCTTGAAGCCGCGGCAGCCGCCGAGCCGGACGTCGACTCGGAAGACCGACTGGAGGCGCTGCTCGCGCTCCTGCCAGTTGCGGATCTCCTCGATGGCGTCACGGGTCACCAGCAGGGAACTTGCCATGCCAGGATTGTATCCGTTGCAGATCGTCGAACATTGGAACGACCACCGTCGTCAGCGGGCAGCATCCGGCGGAGCTCCGGGACGGTCCCAATTCCTGCTCCATCGCCACCTGCCGTGTGAGGCCAGGTCTTACGGCGGAGCCACCCGCGTCTGACGGCTCCGCCGCAATGGTGCCGGCGCCCCGGAGCGCGATTCCCGCCCCGGCGCAGACCCCGGACATGTCCAGGTCGAGCGGGGCTGGCGTGGCCAGAAGAGCAACGCCGTTGGCCAAGTTCGGACCGAGCGCCCAGAGCCACTCCTCGAGGGGCTTCATCAGCTGGATCCAATGGCCGGGGCCACCGCGGGAGGCACGCTTGGCGGCCGTCGGCTGTCCCGGCGGCTGAGCAAGCAACCAAGGCAGAGTCTCGGTCGCGTTCGCCGCCGTAGCGCCGCCCGCCCGGGCGGTACAGCCCCCTAGCCGCGGGCGGCCCCGCGCGGGCAGGGTGGGCTCCAGCCACCGCGCTCGAAGGACGACGAACCGCTCCTGACGCTCGACCAGGATCACTCCAACCGGCCCGTCCCTCAGGAGAGCCGGAAGCTGGCGCCAATTTCCGGCCGGCGCCGGCAGCCTCAGGTCCCGGAGCCCAAGGAACGAGGCGACGAGATGAAGGCTGGGGCTCGTGGCCCATCGCTTCAAGGTCATCGTCGCCCGTGATCGCCCACCGTCTCGGCAACGGTTGGAGCCCGCGAGTTGAGCAAGCCCGGTACCCTGGGTTGCTGATGGAGATTGCGGAGGTATGGCGCTACCCTGCCAAATCAATGGCGGGTGAGCGGCTGGGGGCGGCCGACATCGAAGTGGGGGGGATCGCCCACGATCGTGGCGTTGCCGTGTTCGATCGCAACAGCACGCGCCCGGACCACCCGCTGAGCAGCAGGCACCACCCCGGACTGCTGCAGTTCCGCGCTCGGGTGCTCAGAGACGAGGTCGTGGTCTCCGGACCTGGATTTTCCGGTGCACCATGGGGGGCGCCAGCCGTCCGCGAGCGAGTGTCAGAGGCGTGCCACCGCCAGATCGAGATTGCCGGGGTGAAGCCTGGAGCGTTCGACGACTCCCCCATTCATCTGGTTTTCCTGCCGACCCTGGCTGCACTGGGCCAAGAACTCCTGGGGAGGGTGGACCACCGGCGCTTTCGGGCCAACTTGTACATTGCTGGATCTGAGCTTGCGCCGGGATCGGAACGAAACTGGGTCGGTCGCCGGTTCGCGCTGGGGGGTGCTCGGCTGCTGGCCACCGCGGAGTGCCCGCGATGCGCGGTCACCACGGTGGACCCTGATTCCCTGCAGGTGTGGCCTGAGCTCCTGCGCCACCTGGTGTCAACCAGGCAGACCATGATGGGCCTCTACTGTCAGGTCCTGGTATCGGGACGGGTGGAGGAGGAGGATCCGTTCCGCGTCATTTGATCGCCGCCAGCGGTTCCCCAGGACTCGGATTCGATAGGCTGCTCTGGTGAGCAAGCCAGCCTCGGACCGATCGGCCAGTCCCGCGCTGGCGGAGCGCATCCCGGCGACGCTGGGGCTGCTCACCTCGGATCTGATGGTCAGCTCGAGAGTGCGCGCCACCGCCTCTCAACTGGGGTTGGGCCTGAGGCAGATCGGGCCCGGGGATGGACTCTTGGGCATCGACCTGCTCCTGGTGGATCTCAATCGCGACCTTCCGGGTCAGCTCGCTCGCCTCGCTGGTATGACGGGAGCGGGGCCACTGCCTGAGATGGTTGCATTCGGCCCGCATATGGCCCTTCTCGAACTGCGCTCGGTGGCGCAGGGGGCGGGGGTTCGGAGGGTGGTCGCCAACAGCGCGCTACCCCAGGTGCTCAAGATGTTTGTCAAACGGAGGGAGGCAGGACCCGTGGTGACGACGGTAAACAAGGCATGATCGACATACACGTCCGGGCTCAGGAACTGACTGCGAGCCTGATCTCAGACCGAAGGCATCTGCACCAGCATCCCGAGCTCTCAGGCCACGAGAACAAGACCGCCGAGTTCATATCCCGGCGCCTGTCCGAGATGGGACTGCAACCCCGGATGATGCTCGGAGGCACCGCTGTTGCCGTCGACGTTGTGGGCGGCAGGCCCGGAGGGCACGCCCTCTTGATCCGGGCCGACATCGACGCCCTCCCTCTCCTGGAGCGCGGTGCCGACCGTCCCTACCGGTCCCAGGTCGACGGGGTGATGCACGCCTGCGGTCATGACGCCCACGTCGCCGTGGCGCTCGGGGTCGCCACTCTTTTAGTCGAGATGAAACCGGACCTGCCGGGTCGTGCCAGGCTGATTTTCCAGCCCGCCGAGGAGACCGCTGGCGGTGCTCGGCCCATGATCGACCAGGGCGTGATGGATGCGCCCCGCATGGAGGGTGCTCTCGGCCTGCACATCTGGAGCGGCCAGCCCGCGGGCTCGGTCGGGGTAAGGGATGGCGCGATCTTCGCGTCCGCCGACGAGTTCTCCGTGGTGATCCTGGGGCGCGGGGGCCATGGGGCACTTCCCCACCAGGCCCTGGACCCGGTCCCGATCGCCAGCATGGTGGTGCTCGCCCTGCAGACATTGATCTCCCGGGAGACCTCGCCCTTCCAGTCGGCGGTCGTGACCGTCGGCAAGATCGAGGGAGGGCAGGCGTTCAATGTCATCCCCGAGACCGTGACGCTGACAGGCACCGTGCGGGCCTTCACCGAACAGGACCGCAACCGGCTGCTGCGCCGGATTGCCGAGGTGGCCGAGGGGATAGCGGGCAGCTTTGGAGCGAGCGCCAAGATGGTTCCGGGGCCCGGGTGCCCTCCCGTGGTCAGCGATCCCGGGATGGCGGATCTGGTGCGGAGTGCGGTGCAAACGAGCCCGGGGGTCGCGCTTGTCGAGCCGGACCCGATCACGGTGGGAGACGATGTGTCGCTTTTCCTCAGGGCCGTCCCCGGGTGCTACTTCCTGCTCGGCGGCGGCAACGAGCAAGCCGGCATTACGGCCCCTCACCATCACCCGGAGTTCGACCTTGACGAGGCCTGTCTGCCGGTCGGGGTGGAGGTGATGACCCGGGCCGCCCTCGCGTTCTGCTCCTCCGGGCTGGACGGGAACACGAGTGCTGAATAACCCGCCTCCGGACACCTGCGATCATTGTCATAGTGCCGGCTCAGAATGGAGAAGGGTTGACGGCTCAGATTGTGAACTTGGCTTGGCGGACGGTCGGACCGTGATCCGAAGCGGCCGGGTTTACGTCTGTGGCAGCTGCGGCCACACGGTGCCGGTCTCCATCGAGGGCCCGCGGATGTCCTGGATTGAGGTGTCGCGCAGATGAGTCAGATGGCAACAACCCCACGCACGGTCGTTGGTCCGGTTCGGGTTCGAGACGCGACCAAGCCGGCCCCACGTCAGCTGGTCCGTTTCGCCTTCTACAAGGTCGATCCAGCCTGGCGCAGGCTGGCGCCGGCTCTCCGCGACGTGCACCGGGATGAGCTGACCGGGGTCCTCGAGGAGCACAACCGCCGGATTCTGCTGCGGACCTACACCCTGGTGGGGACCAGGGGGGACAGCGACATGATGATCTGGGCGGTGAGCGAGGAGTCCGAAAGGCTGCAGGCTCTCTTCGTTGACCTTAACCGCACCGCCCTGGCGGGCTACTTGACCTGCTCCCACAGCTACACGGCCATGACCAAGCGCTCGATCTATGTGGACACCGAGCATCCCAATCAGGGCGGCACCACCGACCGGCTGGTGCTGGCGCCAGGCAAGAGCCGTTACCTGTTCGTCTATCCATTCGTCAAGACCAGGGCCTGGTGGACCCTCAGTCCCGATGACCGACAGCGGATGATGCAGGAGCACATCCGGGTCGGTCACGAGTACCCCAGCGTGAAGATCAACACCACCTATTCATTCGGGCTGGACGACCAGGAATTCGTGGTCGCCTTCGAGACCGACTCGGCGGCCGATTTCTTGGACTGCGTGCAGGCCCTGAGGGACACCGAGGCCTCGTCCTACACCTTGCGCGATGTGCCCAGCTTCACCTGCGTGCGGGCGGGGATCAGGGAGATGCTGGAGGCGCTCGGCTGAGCGCGCCGGAGGGGCTGCCGATCACCGCATCCCCTCCTTGGTCGTGCCCCTCCTGATGGTTAAGGAGACTTCCCCCGAGGTCTATCTGATCTCCAGGCCGGCCATCGACCGGGCGGCCATGCGCGCCTACCTGGAGGCGGTCGGGGGCGATGGCTGGCTTACGAGTCGGGATCCGCAGGCCCACTCCTCCGACGGGGAGCTCCTGGTCGAGTTCGCTGGGCGCACCTGCTACCGGAGCTGGCAGCCCGGGCTCAACCCCAACGTGACCAGGGTCCGGGAGGACCCCGTGGCCTATCTGAAGAACATCCTGAAGAGCGCCCACGGTAGCGTCCTGGAGCACGCCAACTACACCTTCGCCCTGCACCAGGTGAGCCGGGTCGCTACGCATGAGATCGTCCGGCACCGGGCGGGAGCCGCCTACAGCCAGGAGAGCCTGCGCTACGTGCGCCTGGTGGACCTGGGGTTTCGGGTGCCGCCAGCGCTGGAGCCGCTCAGAGAGCAGGTCCTGGAGATGGTCGAACGTCTAGAGGAGTTCCAGGTCTCGGCCGCGGAGGCTCTGCAGCTCGACGAGGCGGGGGTCCCCTTCCACGTCAAGAAGGAGGTGACATCGGCCCTGCGACGGCTCGCCCCCATCGGGCTCAGCACGGACATCATCATGACCATGAACCTGCGAACCCTGCGCCACGTGGTTGAGATGAGAACGGCGACCGGGGCCGAGGAGGAGCTGCGGCTCATATTCGGCCGGGTGGGGGAGATCATGAAGAGGGAGGCCTCCGGGGTCTTCCAGGACTTCGAGCGCGATGAAAGGGGCTGCTGGGTGCCCGGGTTCTCCAAGGTGTGACGGTCTCCGCGCCCTGGAGGTGAGCTGGAGAGGGCGGCACCGCCTAACTCGCTCCTCTCCAGCCCCCGCTGGACGGGGCATGGACTTTGTCCGATGCCAGATGGCTGGGCCGGTCGTCGGACCCATCTCAACTGGTGCCTCCGGGCGGTCTGGTCGTCGCGCCTCGTCATGCCCATCCGGATCGGCGCCGGTCGCCTGGCCCACACGCAGGGCGTGGGGCACCTGACCGAGGCGACCATTGAGGGTGCAACCGACAGGTGCGCCAGATCCGGTGCCTCACGACGCGCTCAAGATCCGTCGTCCTGGACGACCACCTCCTCCCTGATTGGCTTAGCATCTCCTGGTATGAGGATGCTGCGGCGCGAACCTGACCCCAGGGTCTTGGCCGACCCCGCTCGTCTGCCTCCGGGGCAGACCCTGACCGAGAAGTGGCCCGTGCTCCATTACGGGCGTGTTCCGACCTACGACATAGACCGCTGGCGCCTGCGGGTGTTCGGGGAGGTGAAGCGGGAGCTCTCCTACTCGCTGCCCGAAGTCCTCGCCCTGCCGGCCCGCGAGGTCGTCTGCGACATCCATTGCGTCACCACCTGGAGCCGTTTCGACAACAGGTTCTTGGGAGTTCCGCTGGCCACCATCGCCGACCTCTGCGGGGCCGCCGCGTCGGCCTCATTTGTGGAGTTCCACTGCCATGGCGGCTTCACCACCTCCGTGCCCATAGAAGTCGCTTTGGCCGACGACGCCCTGCTGGCATACCGGCACGACGGGGCTGAGCTCAGTCCGGAGCACGGCTACCCACTGCGGGCGCTGTTTCCCCGCAAGTACTTCTGGAAGAGTGCGAAGTGGGTGGAGGGGGTTGAATTCAGGGTTCGGGACGAGCTGGGATTCTGGGAGAGGAACGGTTACAACAACAGTGCGGATCCCTGGCGCGAGGAGCGCTACTGGTGACAGGGTGCGGGCCAGGCGTTAAACTGAATTGAGCAGGTTTTCCATTCAGGTTCAGGAAGTTTCAGAATGATCACCGTCTCCGACCAGGCAATCGGGCAGCTCAAGCAGCTTCTGCAGCAGCAGGAGAGTCCTGACATGGGGCTGCGTGTGTACGTGACCCCCGGGGGATGTTCCGGGTTCAACTACGGAATGGGCTTTGACGATGCGCCCGCCAACGACGATGAGGTGACCGAGCAGGAAGGTATCAAGGTCTTTGTGGACCCCTACAGCGCCACCTATCTCGACGGCGCCGAGATCGACTACGTGGACAGCCTCATGGGGGGCGGGTTCACGGTCCACAACCCCCAGGCTGTCAAGACCTGCTCCTGTGGCCAGTCGTTCGACACCGGAGAGGGCGCGAGTACCGCCAAGGCCTGTAGCGCTGTCTGACGGGACCAGCCGTCGGCCAACTATCTGGCGCCTGGCCCAGGTGACGGTCGATTGTGGGTTTGGCCCGCCGGTTTAAGACGGCGGATGAGGTGTCCTGGCTCTGATGTGCCAGCTTGAGCAACTTCGGACCCCCGTTAGCCGCGCACCCGGTGCCGCTGGCTTCCTGGTGCGCCGGGTTCCAGGACTCTCTCGGTGAAAGGTGCCGGGGCAGGGGTGGGCCTGGGCAGCCGTGAGCCCAGGGGGGACGACACGCCCAGGTTGACGGTACTGGCGGGTGGTGTGGGTGCTGCCCGCTTTCTCCGAGGGCTGGTGGAGGCGGCCCCTGAGGCTCAAGTCACTGTCATCGGCAACACCGGTGATGACTTTCTGGTGCACTCCCTGCACGTGAGCCCGGACCTGGACTCCGTTACCTATGCCCTCAGCGGGGAAGCTGACGAGCTCCGGGGTTGGGGCATGCGGGATGAGAGCTGGCGAACCCTGGGCCGGCTGGCCGAGCTTGGAGAGACGAGCTGGTTTCAGGTGGGCGACCGCGACCTCGCCACTCATCTCTTCAGGACGGAGAGGCTGATGCGAGGCCGCCCTCTGTCGGAGGTGACGGCGGAGCTGGCGGGGCGCATGGGGCTCACGGTGGGGCTGATTCCCATGAGTGATCAGGCGGTCGTCACCCGCATCCACACCAAGGACGGTCGAGACCTGCACATTCAGGAGTACCTGGTGCGGGAAGGCTGTGCGCCCGAGATAGCCTCGTTCGAGTTCCGGGGAGCTGAGCGCGCCAGGCCCGCCCCGGGGGTCCTGGAAGCCATTGCCGATGCCGACCTGGTCATCATCGCGCCCAGCAACCCGGTGATCTCGATAGGGCCAATCCTGGCCGTGCCGGGGATCCGGCAGGCAGTTGGCGCGGCAACCCAGGTGGTGGCGGTGAGCCCCATCGTTGGAGGTCGTGCCATCAAGGGGCCCGCCGTGGCGATGCTGGAGGCCCTCGGCGTCGCCGCCTCTCCGGTCGGGGTCGCGCAGTACTTTGCGGGCCTCATCGGAGCTCTGGTGATGGACCGCGAGGATGCGGCGCTGGCGGAGGATGTGCTGCGGGAAGGGGCCGTGCCCGTGGTGTGCGACACGATGATGGTCAGCCCCGGCGCGCGGCTCAGCCTGGCGGCGGACGTTCTCAGCGCCTGCTGCATCGGCACGGCCGTTGGTGGGGACGAGGCGTGACTGCGGGCGCCCACCTGGTGATACCCCTCAAGTCGAGTTCGGGCAGCAAGCAGCGCCTGGCCGGATCCCTGGGCCGCTGGGAGCGGGAGCTGGTCAGCCTCAGTCTCGGCGTCAGGGCGGTCGGTCTGGCGGCACAGGTGTGGCCCAGGGGCCGGGTTGTGGTCGTGTCGGCCGAGCAGAACCTCGCGTCCACCTGCGACCGCCTGGGCGTGGCCAGGGTCAGCGACTCTGGTTGGGGCCAGTCGGCGGCGGTGCGGTCAGGCGTCTGCTGGTGCCTGGAACGAGGAGCCACCACCGTCGCCACCATAGCCGCTGACCTGCCCGCCCTACGGGAGGGGGACCTTGAGGAGGTTCTGGCGGCCGCGGAGGCCGCGCCTTTGGGATCGATGACAGTCTTCCCCGACACCGGCGGAACCGGCACTAACGGCGTCGTGGTGAGCCCAGGGTCCCTGCTGGTCCACGCATTCGGGCCGGGTTCGAGGCGGCGCCACGAGAGGATCGCCGCGGCCCTCGGGTTGCGGTTTGAGGTGGTGGACCTTCCCGGCCTTCGCTGGGATCTGGACCGTCCGGAGGATTTGGAGCAGGCGCAAGAACCAGGCGCTGCGGGGCACCCGCTGGTGGCCTGGGCGGCTGACTCTCGACGGCTGCTTACCAAGGAGTCCGCCTGCCATGGCGATCCCTGACGCGGGCCAGCCCCTGGTGCGGGCGCGGCGGCTGAGCTGCTGGGGAATCGAGGGAGTCCCCGAACTCTCGACGGGCGAGGACCTGGCGGAGACCTGCCGTCAGCCCCTGCTGCTATCCGGCGGTCTGGAACCGTGGGATGTGGTTGTGGTGACGCACAAGGTGATCTCCAAGGCCGAGGGGCGCGTCAGCCGTCTCACGGATGTGGTCCCGGGGGATGCCGCGATCGCGGTCGCGGAGCGCGTGGGGCAGGACCCCAGGATGACGGAAGTGATTCTGCGAGAGAGCCGCCGAGTGATCAGGGCCGAGCCCGGCGTCCTGGTCACCGAGACGGTGCAGGGGTTCGTCTGCGCCAACTCCGGTGTCGACCGCAGCAATGTCGGCGGGGGAGAGGTGGTGACCTGCTTACCCCTGGATCCCGACCTGTCAGCGGACCGGCTGCGCCGTTCCTGGCTGGACCTGGCGGCGGGTGGTCCCCTCGGGGTGGTGGTGACAGACACCTTCGGACGCCCATTCCGAGAAGGAGCCGTCAATGTGGCCATCGGGTGCGCTGGCATCCCGGCTCTCAGCGACCACCGCGGGTTGCTGGACGAGAGGGGGTACCTGCTGCATGCCTCCACGATTGGGACCGGCGATGAGATTGCGGGCCTGGGAGAGCTCGTGATGGGCAAGATCGATGGAATCCCGCTCGCGGTTGTGCGCGGGTTTCGCTGGCAGGGTCCGGAGTCCGGGGCCCAGGCGCTCCTGCGGCCAGCGGAGAAGGACATCTTCCGGGACTGACCACGGGCCACTACCATCTTCGCGTGTCCACCCAGTCACGGCCGCCGGGAGCGCAGCGGGGCTCCGATCTCCTGATGCTGTCGCCCTGGTCCTCTTCGTCCCGGGCCGGTCCAGGGGTGGACGCGCCCACCGCGGGGTCCGGCGGTGGCAGGGGGTCACAGGGTGAGCGCTGATCCCATACGCGTCCTCCTCTTCGCCACCCTGCGCCAGCAGGCGGGGAGATCGACGGTCGACCTCCGTGCCGGTCAGCCGGCCTCGGTGGCCCGCTGCTGGGAGCTTCTGTGCGAGCAGTGCCCCGCACTTGCGCCGTTGAGGGATGCCGTGCGTCCCGCCCTGAACCGCTCGTACGTCACCTGGGAGGCGCTGGTGCAGCCCGGAGACGAGCTTGCGTTCATCCCCCCCGTATCGGGAGGCGCGCTGTGATCGGCAGGGTGGTGGTGGGTCCCGAGGAGATCGACCTGGGGGCCATGCAGAGGGCGGTCGAACTGAGAGGGGTGGGGGCGATCGCGACCTTTGTCGGGGTGGTCAGGGATCCTGACGAGGGCAGGGAGGTGACCCACCTTGACTACGAGGCCTATGCCGAGATGGCGGTCGCGGAGATCACGGCGATAGTGGACGAGGTGAGCGCGCGCCAGGGGGTTGGGGAGGTGCTGGTGCAGCACCGCACGGGAAGGGTGGGGCGGGGCGTGGCCTCGGTGGCGGTTGTCGCCAGCGCTGCCCACCGGCATCAGGCGCTCGACGCCTGCACGTATGTGATCGACGAGCTGAAGCGGCGTGCCCCCATTTGGAAGGTGGGGGGATGATTTCCGGCCCCTGCTAGACTCGACCTCAGTGGCAACCTCCCAAGCGCTCGAAGGTACCCCGGGGGTCGCACGCAAGCCCAGAGCACCTCAGTCGAGCCCGATCGCCAGACGGGTGGAGCTTCTATGGGAACTTGTGCGCCGAGACGTGCGGGCACGTTACCGAGGCTCGGTGCTTGGCATAGGATGGACGCTGCTCAACCCGCTCGTGTTCATGCTGGTGTACGCCGCCGTCTTCGGCGCCCTGCTCAAGGTCCAAGGACCGAGCGGCAAGTCCTACTTGGTCTTTCTGCTGTGCGGGCTGCTGCCCTGGACCTTCTTTCAGCAGGCGCTGGTGATGGCCGCCAGCAGCATCATCGCCAACGCCGGGGTGGTGCGCAAGGTTGCCTTCTCGTGGATGCTGCTGACCGTATCCACAGTGATGGCGGCCCTGGTGAACTTTCTGATCAGCCTGGTGCTGCTGGTGCCCTTCATCATCTTCACCAAGTCCCCGGTGGGGCTGCCTCTGCTCGCCGTGCCCGGGCTGGTGATCGTGACCTTCGGGCTGTCCCTGGGGCTCGGCCTGATGCTGGCCGCCGGCAGCGTCTACTTCCGCGATCTTCAGTACATCATCAACCTGGCGACCATGGTGTGGTTCTACATCACCCCGGTGATCTGGCCATTCACCAAGTACGAGGGGTTCTTCCATCACGGCAAGCTGGGGCTGATCTTCAAATTCATCATCTACGCCAATCCGATGACCTGGGTTACCCTCGGCTTCCAGGACATTTTCGTCTTCAACCGCTGGCCCCAGCATTGGCATGGGCTGCTCTACACGGTGGTGCTGGCGGCGGTCCTGATCTACTTCGGGATGCGAGTTTTTCGGCGGTTGCGGCGGCGCTTCGCGGAGGAGATCTGATGAGCGACGGCGCCATTGTCGTGAGCGACCTCAGCAAGCGCTTCCGGATCTACCACCAGCGCAGCGAGACCCTGAAGGAGATGCTGGTCGACCGCCGTCGGTCCCGCTACGAGGAGTTCTGGGCGGTCAAGGACATTGACCTGGAGATCCACGATGGGGAGACCTTTGGGATCATCGGCGCCAACGGTTCGGGAAAGTCGACCCTGCTCAAGTGCATGGCGGGAATTCTGATCCCTGACCGAGGCAAGGTCGCCGTCCGAGGCCGACTAGCCTCTCTGCTGGAGGTCGGAGCCGGATTCCACCCCGACTATAGCGGGCGCGAGAACATCTACTTGAACGGGGCCATTCTGGGCCTCCCGCGCCGTTACATAAATTCCGTGATCGATGAGATTGTCGGCTTCGCCGAGCTGGAGCAGTTCATCGACAACCCGGTGCGCAACTACAGCTCCGGCATGTACACGAGGCTAGGATTCTCGATTGCGATCCACATGGACCCAGACATCCTGCTCATTGACGAGGTCCTGGCGGTGGGCGACGAGTCCTTCCAGCGTCGCTGCATGGACCACATCGAGGGGATGCGGCGGGAGGGCAGAACCTTGGTCTTCGTGTCCCATGCCGCCGAGAGCGTCCGCAGGCTCTGCGATCGCTGCCTCTGGATCGACCATGGCGTCCAACGCGCGCTGGGAGTGACCGGACCGGTGGTCGACGCCTACGTCGGCGAGGTCAACCAGCACGAGATGGAGGCCCTGCGCCAGGCCGCCGCCGGCGCCGGCGCCTCGGAGGCCGGCTGGATGGGGGTGCGGCTGACCTCCTTGACCTTCACCGGCGAGAAGGATCAGGCTAGCTCCGCCAGGACCGGATCGGGAATGACGGTGGCCGTCGGCTACGAGGCGCCCGGCCCACTTCACGGCGTCCGCTTCCGAATCGCCTTCTATCCGGCGGGCCAGGACGTCCTGATCAGCACCCAGACAGACGACAGCGAGTTGGGCACCAGGACCATCCCTGCGAGCGGGACCGTCAGGCTCGCAATCCCCCAACTTCCGTTCCTCGACGGCGTCTACGGGGCGAAGGTTGAGATCCTGGACATTGCCAGCGGGCGCCAGTATGTCGAGATCGATCGCCCCCAGAGCTTCCGCGTCCAGGGCGCGGGAAGACGGGAGACGGGGATGGCCCTGCTGGGGCACACCTGGGAAGTTCCCCTCATGGACCCGACCGGAGCCGGCGTCTGAGCCCGGGCCCACGCCGCCCGGAATCGCCCTGTCAGGCGGAGCTTGGCTCTAGCTCGGCGAAGGTGACCCTGTTGTTCACCAGATAGTTCCAGATCGCGGCCAACCCTATCCCCACCACGAGCACCAGGAGGTAGAAGAGGTGGAGCCCGCCCACTCCCACCAGCAGGGTCAGCTCCTGAATCGCAAGGCCCACCAGCGACACCGCCTCGAACGTGCCCGCCCGGCGCCAGAAGCTCTCGGTCTGCCTGTCCCGCCAGGTCAGGAGGGAGTTCAGGGTGAAGGTGACGACTATGGCGGTCTGGATCGAGATGGCTGACGCCAGCCAGAGGGGCAGCATCAGAACGTGGTGGTAGAGCAAGGCGGTCCCGCCGATCGTGGTGGCTGCCCCGAGCACCCCCACGAACCCGAAGAGCACCACCCGCTGGCCGTGCTCCCGGACCAGTCCCTCCGCGGGCCCGAAGCTCATCTCAGAGAGGTCGTAAAGCTTGCCCATCCGCGCGTAGGTTACCAAAGATGCTGTCGCCTCTCGGTTTGCGGCCGGCCACAGCCCGGCTACGGATCGCGATCCTGGCGCCCTCATGGTGGGTAAACTGCTGCCGTCATGCCGTTCTCACTGACTCTGCTGATATTCCTGCTGGTGTGGCTTTACGCCGCCGTTGACACCCTCCGCCGGACCCGGGTCGTGACGCGCTACCGCATCGTGACCGGCCTGTTGCTGTTGCTGCTGCCGCCGCTTGGGGTGGTGGCGTGGGCGGTGCTGGTGGGCCGCGGACTCCTGCGCCTGGTGGTGCTCCTCTTCTTCGCCCTGACGCTCTTCGGCCTTCTCAGCAGGCTCGTGCTCCCGGGTGTGGCCCTGATCGTGGTCGTGCTGCTGGCGGCCGCCATCGGCCACCGGTCGGACAGCGATGCCAGGCGAAGGGCCCGGAGGGTGAGCTGACCTCAGCTTCCCCGCGCCGCTGGCATCACCAGCTTCCTGAAACTGATGACCAGGGTCCATAGGCGGTCGCCAGGGCGGCTGGCGGCCGGGGTGCCGAGGAAGGCCTTGGCCGGGCCGGCTGTCCCACAGGGCTCTCCGGCTCCGGCGATCGTGCAAACTGCCTGGGTGCAACGGTGGGCCAGGAGGATCAAGCTATGAGGCGCTTTGAAGGGCAGGTGGCGGTTGTGACCGGCGGTGGCCAGGGAATAGGTGAGGCTACGAGTGGCCGCCTGGCCGAAGAGGGCGCCCAGGTGGTGGTCGCGGACCTCGACCTGGAGTCGGCGACCAGGGTGGCGCGCGCCATCGTCGAAGCTGGAGGGGGCGCGCAGGCGGCGGCTTGCGACGTCCAGGATGAGAGGAGCGTCGAGGAGCTGTTCGACACCGCCCTGGCCAGTTTCGGACGAGTCGACATCCTGGTCAGCAACGCGGGCGTGACGAGGGACAACCTCCTCCACCGGATGCCGCTGGAGGACTGGGACCAGGTGATGCAGGTGCACTGCCGGGGCGGTTTCCTTTGTTCCCGTGCGGCGGCGCGCGCCATGGTCAAGCAGCGCTCGGGCAAGATCGTCTTCCTCTCGTCCACGTCAGCCCTGGGCAACCGGGGCCAGGCCAACTACGCGACGGCCAAGGCAGGGATTCAGGGCTTGACCAGAACGCTCGCCCTGGAGCTCGGCCCCTTCAACATCAACGTGAACGCGGTTGCCCCCGGCTTCGTCGACACAGCCATGACCAGAGCGGTTGCCGCCCGGCTGCGGATGAGTCTGGAGGAGTTCCACCGCCAGTCCCTGGAGAGGATTCCTCTGGGCAGGCTCGGCACCCCCAAGGACATTGCGGCCGTGATCGCCTTCATGTGCTCGGAGGATGCGTCCTACATCAGCGGTCAGGTGGTCTATGCCAACGGTGGGCGGCCCAGCTGAGGGGTTGGGGCCGGCTGATGTCGTCTCCCATCAGATCACTCTCAGCCAGCTCTGATCTTCCTGGGTTACCGTTTACCGTGGGTGGTGGTCTCCGCTGAGCTTTGCGGGCGAGCCCTTTTGGGAGGCAGGTCAGGTGAAGAGGACACTTATCGGGTCGGCGGTCGTGGCCCTGCCGCTGATGGCGGTCATGGTCGCCGGGTGTGCCGGTGCGGTTGGCCACGGGGCGGCTCCCAAGGTGGAGCGGATAGCCACCCCCAAGGTTGCCCAGACCACTCTCTCCAGCGGTCTGCTGGCCCTGCAGGCGGACTATGTCGAGCTCTTCAAGGAGGTCGGCCCGTCGGTGGTGCAGATCTCCACCTCGCAGGACCTGGGGTCGGGGATCATCTTCAACTCCCAGGGCGACATCGTGACCAACAACCACGTCGCCGATGGCTTCAAGACCTTCACGGTCACCCTCTCCAACGGCAAAAACTACACCGGCACCCTGGTCAACAACTTCCCCGGTGACGACCTGGCGGTGATTCACATCGCGGCCAGCGGGCTGCACCCGGCCACGTTCGCAGATTCCTCCCAGCTCCAGGTGGGCGACATCGTGATGGCGATCGGCAACCCGCTCGGGTTCCAGAGCTCCGCCACGACCGGGATCGTGTCGGCCGTCGGACGGACCGTCAGCGAGCCGAATGGGGTGACACTGCCCAACGTGATCCAGACCAGCGCCCCCATCAACCCGGGCAACAGCGGCGGCGCCCTGGTGGATCTTGAAGGCCAGGTGGTGGGGATCCCGACCCTGGCGGCCCTGGATCCTCAACTCGGGAGCAGCCAGGCGGCGGGAATCGGCTTCGCCATCCCCAGCAACGTGGTCAGCGACATCGCCGGCCAGATCGTCAAGTACGGCAAGGTGGAGAACTCCGGCCGCGCCTACATCGGCATCGACGTCGAGCAGCGAACCGACAGCAGCGGCAACCCGGATGGGGTCCTGGTGGTCCAGATAACCAGGGCGGCGGTCAGCGCCGCGGGGCTCAAGGTCCACGACGTCATCACCTCGATCAACGGGACGCCAACCCCTTCGGTGCAGGACCTGACCGACGCCCTTGCCAACATGAACCCCGGGCAGAAGGTGAAGCTCGGGGTCACCGAGACCAATGGCGCCAAGACGACAATATCCATCGTGCTGGCGAGCCTGCCCGCCAGCGCGTCGTGAGGCAGCTCGGGACCTGGAGTAGCATCGAGCCTTGGTCCGGTCCTCTTTAGTAGGAGTAACAGAATGGATGACACCACCAGCGAGCCGACCCTGGATCCCGACGAGGAACAGGTGGCGTGGATCCGGACGCCCTACCACGCCCCCATCCTGGACAGCTCAGGCACCAGCTTCGGGACCACCGAGTCCCTGCTCGGAGATGAGGCTGAGGACATCTTCCACGGCATCGCCGTGAAGCTGAGCGAGGGAGGGCGGGTGGCGGAGGTGGCGGCTGACCATGTGGTCAAGATCACCCTGAGGGCCGTTCACACCGACCTGGATGGCGCGGCCGTCACCCAGCTGCCCCCGTACCAGGAGGAGCGGTGGTTTCATCTGGGAGAGGGTGGGCTCTTCCGCAAGCACGCGGAGTGGAAGAAGGGCTGAGGACCGCCCTGTGGGCCGCCACCGTGCCGGGTGAAGGTTTGCTGGCTGCTGGGCGGTGGCCGTGAGCAGGCGTCGCTGGCTGGCTGCGGTGGCAGCGGCGGTGGTTGTGGCTGGCGCACTCACCTTCGCCTTCACCAGGCCCAGCCCCGCCCCCGGCCGCTTGCTGGTGCTGGCCTCGGCGGCAGTGCCTGGGCCCAGGTCCGGCGGCTCGACCACCGCCAGGGTGGAGGGGCTGTCGGTACGGGGTGAGGCAACGGGAGAGGAGTGGCAGCGGGTCTCGTTTTCCGCCACTACGATCTCTCTTCCCGGGGCCGCCCTGGCCCCCGACACAGCCGATCTCCTGCAGGAGCCGATCGCGGCCGGGAACTACTCGGGGGAGCGCTTGGTGGTGAGCGCCGGTGGACGGCGCACCGTGGTCGACAGGGCAGCCGCCTTCACGATCACCTCGGGCCAGACCACCCCGTTGCTGTTCACCTTCCGGGTCGAGAACGGCGCGTCGGCCCCCGAGCCGCTGTCGGCTTACGGCGGCAACACTCAGGTGACCTTCGGGTTGGCTCTCGCCTCCGGCCAGATTCGCTCCGTCCCCAACACCCCGTTCATCGACCAGACGGGCAAGCCTGTGCGGTTGAGCCAGTATCGCGGCAAGGTGGTGGTGCTGGCCAGCTTCCTCACGGAGTGCCAGGAGACCTGCCCCCTGGTGGCGGCGGCCCTCCTGCAGCTGCATAGCATGCTGGACTCGCATGGGCTCGGAAGCCAGGTGCAGATCCTGGAGGCGACCCAGGATCCAGCAGATGACACGCCCGCTATCCTCACCAAGTATCAGCGCTACTTCGGCTTGCCGTGGCCGCTGCTGACCGGGACCACGGCCACGATCAACTCCTTCTGGTCGACCCTGGGGGTGCCCCCGGTGCAGGCCCTGCCCTGGGGCGGGCCCGCCCCGATCGACCTGTTCACCGGGAAGCCCGAGCCCTACAACCTGATCCACGCCTCGGTTCTGGAGGTCATCAACCAGCAGGGATACATCGTCACCGAAATGCAGTCCCAGCCCACGCTCAACGCCTCCACCCTACCTACCACGATCTACCGCTACCTGGACGCGCAAGGGCGATCCGAGCTGAAGGCGGGTGGCTCCTGGACACCGCAGACGGTCTATCAGGCGATCACGCCGTTGCTGCAGCAGGAGAGGGAAGTGAACGCCTTTCCCAAGACCGGCCAGGCTGTGCCGGGCAAGCTCGCTCCGAATTTCACCCTCAGGGCGACCTCAGGCCCGACGCTCAGCCTCGCCAAGCTCAGGGGAAGTCCCGTGATGCTGGACTTCTGGGCCAGCTGGTGCACCAACTGCAAAGCGGACATGGGGCTGGTGGCAAGAGCGGCGAAGCTGTACTCGGCGAGGGGCCTCAGGGTGGTCCTGATCGACGAGCAGCAGTCCGCCCGCACCGCCGAGAACTTCCTGCGCTCGCTCGGGGTGGACCTGCCCAGCCTGCTCGACACGAGTGGGGCGGTCGCCGAGGAGTACGGCCTGCCGGGACTTCCCGTTGCCGTCTTCATCAAGCCGAATGGGGCGATATCGTCCCTGATCCTGGGACAGCTGCAGAGTGGCCAGCTCCGGTCCGCGATCGGCAAGGTCCTGGGAAGCTGAGGGGCCGAGGGGCGCCCGGGACCGGGCTCGGCGTGCCGGCTGATCGTGCTCGTGGGGGACCGTTCCGGAGGGCGTTTCAAATTGCCGAGTCCGGCGACGCCCGCCCAGGGATGACCGGAGCCGGCCCCGGCCCTGGCTGCCAACAGGTGGGGAACGGGGATTTGCCGCTCGACCCGAGGTTGGGTACTGCCCAGGCGGGGTTGCCCGCCCCCGCCGCTGCCAGGGGAATGTGCGCAACGACCCTCCGAGGCGGTAACTTCCTCAGATGTCGATTGAACAGAGCGCCTCGCGGCGCTGGGAGCCACTGCCACGATGACCGCTGAACCGAAGATCGCGAGCACCGGCCAGAGCGCCTTTCCCACCGAGGCGAGGCAGCCAGCGGCAGCCGAGTCGAGCTACCGCATAGTCAGGACGCTCAGGGTCCGCAACGACAACCGGCCCGGGGTTCTCGGCGAGGTCGCCACCGCCATCGGCAAGGCTGGCGGAAACCTCGGCGACATCCGCACCGTCGAGCGTGGCTCACGCAACGTCGTCAGGGACATGGACGTGAGCACCACGGATCTGGCGATGCTGGAATTGGTGCTGGCAGCCATCCGGGAGATCCCGGACACCCACCTCCTTGACGTTCGCGACGAGGTGCTAAGAGTCCACCTCGGGGGCAAGCTCCAGATCAAGCCCCGGTACCCCGTGCGGTCGGTGGCGGACCTCCGCCACGTGTACACCCCCGGGGTGGCTGAGGTCTGCCGCCTGATCGAGGGGGATCCGTCCGTCGCCGACCGCTACACCGGTATCGCCAACTCGGTGGCGGTGGTGACCGACGGCACCGCTGTCCTCGGGCTGGGCAACATCGGGCCGGTCGCGGGGATGCCCGTGATCGAGGGAAAGTGCGCGCTCATGGCCCAGATGGTGGGCATCGACGCCTACCCCCTTCTCGTCCAGCCCGGGTCATCCGAGGCGATCGTGGACGCTCTGGTGAGGATCAGCCCCCCCTTCGGCGCCATCCAGTTGGAGGACTTCGCGGCACCGCACTGCTTCGAGATCACCCCAGCCCTCCAGGAGAGGGTCGACATTCCGGTGATGCACGACGATCAGCACGGGACCGCGACCGTGGTTCTGGCGGCGGTGCTGCGGGGAGCCATGATGACCGGGCAGCGCCTGGAGGACCTCACCGCTGGTGTGGTGGGGCTGGGAGCGGCCGGCTCCGCCATCGCCCAGTTGCTGATGCATCACCAGGGCAAGCCGGTCCTGGGCACCGGGCGGACTCCGGACTCTCTCGACCGCCTGCGCGAAGGTGGGGGAATCGCGGTCGAGTTAGATGAGCTCATGGCCCGCTGCGACGTGGTGATCGCCGCCACCGCGCAGCCCGGCCTGCTGAGGCCGGATCAGATCAGGCCCGGGCAGATCATCTTCGCCATATCCAACCCTCTGCCTGAGATCGAGCCCGAGAGGGCGATGGCGGCGGGAGCGGCGCTCGCGGTTGACGGCGCCGTGGTCAACAACCTGCTGGGTTTCCCGGGCCTCTACCGGGGCGTCCTGGACACCAGGGCGCGTTGCTTCAACACCGAGATGTACGTGGCGGCGGCCCTGGCGATAGCCTCCAGGGCGAGGGATGGCGAGGTGGTGCCGGACTCCCTGGACCCCGAGGTTCACATGGCAGTGGCGCGGGCGGTGGCGAGGGCTGCGGTCGAGACCGGGGTGGCCCGCACCGAGCCGTCCCCCGACTACTTCGAGGCGACCTCCTCGCGCCAGCCCTGATCAGACGGGCGGCTTACGATGGGGCGGTGATAGCGCGTGGAAGCGTCGACCGGCGAAGGCCAAGATTCAGCGCCCGATCAGGGTCCCCGGACCGCCTTGCCAGGGCGCGCGAGGTCGTGCGCACCCAGGGCCCGGGCGAGCAGATTCGCGGATCCATCCTGGTTGGGGCGGTTTCATGAGAGACCCGCAGGGCGGTGCCACCCCCGAGATCCGGCTTCTGGAGGCGAGGGAGCTACCATCGATCAGGCCGCTGCTGCTGGACCTCTTGGTCGCGGAGGCAGGCTCCGAGCAGCCCCCGTCGCGAACCAGGGCGGCCCTGGATGCCGCGCTTCCGCAGACCTCCGCCTCCTTCACCGGTGAGAACCACGTATTTGCGGCCCTGGCGGATGGCCGTGTGGCTGGTTTCTGCTGGTGCGTCATCTTCGATCCCGGAACCGGGCTGGAGGGCGAGCTGGCGGAACTCTACGTTTCCCCGCAATGGCGTCGCCAGGGACTGGGGAGCCGGCTGGTGGCCGCCGGGGTGGATCTCTTTCGATCGCGCCGAGTCACATTCGCCTGCGTCTGGACGGGATCTGAAAACGAGCCGGCCATGGCCGCCTACCGGGCGGCCGGCTTCCGCTCCACGGAGCAGGTGGTTCTCACTTGGTACCCCTGAGATGACGGAGCCGCGTGAGAGCTCGTCGTCAGGCCCCGGGCCATACCCCCTGCGGCTTGCGGCCGTGGCCGTGGTTGCGGCGGTGGTTGGGGTCGCGGTGGGAGGCGGCGGCGCATTCTTCCTGTACCGGCACTTTGTGTCAACCGCGCCGGCCACCGTGATAGTTCGCAGCACCAGCCCCGGGGGAGGGTCCTCCACAACCTCACTCAGTTCGGTGCTGGCCGCGGTGGCGCCCTCGGTGGTGGAGGTGGTGCGGCAGTCCGGCAGCGGTGCGCCTCCCACAGCCTCCGACACCTCGGACGGGTTCGTCGCCAATTCCAACGGGCTGATAGTCACCTCTGAGGGGGCCGTGGCCGGCGCGTCCGGCGTGCAGGTCATCCTGCCGACCGGGCAGGTGCTCCCGGCCACCATAGCCACCGCGGACCCCACCACGGGGATCGTCATCCTGCAGGTTGAATCCGCATCTCTGCCCAAGCCCCTCGCCTTCGCCGCGGCAACCTCGCTGGGCGCCGAAGCTATAGCGGTCTCGGTGCCGCTCGACGGGACGGCGACTGTCGACATAGGGACGGTGAGCCAGGTGGGCATCACGGCCGACGTTCCCGACTCCGCCTCCAGCTCCGGGACGGCCCTGATCGACGGGATTCTGCGCACGGACGCCCCCGAGCCTCCGGGGAGCTCTGGAGGCCCGTTGGTAAATGGCTCCGGACAGGTGATAGGGGTTCTCACCGGGCAGCGGATGGCGCCCGCAGACCAGGGCCAGGCTGCTCCCGCCTTCGGATTCGCCCTGGACGCTGTGGACGCTGCAGACCTGGTCACCGGGCTTGCGACTAATGGCACAGTGCCGCTCTCCCTGGGCCTGGTCACCACCTGGGTTGACGCCGCCAGCGCGGCCGCGAATGGGCTGCCCGAGGGAGCCGAGGTGATGGCGGTAACCCCGGGAGAGGTCGCCGCTGCCGCCGGGATAAAGGTGGGCGATGTGGTGACCGCCATCAATGGCAGGGCGCTGCATGGCTTGTCGGCCCCTTCCTACCCTGACCTGGCCGACCTGCTGAACTCGTATGGAGTCGCAGCTCAACTCACCGTGACCGTGGTCAGATCGGGAGTGAGCCGGCAGCTTTCGCTTACAGTTCCTTCGGCATGAGTTGGCCGGGCTCCGACAGGGGCCCGGGACAGGCGATCACAGCGTAGGGAGGCACGCGCTTGGAGATAACGTGGTTGGGATCCGACAACCTGTTGCTCAGGGGCAGGGAGGCTCGCGTTCTTCTCTGCGCTTCGGCGGACGAGACCCAGCTGGCAGGCCGGACCGGCGCCGACATCGTGGTCGGACCGGTGGCGGAAGAGAACAGCCTTCGCCCGACGACAGGACCCCAGGTGGTGACGCACCCAGGAGAGTACGAATTGCGCGGAGTGAGCGTCCGTGGGATTGCGGTCCTGGGAGGGGTGGTGTTCGTGACGGAGGTGGATGAGGTCGCGGTCTGCAACTTCGGCGCCCTGCCAGCGGAGCTCTCCGATCGGGCCCTGGAGGATCTGGGCTTCATCGATGTACTGGGGATCAGCCTGGAGGGTGGCAGTTCCGCGCGAGCTCAGGCGGTCGCTCAATTCATCGCCAGGGTGCAGCCTGGAGTGATGGTCCCGACCGGCTATCAGTCGCCGCTGGATGCAGCCCCGGGCGAACTGGCCGCCCTGGTCCGGGAGATGGGGCTGGCGCAGGTTTCACCGCAGCCGAAGCTCACCCTCTCGGGCTCGCTGGGGAGCGCCGATGACACCCGCGTGGTAGTGCTGGAGCCACGTCGCTGAGGGTCCGCCAGTCCCGCTTGGTGCTCACTGGCAGGACCTCCGCCACCAAGCAGTCCTGGTGAAGGGCGGGAGAAAATGGGAAGTGGCTCGCCGCCTTTCTGAGATCACCATCCCCGCATTCGGGCTTTCGCAGGCGGTCTCGGCACCCTGGCGGAGCACGTACCAATGACGACTGCCAGCACCTCACCAGCCCGAGGCCATCCAGGTGGTCCTGAGGCGGCGGCCACAGGAGTGGGTGGGCGCCCACCTTCCCAACGGGGCCGGGGAAGCCCTGAGGCCGCTGCTGGCGGCATCAAGCACTCCAGGCCACACGCAGCTGTCGTCGGCAGCAGTGGACGAGGCAGCTTGGGCGGAAGAGAAGGCCGCGGAGGCGACGACGTTGGGGATGATGACGCCTCTGGTCTTGCCGCTGCGGGGCGGGCCCAGGACCAGGACCGCGATCTGCCCTGGCGCGCTCTCCCAGCCCCGGTAGTCACGGCCGCAGCAGATCCCGGAAGGGCGGTGGGGGGCTGGGCGGAGGGACCTTGGCAGGCCACCAGTGCCAGCTGAACCTCCACCAGAGCCACTGGGAGAACTCCCGGACCAGTGGGATGAACCACCAGCCGAACACTGTCAGGATGACCCAGGCGAGGATCTCGTAGACGTTGA
>Ga0080006_1145311_pt1 | contig 27677 bp, 26 predicted proteins | sample RS3BMetagenome_FD_69209 | JGI IMG/M metagenome (GOLD analysis project Ga0080006, IMG submission 69209) | Ferric oxide microbial mat and aquatic microbial communities from Rainbow Spring, Yellowstone National Park, USA - RS3B (SPADES... ...
CAGGCTCAGCTTCGCGCAGATGGGTTCCAGTAGGTCCAGCGCGTGCACGAGGCTCCTGTCCGCCCCGCCGTGCACCTTGTTCCTCTCGTCCCACAGCCTGAGGCGGTGCATCATGGAGCGGACCTCGGCGCCGAGCGCGGCCCCGCCCGCGTCCCTGTCCTCGTGCCCTATCACGGACGACACGCCCATGTCGTGGCGCGCCGGCGTCACCGGCGGCCCGTGATGCTCGCGGCCCGCCCGCTCGTTTAGATCACCCACGGACTTCTCGCCGCCGGACTCGTCCACCAGGCGCTCGCGGACCACTGCCCCGCAGCGGCGGCACACGACCTCGCCCGTGCCCGGGTCGAGGAGGAGCGCGCGTGCGCCGCAGTTGGGGCAGCGGTCGTTGAGGTGAAGCAGTTCCTCCACGCGCGCTCGTGCCGTGCGCGTATTTAAGCGCCCCCCAGATCCATGAACCGCCTTCACCTCGCCCGCCCGCGGCCGGGTCGGGGTGCCCGCGACCGGCACGTATTTGTGGTGTGAGCTACCCCGCGCCCCGAGGCGGGCCAGTAATACCAGCGCTGATATTACTCGTGGTCGGGGGGGCGGCCCCGGGGTCGCCCGCCCGGGCGGCTTAAATACGCACGGCGCACCGACCCGGTGATGTATCGCAGCAACGTGCGCTGGAATTCCCGCACCGCGCGCCCCGCGCGGTACAGTGTGAGGTGACGCGGCCGTGGACTACGTGGTGCTCGGCAGGGTCGAGGACGTCGAGTTCCGCCTGTTCCCGTTGCCCGGCATCCTGGTCGCGTACGACACGAAGAAACACTACGTGGTGGGCAGGGACGTCGTGCGGGAGCGTGTCACGCGGGGGTTGCTGCGCGGCATATCCGGGATCCGCGTGGACCCCGAGGACGCCGTCCGGATATGCGACGACGCGAACGCGCTGCTGCATTTGCGCCGCGAGGGGGAGGAGGCGCCGTGGCCCTCATAGTCGGACTCACGGGGATGCCCGGTGCGGGTAAGACCACCGCGGCGCGGCACCTCTCGGATTTTGGCTACGCGGTCCTCAGCATGGGCGACGTGATCCGGGACGAGGTCGCGCGCCGGGGGCTGCCGCCGGGCATCGAGAGTCAGACCGCGGTCCTGAGGTCCGTGCGGGGCGAGTACGGCCCGGCCGCGCTCGTGGAGCTCCTCAGGCTCAGGATAGAATCGGCCATCGGCCAGGGCCGCACCGTGGTGCTCGACGGGATCCGGTCGCCCGCCGAGGTCGAGCGCCTCGGCACTATTGGAACCGTGAGGGTCCTGGCAATCTACGCCTCGCCCCAGCGGCGCTTTGAGCGCCTGAGGCTCAGGGGCCGGCCCGACGACCCCCGCACGCCCCGGGAGCTGGCCGAGCGCGACCGGCAGGAGCTCGCGCTGGGCATGGGCGCGGTCATCGCGCTCGCCGACGACACCGTGATCAATGAGTGGATCGCGCCGGAAGAGCTCGGCGCGGCCGCCGCCGCGATCGTGGGCAACTGGGCGCATTCCGGCCCGGCCGGCGGAACCCCGCGCCGGGTCGGCCCGTTTTAAGGCCCGGGGCGACCGATGTCCGTGATACCGGCAGGCGCCCACCTCAGGCTATCGCTCGACCGTAGTGTAGCGGTGGCGCTGTGGGGGCCCCCGCGCGCCTCCAGGGGGACGCTGGTCGCCCCGCTGGTGCAGAGGGTCGAGGTGCCGGGGGGCTTCAGGGAGGTCGCGGCCCCGGAGGGCACTGCCTGGGGCGGGGTCTTCGACCCCGGGGGCGAGCCCCCGCTGCTGCTCGGGGCCTTCCGGATCCTCGGCGGGGCGCAGGAGCTCCGGGTGGTGGTGGACAGCAGGTCCGGCGCGCTTCTGCGCGGCGACGGGGTCCTCGAGCTCGCCGGCCCCAACGAGTTCGACCGCGCCCTGAGGGAGATCGCGGGCGCGGGCCTGAAGCTCCCCGGTCCCGAGCCGTACGGCCCGCCGTTCCCGCTCTGGTGGGCCCGCGCCGGGCCCGTGCCGGTCCCGCCCGGGGAGGCGGCGAGGGCCGCGCGTGGGGGCCCGCCCCCCGAGGTACCCGGGGCCCTGCGCTTCGCGGCCGACGACCCGGAGTACGGCGGCAGGCTGGCGCCGGACGTGCTCGCCCGCTACCCCGCGGTCCGGGAGGTCCCGACCGAGAGGGTCGTGGCCCACGCGCCCGGCGCGAAGGGGCACCCGGAGCGCCGCAACGTGCCGGCGCCGACGCGCTGGGTGGTCGCCGCGGCCCCGGACGGCTCGCGCCTCGTGGTGCTGGCGCTGCGCGACCCTATCTCCGGGGGCGACCGGGTCGTCCACGCGGCGGTGGCGCCGCCCGGCGGGGTGCCCTCGGGGATGGACGCCCTCATGTTCGAGCACCACTACCCGGGGGCCCAGGAGGAGCTCGCCCGCGTGCTCGGCGGTAGTAATACTAGCACTGATATTACCGCTACGCCGGGGACCGGGGGCACCGGGCAGGGGCCGGCCGGGGCCGAGGCCCCGCCCGCGGAGCGGGCACCGCCGGCCGAACCCGGCCCTGGCGGCGGGGAAGGCGAGGGGGGCGGCGGCCAGTGGACCCTCGACAGGTGGCTGGGGGGAGGGGGGTGAGACCGTGGCGGGCCGCCGGTACGCGCCACTGTGGGCCCTCGCGCTCCGCGGGGAGCGCGCACCCGGGGGGGATACCGGGGGAGGCGGGGGGCCGTGAACCTGCCGCGGGCCGTGATAGAGTTCCTCCGGGAGAGGGGCGTGCCGGAGGACAGGCTGGCCGCGTTCGCGGCACTGGAGGCGCAGCCGATAAGCGCGAGGCACTCGGCCGGCGAGAGCGAGGCCAACCCCGTGCCGGCCACGTGGTGGGTCGCGCGCGCCCCGGACGGGGACCGCGTGGTCGCCGTGGTCGTCCACGACCCCAGGCTCGGCCAGGACCTCGTCCACGCGGCGGTCGTGCCGAAGGGCGCCGCGGGCGTTTCGGACATCCCGCGGGACGACCTCGTGGGCTTCCTGAGGCGGTACCCGAGGGCCGCGGAGGAGCTCCCCGACCTGCTCGCGCCGCCCCGGGCCGGGCCGCCGCAGGCAGTCCCGGGCTTCCGGGAGCTGGACAGGGGCGTGGTCTCGGCGGTCGCCGGGAGGCTCGTGAGGTACGGGCCCGGCGCCGCCGCGCTCGCCCGGGTCCTGGCGACCTGGGGGGCCGCGAACGGGGTGTCGCCGCTCAGCGTGGCCGACGTGTTGAAGGCCGCGCTCCCGAACGCGGCCCAACCCGACCGGGAGGCCGCCTTCCTGTGGATAGAGGGTGTGTACCGCGCCGCGGGCGTGGACCTCTCGAATGTGAGGGACGAGATGGCCCGCACGCTGGTGCTGGCCGCGCCCCCGGGAGGCGGGCCGCCCGAGCCCGGATCCAAGGCGACCACGCTCGTGGAGTTGCTGTCCGCGGCCGGCGCGACGCGTGAGGCCGCGCTGTTCGCGGCGCTGGAGATCCAGCGCGCGCTCGGCCCGCACCCCGTGGCCGGTGCGGTCTTCGTGGAGATAGACCCGGCCGCCGGGCTACACGCGGTCGTGGACCTCGAGGCCGGGGAGATCCACCGCGCGTACGCGATGGTGGATCCCCGCACCAAGGCGGAGACCTTCGTGTTGCGCGAGGCCGTGGTGGGGGCGGCGCCCTCGGAGGTGGTCGTGCACGTGGACCCCGAGAGCGGCGAGCCGCGCTACGCCGCGCGGTGGATCTACAGGGGTGAGGACTGGAGGGAGCTCACCGTGGGCCCCTCGACCGTCCAGGAGATGCTCGCCAGGCTGGCCGCCGGCGGGTTCGTGCAGGCGCGGCGCCTGGCCGAGGACTTCCTGAGCGCCGTGCTGGGCTACTACCGCAGGCAGGGGCTGGCGCGGGTCGAGGCCCTCCCGGCCGCGCCGGGGTTCTACTGGGCCGAGGGGAGGATCGTGGCCGCCGGGATCCGCGCGGACCCGCCCACCCCGGAGGAGCTCCGGGCCGCGTGGGGGCTGCTGGACGAGCTCGCGACCGCGTGGTGGGGCCACGCGCGGGCCAAGTTCGCCTCGGTGCTGAGGTGGGCCGCGGGCGCGCCGTTCCACTACGCCGTCAAGCAGGGCGCCCTGGGGAGGCCCGCGTGGGTCGGCTACGCGTTCCTCCACGGGCCGCCCGACACGGGGAAGTCCGAGCTCGCCCGCGCGCTCTGCTACGACCTCTGGGGGCTCGGGGCCGAGATGGAGTCCGGCGCCACGGTCGACACCGTGGCCAGGCTGGGCCGCGTGCTGGAGAGGTGGACGTTCCCGACGGTCGTGAACGAGGTCTCGCACCTCTTCGCCGGGGACCGGCACGAGGAGCTGGTCAACATCATCAAGAACGCCGCGGAGCGCACCACAGCGCGCGGCCGCTACTACGGCGGCACCGAGTACAGGGAGGTGCGCGCCCGCTCGTCCCTACTGTTCACATCCAACGCTATGCCCCTCGAAGACCCCGCATTCCTCAAGCGCTTCGCGTTGGTCATTGGGTTCACCTACAGCGAGGTCGTGCCGTGGGAGAGGCAGGAGCGGTACAACAGGGAGGTGCGGCCGCGGCTGGGCGCGCTGGAGGCCATCGGCCGCTATATAGCGGCTAGGATCCTCCGCGAGGGGATCCCGGCGGACCTGGACTTCGGGAGGCTCCTGAAGGACAGCTACCGCGAGGCGTTCGGCGCCGGGCCGCCGGCCTGGCTGGACCTCGAGGCCGAGCGCGGCGAGGAGGGCCCGACCCCCGACGAGTTCAGGCGCGCGGTCCTGAGCTTCGTGGTCGTGGAGGTGAACGAGGCCTACAGGCGCCAGCACATACCGAACGAGGCGAACCGCCCCACGCTACGCGAGCGCGCCGAGTCCGTGCTCAGGGAGGAGATACTACCGTGGGCCCGCGTGGCCCGCACCCAGGGCGGCGAGGAGGTCAGGATCTACCGCGACGTGCTGCTGGCGCTGGGGAGCGCGGTGCCGGGCGCGACCTCGCTGCGGGCGCTGGCCGACCTCATGGGGTGGGAGTACGACCCCCACGTCCCCGAGAAGCGCGGCGGCCGCGTCACCAGCGTCAACGCGATCCGGGTCCCGCTCGACCGGTTCCTCGCCGAGCTGGAGCCCGCGGAGGTCGAGGGGTAGGGGCCGCCGCGCCCGGGCGCGCAACGCCGGTGCCGGCATCGCCGGGGCGGCCGACCGCCGGGGGGAGTAATATCTACACCGGTATTACCGGAAGGTTCAAATCGAAATAAAGCAATGTGTTAAGAAAACTAACTATATACCACCGTAATATTTAAGCTTTTTATTGAGGTTGTGTTATATATTTAAGCCTGAGTTTAAATCACATCGAAACTCTTTTTATGCTACTCAAAACAGGTCTCTTAAATATCTCGGTAGAGGGTTGGTTTGGCCAAACTTTGGTTTTCCATTACCCGTTATAATGGTTAGCCGAATGAACTCGAAACCGATCTTCTTAATAAACATTTCGAATCGATGAAATTGGATGATGGTAGCATAGGTAGCATAGCCCAGAAGGGGGTTTTCGCGCCCCCGAAAAATTCGCGTACCCCCCTATGCTACCTATGCTACCTATGCTACCCATATCAGACACCATCAATATTGATGAAAGTGATTCCCAAAACCCCCTATGCTACCTATGCTACCTATGCTACTCAAATTAGATATTATTAATAAAAGCTTAAATATTGGTGTGCTTTTCTAGAAGTGTTAATATTAGCCGATCTTGATAAGTTAACAAAATTAATCCACGCGGCGTAATGCTTGCGCGGGTATTACTCCCCCCCCCGGCCGCGCGGGGCGCGGCGCAAAACACGGAATAAGCAAGCGCGGCGGGGCGGTATCCGCGGGCCCGGGGCGGCGTCCCGGACGCTAGCCGGGCGGCGCCGCGCCCCCGGCCCCGCGGGCGGCGAGCGCGGCCCGGATCCTCGCCTCGGCGACCCGCGCGTACTCCCCGTCGACCTCGAAGCCCACGAAGTCCACGCCGAGCCGGGCGGCGGCCACACCGGTGTCGCCGATGCCGGCGAACGGGTCGAGCACGAGCCCCGCCCTCCCCGCGCCGTGGAGCCTGATGCACAGCTCGGGCAGCTTGGGCGGGAACGGCGCGGGGTGGGGCCTCTCGGCCCGCGAGCGCACGGTCTCGTGGGGCACGAACCAGACGTTGCCCCGGCACCTGAGGTCGCGGCCCCCCGCGCCGGCCCACCGGGCGGCGTTGCGCTTGTCCTTGTACGGGACGCCGACCGCGAGGCGGTCGAGGGCGACGTCGCCGCGCTTCGTGAAGTGGAACACGTACTCGAACGCGTTGTTTAGGTAGCGCCGCCCCGCGATGGGCCCGTAGTGGCCGAGCAGGACGTCCCCGAGGCCGCCGGAGTCCCCCGCGGGGATCGCCACGGACTTGGCCCAGACGATCACGTTCTGGAGGACGAGGTGCCGCCCGACCCGGGACGCGACCTCCCAGGGGAGCCAGGGGTCGCGGGGCCTGTGGCCCACGTTGAGGAAGCACGAGCCGTCGTCCCGCATCGCGCGCCTGCACTCGGCCGCGACCTCCCCGATCCAGTCGAGGTACTCGCCCCGGGGCCGGGAGTCGTCGTACGCGCCGTACCGCTTCCCGATGTTGTAGGGTGGGGAGGTCACCACGACGCCGACCTCGCCGTCCTCCAAGACCTCGCGCATTCCCCGCAGGCAGTCCACCGCGTAGACGCGGTTGCGCTCGCCCCGCACGGCCCACCGTGGGCCCGGCGCGTATAAGGGGGCCGCGCGGCCCGTAGCCTAGCGCGCGGCCGCCACACTGCGGGGGCCGCGCTGGCGGGGCGGCGGGATGGGCGTCAAAAAAACGGGGGTGGGTGGCGGGGGCCTAGACCAGCGGCTGCGCGCAGAACTCGGCTTGGCGCCCCCAGAAGACGCCGTACTCAGGCGCGCGGAGCGCCGGGGCGTCCAGGGATCCCTCGAAGCGGAGCGTGGTATGCTGAAGCTTCGAGACCGAGAGGAACGCGCTCAACACATCAGTGCTGTAGCGGGCCACGGCGCGGCGCCCGGGCCCGAGCATCCTCGCGGCCAGCCGCGCGGCCACGTCGCCCCGCTCGGTCACGACGCGGAGCTCCCACTCGGCCTCTCCCGGCTCGCCGACCAAGTGTAGCTCGGCCTCGTCGCCGGGCAGGTACTGGACCGCGGTGGTGAGCTCCGGCAGCGAGACCCGGAACTCGGCGACGGCGGGCCCGCACCCGGCCGGCGCGTCGGCGCCCGGCGGTTCCTCGCGGCCGCGGACCTCGGCCACCCCGTTGGGGCCCTCGAGGCGGACGGCGTCGCCCGCGACCGACACGTGGACCCTGCGGCCCATCACACGCGATGGTGGGCCGGCGTGGGCCAGCGCGGTCACGAGCGGCGTCGTGCGCACCCCCACGGCGCGTTCCGGGGCCGTCCCGGGGTCGCCCACCGCGGCGCGGTACCACCACGCGGGCGGCTCCGGGCCGCCCGCGACCGAGAGCGCCGCGCCCCGGCCCGAGACCCCGAGCACGGCCCCGGGCGCCCCGAGCCGGAGCGCGACCTTGGCGGCGCCCCAGAACTCGAGGTACTCCAGCATATCGAGGGCGAGCCCCCGCCCCCTCCAACCGACCATGTGTTGCGTGCTCATCGCGCCGCCCCGTGGCGGGCGCCCCCTAAAAGGCCCGCGCCCGCGGCCCGGTAGTGTACCGGCGCGCCGCGCGTTGCGGGCGTGGTAATACTTGCACAAATATTACCACGGGCGCTCTTAGCGCGCGGCCACCCGGGCGCGCGGCGGTCTACAGGCCACTATTTATTCTACTTTTTGCGTCACGCAAAATATAAAATAAATAGGCGCGGCGGCGTGCACTGCGGGCCCGCGCCCTCAACCGGCCGCGTCCGGCGGCCGCGCCGCCCTGCGCCTCTTGTACGCGCAGCGCTCGCCCGACAGCCATCCCTCGTCCAAGCCGCGCCGGATCGCGCGCTCCACGAGCTCGGAGACCGAGCAGTTCGAATCCACGGCGGCGTGCAGGAGGCGCTTGGCGACGTCATCTGCCACATTGGCGCTCAACTTCATTTCCTTTTCACCTCAAATAATACTTGAGATCGTGTTATTTAAGGCGGCGAAGCGCGGCCCGGGGCCCGGTTCGGCCGGGGTGGTAATACTAGTGCAAGTATTACTCACCGCCTTAAAGCCCCGCGGCCCACGCCCCGGCGGCCTTGGGCGGGCAGTGGGTGGCGGCGGCCGCGAGGTCCGGGTCCCGGGTCGCGAGGCGCGGCGGTCGGTACTATCTACCGCTTCCGGAGCGGCTCGACTCGCTCTGGGAGGCCTTGGAGGCGGGGGGCCGCCGGGCCCACGTCGCGGTATCGCTGCCCGGCGGCGGGATCGTCGACGTCTCGGCCCCGGCCTCGCGGCTGGGCGGGCGCTTCGCCCTCGCGCTGCCCCCGGATATCAACGGGGCCTGGGAGGCGGCCCGGCGCTCGCGGCGGCCGGTCCACGTCGACCTCATCGTGCCCGGGCGGCGCGACACGTAATACTTGCGCAGGTGTTGTACACGATCGCGGCGAACACCCTTTTAAGGGGGCTCCGCGCATTTGGTGTCGATGATGGAGAAAATAGGCATTGAGCACCGGGTACTGCCGGCCATCTGGGCCGGCGCGACCGCGCTACAGCTGAGTGGGATGGACTCTAGGTTATACGGGGCCGCGAAGTTGCTCGCGGCCGCCAAAATGGGGACATTGAAGGTAGAAGAGGCGCCGACAACACTGATGATCAACGACTGCGCTTATGATTACGTCACGTCGAATGTTCGCTGTCCCATCGCTGTTTACAGCGCCGACGGGGTGCCCGTGGCCACCACTGATGCGGCGCTGGCGGAGCTGAGGCGTGGGCCTGCGGCCGCCGGCGCCATCATCCTGTGGAATGGCCGCTACATCGCGCCGGCGCCGCCGGTCTTCAGGAAATTCGTAAATAATATAATATCATCTATTATCCTTGATAATATTGAGAATATTATCAAGAAATCAAGAATGCCGCCCACAGCCACTGCGACTGTACTGGCCGCTGTGGAGGTGGGTAGCTGGATCACGGTTGTACACACCAATGAAATTATTTATGCCTTATCCGACGACATAAAGCACAACAATGTATCCCTTAGTGAGGGGGTTACAATCGAAGCCGTCGATGAGCGCCTCGATGTATTCCTGCCATATTACGATGATCACATCGCGGTGAGCGTCACCACTGCGCGCGCCCCGCGGGCGCGGGAGCGTGAGTTTGGTGTTGCATATAACAAATGGTATAGACACATCGTATCAACCACAAGGTTGCTTCCGTACCCGCGCTACCGAGCCCCCCACCTTATTTTTTTGATTCCCATTTCTTCGGGTTCCCCGGCGGGGCCCCGGCCCGGCCGGGCGCGTAATACCAGTGCAAGTATTACGGCACACCTTAAAGGCCCGGGGGGCACGGGGTTCCCGTGGATCCCAACGACCCCCTGGCATCGGCGGCCCGCGCGTGGTGGCGCGCCCACCTCAGGTGCGCGGATCCCGGGGAGGGCCAGCCCGGCGGCCCGGACCGCCGGCCGGCGGCCGGCTGCGAGCTCCCGACCCAGGCCCGGTGGGACCGCGGCGAGTGGGTCCGCGTGCCGACGCCCGAGGCCTTCGAGGCCCGGGCCCTCGCCGCGCTGGTCGAGGGCCGCGAGATGCACGCCCTCGTCAACCCCCTCGCGGTTCCGGACCTCGCGCCCCGCGGCGTGCCCGTGGTCTCCAAGGTGCTCTTGGAGCTCGACGGCGCACTGGAGGACAACGTGAGGGCGGCCCGGGCCGTGCTCTCGTTCCTGGCGCCGTCGCTGGGCGGGGCCGGCGGTGGCGGCCACCCGCAACCCCGCGCGTACTTCACGGCCCACAAGTCGATCCACCTCTACGTCGACTTCAGGCCCACGGTGCTCGCGGGCCCGGCGCCGCCCGAGCGCCTCCACGAGTGCGCGGTCCGCGCGGTCCTCGAGGTCGTGTCGGCCGGCGCGGGGCTGGAGCTGAAGGCCGACCCGGCGTTCCTGCTCCCCAAGCACATGGCCCGGCTGCCGTTCACGAAGCGGAGGGACGGCAAGGGGGACGGCTGGGCAGTGCCGGTCGACCTCGGCGCGCTGCCGGGGGATCCCAAGGAGGCCGCGCGCCTGCTGAGGGAGGCGGCCCTCTACCCCGCGGACCACCTCGGCTCCGCGGTGCCCGAGCGGCCCGAGGTCCCGCTCGTGCCCTGGTTGCCGAGCGCGGTCGCGGCCGTGGCCGCCGCCTGCGAGCCGCCGCCGGCGCCCGCGCTGGGGCCCGGGAACGGCGAACGCCCGAACGGGCCTATCCGGTGGGTCGAGGCCCTCCTGGACGCGCGGGTGCCGGACGGGCGCGAGCGGCTCGCCTGGCTGGTGCTGGCGCCGTACCTCACGAACGTGCTGGGCCTCCCGGAGGACCAGGCGGTCGAGCGGATCTGGGAGTGGTCGCGGCGCAGCTCGGAGCTGGCCCGCACGGACCTCTCGAAGTTCAGGATCAGGTACTACGTCAGGAGCGCGGCGCGCTCCGGCCTGCGGCCGCTCAGCTTGCGGCGCCTGCTCACCGACCCCCGCTTCGAGGATATACGGCCCGAGCTCGAGCCGGTGCTCGCGCCGTTCCTCCAGCCCGCGGCCGGCCGCGGGGAGGGCGGGGATCCGGACGGCGCCGCGAAGCCCGCGCCGGGCCCGGGGGGCCAACCAACCGAACCCCGCGGCGGGAACCACTTGGGGGGCCAACCCCCGGGCCGCCCCGCCGCCCCCCGCCGCCGCGACCGGATCCCCGAGGACGAGGTATAGGGCCGCGCGTAATACTCGCACAAATGCTACCTACGCGGCGCCCCGGCGCCCCCCGCGCCGCGCCGCGCACGGCGAAGTGGGCCGGGGTTCCCGGCCGCGCCTTATAAGGGGCCGGGCCCACGCGGGGCCGATGACCGAAATAAACAGGACAGACTTGGAGTGGCGCGCCCTAGACCGGGCGCGGGAGGCGGCACTCGCCGCCCTCGTGGAGCACGACCCCGAGCGCGCCGAGGCGATAGCCACCCACGCGTTACGCGTGGGCCGGCGGCTCTGGCGCGGCGCGGCGCGCGGGGACCTGCGGCTGTTGGAAGCCGCAGCCGACCTCGCTAGTCTTCACGGCAAGTTGGAACGGATGTTGCACCGCACCTGAATCCCCATTTTCTTTTTTCCCACCATCCGGCCCGGGCCCCGGGGCCGCGCCGCGGCGCTCGGTAATACCAGCACCGATATTACAAGCCCGGCTTGGGGGCCCGGGCCGCGCGGGCCCGCAGTTCGCACGCGGTGCGGGGGCGTTCCCCCGGCGCGCCCCGTCTCCGGGCGCGAGCGCCCCCTCCCGCGCCCCGGGCACGCCGACCTCGGCCCCCCGGGGCGCCGGCGCCCCCGCCCCGCGCCCGACATCCCAATAGGGTTATTGGGACATCCCCCCCGGACGGCGGCGCCCGGCCGCGGCGGGCCGGCGGGATCCCCGGGCCGTCGCCGGCGCCGCGCCGGTTCTTCGGCGGGAAGTTATATACGAGGCCAGGATCCCCAGAATGCACGGTGTCCGCGCGATGGCCGCGAGCCCCCGGTTCGACCTCGACAGCATCGAGGGGAAGTCCTCGGTCCTCAGGGGCATCTACGCCGCCCTGGGGCACGATGTGCGCACGGGGACGTTCGAGGACCGCCTGAGGACCCAGAGGGAGGTCTACATGATGAGGCTCCACCCCGAGCTCGAGCCCTACCTCCCGTTCAAGTTCACCATGTACGTGCGCGGGCCCTACAGCCCCGACCTCGCGAAGGCCTACTACTCGGCCGCGGAGCCCGCGCGCGTCGATCTGGCGGGGCCCGCGGCCGACTACGCGCGCGAGATACTCGGAACGGACGCGCGGGTGCTGGAGGCGATGGCCACGCTGGTGAAGATATGCGGCCTGAACGCGGGGAACCCGGGGTTCACCGCCCGGGACGGGCTCCGGGTGCTGGTCGGCATCAGGCCGCCGCTGAGGGGGGTCGCGGCCGGGGCGCTGGATGCCCTGGTGGGCCTCGGGGAGAAGCACGGGCTGAGGCTACCGGGCCCGTGCGCCCGCGGCGCCGGCCCCGGCCGGTGACCGGCCCGGCCCTTAAACGGCCGCGGGGCCACGGGGCGGCGGGTTGGATCCCCTCGCCGAGGCCGTGGTCGGGTGGGAGGAGGCCCACTGGGTGCCGTACCCGTGGCGCGTCGGGAGGACGCCGTACAGGGTCCTCGTCGCCGAGGTCCTCCTCCAGCGCACGGGCCGGAGGGCCGTCGCCCGGGCATACCCCGGCTTCGTCGCGGCGTACCCCGACGCCCGCTCGCTCCACGCGGCCGGCCCCGGGGACCTCGAGGCCGCGCTCCGGCCCCTGGGGCTGTACAGGCGGAGGGCCGCGAGGCTGGGGGCCATCGCCGCGGCCGTCGTCGGGGAGCACGGCGGCGAGGTGCCGTGCGGCCACGGGGTCCTGCTCGGGATACCCGGGGTCGGCCCCTACACGGCCGGCGCCGTGGCGTCGTTCGCGTGCGGCGAGGCCGTCCCGGCCGTCGACTCCAACGCCCTCCGCGTCCTGTACAGGGCGTTCGGGATCCGGGGGCGCCGGGCCGCCGAGCGGTTCCTCGGCCCCGTGGTTCCACCCGGGCACCCCGACCTGTTCAACTACGGCCTCATAGACCTCGGGGCGGCCGTCTGCGCGCCCCGGCGGCCGTCGTGCGGCGCGTGCCCCCTGCGGCCGCACTGCCGGACGGCCCGGGCCAGCCCTGGTAGCCCCCGGGGGAGCTGGGGCCCGCCCCGGTCCCGCGCGGCGGCGCGTTCTCTCATTATATCATTATTGTATGCGCACGGGTCGTTTTTCGGGGGATGCGGGCCCGGTACGGCCGGTGCGCCGGGCCTTAAATCCGTGCCCGGGACTCGCCCGGTGTTGAGGGGCATCCGCGTGCTGGACCTGTTCGCGGGCATGGGAGGGCTCTCGCTCGGCTTCGCCGAGGCCCTCGGGCCCGGCGCCGTGACCGGCGCCGACGCCTGGCCCCGGGCCGCGGCCGCCTACGGCGCCAACGTCGGGCGCGCCGTGCTCGTCGACCTCTCCCGCGACGACCCCGGCGGCGACCCCGACGTCGTCGTCGGCGGCCCCCCGTGCAGGCCCTGGTCGCCGGTCAACCTGAGGAGGCGCCGGGCCGCCCACGAAGACTACGCGCTCGTGCGCCGCTTCTACGAGATCGTGGCGGCGAGGAGGCCGCGCGCCTTCGCCATGGAGAACGTGCCCGCGCTGGCGAGGGACCCGGTACTGCTGGACGCGCTCCGCGACGCCGGGAGGTATTATACCATCAAGCGCATTATCGTGAACTACGGCGACTACGGCGCCGCGACGACGCGCCGGCGCCTCTTCGTGGTCGGGGCCGGGGAGCCCGCGGTGCTACAGGGCATCCTGCTCGGGCTGGAGCGCGCCAAGGGGCCGGCCGCGACGGTCCGCGACGCGATCGGCGACCTCGAGGGCGTTGGGCGCGGGGGGTTCCCGGACCACGAGTGGGCCGGGGCCCGCACGGCCTGGAGGTACGCCGACAAGTACGCGGCCGGCCGCTTCGGGTGGTACAGGCTGGACTGGGACCGCCCGGCCCCCAGCTTCGGCAACGTGGGCAAGACCTACACGCTCCACCCCTCGGGCGCGAGGGCGGTGTCGGTCAGGGAGGTCATGCGGATAATGGGGTTCCCCGACGCCTACGCCTTCCCGCCCGGCACGCCCCTGCACGACCGCTACCAGATGGTGGCGGACGCCGTGTCGCCGGCCTTCGGCCGCGCGCTGGCCCGGGCCGTGCTGGACGCGCTCGGGGACCGCGCGCCCAGATCCGGGGAGCCGGCGGCCCGCCGGGGGCCGTAGGTTCGCGCGGGGGCGCGCCGGCAATATCGGCGCAGATACTACCCCAGGCAAGCGCGGGGGCCCGGCGGCCCACGCCGGCACGCGTAATACCGACACAGACATTACTTGCCCGGCTTGAAGGCCCGGGCCGCGCCGGGGCCGCCTTAAAAGGGCCGGGCCCACGCGGTGCCGATGACCGAAATAAACAGGACAGACTTGGAGTGGCTGGTTCTCGTTAACGCGAGGACCGACGCCGTACAGGCGCTCGTCAGCCGCGACGCCGAGCGCGCGCGTGCCGTCGCCGCGCGGGCCGAGCGCGTGGCCGACGAGCTCTTAAACCTCGCGGACACCGTGAAGGAGCGCGACGTCTATGAGGCGCTACGGTATATGAAGACAGCGATGTACCTCTCGAGCGTATCGCACGCGCTCGGGAGGGAGCTCGAGTATCTGTATCCGCGGCGCCCCTGTTGCGTGTGATTCCCCCCGTTTCTTTTTTTCTCACTATCCGGCCCGAGCCCGGAGGCCGCACCGTGGCGGCGGCCCGCTCGCCCGGCCGGGGCCGCGAGTAATATTAGTGTTGATATTACTCACTGGCTTAAAGGTTGGGGCCGCACGGGCCCGCGATGTGCGGGTACGTGCTACTGGTCGAGCCCAATTACTACACGCGCTTCCCACCCCTCGGCCTCCTGAAGCTGGCGTCGTACCACAGGGCGCGGGGGGACGGCGTGAGGCTCGTGCGCGGGGCCCGCGGGGCCGGCGCCGGCCACGAACCCGACCGCGTGTACGTCACGAGCCTCTACACCTGGACCTGGCGCGCTGCCTGGGAGGCAGTGCGTTACTACAAGGCCCGGTTTCCCGGCGCGGAGGTCTGGCTCGGCGGGATCTACGCCTCCCTGATGCCGGATCACGCGGCGCTCTCGGGCGCCGACGTCGTGTGGAGGGGGATATTCCCGGAGGCCGAGGACCTCACGCCGGCCTACGACCTCGTGCCGGACTGGAGGGCCACGGTTCTCTTCGCCTCTAGGGGCTGCATCAGGAGGTGTCCGTTCTGCGCGGTGCCGAGGATCGAGGGGCCGCTCGGCCGCGTGAAGTATAGCGTCCGCGACCTGATCTACCCGGGGCACGCGAAGGTCGTGTTCTTCGACAACAACATCCTCGCCTCCCCGGGCTGGCGTAGTATATTCGGGGAGCTCGTCGAGCTCGGCCTGAAGGTCGACTTCAACCAGGGCCTCGACGCCCGGCTCCTAAACGATGAGGCCGCGGAGCTCCTGTCGCGGATGCGCGTCGACCCCGTAGTGCGGCTCGCGTACGACGACAGGGGAGTGCGCCGCGCGGTCGAAAGGGCCGTGCGCGCGCTGGAGGACCACGGGATCCGCGGCCGCAGGATAATGGTCTACGTCCTCTACAACTTCCGGGACGGCCCCGAGGACTTCCTGGAGCGCGTCCGCGACGTCCTAGAGTGGGGCGCGGTGGCCTACCCCATGCGCTACGAGCCGCTCGACGCGCTCGAGAAGAACGCGTACGTCTCCCCGGGGTGGACGCGGGCGGAGCTGGAGGCCGTGCAGGCCGCGCGGCGCGTGCTCGGCTACGGCGGCGCGTTCCCGCCGTACGCGGGGCTCGTCGAGAAGGTCCGGCGCGCCCGGGACTTCGGGGAGGCGTTCTCGCTCGCGCCGCGGCGGCGCGTAATAACAGTGTAAGTATTACCACGTGCGGGCATTGCCGGCCGCAACGCCCGCAGTCTACCGGCCGGCCGCCTGTTTGTATAAGCCTATAGGCCTCAGGGCAGACTCGAGCTCCTCAGGGTCTGCCTTGTGAACAGGCCCCGTGTCCGGGAACTCAGCCAAAAGACCTTGGTACACTCTGGACACCGCCTTCCTGGTGGTGCGCTGTAACAGCACCTCTGCTATGAGCACTTTATAGGGAGTCCTGTCTACGCGCCACGGGTAAGGTACCCAGTGCCCTTCTTCCCACCTCATTACGGCGTTTATGAACCCTTCCAACCCATTAACGCCCCTATATGTACAGCCACGGCGTATGATAGGGGGACTGGCACTGCCTCACCGAAAAGCCTGTAAGCCTCTTGGACGCCGACCGCGACCTTCCAGTCATCGGGGAACCCCTGGAGCCTCATGTACTCCCTCACCCCCAGTGGCCTATCGTACCAGGGGTGGACCAGCATTGTCGCCTTCATGGCCGGTGAAGTGACTAGGGTGGGTGAGGGCTCAAACCAAGCCACCCTCCTATAGAACCCCATCTTGCCCCCACCAGCGGAGTAAGCCCCGTTCATGGCCTCTGGCCTTAGCCCTTCTGGGACCTGCCTCCAGTTACCCCCACCCGGTACGTAGCTTATATACTTCAAGTATTTTGGCGGTAAGCCCGCATAGCCTATGTCCTCCTCGACCCCCATCATGGCTTCAGCCACAGTCACCCGTGGTAGCGTCACATGGGTCAACGTGGCCTCCGGCTTCTTAGAGTATGCGGGTTGGGGCAACGTGGGCTGTACACCCATGTCTGGCCTCACCCCTATTACTACGACCCTCTCCCTCTCTTGCGGTGCCCCGAAGCCCGCGGCGTTCAAGGTGCCCCACGCCATCTTATACCCGGTCTCTTGTAAGGCGGCTAGCACCACTTTCCACAACGACCCCGGCTGTTCCTCGGGCCCTAGGGGCCTCTCGCCCCTCTCTTTTATGGGGACGTGGACCAACCTAGCGTTCAAGAGACCAGCGACCTCTTCCATCACGAACACCTTGGGCTTGGCCTCCCCAATGAACCTTATGTACTCCACTAGTGCCTTGCTCCTGTGGTCGTTCAGCCCTTCACGTTTACCCGCTGTACTGAAAGGCTGGCACGGCGGCCCACCGGTCACGACGTCCACTTCCCCAGGCCTGAGGCCGGCCTCCCTGAGCATGTCGGTGGCGCTGTAGTCCGCTATGCCGCCGTGTATGAAAGGCGTCCTGGGCCTGTTAGCCTTGTAGTTCTTATACGAGGCGTCAGATATGTCCAGCCCCAGTAATACCTCATAGCCGGCCTTTTCGAAACCCAAGTCCATCCCGTAAGCCCCTGTGAACAGCGAGACCACGGTGGCCCCCTTCACCACTGGCTTCAGGGGCGTGCTGTTGGGCGCGGGCGGCCTTACTGAAAACGACTGCCTATCTAACACCGCCCACTCTTTCGCTTTTTCCCTGCAGTCCTCGGCCAAGGCAGACAGCCCCCGGGACTCATACAGGGAAGACGCCGCCTCATAGGCCCCGTAAAGGGCCTCCACATAGTCCTCTTCGCCCCCGGCTATATTCAGGTCTGTCAGCAACGAGATGTAGGCCCTCGCGTCACCCATGCTGAACCCTTTACCCCTGAACTTGTCAGTGAACTCCCAGACCTTGGCCTTCACACGTGAATAGTCAACCAATTTCCCTCACCCCTATGCTCCCGTCGTCGCTTAAGACCCACTCTGTTTCACTACCTTCGCTCATATCCAAGAGCCGCTTGACAAGAACTGGTACCGTAGTGGACTCCCCCCTTGCCCTGAAGGGCTGGGTAGCTCACGGCGACGCGACTCGCAGTCTAGTGATCCGCGGCGCCGCCGCGCGGCGCGTAATACCGGCCCCAATCGCGCGGGGCGTATCCCAATAGGCTTATTGGGATAAGCCGGCGTCCGCGCCGCCTTATAAGGCGCGCGTGTATACTACACAGCGATGAGGAAGTACCGCGACCCCGACCGGGAGCGCGAGAAGGAGGAGCTCAGGGACGCGACCATCGCGGACTACCCCAACACGGGCTACGGCAAGTGGGAGTACTACGACGACCAGTACAGGCTCGAGGAGATGGAGGCCGAGGACGAGGACTCGGGCGACGACTCCTCGGGCTGGTGAGATCCAGGCGCCGCGCTCCGCCACCCCTCTTCTTTTTTCCACCCGCACGGGTAGCCCCGGCTATACCGGCCCGGCAGGCGCAGTAATACTTGCGCTAGTATTACACCGGCGCCTTAAAAGGCGCGGCGGCACTACGAACAACCGATGAGCACCACAGAAACATTTGAGCGGGAGGAGTGGAGGGAGGAGGAAACCCTCGAAGATTATCTAAAGCAAGATGATGATCAGCTCTGGGGTGCAAGGATGGACCTAATAGATGACTGGGATCCGGCGCTACCGATTACTCTAAGAGCCGTCCTCAACATAGTTTTCGGTGATCTCTATTATTTGCTGAGGAATGATGACGACATTAAGAACGTGGATATTATTACGAAAGCGATCGAAGTGATAGCAGATGATATAGCGGATGAAATTGAAGCGGAACCACTCAATTATTATCTGAACAAGGTCGCCGGTTCTGCTATGTTTTATAGAATATCTCGCCACCAATACAAAAAGTTGTGGGGCAAGTAGCCTAACCCCCCTCCCACCCATTTTTTGACCCCCATCTCACTCCCATTTTCCGGTGGGAGCCCTCGCTCGGCCCAGTGCGATAATATTTGCGCTAGTATTACCGCCGGCCGCCGCGCCGCGCGGCCCTTTTAACGCGCGCGCTACACTGGCGCGCGTGGATCCCGCAGGCCCGCGCCGGATCGGCCCGGCCGCCGCGGTCGTGCTGGACGTGGACGGCACGCTCGTGGAGTGGCCCGTGTTCCTGAACGCGGAGTTCGAGGCGGCCCGCGCCCGGGCCCTCGGGAGGATCCGCGCGCTGTTCCCGGCCGCCGCAGCGGTCGACCCCCCGGTCGGCCGCAACAACCGCGAGCTCCTCGACGCGCTGGCGCCCGCGCTGGGGCCGGCCGAGCTCGGGGCCGCCCGGCGCCTCGTGTTCGCGGCCGGCGCGGGGCCCGAGGTCCTGGCGGCCCGGAGGGTCGGCCCCCGGCCCGGCGCGGCCGGCGCCCTGGCGGGGCTGGCCGCGGCCGGCTGCCGGCTCGCCGCGGTCACGGACTCCTCGCGCGCCGCCGTGGGGGTGCTGCGCCGCCGCTTCCCGGGGCTGTTCGGCCGCCTGGGCGCCGTGGTGACGCGCGACGAGTCGGGCGCGCTGAAGCCCGACCCGGCCGGGCTCCTGCTGGCGCTGCGCGCGCTCGGCGCGCCCCCCGCGCTGGCCGTGGCGGCCGGCGACTCGGCCGCGGACGCCGGGGCGGCCCGGGCCGCCGGGGTGCGGTTCGTCGGCATGGCCGGCGGCGCGTCGGCCCCCGACGAGCTCCGCGCGGCGGGCGCGCTGGCGGTCGTGGACGGCCCCCGGGGCCTGGCCCGGCTCCTGGTGCCGGCCTGCGCCGGCCGCGGGCGGGGGGCCCGCTAGTGCACGCGGGCGCGCGCCGCGCGCGGGGGCCGGGGCTCCCCGGCGCCGCGGCGGGCCCGAGCGCCCGCAGAACGCGGAGATCCTCAGCACGCCGGAGCGGCTCAGCAGGGGGCCGCTGACGACCACGACGCGCAGCACGGGCAGGCCCGCGTCCCCCCGCACCGCGTACACGTCGAACACGCGCCACTCGTGGACCGGCGGGGGGCCCCGCATCCCCTTCCCGTGCCGCACGTACACGCGGACCTCTGCGCGGCCCGCCCGCAGGCACTCGAGGACCGGGGCCGCGTCGGGGTCGTCCCGGAGGTGGGGGCGCTCGCCCACGGCCCTGCGCACCAGCCCGAGCACCCCCGCGCGGCCTATACTATCGATCGGCACCCTCACGGCGACAGCCCCCGGCCGTCGGGGGGCGCCCGGGCCGCCCGGGGAACCGGCGCCGCGCCCCCCCTCCCCCCGCACGCGCCGCCGCGGTCCGGAACCGCGAAGCGGTACTCGCCGTCGCCGCCCCCGGCCGGGGGCGGGTCGGATCCCGCGCGGTTCACAGGCGCATCCCCCCGTGCCGGCCAGCCCCCTAGGGGGCCGCGCCGCCCCGGGCCCCGCCGCGCCTCCTGCGCGCGCAGCGGTCGCCGGGGAGCCACCCCTCAGCGAAGCCGCGCCGCAGGGCGCGCTCCACGAGCTCGGACACCGAGCAGTTGGCGTCGATGGCCTCGTGGTAGAGGCGCCTGACCAGTTCGTCGCTCACGTTCGCGCTCAACCGCATCTTCACACCACCACCCGTAATAGTAGTGCCGGTGGTATTTAAGGTCCCGGGCCCCCCACCCGCCCCGGCCCGCCCGGCGGAACCGGCGGACCCGGGCCATGCCGCGGTGCTCCGCGCGGGCCGGGATACCTACCGCCCAGCGCCCGCGCTACCGGGGGCGGTGCTGGCAAAAAAGGGGATCAAGCGGGTGAGGGGATCACAGTGTGGGCGCCACCGTCAGCGCCATCATGTGCGTCCCGTTGTACCCGCCCGTGACGTACAGGACGGGTACGTCGTCTACACGTTGCTTAGAAAACGTTATGCCGACCCTCTCGGTCGGCATATCAGCTGCTACATTCAAGTAATCTATATCATAATATCCGTATTCGATATAATCAATATTATAGTCGTGCTTAATTGCGCCGACGGCGCGCACGCCGTCGGTATCGGTGGCAGCGACTACCAGATCGCTACCGTTCACCTCCACGCGCACCGGGCCACCCCGGTGCCCATGCACTGCCTTGGCCACATCGACGATCTTTTCGAAGCCATCTTTGTCAACAACCACACCAAATTTGTAATCAAACTTCGTCAATAATGGCATGCACACCCGCGTGGCGGGCGCGCGCACACCATCAACCACGATCGAATCCTCGCCGACCGCCACGGGCACGGCGCGGTGCCCGGAACTGGCGAGCGCCCCCAGTAAATCGTTGGGGTCGACGCCCACGGCCAACTCCGCGGGCCCTCCGGCCGCGATTATCTCGGCGGCGGCGCCGCGGCGCTGGTCTATAACGCGTGTGTAGCCGCGGGATGTGACGAACACATTTACGCCCCACCTCGCGGCTGTTTTAACAATCCACTCCAGCTCCTCCAGCGAAATATACACCTCGCTGGGGGAGCTAAGTGAAACCCCTCCCGAAATCTGGTTCTGGGTACTCATTGCACCGCCCCGTGCCGCGCGGCCTTTTAAAGCGTGGTGCTCCCCCCGGGCCGGGATACGAGCCTGCCGCCGCGGCGGCTAGGGATCCCCTAGGGATCCCCGGCCCGGGGGGATCCGGGCGCGGAACCGCCGGGCGCCGCCGGGTCCGGCAACAGCCGCCCGACCGCCCCGTCGATCTCGGCGAGGACGTCCCGGAGCAGGACCTCCCTGACCCGGTCCCTCAGCCTGCCGACCCGGTTCGGCGTCAGCACGGGGACCGGTTCCCCGCCGCCCCCGCGGCCGAGCAGGTAGCCGTAGTACCCGTCCACGATGTCGAGGTAGCTCCCGCCGCCGTACGCGAGGGATCCCAGGACCCCGTCCAGCCCCCCGCAGGCGGCCTCCCTGGCCCGCCTCCCGAGGCCCGCGAGCCCCGCGTGGAGGGGGTTCCCGGGGTCGTACCGGGGTATCGGGAACTCGAGCGGCCGCCTGTAGATGTCCCTCTCCCCGAAGGCGCCCCGCGACTGCATCGGCTTGATCAGGCGGTTGAGCACGCCCGAGTTCAGCACCGCCGCGAGGTAGTCGGCCTCGCCCGCGTCGTCGGTCTGGTAGAAGTGCAGCGTGGCCTCGATTATCACCCCGCTGGCCCGCACCCTGCCGCCGCCCGCCTCCAGCTCGAGCGGCCCGTTGGCGACCACCGAGGCCGCCACGTTCTTGCCGGAGGTCGTGTAGACGACCGCGTACCTCGACCCGGGGCGTTGCCTGGCCATGTTGTTCCTGTAGACCAGCCGGTCGTGCGCGCTCGCGCCCTTCCGGCGCCCCGCCCTCGCCCTGTCCCACTCCGCCTCGACCCTCTCCAGGTACTCCGCTAGGCCCGGCTTCCCGAGGCCGGCGGCCTCCGCCCTCCGGATCATCGTCCGGGATCCGGGCGGTAGCGGTAGCACGGCGAGGTTCGGCCGGAGGTGGCAGAACGGGACCACTTCCGCGCTGGTCAGCACGCCGTAGACGAAGTCCTCCTCGACGGTCGACCGGCCGATCCCCAACTTCACGTGGCCCCTCCCCTCGACCCTGGCCCAGTTGGTCTCGACGACCACGCCCCGCGGCGAGGCGCCGAGGATCCTGACGAACCACGCCCCCCGCGGCGTCATCGACGCGCCGTGGTGGAAGCGGTCGTAGTAGTAGCTCCTAGCGGCCGGGGCCGCCGGGGGCTCCCCGTAGTCCAGGAAGGACCGGCCGCCGACCCTGTTGAGGTACAGCCTCCTCGCCTCCCGGGTCAGGTATTTCCCCGCCTCCGCGAGGGGCACCGCCCCGTCGCCCGCCGGCAACTTGCCAGAGAGCACCTCGGCGTCGACTGGCCACTCGGTGTGGCCCCTCTCGGCGACCACCGCGATCGTGGGTATGTAGAACAGCGGTTTCACGCCGCCGCAGTCGATCACCTTCCTGAAGGCCACCGGCACCTTCGTGCCCCCCACCCTCAGGCCGTGGTGCTGGTCCGAGCCGTAGATCGACCTCGGCATCACGAACCCGACCCTACCCCCCTCCGCGGCGTAGTAGTCGACCGCCCTCATCAGGAACAGCACGGCCAGCTCGGTGTTCGCCACCAAGTGCTCCCCGGGCACCAGCCCGTAGGTGTCCGCGGCGATGCCCCTGATTATTTTCTGGTAGCCGGGATCCACCACCTGTCCGAGCGTCAGCCAGGGCGGGTTCCCGACCACGTAGTCGAAGCGGTTCCTGTAGAGGGCGGGCAACACGTAGCTTTCTATCACCGGCACCCAGACCCCGTCCGCGCCGCGCCGCCTGAGGTCGAGGAGCTCGTCGTACAGGCGCCTGAGCACCTCCCCCTCGGGCCCGCTCAGGCCGAACTTCCCGAGGTCCAGGCGCTCGTACTCGCGCCCGTCCCGCAGGCCGCCCATGATTTCGCCGAGCACCCCGCCGGCGGAGCCGTCCTCCACGAGCCTGGCCGGTACCATGAAACAGCGGCCGGCCTCCCCGCCGCGGTCGCAGGCACCGGCCGGCACCCCGACCGCCCTGAGCGACCGGCCCCCGACCGCCGCGTCCACCGCCGCGAACTCGGCGGGCGCCACCGAGTTCGCCATGTACACGGGTATCTCGACCGGCCCGCCCCCACCGCGCAGGAGGCCCGCGGCGGCCAGCGCCATCAGGTAGTTCGCCCTGGCGGTCATGAGCGCGAGCACGTCCACGTCGAAGCCCACCACGTTGCGGAGGACCTTGCGCAGGGCCTCCCCGGCGGCGTCGTCCGGGACGTCCCCGCCGTGGACCATCCTGAGGTACTCGCCAACGCGTTGCAGGTAGAGCACGAGGAACGTGCCGGTCCCGACCCCGGGGTCCAAGACCCTGAGGTCCAGCGGGTCCCTCCCCTCCTCCCTCATCCTCAGCATCCCCCCGGCGCTCAGGCCGAGCTCGTCGAGGACGAGTTCGGCGAGCCAGTCCGGCGTCATGTACGTCCCCAGCTTCTGCCGGACCGCCTTCCTGGGCACCAGCCCCTCGTACAGTATCTTGAACACGTCCCTGGCCCCCCGCCGGTCGGGCGCGGGCGACCCGGCGTCGTACTCGCCCAGCCCCTCGGCGATGTCCCCCACCGCCCCCCGGAGCCCGTCGTCCCACTCGTCGACGTACCAGGAAAACGGCTGCCCCTCCAGCAGGTTCGAGATGCCGTGCCAGACGGCCGGGCCCCCGCCCTCGAGCTCCCTCAGCCCCTCCCCGCCGCGCGCCCCCCTCAGCGACTCGAGGAACGGCGGCGCCGCCGGGGCGCGGAACCGGCCCGCCACCTCGGCGGCGAGGAGCTTTACCACGAGGGCGTAGTAGGTCTCCGCGGCGAAGAGGAGCCTCGCCCCGTCCACGCCCTCCCCCTCCACGCCGTAGCCGTCGGCCAGCCCCGCGAGCTCCGCGGAGTCCACCCGGTACGCCGTCGACGCGAGCCTCCTCCACTCCCCGAAGAGGGCCGCCGTCCTCCCGCCGCCCCCGCTCACCGCCCGCGTCAGGGACTCGTACAGCGCCCCGACCGCCCTCCTGGCGACGCCGCTCCCGTAGCCGAAGTCCGCGGCGAGGCTCCTGGCGTCGAGCACCTTCTTGCCCGGCGCCCGCTTGGCCGGGTCGGGCGGCGGCGCATCGGACACGCCCCGACCATGCCAACGCTAGCAATTAAAGCTTATCTCGCGCGGCCGCCCGCGCGAATAATACCCCTGCAAGTATGCGCGCGGCCTCCTTCCCGAAGGAACAACTAAGCGGCCCCCACGGAGGCCCTCAGGTTCGCGGGAACCTCACCGCCTCTAGGATCGCCCGCCGGGACTCGAACCCGGGACCCCCGGCTCTGGAGGCCTAAAGGCTCGAACTGTTTCTGGGCTTCAGCTATCCGTCCTCTTGGGCTTACGCTTCAATCCTGCTCAGAACTTCAGCTAAAGCATATGCAAGCCTCTTAGCGGCTAGAGGCGGGACAGCTTCCCCTATCTGTGCTCTTATCTGCGTTTTAGATCCAGAAAAGAGGAACGTATCTGGGAATGTTTGAAGCCTTGCCTTTTCTCTAAGAGTAAGCGCCGTTCTATCTCTGTCGTAGTGGTACCCGTGTGTTCCTCCTCCTCCATAAGCAACTATCGTGTACGCCGGCTTGAGCGGGCGGAGCCTTCTGTAAACTAAGCTTATGCCCCGGCCCTCCACTTCCCACTTTGTACCTCTGACAAACTCGTGGTTCTCGCCTGGAGGTATTCTTCTCATCCTTTCAGCGACGGCTGGGTTCTCCCTTGGGATCTCCTGCGAGCCGTCAGCCGGCTTCAAACTGGAAGCAGGAGCTCCGTAGAAACCAAGCTCTTTCAGGACTTCTTCGTGATGTCTAAGGGCTTCCTCAAGCTCATCTCTGCTCGACATACCCATATTGTTGGCAGTGAGGTAGTCATCGAGGGCTCTGAACGCCAGCCCGTCCCAAACCTCAGCCTTCCACCTCCGTGCCTTTTCTGTCCCGACTTCGAGCCAGATGCCGTCCCACCCCTTCATAATTTCTCTATACACACCGTTCAGCTCATCAAGCCTCCTCCCCTCAAATATTTCGATAGGTGTCAGGGGGTACTTCGTGAGGAGGTTCATAGACTTCTTCAGCATCCCCAGAAAGATGCTTTTGACTTCCCACAGCTTCTCCGCGCTCCTGACAAGGTCTTTCCTGACCCCCACTATTATCAGCCGCTCCCTCTTCTGCGGGACTCCGAGTTGTGAGAAGTCTGCAACGCCGGAGAAGATTATATCGTAACCTTCTGCTGGCTTACCCGAAATCCCATTTCCTATTACCTTTCCAACCTCTTCCCACCTTGAGTTTAGGCTGGAGAGGTCTTCAAGGATCACCTTTAATGCTGAGCCTTTGTTAGCCGTCGCCAGTCCTGGAACGTTCTCAAAGAGGAAGGCTTTCGGCTGAAGCACCGCGAGCGCTCTGGCAAATTGGGCGTAGAGCCTCCCCCTCTTGACCTCAATCCCCCTTCTGTCCCACTCGGGTCCTCTTACAATTGAGAAGTCTTGACAGGGAGGGCCGCCGATGATGACATCTGCACCGGCAAGAGGAGGGAAATCAACGAGCTCGACACCGCATGCCAAGGCTGTGCCGGGCTGAGCTTCAACTCTTTCGCCGGCGCACGATGAGGGTTTGAGTTTTAAGTTTGCGGAATGCGTCCGGACGGCGGGCAGGAGGATGTCGTTTGCGAAGACCACGTCAAAAAAACCACTCTGCACAAACCCCAAATCAAGCCCACCCGCGCCGGAGAAGAGGGAGATAAGATCAAACCTTTTCATTTCTGCCCGCCACCCTCAGCATTAGTGATATTCACCCGCCGGCCGAGACGATTGTCCTCAGATCCGCGGGAACCTCGCCGCCGGTGGCGTTGATAAGCGAGAAGGGCCGGCGCGGCCCCAGCCCCAGCAACCTCCGCAGCGCGGTCCTGACGGCCACGGGGGACTCGTCGATGTATATCCACCTCCGCCCGGCGGCCTCGCTGGCCACGGCGGTGGTCCCCGAGCCCCCGAACGCGTCCAGAACCAGGTCGCCGGGGCGGCTCGATGCCTCCACTATCTTGGCGACCATCTCGAGGTTCTTCTCGGTGGGGTACTCGGGGTACGGTGGGTCCTTATAGTCGAGCCAGACGTCCTGCATCTTCATACCCCTCCCCACGCGCTCGTCCGCGTACAGCTTGCGCCTCGGGTTGCCCGCGGCGCTCCACTCCACGAGGCCCCGCCCGTCGAGTTCCTCCAGCACCCCCGGCGCGTACCGCCAGCTCTTCCCCGGCGGGGGCCGGATCCCCCTCCAGGGCTGGCCCGTCGGGCCGTCCGTCTCCCTGGGCGCGTGGAGGGGCGCCGTAGCATACCTCCTGCCCGCCGCGTCGACCTTCGGGAACAGCCTCGCGATGTCCCCCTCGGCGTACGGCCTCCTGGGGTCGTTCCACACGTGCCGGCCGGGCCTCTTCGCGTAGAACAGTATCGTGTCGTGGACGTTGCCGTAGGCCCGGCGCCGGGTGTTCTTCGGGTTGCACCTGACGCGGGGTATCTCGTTGACGAAGCTCCCCGGCCCGAACACCTCGTCCATCAGCACCCTGACGTAGTGGGCCGCGCCGACGCCGGCGTGGACGTACACCGACCCGTCGTCGGCGAGCAGGTCGCGGATGAGCACGAGCCGCCGCCTCAGGAACTCTAGGTACTCCGGGCCGAACTCGGCGTCGCGGTACGCCACCTCGTCGCCGGGGGCGGCGCTGACGTGCCGCCTCCCCCTGTACGCGGTGCCGGTCCCGAACGGGGGATCCGTGTAGACCAGCGTGACCCGCCCCCGCACCCGGCCGTCGTCCAGCAGCGCCCTCAGGACGCGGAGGTTGTCGCCCCACACCAGCATGTTGCGCCACCCGTCGGCCGCCGGGGGCCCGAACTCCCGGACCACCTCGAGGCCGGCCGGTTCGACCGCGTAGGCCTCCCCCTCGGGCGCCTTCCCGGGGTACTGCAGCGAGATCGGGCCCGCGCCGGCCCCGCGCCGGCCCCGCGGCTTCATAGCAACCCCTCGGCCTCGGCCTTCTTGGCGCGCTCTATATAGTACTGGGCCCACTGGGCGGCCTCGGGGTGCACGTCCTCTAGATACTTCACCATTTCCTCAATCTCCCGGCGCCTCTCGGGCGGCGCCGCGATCCAAGTGTCCTGGACAGCCAGCCCGAAGTACCAAGGGCCGAACCAGTCCAGCCACTTCCTCAGCTCCTTCACGGCCCTCTTGATCTTCTTCTCGTCGCCGCTGCTCACGGCCTCCTCCAAGACCTGACGGAGCGCCACGCCGTGAGCTTGGCGGCGCGGGATTTAAACGTTGCCGCCCCCGGGGCGGGCCGCGGCCCCCGGCGAAGCCGGGCGGGGGTTCCACCGTGCCGGCGAACGGGTCCGGCCCGCGGCGGGGCGGCGCGCCCGCACCGGTCACCCAGTGCCCCGCGGCGGCCGGGCCGGGGGGTGCCGGCCCGGGCCCGGGTGGATCTCCCTGAACGCCAGCCCGCGGCCGGCGCGGTAGGCCAGCACGGCCCCCATCCCCGCCGCGCGGGCCGCCCCGCGCACGCGCTCCTCCTCCGCCGGGCCCAGGCGCCCGTCCGCCTTGCACTGCACGCCGGTGGCCGCGCCCCCGCAGACCACGACGAGGTCGAAGGGGCCGCGGGAGCCCGCGCTCCGGCACACGTAGCAACCCCGTTCCTCGTAGTGGCGGGCCACGCGGCGCTCGAACCCGTACCCGCGCCTGTACGCGGTGTTCGGCACGCCGCCGGTACGCGCGGCCGCCGCGTTTACGCGTTGCGCCTCATTCGCCGTTCCCGGGCCCGGCGCCGCCCGACAGCAACGCCAAGTGGCTCCTGAGCGCCCCGAGGTCCTCCCC
>Ga0080006_1180476_pt1 | contig 27673 bp, 24 predicted proteins | sample RS3BMetagenome_FD_69209 | JGI IMG/M metagenome (GOLD analysis project Ga0080006, IMG submission 69209) | Ferric oxide microbial mat and aquatic microbial communities from Rainbow Spring, Yellowstone National Park, USA - RS3B (SPADES... ...
GCAGGACGCCCAGGCCAACGTGGTCGGCGCCGCACTCACCCGCGTCAACCAGCGCGCACACGCCAAGTCGGGACACACCGACGCCGAGGCCTACCACTCGCGCTACGCCCCGTACTACCAGCATTGACCGGCACCGCCGCGGTCCGGCGCCGGCTGGTCGGAGGCCGGGCGGCGCCGGACGACGTGGTTCCGGATTGTGCGGTGCGGGGCTACGCGGTGCGGGCCCACGCGGTTCAGGGCCAGAAGGTCCAGACCCAGAAGGTCCAGACCCAGTCGGTCCAGACCCAGCCGGTCCGGGGCCGGGGATCGCAGCGGGGAGAGCGGCGCTGGCAGTCCGGATCGCGGGAGCCTGACATTTGAACGACCTGTCCTTCAGTCCCGGCCGGCGCGGTTCTCCGCCGCGCCGGCCGTCCGACCCGTTCGCCGGCCCCCTTGCCGGCAGCCCGGCCAACCTGACGATGGCCAACCTTCCCCTGCTGGTCGGGATCGGCTTCTTCGCCGTCTACATCGTCGCCGCCCTGATGGGCCAGAAGCTGCTGATGGTGGCTATCGCGCTCGGCATCATCGGCTGCATCGCGGCCGCCACGCTGCGCCTGCCGATTGCTGCCTGCGTGTTCTGGGTGCTGGTCGCCGGCAGCACGCCGGAGATGTGGTTCAACAACATCATCCCCGGCAGCGCCAACACCGATACGGCGCTGGTCAAGCTCGCCGGGCTCGGGCTGGTGGGGGTCTGCATCCTGCGCTACGGCCCGGTGCTCGACCTGTTCAACCCGGCCTTCGCCTTCCTGCTGATGTTCGCCATCGGCCTCGGCCACGGGCTGTTGCCGGGCCTCACCGTCGGCAACAGCATCCGCTCGCTGATCGGCGGCGCGGCCCCGTTCGCCTTCTCCTTCAGCCGCCTGCCGCGGCGCTGGACGCAGTGCGTGATCGAGGCGGTGATCTGGGTGCCGACGCTCTGCCTGGTGTTCGGCAGCCTGTTGGCCGCGGCCCACATCCGCCCGCTGATGGTCCCCGACGAGGGCGGATCGGTCCGCCTCGCCGGCTCGACCCATCCGGCCTTCCTCGGCAGCTACGCGATGACCGCGATCTATGCGAGCCTCATCGAGCTCTATCGCGGCGGCAGGAGGCGCTATCTCGGCCTGCTGGCGCTGAACTTCGCCATCCTGATCGGCTGCGGCGCGCGCTCGCCGCTCGGCTGCGCGCTGCTGGTCACCGGCTTCGCCTTCACCGCCATCCGCTCGAAGAGCTTCATCCTGCGCCGGCGCGTGCTGCCGGCGCTGCTCGGCCTGCTGAGCCTGCCGATCATGGCCGCGGTTGCTGCCACCTCGCACAGCATCCGGCTGCTGACCATGCTTTCGGGACACGCCGAAAGCCTGAGCGGCCGTGATCTCATCTGGCCGTTCTTCGAGGCCGCCTTCGCCCGCTCGCCGATCTTCGGCTGGGGGTGGGTGCGGGCAAGGTGCTGGTCGATCCCGACAGCATGACCGCCAAGCTGCTCGGCACCACAGCGGCGCACAACGAGTATCTGCGCATCGGCGTCGACGGCGGCTATGTCGGGATCGCGCTGGTGATGGGCTTCATGACGCTGTGGACCTGGCGGTGGAGCCGGGGCCTGACGCAGGCGGAGCGGATCATCGTCCGGCTCATCGTGTTCTGTTTCGCGCTCGAGTCGATTACCGATAACACGCTGATCGCCGCGACGGCGAGCGTGCTGTTCGCCTTCCTGTCGGCCGTTTTCGCACGCGGCGCGAGCGAGGCGCGCGAGCGCGCCAGCGGAGCGCAGTGACGGCGCACGCGGCCTCGACCGGAAGCGCAGTCAGGTGCGCATGCCTGCCGCCCCGTGCTCGGTTGCCGGTGCGCGGTTTCCCGTCCCCGCTTGCCCGTCCTCAGTTGCCCGCCCTCAGTTCCCCGTCGCATCACCGCCTAGGCCGTTCGCTCCCTGGTCGGGGATCGGGTTGCCGAACTGGTCCTTCTTCTCCTTGTGCTTGGGCTTGTAGAAATAGCCGTGGAACGCCGGCTTCGAGACGGGTTCGTAATGGGGCGGGATGTAGGTGCCGGTTTTGTCGTACTTGCCGTTGACGAAATGATCGGTCGGGTTGGTCGGCACCATCGAGTAGGTCTTGGGCGGCTTGAGCGGGTCGAAGGCCGTGCCACCGGGATCCGGATTTGGGTTGGCGCTTGGATTGTCCGCGCGTGCCGCGCCCGCCGCACTGCAGCCGAGTGCGATGGCTGCGACCAGCAGCGCCCGCTTCCACCCACACCGCGCACTCCGAAACCTGGCACTCTCGGACGTTACGGTTCCGGCACCTGTCGCCGGATCCCGTCCGGTCCGCCCGGCACCGGTCGAGGTGAACGGGCCGGGCTGGTCGGACAACGGGGGCTGCCGGCGCGTGGCAGTCCGGTTCGGCATGAGAGGTCGCATCCCAAACTCCGCAGGCAAGGGGGCGAAGGCGGCGAGATGATCCGCGCTTCGCGCTGGCACCAAGCTAGCACAGCATGGCATATGACGCGCGAGGCTGGGGGCCCAACAGGCACGGGTCCTCGCGAGTGCCTTGGGTCGGACCGGGTCCGGCGTGCTAGACTAGTGTCGCGGCCGGCAGCCGCCGTCGGTCGCAGTGCGGCAGGCGGGTGCTGCGGGCGGGTGCGGCAGGGCGACGGAGACGTCGCGCAGGCCAGGAGAGAAGCCGTTCCATGAAACAGGTCGTGGACCTGACCTGCTGTCGCGCTCTGTTCGCACTCAGCGTCTTCACCTACCACGTCAACCTGCAGAGCCGGTATGCGGGCCATCTCGGTCCGGTCGGGTGGGTGGTTCGTGACGGCTATCTCGGCGTCGACGGGTTCTTCATCCTGTCCGGCATCGTGCTCGCCTATGCGCACCAGCGGATGAACACCAGCCTCGCCGAGGTGCGCCTGTTCATCTTCAAGCGCCTGGTGCGCATCTACCCGGTGCATGTGGTGACCATCGGGCTGTTCGCGCTGATGCTGATCCTCGGCACTGCCCTCGGCAACGAGCCGCGCGACCCGTCGCGGTTCGGCTCCGACGAGCTGCTGCGTCACCTGCTGCTGATCCATGCCTGGGGCTTCAGCGACCGCTATGCCTGGAACTACCCGTCCTGGTCGATCAGCGCCGAGTGGGCCGGCTACCTCGTCTTCCCGCTGCTCTGGCCGCGGCTGCGCAACTCGGCGCCGGCCCTGCTGGTGGCGGTGATCCTGCTGGCCTGTGTCGCCGAGCACGCCGCGGTCTGGGCCGCGGTCCCGTGGCGGATGAACCTCACCTATGACGGCGGGCTGCTGCGCTTCTACCCGGAATTCATCGCCGGCATGGCGACCGTGCCCCTGGTGCCGCGCCTCGCGCGCGTGGTGCCCGGCACGCTCCTCCTTTCGGCCGGGGTGCTCTGTTCGGCCTTCGGTGCGATGGTGCTGCACGACGCCGCCGGCCTGGTGGTCGACGGCTTCTGGATGATCCTCGCCGGCTTCATGCTGCGCGCCCTCCAGGGCGGCAGGCCGCTGCTCGACTGGATCCCCGGTGCGCGGCTGTTCGGTGAGCTGTCCTACTCGTTCTACATGAGCTTTGCCTTTGTCGAGACCGTGCAGTCCAAGATCTGGCGCAACCTCCATGTCGCGCCGCACAGCGAGCAGATCCTGTATGGCATCACGACCTTCGCAATGACCCTGTCGCTTGCCCTGATCCTGTGGAACGGCATCGAGAAGCCGACCCAGCGCGCCTTCGCCCGGCGCAACCGCACCCCGATCCCGGTCAGCGCCAGGGACGTCACCCCGTGAGCCGCACCGCCACGGATAGAGGCTGCGCCGGGGAAACCGCCTGGTGAAGTTTCCGCGCACGCGTTTCCTGCCCGGTCCCAAGGCGCCGGCCTGGGTTCTGGCCGAGACCGGCACGGGGGCGGTGTTCTCGCTGCTCTCGATGCTGGCGGTGAGCCGCAACATCGGCACGGTCGCGGCCGGCGTCGGCGCGCTGGCGATCGCCACCTTCCTGCTGCTCGACCTGGTCGGCTCGACCATCATGACCGACGCGGTCATCCAGTGGCGCCGCCTCGACCAGCGGCACGCGCGCAGCGCCCTGACCCTGGCGGCACTCAGCGGCGTCGGCACCGGCCTGCTGCTCGGCCTCGCCGGCCTGGCCGTGGCGCGCGCCACCGGCCACGGCCAGATCATCTGGCTGTGCCTGGCCATGGCGCCGCTGCTGCCGCTGTCGGCCTTCTCCGGTGCGGCCGCCGGGCTGGTGCTGCGCGAGCACCGCTACCTGCTGCTCGCCACCCGCGTGTTCCTCGGCCAGCCGATCGGCCTCGCCTGCGGCCTGCTGCTGGCCAGTGAGGGTGCCGGGCCCTGGGCGATGATGGCCGTGCAGGCGGCCAACACGGTCATCGTCTTCCTGATCTTCGTCGTCGCCCGCGCCGTGCCGCTCGGACCGATGCTCGATCGCGCCGCGCTCGCCGACCTTTGGCCGGTGGCCGGACCGCAGCTCGCCTCCGTGGTCATGCTGGCCGGCCGCTACCGCATCTTCATCATCGTGCTGGGCATGATCGCCGCCGCCCATATCGTCGCGGTGTGCAATGTCGGCTTCCGCCTGCTCGACAGCCTGCTCATGGTCGTGGCGAGCTCCACCCTGCGCATCACCCTGCCACGCCTGTCGGCGCTGCAGGACCATCCCGAGCAGTTCGCCGAGACCTATGGCGAGACGGCCCAGTTCCAGGCCCTGCTCGGCTGGCCGATGGCCGCCGGTGTCGCTCTCACCGCCCACAACCTGGTGGTCGGGCTGATGGGACCGCAATGGCAGAGTGCGGCCTCCGGCGCCCGCATCGTCGCCTGCACGGCGCTCATCGCCTACAGCTACGGCGATGTCGGCAGCCTGTGGGTGGCGGTCGGCAAGACCCGCATCAACAGCTTCACCTCGGCGGCCGCGGTGTTCGTGCCGGTCGCCGGGCTGCTGCTGCTGCGGCCGCACACGCCGTCTGCCGCCGCCCTGTGCTGGGGCGCCACCGGCCTGCTGCTCGCCCCGCCGAACATCTATCTCGCACTGCGCCAGATCCGCCGCGGGCCGGTCTGGCTGTTGCGCCACACCTGGCCGGCCTATCTGGCGACCGCCTGCATGGTCGCCGCCGTGCTGGCCATCAACCCCCTGCTGCCGGCGGCCCCGTTGCTGGCCCTGCTTTGCCAGGCCGGGGTGGGGGCGGTGGTGTTCATCGCCGTCGCCTTCCTGGCCCTCGGACGGAGGCTGCCGAAGGCGCTGCACATGCACGCGCCGCCCGTCGCCGAGCCGGCCGCGTGAGGTTCCTGACCAATTTCGGTGACCAGGGGCTCGTCCTGCCGCTGGCTGCGGTGGTGGCCGTCACCCTGCTGCTGCTCGGCTGGTGGCGCGGCGCGATCGGCTGGGCGCTGGCCGTGCCCGGCACGCTGGGCGTCATCCTGTCGCTCAAGATCATCTTCTACGCCTGCCACGCCGACCTGCCGGATTTCGGCATACGCAGTCCCAGCGGCCACACGGCGAGTGCGACCGTGGTGTATGGCGGCCTGCTGGCGCTGCTCGGCCAGCAGGGCAGCCGCAGCCTGCTGCGCCACCTGCTGATGATCGCGCTGGCTGCCCTGTCGGCCGCCCTGCTGATCGGCTTCAGCCGGGTCGATCTCGGCATGCACACCATCCCCGACACGCTGGTCGGCGGCGTGGTCGGGCTGATCGGCGCCATGGTCTTCGTGCTGCTCGCCGGCCGGCCGCCGCTCGGCTTCCGGCGCTGGACGCTGGGCGGCGTGGTGCTGCTGGTCGCGCTGCTGTTCCACGGCACGCAGCTTCATGCCGAGGAGACCATCCGGCGCATGGCGATCAGCTACTGGTGGCCGTTCATCTCCGCCTGCCATCGCGGCTGACGCTGGGCGGCTGACCCCGGCGTAGGGAACGGCCCTGGGCCCGACTCTGCGGCGCCCGCTCCTGCGCGCCCGCCCCTGCGCCGCCCGCCCCTGCGCCGCCCGCCCCTCAGGCGGCGAAGAAGGCGACCTGGTTCTCCTCCAGCACGGCGCAGGTGAGCCGCCCGCCGCGGCCGGCGCCGGTGTCGATGCCGATCCGGTTGGCGCGCAGCACCGGGTCGAGGAACGGCGTGTGGCCGTGCACGATGATCGCGCCGAACAGCTCGGGCGAGGACAGGAACGGCTCGCGGATCCACAGCAGGTCGCGCCGGCTCAGATGCTCGAGCGAGGTGCCCGGCCGGATCCCGGCATGGGCGAACAGGTACTCGTCGACCCGGTAGTGCAGCGACAGGCGGCTCATGAAGCGCAGATGCTCGCGCGGCAGCAGCTCGGGCCAGTCCTGGATCGGGGTCTCGCGCGGGATGCCCCAGCTGGCCAGCGCCGCCGCCCCGCCATTGGCGATCCAGTTCGCCGCCTGCCGCTCGTCGCCGAAGGCGATGGCCTGCAGCGCCATCTCCTCGTGGTTGCCCATCAGGTTGATCACCCGGGTCACCGGGAACACAGGCGGCCTGGCAAGGAAGCTCAGCACGCCGGCGCTGTCCGGGCCGCGGTCGATATAGTCGCCAAGATGGATGAGGGTGACGTCGGCCGCCGGCCGCTGGCGCAGGTCGACGGCGATCTGCCGGTGGATCAGGCTCACCCGCTCCAGGCAGCCATGGATATCGCCGATGACGTAGACCCGCCGGCCTGCGGCAAGCTGGCCGGGCGCCTCGACGAAATGGAGCTGGCGCGCCATCGGCTTGGAGAGCGGCGGCAGGGTCCGGTCGGATGCCTGCGGTCGCAGGCCGAGCGGAGATGCGCCGGGCGGGGCGGTGCCGGACAAGGCCCTGCTCAGCGCCGCTGCCTGTCCTGCTCCGGGACGGGCAGGTTCGGGGCAGGCGTCGCGCGGCGGCTGGAGGGGCTCATCGGTGGGTGCGGCATCCGGTCAGTCAGGTGGCGGCGGCAGCGTCCCACATCGCGTAACGGGCGGGAATACCGGGTGGAACAGCCCCGGGCCGGACCGTCCCCGAGAGGTCGATCCGGCCCGGTCCTGGCGAAGCCGATCACGTGGCGGCAATGCATACAGCAGCACCGCTGCCGGGGTCCTGTCAGCCGATCGGACGATCCCCCGTCCGACCGGCTGGCGTGTTCAGGACGACTGGTTCAGGACGACTGGCTCAGGACGATTGGCCGATCGTGTGCAGGGCCGTGGTCGTCTGGGTCGAGGCGGCGACCGCGAGCAGGTCGGACGCCGAGCCGCCGGTGGTGGGCAGGGTCGCGGCCGAGCCGCTGCCGGTGCTGGCGGCGGTGGTGGAGACGCCGGCCGCGGTCGTGAAGTCGGCCGCCGCCGCCATCTTCGTGGCGCTCGCCGCGGCACTGAGCGTCGGCACGGTGAAGGTCGCCGTGGCGGTGACCGTGCTGCCGTCGAGCGTCAGCAGCAAGGTATGCGCACCGGCGGTAGGGGTCGGGATGCCGATCGTGTTGCTGCCGTCCGGCATGCCGTCCCAGAGCGTGCCGAGATACTTGCCGTCGAGCCACTCGCGCAGCGTGGTGTTGCCGCCCATCGCCTTGGTCACGTCGAGATCGAAGGTGGCCGCCGAGCCGCTGGTGTGCTCGACCACCGAGAAGGCGAACTGGCTGCTGGCCGCCGACTGGCCGAGCACGGTGGTGCCGTTCGCCGGGGTCACGGTCGGGTCGGTGATGGTGACGGCGCTGGATTTGGCGGTGACGGTGGGGGCGGTGGTGCTGTCGACGGCCTGGATGTAGTCGCCGCTCTTGTCGAGTGTGACGCTGAAGCTCGCGGTGCCGTTGGTGACGGTTGCGGACTTCCAGGCGGTCTCGACGGTGCCGGAGGCGGTCATCACCTCGTAGGAGATGGCGCTGGTGCCGGTGACGGCGGCGGTCTCGGTGACGGTGACGCCGGCGCCGACGGAGGCCTCCTGCACGCTGCCCGGGGCGGACAGCGTGATGGTGGCCGGGGCCGGCGGCGGCGGGGGCAGCGAGACCGGCTCGTTGATGGTGATGGCCGCCGACTTGTCGGTGAAGGTCGGGCTGGTGGTGTTGTCGACCACTTCGACATAGTCGCCGCTGTTGGCGAACGTGGCGGTGAAGGTGGTGGGCTTGCCGTTCAGCACCGTGACCTGCTGCCAGGACGTTTCCTGCTTGCCGGCCGAGGTGAAGGTCGCCTCGTAGAAGCTGGTGACGGTGCCGGAGACGGTGGCGGTCTCGGTGACGCTGACGGTGGCACCGGCCGTGGTGACCGAGGCGGTGCCCGGTGCGGAAAGGGCGACGCTGCTGGCCGGCGCGCTGGGGCCCGTCGAGCCCGAGCCGTTGCCGGTGGTGCCGCTGTTCAGCGTGCTGTAGCTCATGTCCTGGATGTAGAGGCCGACCGGGCCGTTCTCGTTGACCACCTCGGCGCCCATGCAGTAGTTGCAGCCGCCGTCGGCGGCGTCCTTCGGCACGTCGGCGCCGGTGATCTGGTAGAGTTCGGTGCCGTCGACGTAATAGGTGAGCGAGCCCGGCTGCCACAGCATCGAATAGGTGTGCGACTTGGTGAGGTCGATGCCGGTGACGCCGTGGAAGGTCTGGCCGTCATTGCCCGAAACGTTCGGGTCATAATAATGGTCGGTCGCCTGGCCGGTCTGGGTGCCGTCCCAGCTCTCCAGGATGTCGAGCTCGGTGTAGGTGTTGGGCAGCGCGCTATCGAGCCACTGGTTGTCCGCCCGCCACAGCACGAAGCAGATGCCGGCACCCTGGCCGGCCATGGCGGCGTTGCCGGTGAACTGGAACAGGCCGTAGCCCTCGCCGGCGGTGGTGCCGCTCGGCGACTGCATGAAGCCTACCGGGGCGTAGCCGTTCGAGGATTGGCCGGCGATCAGCAGGCCCTGGGGGCTGTCGCTGAACCAGTAATTGATTCCCGAACCCCAGGAATTGTTCCAGATGCTGGTGTTGAGCGACGTATCCTTGGTGAAATCGTCGTTGAATACGGTTGTAAAATCGTTCAGGTCGAGCGTCGTCATCGCCTCGGTCCCTCCGCTATTTCATTGCAATATCGAAATGAAAAAACTATGTTGTGATGGACCGGCCGATAATTTCTGCTGGCCGCTCCGGATGGCCGGACACTAGGTGGATCACAAACTTGTGAGCAAGCGTTATTTGAGTATTACCAGCAGAGACGGTTGAGTCTTTCTGGACACTCCGATCTCGTTTTCTGCATTACGAAAACGTCACGACATGCGGGGGTCCATTCGGGCTGCGCTCCTGCCCAATCCCGCCGGACGGGCGCGACGAGTCCCACCCCGCGGCGCTCCTGCCCATCCTTCGGCTACCGTCCCACCCCGCGTGACAGATCCAGTGCGCCGAGCGCAGCCTGCACCGGGTGGTTTTCTCGGGCGGGAACCCCCTGGAACGGTCTGGACTCGTAATTATCGAGCCCGCCCGGTGTTGCGTGATAGAAAGGTTCGTGTGCGCCCGTCCGGGCGCGCGGCACAGGTTTCGGAGAGGATTGCCTGTCGATGCCGGATGGAGCCAAGCTCGCCGCCGAGGATGGCGTCGCCCCGCTCGTGCCGCTAGCGGTCGATCTCGACGGCACGCTCCTGTCGGGCGACGTGCTGCATGAGCAGCTGCTCAAGCTCCTCCTGCGCCGCCCGCTGCTGCTCGCCTCCGTGCTGCTGACGCTCCGCCAGGGACGCGCCGCCTTCAAGCGGCGGGTCATCAGCCTGATGCCGCCGCTCGCCGCGGCACTGCCGTTCCGCAAGCCCTTCCTCGACTGGCTGCGCGCCGAGCGCACCGCCGGGCGGCCGCTGCATCTGGTCACCGCCTCCGACCAGCACGTGGCCGACGCTGTTGCCGCCCATCTCGGCATCTTCGACAGCGCTACCGGCAGCGACGGGCAGACCAACCTGAAGGGCGCCTCCAAGGGGGCCGCCCTGCGTGCCCGCTTCCCGCAGGGCTTCGCCTATGCCGGCGACAGCCGGGCCGATCTCGATGTCTGGGCGCTGGCGCGCGAGGTCGTGCTGGTCAATGCCAGCAGCAGCACCGCCGCACGCGTGCGCGCCAGCGGCTGGACGGTGCTTGCCGAGTTCGTGCGCGTGCGCGGCGGCCTGCGCGACTGGCTGGCGGCGATGCGCATCCACCAGTGGACCAAGAACGCCACCATGCTGCTGCCGCTGGTGCTCGGCCACGCGCTGGCCAACCCGGCCGCCGACCTGCGCGTGCTGGCCGGCATGCTGGTGCTCAGCATCGTCGCCTCCGGCACCTACCTGCTCAACGACATCGCCGACCTCGAGGCCGACCGGCTGCACGCCAAGAAGTGCCGCCGTCCGTTCGCCGCCGGGCGCCTGTCACCGCTCACCGGCCTGGCGGTCGCCTGCGCGCTGATCGCCGGCGGCCTCCTTGCCGCCACCGCGCTGGGCTGGAATGTCGCCCTGCTGGTCGCGGCCTATGTCGCGATCTCGCTGACCTACTCGATGCGCCTGAAGAGCGTGCCGTTCCTCGACACGACGATCATCGCCGCCCTGTTCACCCTGCGCCTGGTGCTCGGCATCGAGACCGCCCGGGTGCTCTACTCGCCGTGGCTGATCTCGTTCGCCGGCTTCTTCTTCCTCTCCTTGGCGCTGGCCAAGCGCCATGTCGAGGTGATGCAGGCCACCGACGGGCCGGCCGCCTCGCTCGCCCGTCGCGGCTACCTGCCCGAGGACTGGCCGCTGACGCTCGCCTTCGGCATCGCGTCGGCCTTCGCCTCGCTGCAGATCATGATCCTGTTCGTGGCCGACGACGCGCGGCCCTCGCACCTCTACGCCCACCCCGCCCGGCTCTATCTCGCGCCCACCGGCATCCTGCTCTGGCTGATGCGCATCTGGTTCCTCGCCCACCGCAAGCGCCTGTCGCACGACCCGGTCATCTTCGCCCTGCGCGACCCGGTGAGCTGGCTGCTCGGCGGCTATACCTTCGCCATCGTCCTGGCAGCCCTGTGAGCGATAAAAGCGGCCCCGCCGTGGGCAGCCCGGGCGCGGGCGGCCTGTTCGACAGAGTGAGGCCGGCGCCATGAACCAGATCTCCACCTCCGACCGTCCCACCGCCGAAGCACCGGCTCCCGAGGCGCTGGTCGAGACGGCACCCGCTCCTGCGGCCGCAGCCGGCTGGAAGGAGGTCGAGCTGCGCAGCTGGGGCCGGGTGCCGCGCACCCGCTCGCTCGCCGCCCGGCCCGAGCGGATGCGCGAGCTCCGCGCCTGCCTCGCCGCCGGAGGCGAGGTGGCGTTGCGTCCGCTGCTCGCCCGCGGCGCGGGCCGAAGCTACGGCGATGCCTGCCTCAATGACGGCGGCGCGGTGATCCTGACCGAGCGGCTGAACCGCATCCTGTCCTTCGATCCGGCCAGCGGCCTGGTCGTGGTCGAGCCGGGTGTGACCTTCGCCGACCTGCTCGCCACCTTCCTGCCGCGCGGCTTCCGCGTCCCGGTCTCGCCCGGCACCTCCTTCGTCACGGTCGGCGGCGCGGTCGCCAACGACGTGCACGGCAAGAACCAGCACGTGTCCGGCTGCTTCGGCGACTGCGTCGAGTGGCTCGACCTGCTGCTCGCCGACGGCAGCGTGCGCCGCCTGTCGCCCTCGGAGGAGAGCGAGCTGTTCGACGCCACGATCGGCGGCATCGGCCTCACCGGCATCATCCTGGCCGTCTGCCTGCGCCTGCTGCCCGTCGAAAGCCCCGCTCTGCTGGTCCGCCGCCAGCGGATGGACAGCCTCGACGCCTTCCTCGCCGGCTTCCGGGCCGCCGAGCAGGTCACGTTCTCGGTCGGCTGGATCGACGTCCTTGCCGAGGGTGCGGCGCTGGGGCGCGGCATTCTCGAGACCGCCGAGCCGGCGCCGTGCGGCGTGGTGGCGCCGCCACCGCCGCGCCCCAAGCGCCTGCCGCTCGACCTGCCGTCCTGGGCGCTCAACAGCCAGAGCGTGCGCGCCTTCAACGCCCTCTACTGGCGCCGGGCCCGGCCCGAGGCGCGCGAGGCGGTGTCGAACTACGCGCCGTTCTTCTACCCGCTCGACGCCATCACCGACTGGAACCGGCTCTACGGCCCGCGCGGCTTCCACCAGTTCCAGTGCGTGGTGCCGATCGAGGCGGGCGAGGCGCCGCTGCGTCGCCTGCTCGCCGCCGCGCGCGCCGGCGGCGGCGCCTCGTTCCTCGCCGTGCTCAAGGTGATGGGGGCACCCGGCCGCGGCCTGCTCTCCTTCGCCCGGCCCGGGATCTCGCTCGCCCTCGATTTCGCCGCCGGCACCGGCACCCACGCCCTGTTCGCCACCCTCGAGCGCATCACGCTGGAGGCGGGCGGGCGGATCTATCTCGCCAAGGACGCGCTGATGTCGCCCGAGAGCTTCCGTGCCATGTATCCGCGCGCACCGGCGCTGCAGGAAGTCCGCGAGCGGGTTGACCCGCACCGTCGCTTCTCGTCGGGCATGTCGCGCCGGCTGGGGCTCGGCTGATGGCCGGCCCGCGCAACGAACCCGCCTTCCGCCAGACCTGGCTGATCCTGGGTGCCAGCTCGGCCGCGGCGCGCGCCTTCGCCCACCGGGCGGCCGGGAGCGGCGCGCAGGTGCTGCTCGCCGGGCGCGACGCGGAGGACCTGCACGCCCAGGCCGCCGACCTTTCCCTGCGCCACGACGTGCCGGCGGAGGCGCTGCGGCTCGACGTGCGCGACCTCGACAGCCACGCGGCCTTCGCCGCCGGGTGTGCCGCGCGCAGCAGCGGGCAGCTCAACATCTTCGCAGCCGTCGGCGCCATGCCGGAACAGCAGCGCCTCGACCATGACGTGGCGCTGCTGCGCGACACGGTGGAGACCAACTTCACCGGCCTGGTCTCGGTGCTCGCCGCCTTCACGCCGGCGCTCACCCGCCAGCGCGGCGGGACGATGATGGTGATGGGTTCGGTCGCCGGCGACCGCGGCCGCAAGGGCAACTATCTCTACGGCGCCACCAAGGCCGCCCTGCACGCCTGGCTGCAGGGCCACGCCGCGCGCCTGTCGGCCAGCGGCGTGCGGGTGGTCTGCCTCAAGGCCGGGGTGATCGACACGGCGATGACCTGGGCGCTGCCCAGGCTGCCGTTCACCGTCAGCCCGCAGGCCTTCGCCCGCGCCGCCTGGAAGCTGGTCGGACGCGGCCCGCAGGGCGCCTATGTGCCGCGCATCTGGCAGCCGATCATGCTGATCATCCGCCTGCTGCCGACCCCGGTCTTCAACCGGATGAATTTCTGACCGGCGCGAGACTGACCGGCGCGAGACTGGCCAGCGCGAGACTGGCCGGCGCGACCGTCCTGTCGCGAGACCAACCCGCCGGCCGGCGGCGCCGGATCACGCTCCGACCGGCGCCCCCGTCTTCGGAAAAGACGAAGGCGCCAGCCGGCACGCGCGTCAGAAATGCCGCTCGTAGATGGTCAGCACGTCGCCCGGCTTGAGGAAGCTGCCGCGCGTCACCTTGCCTTCGATCGACTTGTCGCCGTCCCTGCGCACCACGGAGGCGTAGCCCTCGACGGCACGGTAGGTGAAGCCGCCGGCCACCGAGACGGCGCTGAGCATGGTCATGCCGGGCTGGTAGGGATACTGGCCAGGCTTGGTCACCTCGCCGAGCACGAAGATCGGCCGGTAGTTGGTGACCTCGACCGACACCGAGGGGTCGCGCAGGATGCTGCGGTTGCGCGCGTCGTCCTCGATCTCGCTGCCCAGCTGTGCCGGGGTCAGCCCGGCCGCCTTGACCGCGCCCAGCATCGGCAGCGCGATGTTGCCGGAATCGCCCACCGTGAAGTCGCCGCTCAGCGAGTCCTCGCCGACGGTGATCACCCGGACCGCGTCGCCCGGTCCGAGATCATAGGCCGCATCCGCGTCGTTCGGCAGCGGCGCGAGATTCGCTCCGGGGCTGCAACCGGCCAGGGCAAGGAGGGCGGAGACGGCCAGGACGGACCCTGTGACCTTGCGCGACCGCCGCGTCGTCCCGCTGACCTCGTCGCCGGTTTTCGTCATTCTGCAGATCACGGAGGATGTCCCTTTCTTGGATCGTGGAGAGGAGAGACGCGAGGCAACCGGCCTCGGGGGTGAAGGATGGACGCCGCATCCGGAGTGGCCGGCCGTGCCCGGCGCGACCCGGCCCGGGCTCACGGCGGACCGGCGGTGCGCGGTTGCTTCATGCCATGGCCGGGCAGGGCGGCAAACACCTCGCGCCTGATCCGCGCCGCCAGGCCGCCGCGATGCGCCGCGTCGTTGCGCCGCAGATACGCCTGGCCGGCCGGCGGCATGTGGTGGCGCCTGCCTGATCGCGACATGCGCCAGGCCGCCGGCAGCGCCTTGAGCGTCTGCGCCCACAAGCCGTTGCGGAATCCCTTGAGCATGTAGCCGGCGGCGCGCGGCAGCAGCATCGGCCAGGGCTGCCATTTCGCGCCGATATAAAGGCGGTTGCGGACAAAGAAGAACCACCGCGTGCCGGTCCAGTTGAAGCGCCGGTCGGGGCTCACCTTGTGACGCACGACCAGGTCGCCCGCGTAGATCATCCGCCAGCCGGCGGCGATCGCCTTGAGACAGAAATCGAGCTCCTCCCAGCAGAAGAACAGCCCGTCATCATAGCCTGCCACCTCGTCCCAGGCCTTCCGGCTGATCGCGTGTCCGGCACCGACGAAGGTGACGGTCTCGAACTCCTCGGCCGACCGCGGCAGCAGGCTGCGCGCATAGCCCCAGCTCGACAGGTCATCCTGGCCGGTGTCGTAGATGCACACCCGGAAGCCGATGGCGGCGAGATCCTGCGCCGCGTCCAGCCGCGCCACCGCGCGGGCGACCGTGGTGGTCGTGGCGAACTCGGCGTCGTTGTCCAGGGCTATGATCACCCGGCCATGGCCGAGTGCTGTGGCACGGTTGCGTCCGCCGGCGACCCCGAAATTCCGCTCGGCCCGATACAGGCCCGCCTCCGGACTGCCCTCGACCGCCTGTCGCAGCCGGGCGAGGTTGTCCGCCGTGGAGCCCTGGTCGAACACCAGCACATGTCGGCTCACCCCCTCCTGGGCGAGGGCCGAGCGGATCGCCTCCAGCGTTTCCTCGACCCGGTCCATGGTCAGGATCACGATGTCCGCGTCATACGGGGCGGTCGGGGCTGCGGAACCGGCGATCAACGCGCTGGTCATGAAGGCGACGCTTCCTGTTGGTCATCCGGGACCGGTGCAGGATATACAAGGTCCGGTTGTAATGGAACCGCTGTTGAAGGGGACGGTTGAGTCATGGCCGATTTGTCAGCAGGCGCTCGGGACGGCGACACGATGCTGATCTCGGTCATCATGCCCTGCTTCAACGTGGCGCCCTACGTGGATGCGGCGATCCGCTCGCTGCTCGCCCAGGACCATCCCGCCTGGGAGGCGGTCATCATCGATGACGGCTCGACCGACGGCACCGCCGAGCGGGTGGCGGCGTATGGCGACGATCGCATCCAGCTGGAGCGCCAGGCCAATGGCGGGGTGTCGGCGGCACGCAACCGCGGCCTCGACCTGGCACGCGGCGGGGCGATCCTGTTCCTCGATGCCGATGATTGGCTCGCGCCGAACGCCCTGTCGCGCCTGGCCGCGCGCCTGGGCGACAGCGTCTCGGTGGCCGCCTACGGCGCCTTCTGCTTCGTCACCGAGGATGGCAGCCGGGTGGTGCGGCGCAAGACGGGGCCGTTCCCGGAAGGACGGATCATCGAACGCCTGCTGGTCGAGAACCTGTTCGCCAATGGCGGTCATCTGCTGATCCGCGCCGGGGCGGTGGCCGCCGTCGGCCGGTTCCGCACCGACCTGGTGTTCGGCGAGGACTGGGAGTTCTGGTGCCGCCTGGCGCTGTCCGGCGCGATCGCCGTGGTGCCGGGCGGCGAGCCGCTACTGTTCGTCCGCCAGCGCAGCAGCGGCGCCTACCTGCGCATGGCGACCGACCCGGAAGCCTTCCTGCCCTGCACCCGGGCGATCTTCGACAATCCCACCCTGGCCCGCCAGGTGCCCGCCGCGACCATCGCCCGCCTGCGGGCGCAGACGGAGGCGGAGAATGGCTGGATCATCGGGCGGGAATGGATCCGCCACCGGCAACGCGCGCGGGGTCTGGGCTGGCTGCGCCGCTCGTTCCGCCGCCGGCCGAGCTTGAAGCGGGCGGTGCTGCTGTCGATCGCCCATCTGCTGCCGATCCTGCCGCGCCGCCTCGCCGGCCCGTTCAGGCCCTACGGGGCCTGACGAGAGAGTGCGACCGGGGAATGCGCGCACCCTCATCAGGAGCGAGCTTCGGCGACCTGCTCAGATGAACTCCGCACGTCGCGTACCAGCTGGCAGTGGGTGATTCGGGCAGCACCGGCCGCACGCCGACTGCCCTCTGCTTTGAGATCCCTGCGCCGCACCAGCCCCGGTCGTGAAGAACCGGGATTGTTGAACTAATAGGCGCTCTTGCTGCGGATCTCGCGCATCACGGTGAGGAACAGGATCTTGAGGTCGAAGAACATCGACCAGTGCTCGATGTAATGGATGTCGTGGTCGATGCGGGCCTGCAGCTGCTCGACCGTGCGGGTTTCACCACGCCAGCCATTGACCTGCGCCCAGCCGGTGATGCCGGGCTTCACACGGTGGCGTACCGCATAATCGGCAATCACGTCCTGGAAATACTGGTTGCCGGCCTTGGTCGAGGGTGCGTGCGGGCGCGGGCCGACGAGCGACATGTCGCCGAGCAGCACGTTGAACAGCTGCGGCAGCTCGTCGAGGCTCAGCTTGCGCAGCCACTTGCCGATCCAGGTCACGCGCGGGTCGTCGCGGGTCGCCTGCGAGATCTCCGCGGTTTCGCACCGGTTGTGGTGCATGGAGCGGAATTTGAAGCAGAGGAACGGCTTGTTGTTGAAGCCGACCCGCACCTGGCGGAAGATCACCGGACCCGGACCGCTCATCTTGACCAGCAGTGCCAGCACCAGCAGGAGCGGCGACAGCGCGATGATGGCGAGCAGGCTGCCGATCCGGTCGAACAGCATCTTCTGCACGATCTGCCAGTCATCAAGCGGGCGGCGGCGGATCAGCACGACGACGCGGTCGCATACGCCGGCAAAGACCGGCGAACCCAGGTTGCGGCCCGACACGTCGGTCATCAGGTAGACGTCGGCAATGGCGCTGCTCAGCTGCGAGCAGACATTCTGCACATGGGTGGCTTCCTGCACGGAGCCGGCCACGACGATGGTGTCGAACGAGTCCTCGCGACCATGCTCGAGCAGGTCGGACACGCGGCCCAGCACCGGCACGCCGGCATGGAGGTTCGGAGCGGTGACGCCGTCATCATAGACGCCGACGATATGCAGGTCGGTGTTCTGGGCCTGGCGCACGCCCTCGATCAGGCCGCGGCTGAGCTCGGACACACCGATCACCGCAACGTTGCGCCGCAGCCGTCCGCTGGCTGACCAGCGCACCACCAGGAAGGCGCCGATGCCGTGCGACAGGCAAAGCAGCAGGGCGGTGAAGCCGGCCCAGACCTCGGGGAAAGGCTCGCGCGGCAGGCGCATGTTGTTCTCGAGGAACAGGCACAGATCGACCGCCGCCATCCCGAGCATGACCGCGAGCAGGATGCAGAGGAACTGGGCCGCCGGCTGGCGCAGCCGGCTCATCTTGTAGGCGCCGGAATAGCTGAGGCTGGTGATCACCATCCAGTCGCCGACGAACACCGCGAGCACATGGGCGCCGTAATGCAACCTGACGATGCCGAGTGCCGCACAGGCGATCAGCCCGGCCAGCACCAGCACGAGGACGTCGACCAGGCGACCGGCACCGGTGAACACCGTGACCGGTACCCGGCTGGCGCGCCGCAGACGACGCGCCGGCTGGGAGACCCACTCCTGCGCCGCGGAGGCTGGAACGGCGGACGCAACGCCCGCCTGGGCTGTCATCATGAACCCCATCCTCTCTCGCGGTGGACGATGTCACAGCGGCCCGTGTAGGAAAATCGACGCAACGCCGACCAGGTTCGTCTTCTAGCGGCCGGAGCTGTTTCGCAAACCTGAGACACAAACCCCTCCAGACATTCTGTTGGTGCCGCTCGGTGAGAGCCAGACACGAATCCGTATTCACTAACGATTCACGATATGCGGCCCGCCCGGAATAACCGGGTGAAACGAGGCGCGGTCCGGAGCCAAACGCCCTTGAACTCACTCGGTTCAATCACGACCGTGCGGTCATGACATCTGCTTGGCAACCCGTGATAGTTGTCAATTTTGATACGTCCTCATCCCCGGATATAGATGTCCCTTTGTTAACAACCTCTTTAAATCCAGCCAGCGCAGTCGCGCTACGTTCTGAGACGGCCCATCAAATGTTGCGACAGGGTCCGCTTCCGCCGTAGTTTCGGGCCGAGCCCTCGGGCCGCCAACCGGCAAGGAGCGTCCTATTCACGTTGCCCAGCAGGGCGCCGACGGCGCTCTCCTCGCACCGCCGCCAGCGATGTCCGACCTGTTCCTGTCGCAAACGCAGCATGAGGCGATCGCCTTCCTCGACCGCTGTGCCACGGCGCTCGAGCCGCTGGCCGCGGTCAGCGGGGCTTCGGGAACCGGCAAGACGGTGGCGCTCAACGTGCTGCTCGCCCGGCGCGAGAGCTCGGGCGACCGGGTCATCCGCGTGCATAATTTCGTCGCCGGCCCGCTCAGCCTGCACCGGTTCATCGCCGCCGCCCTCGGTGTGCAGCAGGCAGCCGAACTGTCTCCCGACGAGCTCGAGCCGGCGCTGCGCCGCATCCTGATCGAGTCCGGCGACAGCGAGCCGCCGATCCTGGCCATCGACGACGCGCAGTCGCTGCTGCCCGAGACGCTGCGCTACCTGTCGCTCCTCGGCGGCCTGAAGGAAGGCGGGCGGCCGCTGTTCCGCATCCTGCTGGTCGGCCGCACCGGCTTCACCGTGCGCCAGCCGGTTGCCTTGCACCACGCGGTGGAGCCGATGCGTCCGGAGGATGCGCGCCAGGTCGCCAACCACGGCTTCGCGGCGACCGGCGTGCGTGCCACAGAGCCGATGCTCGAAGACGTGGTGAGGCAATCCCAGGGCAACCTGCGACGTCTGGAGGCTGCCCTGCGCACCGCGATCCGCGACGTGCCGGAACGCGACCGCCGACGCCTCGCCGCCGTTCCGTCGCGCAGCCAGGTGCCCGAACGCAACGTGTCACGCCGGCGCTCATCGTCACGCAGCGGCCGCTCGCGTCGCCTTGCCGCGCCACTGGTCATCGCCGCGGTCGTCCTGGCCGGCGGCGTCGCCTACCATGAAGGCCTGTTGCCCGCGACGGGCGGCGCGAAGCCCGGCACCCCCAAGCCAGCCGCTCCGATCTCGTCGAATCCGACCCCGGGCAGCCCCGCCCCAGGCAGCCCAGCCCCGGGCAACTCCGCCCCAAGCAGCCCCGTCCCTGGCAGCTCCCCCTCGGGCGTCACATCTCCCGCGGCGCCGCGCGGCCAGTCCGCTCCCGCCAGCGCAGCGGCTGCAGGCGGCGGCCCGGCTGCGGCTCCCCCGGCTCCAGGTGCGGGCGCTGCCGTCCTGGCGCAGGCGTCCGGCCCGAACGCGTCAGCCCCGCCCGCGTCTTCCCCAACCGGGTCACCGTCGTCCGGCTCGCCGCAACTGCAGGCTCCGCCGCCTCCGCCGCCGCTTCCGGCCGCGGGCCCTCCCGCGCCAGCCGCCAGCGCGGCGCACCCAGCCTCCCCTGCAGCCCCGTCGCCTGCAACCCCGTCGCCTACAGCCTCGTCCTCAACTGGGTCGTCCTCGGCCGCCTCGTCCTCCGCGGGCGCCGCCCCGTCCGCCTCAGTGGCCTCCGCCACTCACCCCGGTGCGGCACCCGCTGTCCGCCCGTCCGCCGCGTCGCCGCCGCCGGCTCCCGACCGAACCCCGAACATGGCCGGCGCGGCCGCTCCCGCGCCAGCCAGCATCGACCTGCCGCGCTACCGGCTCTACAATGTCGGTGCCTGTCACCACGGCGTTTGTCCGCGCTGGTCGGTGACCGACCTCGCCCGCCACAACCGGTTCGTTGCGAGCTTCGATCTCGGCGGCCTGCATCTTGACCGTACCACCGAGCAGCGTCTGCGCGAGGGCACCCTGGACCTCATGGTCACGGGTTGGCTGGTGCCAGGCGGCGGTGAAGGGCACAAGCTGGTCGCCGCCCATCTCATCTCGGTGCTGCCGCATCACGGCCGGGTGCACGCACCCGCCAGCGCCGAGGGCGATGCGGCCTATCAGGGCGGCGGCAGCCCGGCCGCCGGAGACATGTCGGGCCAGTCGTCACCGGCGGCGGAGGATGCAGGCCAGGTGCCCGACGGTCAGGCGCCTGACGGCCAAGCCCCCAATAGCCGGGCGCCCGATAGCCAGGCGTCAGGGGCCCAGGCGCCAGACGGAGCGCCCGGCGCCGCCGGTGCGTCGCGATCCGCGGCCGGCGATCCGGGCAACCGCGACGCTGATGGCGGCGCAGACAGCGGCGGCACTGCGGGCAACACCGAGAGCGGCCGCGTGATCACTCAGTCGCCGCCGCCTGGCTATCTATCGCTGCCGCCGCACCGCTGAAACGCCGCCTCACCGGACCCGTGGCGCCGATCCGCGGCAGCGTCGGCAGCCCTTTCCGACGGCACGGTTCGCGCGTCGCGCAGGGCAGTTCGCGCGTCGCGCAGGGCGGCGAGCGTTCCGGCCAGGCTGCGTGAGCGGTAGCGGATGCGCAGGCGGCCGGGCGAGGCGGGCAGGGGTCCCAGCACCGCCGCGAGCAGGCCGTAAGCCAGGGCGCGCAGCCTGAGCTTGGCGAAACCGACCGGCCGGCCCTGGCCGTCGCGCGTCGCGTAATGCCGCCCTTCGCCGAAGCCGTAGCGGTAGGCACGCTCGAGGATCCAGCCTTCCTCGATCTGCTGCGGGCGGATGATGTGGCCCACCGTTGCTTCAGCCACGAAACGGCCCCCGTAGCCCGCTGCCTCCAGCCTGCGCAGGAACTCGGTCTCGCCGCCCATCGCATACAGCCGGCGGCTTTCATCCGGCCCGACATGCTCGGCGAAACGGAAGCCGGACTCGAATACCGCGCGGCGCACGGCCATGTTGGGCCCGAAGATCGCATCACAACTGCACGGCCCGTCCCCGCGCATCTGCTGGGCATACAGCACACTGAACGGCACCGATCGCTCGGTCAGCCAGGCCGGCCGCGTCGTGCTCCAGTGCGGCAGCACGGTGCCGCCGAACAGTGTGGTCTCCGGATGCTCCAGGCTGGCCCGGCGCAGCTGGCGCAGCCAGTCCGGGCGAGGCAGCACGTCGTCATCGGTCAAGACGACGAGGTCGCCAGACAGATGCGGCAGCGCCGCGTTCAGCGCGCGGTTCTTGCCCGCGCGCGGCTCGCTGAGCGCGGTCAGCGGCAGCCGGGCGGCGCGCGCGGCGAGCAGTTCGGCTGTCGCGTCCGAGCTGCCGTTGTCGACCACGATCAGCTTCCAGCCACCGTCCGGCGCTTCGAGCCGCGCAAAGCAGTCGAGCACCTCGGCCAGCATCTCCGCCCGGTTGCGGGTCGCGAACAGCACGGTCGTGGCCGGGACGGCAGCCGGCTCCGTCCTCCCGGGCCGGCCGCTCGCCGTCCGGACGATGACCGGACCAGGTCCTGGGCCCGGGTCGGCGCCAGGCCCGGGGCCGCCCTCGGCGGCCGCGTCCGGAGCTTCCCGAAGGGCATCGTTCCCGGTGCGGCCGCGCGGCTGATCGCCGGCCGTGGTCAGCAAGGACCACGCTCCTTGCCGCCGAGCAGTACCGCGCGCTTGCCGCTGCCGCATTGCAGGGCCTCGCGGGTGAAGCCGCTCGCATAAGCGTGGCGCCAGCGCGCGGCGAGGAAGCGCGTGCTGTGCTTGGGCGCGAGCCAGGTCACCGGCAGGGTCAGCGCCTCGACGAGCAGCCGGCGCGGGAAGTCGCGCCGGATCAGATCGTCCTGGCCGAGCAGCCGGCGTGTCCTGACGGTGGACGCCCCCTGCCAGTAGAGCCGGGCGAGCAGCCACTCGGCCGTGAACCGCTTGGCCTGGATGAGATGGCGCACGGTGACGCGGCTGTCATAGATCGCCGAGTAGCCGGCATCCTGCAGCTTCCAGGCGAGCTGCACCTCCTCGTCGGACTGCAGGACCAGCCCGAGCCTGCCAAGCTCCTCGAGGAACCCGCCGATCTCGAGCATGGCGTCGCGTCGCAGCACCATGTTGACGCCATACGGCTCGAGCTTGGCCGGCACCGCCTCGGTCCGGTACTCGCCCGCGCCCTCGTACTCGATGATCGACAGCACGCCGCGCAGCGAGGCGGGCCACCAGTCCGGCAGCGGCCGCTCCCACTCCGGCAGCACGCGTCCGCCGAGCACCGCCGGGCGGCAGTCATGTTCGGCGAGCACCGTCTGGATCTGCTCGACCCAGTCGGGAGCTGCCATCGCATCGTCGTCTATATAGGCGACGTACTGGCCACGTGCTGCGCGCGCGCCCTCGTTGCGCGCCAGGCTCACGCCGGAGGCGTCGAGGCGGATGAGGCGCGCGTTCGGCGTGGCACCGGCCATCCGCTCCATCTCGGCGGCAATCTCGGGCGAGGAGCCGCTATCGACCAGGATGATCTCGAACCCCTCCGGCCCGACCGTCTGCCGGGTCAGCGAGTCCATGCAGGAGCGGACGTAATCGAGCCGGTCGTGGCTGCACACCACGACGGAAATGCTCGGCCGCCGGCTCCCGGTCGCGCGCGCCGCGTCGTCGTCGGGCGACGGGCCGCGCGACGCGCCGCCGCCGGCCTCGCCCGCACCGGCCGGCGTTCCCCTGGACAGGGTTTCATCGACGTGCGCGGCGCGCAGCTCGCTCGCCGCCGAGCCCGACCGCCCGGCCGCTCCGGTCTCATCATCGCCAGGGCCGGCCGCGCCGAGGCAGCCCGCGCCGATCCCGCCCGCCCCACTCCCGCCAGCACCACTCCGGCCGGCACCATCCCCACCGGTGCCGAACAGGCCGGCACCGGCCGGTCCCATACCGAACGATCCGGCACTCCCGCCCGCGATGCGCCCAGGCCGTCCGGTCACAAGCAGCGGCGCGAAGGCCAGGCAGGACGCAAAGCGCGAGGCCACCGACATCAAGATCGTCAACACCTCGCCTCCTCGTTCGTGTCGGCACGGGCCGCGGTCACGGCGCGGCGCCAGGCAGCGGCCCTCCGCGGCGACAGCCGGTCTTCAAGCATGATGCGGATCCCCGTGCGACGCTCCAAAGGGCTGTGCCTCCAAAAGGCCATTCCCCCGAAAGGCGATGGCAACGACCGGGGGGCGAGTGCCCGCATCCCGGTGCCCCGAGGCTCCACGTCCATCCATCCGGCTCTCCAGACACCAACCATACCGCGAAGCGCGGACAGCTTCCAATTGCCGTCGCACTCACCACGCCGTCCGCCGAGGCTCGCAAAGTCGCGAACGTCTCGCAAGTCCGGCCCGAGGCGGAACCGTCGCCGGTGGCGCCGGGTTGCCTTGCCAAGCACGACGAAGCGCCTAAGGTCGCGACCTTTCCCGAAGCTCTCGAGGGCACCATGGCGGAACTGGCGGATATCGGTGTCACGGGCCTGGCGACGATGGGTGCCAATCTCGCCCGCAATGCCGCCCGCAAGGGCTTCCGGGTGGCGGTCCACAACCGCTCCCCGGCCAAGACCAGGCAGCTCATCGACGAGCATGGCGACGAAGGCAGCTTCGTCGCCTCCGACACGCTCGAGGACTTCGTCGCCAGCCTGGCCAAGCCGCGCGTCGTGCTGATCATGGTCAAGGCCGGCAAGCCGGTCGATGACGTGATCGTCGAACTCGAGGCCCTGCTCGATCCCGGCGACATCATCGTCGATGGCGGCAACTCCCTGTTCGAGGACACCCGCCGGCGCGAGGCGGCGTTGTCCGCCAAGGGGTTCCGCTTCGTCGGCATGGGCGTCTCCGGCGGCGAGGAGGGGGCGCTCGAAGGCCCCAGCATGATGCCGGGCGGCGCGCGGGAGTCGTGGGACCGCATCGCGCCGATCGTCACCAGGATGGCGGTGAGCGTCGACGGCACGCCCTGCTGCGCGCTGATGGGCCCGGACGGCGCCGGCCACTACGTCAAGATGGTGCATAACGGCATCGAGTATGCCGACATGCAGCTCATCGCCGAGGCCTACGACCTGCTGCGCACCGTCTATGGCCGATCGGCCGCCGAGATCGGCGAGATCTTCGCCGGCTGGAAGACCGGCGACCTCGATTCCTACCTGATCGAGATCACCGCCGCCGTGCTGCGCAAGCAGGACCCCACCACCGGCAGCGCCCTGGTCGACGTGATCCGCGACGAGGCCGAGCAGAAGGGCACCGGGCGCTGGACCGCGCAATCCGCACTCGATCTCGGCGTGCCGATCACCGCCATCACCGAGGCGGTCTATGCCCGCGCGCTGTCCGGCCGCCCCGCCCAGCGCGCGGCGGCGGAGGCCGCACTCGGCGGGCTGGCGATCGAGCCGAACGAGGCGGGGCAGGCGGAGATCGACAAGATCCGCGACGCGCTCTACGCCTCCAAGATCGTGGCCTACGCGCAGGGCTTCGAGCAGCTCACCGTGGCGTCGAAGACCTATGGCTGGAACCTCGACCTCGGCACCATCGCCACCATCTGGCGCGGCGGCTGCATCATCCGCGCGCGCTTCCTCGACCGCATCCGCGAGGCCTACGCCGCCGCCCCCGACCGCGAGAACCTGCTGCTGCAGGACTATTTCCGCGACGCGGTGGTGAAGGCCGAGCCGGCCTGGCGCGACGTTGTGGTGCTGGCCGTGCAGAACGGCGTCGCGGTGCCGGCCTTCGCCTCGTCGCTCGCCTATTTCGACGGGCTGCGCCGGGCGCGGGGGCCGGCCAACCTGCTGCAGGGCCTGCGCGACTATTTCGGCGCCCACACCTACCGCCGGCTCGACCGCGAGGGCAGCTTCCACATCCGCTGGTCGCAGGACGGCAGCGAGGTGAAGGTCTAGCCCCGAAGCTGGCGGCCCCGCGGCCGATCCCACACCCGGCTCCGGACCTGGTTGCGCCATTGGCCCTCGATCCGGCCCCGAACCTGGCCCCGAACCTAGCCCGGAGCCTGGCCCAGGATCCGGCCCGGATCGCGGCCTCGTCCCGAACCCCGCGCGGCGTGCGCCGGTGACGGCAGGCCGCCGGGTCGTCCACGCCCTGCGGCTGGACCGCCTGGGGCCGCTCGCTGCCCTGCTGGCCCTTGTCGGCCAGCTCGCCGCGGGCTCGTTCTGGCTGCCCGACGACGCCGCCGGGCAGCAGCGGGCCGCGATCTCGGCCCTGGCCGTGCTCTGCGTGGGCGGCACCGCACCGCCGGCACAGCCGGCCCAGCCGGCCCACCCGGCGCGCTCCCACCATGCCGACCCGGCATTGCTGCCGCCTTCCGTGCAGTTCGCCCTGGCCGCGGCACTGCCGCCGCCCCGGTTCGCGGTTCCGCCGCCACCTGCACGCCTGCTGCAGATCTGGCGTCCAGGCTCGCCCTCGCGCGCCCCTCCCGTCCGCGCTGCTGGCCTGCGGCCGCCGGCCCGGGCGCCACCCGCCAGCGCCTGAGCCCGCGCGTCCAGGCCCGGCAAGGGCCCCGGCCGCGCCCGACAGTTCTTGCAGACCAGAACAGTTCCTGCAGACCAGGGCGGAACCATCATGATCAGAGAGGCAACGGGGCTCGCCGCGCTTGCGGCGTGCGCCCTCTGCACCGCACCCTCGGCACGGGCCCACGTCATCGCCGGTGCCCGCGTCTTTCCCGTGACCCTCACCTTCGACGACCCAGGCGTGTCCGACTAGGCCTCGTTCCCCTCCTTCTCCTACGCGCGCAGCGGGGCGAACGGGGGCAGCGGACCGACACACGAGGTCGATCTCGGCTTCGAGTACGACAAGACCATCACCCCCGACACGGCGCTCATCCTCAATGACGGCTACGACGTGCTCGACACGGAAGGATCCAAGACCGAGGCCGGCTGGGAGAACCTGGTCGTCACCGGCAAGTGGCAGGCCTACACCAACGCCCCGCACGAGTTCGTCGTCTCGCTCGGCATCATCCGCGAGATCGGCGGCAGCGCCACCAACCACACCGGCGGCGACCGGTTCGGCTCGACCGCGCCCACCCTCTACGGCGGCAAAGGCTTCGGCGACATCCCCGTGCCGCTGCTGCAGCCGTTCGCGGTGACCGGCGAGCTCGGCTACACGATCGCCGACGAGGAGCTCAAGCAGGGCGAGGCACCGCCACCGCTGGCGACGGGCCAGCCCACCGGCGGCGGCTTCGCGCCGACCTTCAACAACGGCAACAACAACGCCTGGTCGGCCGGGATCTCGCTCCAGTACAGCCTGCCCTACCTGCAGAGCCAGGTGCGCGACATCGGCCTCGACGGCTTCCTCGGCAACCTGGTCCCCCTGGTCGAATTCACCTGGTCCTCGCCGGCCTCGAGCCCCAGCACGCCGGGGACCAGCTGGATCGCGGCACCCGGCGCCATCTACATGGCGCAATGGGGCGAGGTGGGCGTCGAGGCGCTGATCCCGCTCAACCGCACCGCGGGCACCAATGTCGGCGTGGTCGGGCTCGTGCATTTCTTCTTCGACGACCTGTTCCCGAACTCGCCCCTCGGCCGGCCGATCTTCCAATGAGGCCGCAGCCGGGCCGCCAACCTCCGGAGACACCCGCCATGCCCCCGCTCGCGCCCCAGACGATCCCCCGGACGAGGGGGAGGCTGCTGTTCGCGACCCTCCCGGCGCTGCTGCTGCTCCCCGCGGCAGCGCAGGCGCACGCCTTCCTCAAGCGCGCCAATCCTGCCGTCGGCAGCGTGGTCGCCACGCCGCCCTCGCAGGTGGTGATCGACTTCACCGAGGGGGTGGAGCCGGCCTTCAGCTCCATCACGGTGAGCGACCCGGCCGGCCATCGCGTCGATAGGGGCGCGGTGCACACCGCGGGCGGCCCGTCGCAGCTCGCCGTGGCGCTCCGGCCCCTCGCACCAGGCCGCTACCGCGTGCGCTGGCATGCCACCGCGACCGACACGCACAAGACCGAGGGCAGCTTCGCCTTCACGGTCCGCTAGCGCGCGGCGGCCAGGCGAGGGGGCGGGACATGGGCAGCCAGGCGGCAGGGGCGGGCATGGCCCTGCAGGGCGGGCTGGCCCTGCTGGCCGCGCGTAGCCTGTTCCTCGCCGGCCTGCTCGGCAGCGGCGGCAGCCTGGTCGGGCGCTGGCTGGTGACGCCGGCCGCGCTGGCCGCCCTTCCGCCGGCCGAGGCCAACCGGATCGCCCGCCTGCTGCACCGGCTGCTCCGCGCCGAGCTGCTCGCCGCGCTCGCCGGGCTGGCGGCCTGGGCGCTGCTCGAAGCCGCCCTGATGGCCGGCGTCTCCGACAGCGAGGCCTTCGGCGCCCTCCCGGTGGTGCTCGGCCAGACCCGCTTCGGCCATGTCTGCCTGCTGCAGGCAGCGCTGCTGGTGGTCGCCTGGCTTTCGGCACGTCTCGACAGCCGCCCCGCCCGCCTGGCCTGCGTGGCCTCGCTGCTGGCCGTCGCCTTCGAGGCCGGGCACGGCCACGGTGCGGCGTCGAGTGCTGCCGCCGGTCCGCTCGCCCTGCTCGACGCCCTGCACCTGCTGGCCGCCGCCTGCTGGATCGGCGGGCCGCCGCCCCTGCTGCTGATCGTCTTGGGCGCCCCCCCCCGCGCCCGGCCGCGCGCGGGCCCCGCCCCTTCCCGCCCCGGGCGCCCGGGATTGGGCCGGCCCGGCCGCCCCG
>Ga0080006_1174617_pt1 | contig 27663 bp, 21 predicted proteins | sample RS3BMetagenome_FD_69209 | JGI IMG/M metagenome (GOLD analysis project Ga0080006, IMG submission 69209) | Ferric oxide microbial mat and aquatic microbial communities from Rainbow Spring, Yellowstone National Park, USA - RS3B (SPADES... ...
CGAGTTGGGCTGGAAGGGCGGTCACATCGCGCTCGACCCCGTAGGTCTGGTGGTGGAGTTCGACTCCGTTGAGCCTGGGCATCTGCCAACCGACGGCGCACACGCGATTGAACGACGCGGTGTACTGCGCGATGGTCTCTCGCAGTATCGCCTCCGCCTCTGGGGTGGCGTGGATGCGCAGCCGGAGCGTGAGGTCCATGGTCATATGGTAATACCGATACCACGTTCGCGCCAGAGGGGGAGGGAGGCGCGGCCCTACCCACGGCTGAAGCCGGGGGGCTCAGACGGCCGCGCCGGGATTTGATGAGTACCACTCAGGGTATCCGGACCGTGCTGCATCCGGTGTCCGACCTCGCGACGGCGACGGCGGTGTATGCCGCCCTGCTCGGCGTGGAGCCGCAGGCCGCGGGATCCTTCTACGTCGGCTTCGAGGCCGCGGACCACATCGGGTTGGTGCCCGGCGGTGGTCCGCAGGGCATGACCACACCGGTCGCGTACTGGCACGTGGCGGACATCGAGGCGAAGCTGGCCGAGGTCACGGCCGCGGGTGCCACTGTGGAGGAGCCGGCGCACGACGTCGGCGGCGGCCACCTGGTGGCGACGGTCACCGACCCCGATGGCCACGTCCTCGGGCTGATTCAGGACCAATGAGTATCGACCGCGCTGAGGCGCCTGGCGTCGTCGCGACACCGAGGACTGACCAGCCGCGGCGCCATGCCCGGCTGGCCAGTCCTCGGCGGACGCTCATGAGCAAGCTTTCTCAGCAGACGTCTCATGCGCGGCCCCGCTCAGGCCTCGCGCCCCCCGGCCGCCTCGATGAGCGCCAGCGCCGCCCGGTTGACCCACTCCCGCCCGTGGAAGCGCCGCCCCCAGGCCAGCGGCGTCACGTCGTGATACTCGTGCATCGTCTCGTCGCCGGCATCACGCAGGCGCTTGCGCAGCGAAGCCCGTGCGTTGGGATCGGCCCCGCGTTCGAGCAGCAGGCGGGCCAGCGCGCCTTCCTTGTCGCGTCCGGTGCGGTACGGCTGGGAGACCACGCACCCGAAGAGGGCCGTGTGCCCGCCGAAGCCGTCGGCGTCCACCGCCGCCCGCGCGTTGGCATCCGCGCCGCGGTCGAGCAGCCAGCGCGCGATCTCCATCTCGTCGCCGTCGACGCAGAGGTGCAACAGCGTCCCGCCGCCGAGGGGCGTGCCGTTGAGCGCCAGCGACGGGTCCGCGTGACACCCGACCTCCCCCGGAAAGATCTCCGGGTGCGTGAACGTGCGCGTCAGCAGGTCCGGGTCACGCCGCAGGTGCGGCTCCAGCAGGTCGACCCGGCCGCGATGGACCGCCATGGGCGGCGTGTCGGGCAGGGGTGCTCCGCGCTCCGCGAGCAGTTCCAGGCAGCGGTGCTTGCCCTCCATGTTGCGGCAGTAGGTCTGAAGCAGCATGCCCACCGGCGCGAGCCGGTCGCCGCTCGCGTCGGCCGGCTCCGCGCCCAGATCCAGCAGGAACGCCAGCCCGGCGGCGCTCTGCGTCTCGCAGGGCCCCATCACCGCACCGGGCTGGGGGCGGGCGCCCATCGCGTAGAGACGGCGCGCCGTCTCCAGCCGTCCCTGCAGGCAGGCCCGGTCGAAGGCCCACTGCACGTCCTCGGCGCCGAATTCGCGCAGCAGCGCGACGATCCGGTCCCGCCCCAGGTTGGCGGCGAAGGACATCGGCGGGCCCCAATTCCGGTGGGCGTGGTGGCGGACCACCTCCGGGTGCTGCGAGGCGATCGCACGCACGGTGTCGACGTCCTCGTCCCAGATGGCGTTGGTCATGCGGCAGGAGAGCACGAGGCGCGGCCAGCTCGGGAAGCCGTAACTGCGCGCCAACGCCAACTGCGCGTCGGCGAGCGCCGCCTGAGCGGGGGTGATGCGCTCCGGATGGTTCTCGGCGAATTCGGCGGTCGCCGCCGGGTCATGACGACGGAACCCCTCGAGCAATTCCTTCGCCTGACGCCGCAACTGATCGAGGTCGGGATGAAGAGGGAACCACCGCTCGGCCATGAGACGCCCCCCATACCCATGCCCGATGTCCGCTGTGTCGGGCGTACGGAGGTTCGCCGGCGGGGCCGGAGGCACTATGAAGCCGGCTCAGGTGGACGCGGTCCTTCCCGCGGACGGGGGCGCCCTGCGCGCCAGAGTCAGCGTAATCGGTACCGGGGTGGCCGTCAACCGCGGCGGACATGCCCCGGTCCGCGCGGTCTCGGCGGTGTGCGCCACCCTTCGGGCGCGCTGGAGGCGGCGCCGCAAATCCGGCAGGCGCACCCCGCTCCATTCCGACCATGAGGACCGTCGGCCCGCCACCGGCGCCGCGTCGGGCGCGGCAGGTCCGGCATTGCTGGACGGCTGTCCTGTCCCAGCGCCCGCGGCAACGGCCGCACTGGTCCGCCCGGCGGTGCCCGGCGTGATCGTCCCCGAGCACGTCACCGATCAGTCCGCGCCGCACGCTCGAACGAGTGGCCCCTTCCGCACGGGCCGCCGCCAGCGCGGGCTCAACTCTTGGGGCAGGCCCCCAGGACCAAACTCCCGCATCCTGTGCGTGGGATCACCGCCTCTCCGCAGTCCCTGCACGTGCACTCGGCCGCACAGGCGCCAGATCTCCGAGTGCGGACGTGGTGCTTGCACCGAAAGCGGACCGCCACCGGTCGGCCACCCCCGGACAGTCCTGCCGCACACACCCGCCTGACGCCTGGAGCGCCAGGCGGGACGTCCACCTCCCCCCAGGTGGCCCGGCGCCGCTCAGACGAACCGTTTGATGACGGCAGGGCTGGGGTTCTTTCCGGCGCAACCACGTCGAGGGTCCGCAGCAGAACGGCCCGTGCCTCGCCGCGAAGACGGCGTCGCCCGCCTTTCGGCCGAGCAGGACGGGTGGGCTCGGCCGGTTCGACTTCTTCCGACGGAGGCTCGGTGAATGCGGGACATCACCTATCAGGGGCTGAGGTGCGAGTCGATTCCCGACGATTTGCTGGATGGTTTTGAGCGGTATCAGGAGGTGAGCCGCTGGTGGCGGAGGGTGGACGACCGATGGATTCTGGTGGACAGCCCAAGTGTTTCAGACTGGGATCTCAGCAAGAAACGAAGGGTCACGCAGGAACTTCTCACGTGCGCCCGCAATGGGGGCGTTGTTTTCGGGGCCCGTTGCCAGGATAGGATCATAGGGTTTGCTGCCTTGCAAGCAATTCCTTTCGGCCGGACATTGGCATATCGGCAAATGTCGCTGTTGCAGGTGTCCAATGGATACCGACGCAGTGGCGTGGGTAAGCGGCTCTTCGAGTTGGTCGTTTCCAGCGCCCGGAACATGGGCGCGAAAAGGATCTATATTTCCGCCCATTCCGCCGAGGCGTCATTGGCATTTTACAAGGCCGTCGGTTGCGTTGAGGCAGAAGAAATCAATCCGGAGATCTCGGCGAGGGAGCCTTATGATTGCCAAATGGAATATGTTCTTTAACCCTTCGCGGGGCATGATACGAATGCGGCCTGAGCGGGTGGCCGTCCCACTCAGCAGGCGGGAGAAGGTAGGGTCGCGGACACGGCACCCCGAGCAGGCGCCCCTGCGGAGACCCGCCAGGCCGGGCATGGCGGAGTGTTGTCGCCGCCGCGTGGGGCCGTCAGGCCGACCAGGTCCTCGCCTGCGACTCCAGTGGAGGGCTGCGCGTGGGCGCTTGGCAGGGGGTGACGGCACTGGCCGACCCGCCGACGGGCTGCCCTCGGCATCCCAGACGGCACCGTGGCCCCCGCGGCGTCAGGGCGCCGGGTCGTGTGGTCCGGACGGCCGGCGGAACCGCGCCATCCGGCCCACCACCTCGAACCCCGCGGCGGTGTAAAGGGGCACCAACTCGTCGACGGTGCGGAGGGTCGCCCAGCGCACACCCGCCGCCGCCTCGGCGGTGGCGATCCCGTCCAGCAGGGCGCGGGCCACGCCCTGCCTCCGCCAGTCCTCGCGCGTGGAGACGCTGAATATCCGGACGCCGTCGCCGTCGCGCATGGTGGTCGCCGCCCCGGCCGGGGCGGCGCCCTGTTCGGCCAGATAGAGGCGGCTCGCCCCTTCGGGCGCGAAGAACCGGCAGACGTCCGGATCCCCCCAGACGGAGACGATGACCCCCAGGGCGAGGGCGCGGTCGGCGGGCGCGTCGGCCGCGCGGACGCGGATCGCGGCGGGCGGCCCCCCCGGGGCTGATGCCGGGGGTGCATGCAGGTCGCGCGCCATCAGGGGATCCTCCTCGGCCGGTTCGAACCCGTGGCGTGCGGCGGCGGCGGCCCAGGCCGGCAGGCAGGGTCCGACCGGCAGGCGGAGGTCGGTGGCGGCGGCGCTCTGGGCCAAGCGGCCGCCGAGGGCACCCAGGGCAGCCCCGGGCTCTCCGGCGGCGCGCGGGTCCTCCAGCCAGATGTTGTTCTCCAGACGGTGGGGGTCCCCCAGCCACCAGAGGCACATCAAGCCCGGCCGGCGCTCCGTCGTGGCCAGCCCGCGCGCCGTGGGCGCGGTGCCGAACGCGAACCAACTGGCGGACTCGCCCAGCCAGGCGGAACGGCCGGCCGCCTCAGTGTCGATCATCGGGGCGCCTCCCCCCGGCCGTGCGGCATGGGGCATGCCGGCAACGTATGTGGCATGGCGCGAACTCTCAAGGCGCTCCAACCGCCGGCCCGCCGGCAGCACGCGGGCCCTCCGGCCGAGTGCTGTTTTCCGGGCGGTCGGGGCAGCCAGGAGCCACCACCACGCTGGATACCGGCGCGGCACTTGCGTGCACGGTCGCCAGCAGAGGCCGCCCGCGCGTCCTCGGATGCTTGGGCGTCAACCGCCCGGACCAGGGGTGCGGGGGACGGCCCCTCCCCCACCCAGGCTCCGGTTTCCCAGCCCGCACACGCTGCCCGCCAGGACGGCTCCCGCGCTCGGGCCCAGACGAGGGCCCCAGCCATCAGCCGAACCGACGCACCCCAGACCTATCGGCCGGCGGCTGCGCCATCCTGGGGCGGCAGGCCCTGATCTGGTGCGTCAGCCGCTCCGCCGACCTCCAGGAGGGTGCTCTGTGAAACCTCCAGCGCTCCGCCGCAGAGGGGGTGCCAGCTGTGGATGACGGCGTAGGGACCGCCGAAGCCGCAGAGGTGCCCGACGAGATGGCCGTCCACCCGAACCGCATCTCCCACGCGCAGGACGCTCGCCTCCGGGAACGTGAACACGCCAAGCGGCCCCTTGTCGCCCAACGGCCTGCCGACGGCCACCGCATCGGCCGCCCCGAAGACGAAGATGCGAACGCCGCCCGCCGGCACCACGTCGACGGGTTCGCCGCACCAGGCATGCTCGATCCGCATCCCGTTGCGCATGCCGGCGACGCATCGCGGACGCACCACGGGGCCGGGGGTCTCGTTCCAGATGTCCGGAACCGCGGGTGCCCTGTATGTGGCTGGGACGTCGAAGTGGGACACACCACTCGCCCCCCCTGTGCCGTCGCACTTATGGCATACACGCAATTTACCCTGGCAGATGGTGGGCGTCAACCCTCGCACCCGCGGCCAGCGTGCCGCTGATGAAGGCCTGTCCCTCAGTCCTTTGCCGCCGGATGCCGGGCGGTCCCGGCCGGCGTGGCATTCGACGCCCGCTTCCACCTGAGCGTCGGGCGGCTCGAGACGTGGACGCCGGTGGCGGAAGGCGCGCCGACGCTCCTCATGGCGAACCGTCACCTGCGGGACGTGTTGAAGGCGAAGGATCGGCTGGCCGGGTACGTGGAGTTCAGCGGCGGGCACCAATGGGTGTGTTGGGAGGCGGCGCTCCCCGAGGCACTGACGTGCCTGCTCGGCGGCTGAGGGCGTGCGGGGACCCTGTCGCGGCCATGGTGCGGAGACCGGAGCGCCCGTGCGCGCGGCCCTCTGCGTCGCAGCGGGCTGCCTCGGGCGGTGGGGAGCCCGGCCGTGCGAGCCGCGACATCGTCGCGGCCAAATGCGGGTGCTCCCAGCCGGGCCGCTGCGGCCTCCCCGGGCTGGTGCATCTCCCCAGGGCGGGTGGTGGTCGATGGGCCTGGCGCACCGGTCGCCGCCGCGAGCCCGCGCGGTGCCACGAAGCCACGCGCCGAGGGGCGTGGGCGCCGAACATCCCCCGCCGACTCCCCGCAACTTTGCCGTAGGAATCGCCTACCCCGGGGCGAAGCACGCGGCCACGCCGCGGCCGGACGGACGCACATGCACCGTGCCAAGACGCGACGAGAGCGTGAGAGGGGAACGCGTGGGAATGAGCGACATCCGCTTCGGGATCATCGGCACGGGCGGCATGGGTGGGGTCCATGGCCGGGAGATCCAGGCGCGTCAGGACGCGCGAGTGGTGGCCGTTTGCGACGTCAGCGAGGCGGCGCTCGATCGCGCCGCGGGTTGGCTCGGCCCGCGCGCGACGGAGGCGCGGCGCTTCACAGACATCGGGCGCATGCTCTCCGAGGCCGAACTGGACGCGGTGGTCATCGCCACGCCGCACACCCAGCACACGGCGCACGTGACGGCCGCACTCGACGCCGGTCTGCACGTGCTGGTGGAGAAGCCCATGGCCACGACGGCCGCCGACGCGCGGACGATCATCGCCAAGGCGGAGGCCGCCGGGAAGATTGTGGCCATCGCGTATCAGCGCCACGGCAGCGCCACGTACAAGCAGGCGCACGACGCGATCGCCTCGGGCGCCGTGGGCGACATCCGTCTGGTGACGGTGCTCATCGCCCAGGACTGCCTGGAGAACTTCATCCCGGGGCGCACGTGGCGCGCCGATCCCGCCCTGTCCGGGGGCGGCCACTTCATGGACACCGGCAGCCACATCAACGACATGATGCTGTGGGTGTCGGGTCTGGAGCCCGAGAGCGTGATGGCCCAGATCGACAACTTCGGCACCCTGGTGGACGTCTGCACAGCCCTGTCGATCCGCTTCAAGAACGGGGCGGTCGGGACGTTCGCCGCGACCTCCCTGTCCCCGGAGTGGCGGGAGGAGTTCTCCTTTTACGGCACCAAGGGCGTGCTGAACATCCGCGACGGCCAGATGCGCCTGCAGGTCAAGGGGCGGGAGGCGGTCCTCCTGGAGGCGCAGGGGCGGGAGGTGCGTCCGGTGGACGACTTCCTGGCCACGCTCCGCGGGGAGAGGCCGGAACCGCAGGCCCCGCCCGTGTACGGGCTGCGGGTGGCGCAGATCTCGGAGGCGGCGTACAAGTCGGCGCAGTCGGGTCAGGCGGAACGCGTCGGGTGAGGCGGCGGGGGCCGCGGGACGGGCGAGCCGCGCTTCGAGGGACGCGCCCGTCCCGCGGCCCCGAGGGAGTCCAGCGCCCTTGGGACCGCCGGCATGCTCCGCCTCACACGGCGCCGCACCGCGGGACGGCGACGGTGGGCAGTCGCCGCTCGCCGACCGGGTCGAGTTTGGTCCGCGACAGGACCGCGGCGCACATCCCCCGACCGGCGCGAATCATCAGCACCTCGCCGAGCCGGTGTGCACCCACCCCGCGTCCACTCCCCCGTCGCCGGCGGCCCTGGCCGCCACCAGCGCGGTGGGCACGTCCCCGCTCCACGCGAACGCCGTCGGCGCGCCGGGCCGGTCGGCCCGCCGACGTGCGAACCGGGGAACCGCAACCGAACCGCCGTACGGCTTGGCCGGTTCACCAACCCGGTGCCGTTCCGCCGCACCGTTGGCGAGGGTGCCACCGGGATGGGTTCTGGCGGCCCCGTCGGCAGACCGCGTGCGCCGACCACCGGGGCCCCGGCACGGTTCGAGGCGCGGCGGAGGCGGGCCCTTCCCGGGGTGACCGGGAGCGGAAACGGCTTGCCCGGCGTCATCCCCCACCGCCATCCGGCGCGTGAGGCCCGGCGATGCACCGAGCGGGGCGGGAAACCGCCCTTCCGACACACCCCTCTAAACTTGCCCGCGGGCGACCAGGGGGGATCTGTCTCCGACCGACCAGTTGTGACCGAAGGGATCGCGAAAGCCACCCTGCCGGTGCGTTCCCCACGGCACCTCGTCCTCGGTGACCTCCGAGGTGCACACGGCCCCCGCCGCCACGGCCCGGCTCAGGAAGCCGTCCGGGTCGTCGACGAACACCTCGATGCGCACGCTTGTCTGGCCGATGTCCGCGGGGCTTCGCTCCGCGGGGTTCAGCGGGTTCACCTCATGGAGAAAGAACGGCGCGCCCCCGACGGCGAGACCCGCCACTCCCCCGAGGTTCCAGCGCTCCGTCGCCCCCAACGCGTTCCTGTACCAGGCCACGGCCCTCGGGGTGTCGGGTACGATGAGCATCACGGAGATCGCGGCGGTCGCGAACTCCCGAGCCGCTTCCTGCACCGCCTCCACGCTCCTCGAACAGTCGTTTCGTGTGGGCGCCGTCCGCTTCGCCCCTGGCCTGGCCACGTGGGTCTGAGCCCCGCCTTCCATGGAGACGCTCCGCCGGCGGCGTGCGGATGACGCCAGCCCCCCCGGCCGACCGGACATACCGTCCCGGCCATGCCGAAGACATCGGGCGGCCGGCTACTCCGACACCTTGCCGATCAGCCCCACCCCGCCGATCGAAGCGGCACAGAGAAGGAGGAAGAGGGCGGGGCACGCCTTCTCGGCCACCGTGGCGACAGGCCGGAAGGGCTGCCACGAGGGAAGGAGGCGCAGGCGGCGCCACAAGTATTGCGGACTGAACACGATCGCGAGGAAGGAGCCGACCGACAGCACCAGGTCTGTCAGGCCTCCGGCGCTGAGAAGCTGTTGTTGGGCGGTGCAGGACGGACCGAGTTGGCACGGGGCGAGGGGGAACGAGTTGCCGACCGCCAGCGTTGCGCACGCCAGCAGCCAGGGCGCGTACGCCGCCACCGCACCCGCCGGAGCGAGGGTGGGACGCAGGCCGAAGATGAGAAAACAGAAACTGCCGACGCCGCCAACGGCAAAGCAAACGATGGGAAACCACACGTGCGGCGCGTTCAGAGCCTGCATGTCGCTGATGGTGTTGGCAAAGGCACTGTACCCAGGCGCCTGCCACGTCTCGCTGATGACCCACCCGGCCATGAACGAGACCTGAGCGAGCAGGCCGATGACGCCCCACGCGATCCGCGGATCCCTCCGCCGAGAGCCGACCCGGGGGCCCTGGTCGCGGGCCGTGGGGGCGATCACCGGTGTTCCATCTCCTCGGGCCGCCCTCGCCGGCGGCCGTGTCTGGATGCGGGCCGCGGCGCATCGGCGGCGCCACCGCCCTTTTCGCGACGATCCACGGTCACCATCGAGGACTGGAGTCTGTGTAACAGGTCCGCGAGCGCCTGGACATCCGCCGACTCCCAGTCGGCCACGAACTGAGCGAACCGATCCAACCCGATTTCCTGCAGGCGCAGCATTTCGGCTGCGCCGGACGGGGTCAGGGCCGCCAGCCAGGACCGCCGGTCACGGGGTGCCTGGGTCACCGTGACGTAGCCGGCCGCTTCCAACTCCTGCACCTGTCGGGTGATGAGGGACGGGTGCACATGCCGCACGGCGGCGATGTCCGTGAGGCGCATCCCGCCCTCCCCCGCGATGACCTGCAGGAGGTCGAGCGCACTCGCCGCCTTGATCTGATGCCGCGCACGCTCCAATCGCTGGGTCAGGGTGAACAGCGCGGCCACCATAGAGCGAACGTCGTCTCTGCTCGGACGCATGGCCAGATGATAGGGCATGTACTTGAGCGCGTCAATCAACTATTCTGGCGCCGAGACGTTCGCGCTGCGCGCCATCCTGCATAGGGCGTCGGGCGCCCAGTGGAACGGGGGCCGGCCGTCTGCGCCGGCGTTCAGCCCATCGGGGCAACCGCAGCAGTTGCGGGAGTCCTCCCGGCGGTGGGGCCGCAGGTCGGTCGGAGAGGACATGGCCCGCCCGACGGCGGCCGATTCCCTCCACACACGCGGACCTCGGTGCCTGAAGGGGGCCCCGGCCTCACGGCCGTTCCTGCGGCAGGGGCGGCACGAACGGCGGTTGTCCGGGTTTGTCACGCAACGGGCAACGGTTGACACCACGCATCCGCCCCGACGCATGCCGAGAAGGCCGGGCACCGGCGTTGCCGGAGCGGGGCTCGGAGGACTAAACGATGCGCTCCCCTGTTTCCGCCGTGTCGTAGGGACCGAACGCGGCCAGGTCGGTGTGGAAGGCCCCGCTGCTCAGCGCCGCCAACAGCGGCGCTAGGGCCCGCTCCTCCAACCCCGCGGCCCGCACCCAAAGGGTCGAGGCCTCGGTCGCGACCGGCAGGAAGTCCAACGACTCGGCCGCAGCCGCGGCCCCCAGCCCGAGGGCCACGTCCGCCGCGCCCAGGGCCACCGCCTGGGCCACCGCCGCGTGGCCGGAGAGGGCAGAACCGTAACCCCGCACCCCGGCGGGATCCACGGCGGCATCGGCCAGCAGGCGGTCCAGAAGCTGCCGCGCGCCGGCCCCCATCTCGCGGTTGGCCAACAGCACATCGCTCCGCGCCAGATCCGCGGCGCCGCGGATTCCTTTGGGGTTACCCCGGCGCACGATCCAGCCCATCTCCCACCGCGCCAGATGGAAGCCCGCCAGCGGCCACGGCGCCGCCGGCGGGTGTACGGGACCCGCATGGTGCACGCCGGCGGCGTGCACCTCCCCCCGCTCCAACTGGGCGGCGGCGGCGCCATTGCCCCCGTGCCACCAGAAGGCCTCCACGCCCACCGTGCCCCGCTCGGCGTGCGCGGCCAGGAGGCCGAGCGCCGGGTCGCAGCCGACGAGAAACAGGCTTCGGCCGGCACCCGGGAGGCGGCGGATACGGAGCGGGGACCCCGGGGTGCAGTCGGTGATCCCCTGCGCCGCGTGCACCGGCCAGCGCATGGCCCCGAGTCCCACCAGCGGGCGCGCCACGGTGCGCCCGCTGATCTCGCCCAGAGCGACGCGCGTCTCCGCGGGGCCGATGGGGCCGACCGCCACCGCCGTCGTCGGCGAAGCGTCCCCAGAGAGTTGGAACAGGTCCTCCAGGTCGCACGCCAGGGCGGCGGCAAGCCGGAGCCCGACCTCCACCCCAGGCCCATACCGCCCGGACTCGATCCCGCCGACGGTCTGCCGCTGGATCCCCGCCCGGTCGGCCAACTGCTGCTGCGTGAGCCCCGCGCGCTGCCGCCACTCGCGCAGGCGGTTGTGGAGCATGGCCATCGGCTCCCTTCGGGGAGGATGTGACTTTGGTCATGAAGTCTGATACTCCTGCCATCACGTGCGGGAAACTCCCGCCCAGCGGGAGCACCGGTTCGCCGCACCGGGCCCCGTGTCCGCCCTCGCCCACGGTGCGCTCAAGGGCATGACGGCAACGTTGGCGACCCCTGCTCCCCTGATGCCGGCCACAGCGCACATGCCGCCGTCCACGCCCCGCCCGCGACCGCCGGGAGCGCCCCGCGCACCGGCTGTCACCACCAGCAGAGGGCGACGGGACGTTGCTTGCCACCCCATCGGATGTTCGATATACTTGCCCGACGCAAGCAAATCACTCGCGACCGCCGGGCGAGAACAGTGGGGCGGGCATGGACAGAATGGGCAGACGGCTGATCGGGCTCGCCTGCATCGGCATCCTCGCGGGTACGCTTGTGGGCTGCGGGTCGACGCCGAGCCCTTCCGCGCCGAGCGCGCCGGCGTCGAGCGGGTCGGCGCCGAGTGTCTCGACGACAAGCGGTGCCGCGCAGTCCCAGGGCTCGGGGACGGCGAACGTGGCGTACGCCGGGTCGCTGCAGTTGCTCGACGACAAGACCGTCGGCCCCGGCTTTGAGAAGGCCACCGGCTTCTCCTACGAGGGCCGGGGCGGGGGCTCCATCGGGCTCTCCAACGAGATCGCCGCCGGTGAAATCACCCCCAACGTCTTTGAAAGCGTGGGGGCAGGACCCATCCAACCGCTGATGCCCAAGCTCACCAGCTGGTACGTGCAGCTCGCGAGCAGTCCCATCGTCGTCGCCTACAACCCCAAGACGCGCTTCGGGAGCCGACTCGCCGCGATCGCCAAAGGCCAGAAGCCGATCGCGGATCTGTTCAGCCTGATGGAGCAGCCCGGGTTCCTCCTCGGGCGCACCAATCCGCGGACCGATCCGCAGGGCCAGGCGTTCTACGAGATGGTCGAGCTTGCCCAGTCGCAGCTCCACCTCCCGGCGGGGACCGTCACCAAGGTGCTGGGTTCGATCGACAACCCATCGCAGGTCTTCGCGGAGACGGCGCTGGAGTCCCGTCTGCAGTCCGGGCAGCTCGACGCGGCCAGCGCCTTTCTGTCGCAGGCCATCCAGCTGCACCTGCCGTATATCACGCTGCCGGCGGGGATGAACTTCGGCAACCCGGCGCTGGCGTCGCAGTATGCGACCGCCAGCCTCGATCTGGGCAAGGGCAACGTCGTCCACGGCGTCCCGCTGGTCATCGATATCACGACGATCGGCAGCCAGGACGCCCAGGCCGCCGACAGTTTCGTGGCGTACTCCCTCTCCAAGGCCGGCCAGCAGGCGCTGCAGGCGGGCGGTTACGAATTGCTGCAGCCGACGGTCTTCGGGAACCGTAGTGCCGTGCCGGCGGGGGTGCTCAAGGATCTCAGCCGTTCCTAGCCGAGGCTGTGCCACCCGGCTTCCGCTCGCCAGGGCCCAGGCGTTCATCTCTTTGGCGGGAGCGGGCATCGTCTGGTTGGCGCTTCTGGGGCCCCTGTGGGCACTGTTCGCCCACCTGTCGCCGGCAGCGATGGCTGCGTCTCTGAGCGCGAGCGGAGCCCTGGCTCCGCTCGCCGTGTCGGCGGGGGCGGCAGCGGTAACCCTGCTGGTGCTGGTCGGCTTGGGGACGCCGCTCGGCTACCTGCTGGCGAGGGAGCGCCTGCCATTGGCCAGAGTCTGGGAAACCGGGCTGCTCGTCATGCTCCTCATGCCGCCTCTGGTGGTGGGGCTGCTGCTGGTCTTCATGGTGGGACCGCTCACCCTGATCGGTCACGGCCTGTCCGACCTCCACCTGTCGGCGACCAACACCTTTCTCGCCCTGGTGATCGCGGAGATCTACGAGGCCGCCCCCTACTACGTGCTCGGCGCCCAGGCGGCCTTCGCCGCCGTTGATCCCCGCCTTGAGCAGCAGGCCGCGCTGCTGGGCGATCGGCCTCCGCGGACCCTGTGGCGGGTCACCCTGCCGCTGGCCGGACCCGGGCTGGCCAGCGCGCTGGCCACCGGCTGGGCCCGAGCCATCGGTGCCTTCGGGGCCGTGATCATCGTCGCCTACCATCCGTATGGCCTGCCGATGCAGATTTGGACGACGCTCAACGAGGTCGGGCTGTCCTCCGCCCTGCCCTTCGCCTTGCTGCTGCTCGTCGTGGCCCTGCCGGTGCCGGTCATCGTCTACGGGTGGAGCCGCCATGCTCGACGTTGATCTCCGCGTGGCTCGCCGCATGTTCGACGTCGCCGCCGCCTTCAGGGTCTCGGACGGCGAGCGTCTGGCCCTGTTCGGCCCCTCCGGCTCCGGCAAGACGACGATCCTTGAGGCCATCGCCGGTCTTGTCGCCCTTGCCAAGGGCCGGATTGTCCTCGCGGGGCGGGAGTTGACGGTTGTCGGCCGGAACGCTGGGCCAGGGGGCCGCGCCCGTTCCGTCGAGCTGCCGCTGTGGGCGCGGGAGGTGGCGCTGCTGCGCCAGGACCCCGGACTCTTCCCACACCTCAGTGTGTTGGAGAACCTGACCTATGCGGTCGGGCGCCGCGACGGCGGAGGAGTCGCTCGGCTCGTCGAGATCCTGCAACTCCAGGGCTTGCTGTCCGCCTCGCCACGTCTCATCTCCGGCGGGCAGGCCCAGCGGGTGGCCCTGGGTCGGGCGCTCATGTCCCGCCATCGGGCCCTGCTGCTCGACGAACCGTACCGGGGACTCGACGCCCCTCTGCGGCGTGAGTTGACGCAACTCGTGCGTGACCAGGTGCGGGCGCATGAAGTCCCGGCGGTTCTCGTCGCCCACGAACTCGATGAGGCTCAGGCCTTCGCCGACCGCCTGGGAGTGCTCGACCACGGCCGACTGCTGCAACTCGGCTCGCCGAGCGAGGTCGTTCGTCGCCCGAGCACCCCGCGTGTGGCGGAGTTGGTCGGCTACCGCGGCCTGGTTCCGGTGACCGCAGCCGACGGCCGTCCGATGCTGGCCGCCGTGCATCCCGAGCGCGTGCGCTTGGGCGCCCGTCCGGAACGTGGCCCTGTCGTGGAGGGACGGGTCGTGGCCTGCCGACCGGCGGGAACCGGCTGGGAGGTGGATGTGGAGATCGGGCCAGGCCTCCCCAGGCCGGAAGCAGCGGGGCCTGGCGGCGCGCACCCCGTGCCGGCGCGCGAGCGGCTCAGCTTCCGGATCTCCGACCCACCGGCGGGGCCCGGATCCGACGTGGTGCTCACCCTGCTCGACCCGCCGCTCTTCGATCGGGATTGGGCGGACGACACGCCTCCGCCCAATCCGGCGTAGTCGCCCTCAGCGCCCGCCGGCCGCGGCCAGGAGAGGTGGATGGGTCCTCAGGCGTGCTGGAGGCGGGCGGCCGCCCCCGTCAGAATGCGCTCGGGCCGCCCGCTCCGAGAAGCCCACCGGCGTCGATCGGCTGATTTCGCTGCCGCGCTGACGGTGCGGCCGGGCCGGCGGCGCCGTCCCTCGCTGGAGCATGGTGCGCATCCGGGCGGGTTATCGGCTCGGGGGCGGACGGGGGTGGTGTACGGCTCCGGGTTGGTCGCGGCCGTCGTCGTAGAAAGGGCCCGGACATCGGGCGGGCGGGGCGGCCCTCCACCCATTCTCGGTGTGGCGCGCCGCGGCGCCGTTGCCCCGGGTTCACGCCGCCCGTTCAAGCCCCACCGTCCAGAACACGGCGCCTTCGTTTGGCGCGCGGTCGCTTGCAACTTCCACCCGCACCACGTGGCGGCACGTTCTGGTAGCATGGTGGCGCAGGGGGGTGAGGGAATGTTCGCTTGGCCACGACCGTCGGCCCGCGTCCGGCCGTCCCCAAGTTCCGGCTCCGCGTCCCCGGCGTCCGCACCTGTCGGCCCATGACTGACCGCGACATCGAGTTCTTCGACCGGGTCGCCACGCGATACGACACGCACTGGATCCAGTGGTTCGCCCGCCCGATCCACGCCCGCCTGCTGCGCGGCGTCGATGCGCCCGAGGCCGTGCTGGATATCGGCTGCGGCACCGGCGCCCTGCTCGGGGAGCTCGGGGTTCGCTGGCCGCGGGCGTCTCTGGCCGGCATCGACGCCGCACCCGGAATGGCGGCGGCCGCGCGGCGGCGCCTCCCGGGGGCCGACATCCGCGACGGCGTCGCCGAGTCGCTGCCGTGGCCGGAGGGCGCCTTCGACCTGGTGGTCACCACCCTGTCCTTCCACCACTGGCGCGACAAGGCCCAGGGGATTCGCGAGGCGGCCCGCGTGCTGCGACCTGGTGGCACGTTCATACTGGCCGACATCACCGGCGACGGCGTCATCGGTTGGATCGTCGAGCGGCTGCGCCGTGTGATGAACAATCACGACGCGGAGTTCCCCCCGTCGGCGCGCGCCGCCGCTGACATGGCCTCCGCCGGCTTGGGCCAGGTCGTGGTGGCACATTTCCGGCACTATCAGCTGATCAGCGGCCGCCGCTGACGCGCAGCGGCCGCCCCACACCCGGCTGCGGTCGGCGCCGGGGTCCCGGGGATAGTGGCGAGGTCCTGTCCATCACGGGACAGCCGATGGTCCGGGCCCCCTCGCCTCGACCCGGGCCCCCGCCTGAAGGGTGGCGCTCACTGGCCCGGATCCGCTCGCCGGCAGGGATGCCCGCAGCGGCCCACCGTGGTCACCGATGGCGGGATGTCGCTGGGCCGCGTGGCCCCACCGGGACCAGCGACATCCGTCCAACGACGCGCAGGGCAAGGGGGGACGCAGACCGTCTGGAGTCGCGTGGGTGTGGGCGACCGGGGCGGCTCCGGTGCCCGCGACCCGTTGTGCGGCGGGCTTGGCAGGGCTTTGGTCGATGCGCTCTGAGGACGGGGAGGCAGCCGCGGCGCATCTGGTGACACCCCTTGACGACCTGGCGCCGCGTCGGCCACCGCTCGATGTTCGTGTGGCCGGGTGTTATGCCCGCGGAATGGGGCGCCTGCTATCTTCAGTGGGTGGGTCGGTCAGGGCTCGGGCCGACGCCGATTCGGAGTCGTTGAGGATGGTCCTGGGGCCGCCGTCGCATCTTCCGCGGGCGACAGGGCGATCCTGAGTCCGGCCGGGGACCGGCGCGCGGCCCTCGGCGGGTGGCTCAGGTCCCGGAGACCCCGCTGGTCGCACTGCGCCTGCACCCGGCGGCCGGCACACCCGAGGGAAAGCGGTGGCGCCGCCGCGCCGAGACCCCCTGCGCCGCCCGACCGCGGCGGCGCCGCACGAGACCGGCGCACGCCCGCGGGGCACGGCACCGTGAACGCCGTCGAATCCGCACGCTCCGGCAGGGAGGCGTGCGCGGGGGGCGAAGCGCAAGGGCCGTCGGAGCGGCAGGGAACCCACGTCCCCGCCTCGCCGGCCCGGACCGGCGGCAGAGGGGGGCGTTGGGGCGTGCGCGGCAAACCGCCGCGGGCCCCAGGCGATTACGATGGTCAACCTCGGAGAGGCCCTGGACCTGGTCTTCACCCACCTGGGCGCACTCGGCGCGGCCGACGGCGAGCGCGTGCCGCTGCCCCGGGCGTCCGGCCGCGTGCTGGCGGAGGATGTGGCGGCGGGCCGGCCCATGCCCGACGGGCCGCGCTCGGCCATGGACGGCTTCGCCGTGGCGGCCGGCGACCTGACCGGGGCGGGGCCCGGCCGCCCCACCGTCCTGCGCGTGGGGGGCCGGGTGCTCGCCGGCGAGGCCCCCCCTCCCCTGCCGCCCGGCGGCACGCTCTTCGTCGCCACCGGGGCGCGCCTGCCGCCGGGCGCCGACGCCGTGGTCCCCCGGGAACTCGCCGCCTGGGACGGCCTGGACTCGGGAGAGTGGAACGCGCCCGAGCCGGGCACCGCGGTCGCCCTGCGGCGGCGCGTGGAGCCGGGCGCGAACGTGATGCCGGCGGGGGAACTCGTGCCTGGTGGGCCTGTCCTGCGCGCCGGGCAGCGGCTCACGGCCGCGGCCATCGGCCTGCTGGCGGCCGTCGGCCGGCGTTCGGTGCGGGTCCGGGGCCGCCCGCTGGTGGCCATCCTGGCCACGGGGGACGAACTCGTCCCGGCGGGACGGCCGCTGCCCGCCGGGGCGACCTACGAAAGCAACGCCGCCATGCTGCAGGCCGCCTGCGCCGAGGCCGGCGCGCGCACGCTCCTTTTCCCGCCGGTGCCTGACCGCGGGCCGGACCTGCGCCGCGCGCTCGGCGCCGCCCTGGAGCACGAACCGGCGCTGGTGCTGAGCAGCGGGGGCGTGTCCGTCGGCCCGGCCGATCTCGTGCCCGCCGCCTGGCGGGAACTCGGGGCGGAGGAGCTCTTCTGGCGGGTGGCGATCAAACCCGGCAAGCCGGTCTTCGCCGGACGACTCGGACGGACCGCCGTCCTCGGCCTGTCGGGCAGCCCGATGGCTTGCTGGACGGCCTTCACCGTGCTGGCCGGGCCCCTCGTGCGCCACTGGGCGGGCATCCCCCGCCCCTTCCCCGCCCCGCAGCGGGTGCGCCTCGCGGAGCCGCTGCCCGGCCAGGCGGACATGCTGCGGCTCCTCTGGAGCGAGGCCGGCCCCGAAGCGGGCGCCGCCGTTCGCCCGGCCGCGCGCCGGGCGCCGGGGGTCCTGGTGCACATGGCCTCCGCCAACGCGCTGCTGCTGCACGCCGCCGGCTCGGGCCCGCTGCCCGCGGGGGCGCCGGCATGGGCCCTGCGGACGGACCGCGTCGGGGAAGCCGGGGAGGCGGACGCGCGGGCGCTTCTCGCCGCAGCCGCGCTGCCGGGCGCGCTCAGCCATGGGGAGGGCCCGTCGGTCTTTGCGCCGGCGCCCCCGCCGCCCGTACCGGCGCCGGCGGTCGGCGGGGACGCGACCCCCGCCCCGGCCGCCGCGTGGCCGGCGGTCTGTGCCGTCGGCGGCCGTTCCGGTCACGGCAAGACCACCCTGATCGAGCGGCTGGTGGCGCTCTTCAGCGCCGCCGGCGAGCCCGTCGCGACCGTGAAGCACCACGCGCACGGCACGCCGCTCGATGCACCGGGCAAGGACGGCTTCCGGCACCGCTCGGCCGGTGCGCGGCTGACGGTGGTCGCGGGATCCGGGGGCGTCCTCTGGTCCGAGGCGGCCCCGGGCGACCCGGCGCTGGAGGCGTGGCTGCCGGCCCTCCGGGCGCGGGCGGCCGAAACGGGCTGCCGCTGGCTGCTCGTCGAGGGCTACCACCACGTCCGGCTCCCCCGGGTCGAGGTGCTGGACACGGCGCAGGCGGCCGAACCGCGCTCCGCACTCGGGGAAGGGCTGTTTCTGATCGCCGCCGACGAGCCCGCCCGCGTGGCCGCACCCCCGGGCGTGGCCGTCGTGGCACGGGACGATGTGGCGGCCGTCGCCGCGGCGATGCGGCAGGCCTGCCGGGCGTGACGGCGGCGGGGTGGCGGACGGGGGCCCGAGACAGGCGGGGCGCGGCCTGCGCGGCGGTGGCAGTTGGCAGGGGCGCGCGCCGGCGCGTGGGGGCGGCCGGCACGGGGACGGGTGCCGCGGGGCGCCCGGGCAGGGGCGGAGGCACCGAAGGGCGGCCGTCGCCGCGGCGTTGCGGCAGGCATACCGGGCGTGACGGTCGCGGGGTGGCGGACGGGGGCACAAGGCAGGCGCGGCGTTGGCCTGCGGGGCGGTGGCTGTTGGCAGGGGCGCGCGCGGGCGCGTGGGGGCAGCCGGGGCGGGGACGGGTACCCTGGGGCGCCCGGGCAGGGACGGAGGCACCGAAGGGTGGCCGTCGCCGCGGCGTTGCGGCCGGGAAGCGGCAGAGGGGGCACGGTCCGTTGGTGGCGGTGATTCTGAGCGGCGGCCAGAGCCGGCGCATGGGGACGCCCAAGGCATGGGTGGACATCGGCGGGCGGCCGTGCATCGGGCGGGTGCTGGACGCCTGCCGCGCCGCGCCGCTGGGGGTCGAGTTCCAGGGCACCCTGGCCGGCCTCGCCGAGGCGTTCCCTGGCGTGCCTGTCTGGCCCGACGCCGACCCGGGACAGGGCCCGCTGGCCGCTTTGGCCGCGGCCTTCGCGCGCCGGCCGGGGCGCTCCGTGTTCCTCTTGGCCTGCGACCTGCCGTTTGTCTCGCCGGACCTCCTGCGCGGCGTGGCCGCGGCGCTCGACGGGGCCGACTGGGCGGTCCCGGCCCACGGCGGCCAACTTCACCCCCTCTGCGCGGCCTATGCCCCCTCGGCGCTCCCGCTCGTGGCCGCCCTGCTCGGGCAGGGGCGGCGGGACATGCACGCCCTCCTGCGGCACCCCGCACTGTCGGGGCGGCGGGTCGAGCCGACGCCGGCATGGGGCGCGCCCGACACGCTGCTGATGAACGTGAACACCCCCGAGGACCTGGCCGCGGCCCGGCGGCTCGCCGGGGGCTGAGCGAAAACGGCGAAGCGCGCCGTGCCGGACGCGCCGGGCCGGGGACAGACCGGCTGGGCCGCGGCGTACCGCATCCGGGCGCAGAGGCCGCCGGCGACCGGGAGCTCCACACGGTGTGTGTGCTCTGCAACACGGGGACGGCCGAGCACGGCGATCCCCGGGCAAGTGCCGACAGGGCAGACGGGGGGAGCGAGGCTGGTCCGCGCGGCGGGCCGATCCGCCGCCGGCACCTCCGCCCGTCGAGCGCCTTGATGATGAAGGCCGAGGGGCTGAAGGCCGGGGCTCCGCGGCCGGAAGCGGCGGATGCGACGCCTCCGCGGCGACCCGGCCGCCGTTGCACCCGTCCGGGCGCTGAGGGTGCGGTGGCCGCTTCTGCAGCGCCCACGCGCCCTCAGCCCTCCTCCGCCGCCGCACAGGCGCGCACGTGCTCGATCAGATTGGCCGTGGCCATCGAACCCGGGCCCCGGCGGCGGCGCGTGATCAGGACGATCGCCCGCGGCGGGAAGGTGACGCCCGCCGCCGCCCGCGTCACCAGCCCGCCCCCGGCCGCCTCGAAGCGCACGGCGCGGGCGGCCGTCACCCCGATGCCGAGGCCCGCGGCCACCGCCTGCTTCACCTCCTCGGTCGAGCGCAGGCTCATCGCCACGTGCGGGGCCAGGCCCGCCTCCTGCAGGCGCGCGATGATGTACCGCCGTGTGGGCGAATCCTCGTCGCCGGGGAGCACGAACACCTCGTCCCGCAGGTCCGCGGCGGCGATATCCGGCCGCTGCGCGAGCGGGTGCTCGGGCGGGAAGATGAGCGTGAAGTCGGCGGTGAGGAGCGGCACCTCCTCCAGCCGCTCGTCGTGGCACGGCCCCCAGATGAGCCCCACGTCCACGCGGCCGTGCAGCACCGCCTCGCGTACGCCCTCGGTCAGATCGGCCTCGACCGTGACCTGCGCCTGCGGGTAGCGGCCGCGGAAGCCGTGCAGCAGGACGGGGAGGTAGTAGATGACGCCCGTAGTGCTCGCGCCCACACGGATCGCACCGCGCCGGCCGTCGCGGTACTCGGCCATGGCGGTCTGGGCCTCGGCGAAGCCGCCGCGGATACCCGCGGCGTACCCGTAGAGCGCCTCGCCCGCCTCCGTCGGCACCAGTTGCCTCCCCACCCGGTCAAAGAGGCTGAGGCCGAGTTCCTGCTCGAGTTCGCGCACCTGCATGCTCACCGCCGGTTGGCTCAGCCGCAGGACCTGCCCCGCCGCAGAGACGCTGCGCTGCTCGTACACCCGGCAGAAGACGTCGAGTTGGTGCATGCGCACGCCGACCCACCCCCTGCGCCCGGCCGCGACCGTTATCGGGCGGGCCGCGCGCTCGCCGGGCAGCCGCCTCGGGCGGCTATAAAAAAACCCTGATACATACGCAAGGCTTTGTCAAAAAGAAATGATGCCTCCGCCGCGAATCCCCGCCCTGGGAGGGGTGTTCTTGACCACCGAGCCGGAGGCCGCTGCGCGCCCGGTCCTCTGGGGCAAGGTGCTCGACCAGGACCGCTGCATCGGCTGCCACGCCTGCACCGTGGCCTGCAAGTCAGAGAACGAGGTCTCCATGGGCGTCACCCGGACGTTCATCAAGCAGGTCGAGATCGGCATGTTTCCGAACGTGCGGCGCCACTTCCAGGTCACGCGCTGCAACCAGTGCACCGATGCGCCGTGCGTGGCGGCCTGCCCCGTGACGGCGATGTTCCAACGGCCCGACGGCATCGTCGATTTCGACCGCGAGGTCTGCATCGGCTGCAAGGCCTGCATCGCCGCCTGCCCCTACGACGCCATCTTCATCGATCCCCAGACCCACAGCGCCGAAAAATGCAACTTCTGCGCCCACCGCATCGACCAGGGCCTGCAGCCGGCCTGTGTCGCCGTCTGCCCGGAGGGCGCGATCATCGTGGGCGACATGAACGACGCGGGCAGCGAGATCAGCCGCATCTTGGCGCGAGAGCGCGTAGAGGTCCGCAAGCCCCACGCCCACACCAACCCCAAGGTCTTCTACAAGGGCGGCGACATCGCCGCGCTCGATCCCACGCGTGCCGAGGCGCGCCCGATGTTCAACACCGCCGAGGCCCGCCGGCACACCACGCCGCCCCCCGCGGCGCCGGCGCGGGCCGGGGCCCGCACCTCCGCCGCGGCCGTCATCGCCTACGACAACAGCCACACCATGCCGTGGGACTGGCGCGTGTCCCTCTACACCTGGACCAAGTCCCTCGGGGCGGGCGTGTTCGGGCTGGCGGCGGCGCTCTCGCTGGCGACCGGCCGGGGCACGGGTCTGCAGGGCGCCGCGGCCGCCATCTCGCTGCTGTTCCTGGTCGCCACGCTCGGCCTCATCGTCGCGGACCTCGAACACCCCGCACGGTTCTACCGGATCCTGCTGCGGCCGCAGTGGCGGTCGTGGTTGGCGCGCGGCGCCTTCATCCTGACCGGGTACGCGCTGCTTCTCGCGGCCGATCTCCTCGGTGCGCTCGCCGGCTCGGGACCGCTGCAGAACGCCCTGCGCGCCCCGGGCATCCTCCTCGGGGCACTGGCGGCGGCGTATACGGGCTTCCTCTTCGCCCAGTGCCGCGGGCGGGACCTGTGGCAGAACCAGAGCCTGCCCCTGGCGCTGATCGTCCAGGCGGCCGTCGCCGGCAGCGCCGGGCTCCTGCTGCTTGGCGCCGTGCACCCGCTGCCCGGCGCCTGGACGGCGGCGCTGCATCCGATCCTGGCCGCGGCCCTGGCCGCGCACCTGCTCCTGGTGGCCGCCGACGCCCTGGTGCCCGCGCACACCGCCGACGCCCTGGCCGCGGGCCGGCAACTGCGGCACGGCGTCTACGCCCTCTGGTACTGGACGGGGCTCCTGGGGGGCGCAGCCCTCCCCCTGATCGCGGTCCTGGCCGGCGCGACGGGCCCGGCGGCGGCGCTGGCGCTCCTCGGCCTCTTCCCGTACCAGCATTCCTACGTGCAGGCCGGACAGTCGGTGGCACTGAGTTAGGAGGATGCGGCGCAAGCCGGCGTGCGCCGCATCCTCAAGGCTCCGGTCCCTGAGTCCCAGAAGGCGCGCGACGATGCGGCCGATGACCGCAGCGGGTTTCGCGGCGCCGGTGCCGACATCCACCCGGAGGTGGTCGAGACATGGAAGGGAGCATCGCCCCCGGTGTCGCGGGGGCGCGTCCCGAAGGGGGCTTCTTTGAGCGCGTGCGGCGCTTCACGCTCCGCACCCCACTGCCACAGACGGCGGCGGCGGCCCGCCGGCAGGCGACCGCGGCGGCCGAGGGCGGCACCGCGCAGGCGGCCGCCGGGCACAGTGCGACCGCGGCGGCGGATGACGGCACCGCGCGGGCGGCGATCCACGCGCGCGTGCGCGCGGCGGGCGGGGCCCTCGCCGGCTCGCCGCCTTACAGCCGCTGGGGCGAATGGTCCGAATTCGACGCGCGCTCCTGGCCGCGGCGCCGCCTGAAGCGCTACGCCCTCATCCCCACCGTCTGCTTCAACTGCGAGGCGGCCTGCGGGCTCCTGGCCTTCGTGGATCAGGAGACCGGGGAGGTGCGCAAGTTCGAGGGGCAGCCACTGCACCCCGCCAGCCGGGGCCGCAACTGCGCCAAGGGCCCCGCCACCATCAACCAGGTGCGCAACCCCGAGCGCATCCTGCACCCCCTGCGCCGCAGCGGGGCACGCGGCGAGGACCACTGGGAGCGGGTGACCTGGGACGAGGCCCTCGGCGACATCGCCGGCCGCATCCGCGCGGCCATCGTCGCCGGCCGGCGGGACCGGGTCGTCTACCATGTGGGCCGCCCCGGCGAAGACCTCTTCACCGAACGCGTGGTGGCGGCCTGGGGCGTCGACGGCCACAACTCCCACACCAACGTCTGCTCGGCCGGGGCGCGGACCGGCTACCACTACTGGTTCGGCTTCGACCGGCCCACGCCCGACTACGCCAAGGCGCGCTTCGTGCTGCTCCTCTCCAGCCACCTGGAGTCCGGCCACTACTTCAACCCGCAGGCGCAGCGCATCGGCGAGGCTCGCCTGGAGGGCACCAAGATCGCCGTGATCGACACCCGGCTCAGCAACAGCGCCTCGCAGGCCGACTGGTGGCTGTCCCCCTGGCCGGGGACGGAGGCCGGGCTCCTGCTCGGCATGGCGAGCCTCCTATTGCAGAAGGACTGGATCGACCGCGACTTCCTGCGGCGCTGGGTCAACTGGGAGGACCTGCTGGGCGACCGCGAGCACCTGGAGGACCTGGTGCGCCGCGGCATCGTGGCCAAGGCGCCCGCGGGGAAAGACTTCGAGGATTTCGTGGCCCTGATGCGCGAGATCTACGCCCCCTACACGCCCGAGTGGGTGCAGGGGGAGTGCGGCGTGCGGCCCGAGGTGCTGCAGGAGGTCGTCGCGGAGATCCACCGCGCCGGCCACGCCTTCTGCACCAACATCTGGCGCAGCGCCGCCGCGGGCCACCTCGGGGGGTGGATGGTGGCGCGCGCGCTCCTTCTCCTCAACGTCCTGGTCGGCGCCATCGGCGAGCCCGGGGCGGTCCTGCCGGCCGGCTGGTGCAAGTTCGTGCCCAAGCCGCCGACCACGCCCCCGCCGGTGCGCGTCTGGAACGAGCTGCACTTCCCGCGCACCTTCCCGCTGGCCAACCTGGAGATGAGCTTCCTGCTGCCGCACCTGATGCAGGAGCAGGACAAGCAACTCGACGTCTACTTCTCCCGCGTCTACAACCCCGTCTGGACCAACCCGGACGGGTTCAGCTGGATCGAGATGCTGCGCCACCCCGAGCGGATCGGGCTGCACGTCGCCCTGACGCCGGTCTGGAGCGAGACGGCCATCTTCGCCGACTACGTGCTGCCGATGGGCCTCGGCCCCGAGCGGCACGACCTGCACAGCTACGAGACGCACGCCGCCCAGTGGATCGGCTTCCGCCAGCCGGTGGGGCGGGTCTTCCGCGAATCGCGCGGCGAGCGCTTCGAGCGCACCTCCGAGGCCAACCCCGGGGAGGTCTGGGAGGAGAACGAGTTCTGGATCGAGCTCTCCTGGCGGATCGATCCGGACGGGAGCCTCGGCATCCGCAAGCACTTCGCCTCGCCCGAGGATCCGGGGCGCAGGGTGCGCATCGACGAGTACTACCGCCACATCTTCGAGAACTCGGTGCCCGGCCTGCCCGCCGCTGCCGCCGCGGAGGGCGAGCGCCCGCTGGAATACATGCGGCGACACGGGGCCTTCTGCGTCACCGAGGACGTGTACCGTCAGCACGAGCGGCCGCTCGGCCCGGAGGAACTCGTTGGGACGTCCGTCCACGACGGGGCGGTCTGGGCGGCGGAGGCGCCCGCGCGGGTCAATCTGCGGCCGGCCCCCGGTCCCTTCCGCGACGCCGAGGGCCGGGTGCGGGTGGGGATCCTGCAGGGCGATACGCCGGTCGAGGGCTTCCCCACGCCCTCGGGGCGCCTGGAGTTCTTCAGCCGGACGCTGCGCGAGTGGAACTGGCCCGAGTACGCCATCCCCATCTACCCCCGCGACGCGGCGCAGCGCGCGGCGATGCCGCAACTGGTGAGCCAGGTGCACCACAGCCGCGTGTCCTCGGAAGCGGGCGAGTTCGCGCTGCTGCCCACCTTCCGGCTGCCCACGCTCATCCACACCCGCACCAACGGGGCGAAGTGGCTGTACGAGATCGCGCAGATCAACCCGGTCTGGATCCACCCGACGGACGCGGCGGGCCTCGGGGTGGAGACCGGGGATCTGGTGCAGGTCGAGACGGAGATCGGCCACTTCGTCGACCGGGCGTGGGTGACCGAGGCCATCCATCCCGGCGTGATCGCCTGCAGTCACCACCTGGGGCGCTGGCGGCTCCACGACGACCACGGGACCGAACGCTGGAACTCCTCCGTCGTGCGGTTACAGCAGGACGGCTCGCGCTGGCGGCTGAACGTCGTCCACGGGGTCCAGCCCTTCCAGAGTTCCGATCCCGATTCGTCCCGCATCTGGTGGAGCGACGGGGGCGTGCACCAGAACCTGATCTTCCCGGTGCAGCCCGACCCCATCAGCGGGCAGCACTGCTGGCACCAGAAGGTGCACGTCCAGAAGGCCCCGTCCACGGCGCACTACGGGGAGATCGAGGTGGACACGGCCGCCTCTCGGGCCGTCTACGAGCGCTGGCTCGACCTCTGCCGTCCCGTGTCCGGCAGCGGCAACCTCCGCCGGCCCATCTACATGCTGCGGCCGGTCAAGCCCCACCCGGACGCGTTCCGGCTGCCGTAGAGAGCCCCTGGGAGTCGGGCGGCGCCGCCCGGCTCCCAGGGGCTTCCGGAGCGCGGTCCACGTATGCCGTCTGGCTGAGTAGCGCAGCGTCATTCCGCCCTCAGTCGGCCACCCTCCCATACGAAGATGTGGCCATACCGCACATCCTCCGGGATCGAGGGCGCCGTCACGTACCCCCGGGCAACAGGGCCGCGCCCGCGCCCGCACCATCCGCCGCGGACCGGATCCTGCCGATCGAGCATCCGCCGGTCGGGTGGCGCCCCGCCCTTGGCGGGCGAGCCTTGGCCGATGCCTCCGCCCAGGACAACGCTGCAAAAGTCGGTGTCGGCGCCGACCCCGATCTCGAAGCCCTTGGGGGACAAGGGACCGGAGCCCGAGTCCACCGCAAAAGAGGACTTTTGCAGCGGACTCCTACGCCCCCCCCTCGCCCAGCCCCCGGCCGCATGCGGCCAACTCCGCCGCGATGCCCGGCCACCCCTGCGCCGCGGCCCGCAGGCCCGCGGCGTGCAGGAGCGCCCGGATGCGCCCGAGCAACCGCTCCAGGGCCCCCGACGCCCGCACGGCGGCGACCAGGGCCGGCCACCCCGGCGGCCCCCATTCCCCCGTAGCCCCGGCCCGGCAACCGTCCCAACAGCGCCGGCCCGCCGGATCCAGCGCCAGTGACACCGCCGTTTCCCGCCCCTCGCGACTGTCCACCCGGATGTCCTGCACGTCGTCCATGAGGCGCCACGCCACAGAGAAGTCCTCCACCACGCGCGGCAGCGCGGCACCCGCGGCAGGCCCGCCGGCCACCCGGCCGAGCAGGCCCGGCACCACGGTCCAAATGGCGACCTGCCGGCGGAAGCGCTCCGCATAGGCATCGAGGTCCCGCGCCGGCCCGGGGCGGTGCAGCGACTCCAGGTAGTCGGCGGCGTGGGACGCCCACAGCCCAGGGTCAGCCCCTGCGGCCCGGCACAGCCTTAGGCAGGCCGCCTGGAAGCGCTCCCACGCCAGGGTGCGGAGGTGGAGGCGGAGGATGTCCGGCGGCAGTTGGCCGTCGCAGAGGTGGTCGTCCCACAGGTGCAGGAAGAGCGCCAGGGCGTGCGCCTCCCTGGCCGAGGCCAGCACCTCGGGCGGCAGCGGGCGGCCGGCGGCCGCGGGCACCCAGTGGAGAAACGACCACACCGGTACGTAGAACAGCCGGAAGAAGTCCCCGTCGCCGCCCGAATAGCCGGACAGCACGGCCCGCGCCTCGGCGACCAGCGCCCGGGGCAGCGCGCCGGCGGTCCGCCACAGATCCGCGTTCATCTCCTGGCGCAGGCGCTCGACGCCCGGCGCCGGCCGCACGCCGCCGAAGGTGATCGCGGTGAACCCGTCGGGGACGGCGATGCGCAGGGGGCTAGCGAAGGAGGGGACTCCGTCCGGCGGTCCGCCCCCCGCATCCGCACTCACGGGCCCTCCCCCCTCTCGCCCGGGATGTAGCGCCCGGGCGCCAGGATCCCCGCGGGATCCAGCAGGCGCTTCAGGGCGCGCAGCAGTTCCGCATTGGCCGCCGCCTGTGCGGGCGGCGCCTCGAAATCGAGCAGGCCGAGGCGGTAAGGGATCAGGCCCCGCGCCTCCAGCAGCCGGCGCAGCGCCAGGTGGCAGGCGGAGGCCCGGGCATCCGCCCCGGGCGCGTCCCGGTCGTACATCAGCCCGACCACCGCCTGCATCGCCCTCCCCCCCACCGGGCGCAGGGAGATCGACGGCTCCAGGCCGGCGCCCAGGGCGGTCTCCTCGATGGCGGCCAGGGCCGACGCGGCCTCCTCCCCCACCATCGGCAGCACGGGCGCCACCCAAATCACCCCGCACCGGTCCCGGTCGGGATCCGGATCGGCGGGGGGGGGGGGCCGCCTCCGCCCCCACCACCCGCGGGTGCCCGCCCCCCCACACCCCCCCCCGGCCCCCCCCCCCCCCCCCGCCCCCCC
>Ga0080006_1206184_pt1 | contig 27662 bp, 23 predicted proteins | sample RS3BMetagenome_FD_69209 | JGI IMG/M metagenome (GOLD analysis project Ga0080006, IMG submission 69209) | Ferric oxide microbial mat and aquatic microbial communities from Rainbow Spring, Yellowstone National Park, USA - RS3B (SPADES... ...
GCAGCGGTAGAAAACGCGAACAAAGGCTGGTGTCGATCCGCGTGGGACGCGACCCAAACGTTAGCGTGTACGCCAGCAGAGAAGGGTCTCTCCCGTTTTGTGCTTACACTGGGCATCCATTCCGGTTTACGAACAAGCGGTATCGTAAATGATCCTGCCTCTGTTTATAGCATGTCGAGCATCCGACGGAGATGCTATTATGCGCTGCTCTGGTGAGCTCAAGTCGCTCTGGTAGCGAGCCTACCCTGCTGAACCTCACACGTACGTATCCTCGAACGCCACGTCTAGTGCATGCATCACGTCTTGAACGATATCCTCAGCGTCCTCGATTCCACAGGAGAAACGCACGAGACCGCAAGTGATTCCGAGACGGCGTCGTCGCCAAAGCGGTTGATCAAAATAGCCCATGATGCAGACTTGTTCGACGAGAGTTTCCGTGCCGCCCAGGCTCGGGCCGATGTACGGTATGCGGAGTGCGTCGATGAACTTTCCCGTACGGCGAAACGTCTCCGCACCGTAGGGATCGTCGGCGCCACCGCGCAAGTGACCACGCAACTCGAAGGAGAGCACACCACCAAAGCCGCAACCACCATCCGCTGCCCTAAACTGAGCATACGCTTCATGAAGGCGGCGACCGAGGTGATAATCGGGGTGTTCAGGTAAACCCGGCCAATGGACACAGGCGATGCGCTCATCATTGGCCAGTCGATGTGCGAGAGCGGCAGCATTCTGATTATGGGCGTCCACACGGATCTTGAGGGTCTTGAGTCCACGCAGGAGCAGATAACTCGTGTGGGGATCAATGACGCCACCAAGGATGCCGTGCGCGCGACGAACCTTGGCGATGAGTTCAGCACGGCCGATCAGAGCGCCGGCAAGAATGTCGTTGTGGCCACCCAGGTACTTGGTCGCACTGTGGAGCACGAGATCCGCCCCAAGCTCTAGCGGTCGATGGTTGATTGGTGTGGTGAACGTGCTATCAATGCAGACCATCATATCGTATTGACGCGCCAGTGCAACAATGCGCGGCACATCCACTAGACGCAGAAGGGGGTTCGTCGGCGACTCACTGAAGAACACGACTCTCTGCTGGGTGATGGCGCCGTCGGTGGACTCTCGTATTTCCCGCAACGTACTTTCCAGCAGCGCAAGGTCGCTTGGATCCATGATCACGACGCGCACGTTGAGTCGGGGCATCATTTCTTCAATAAACTGGCGCGTTCGGCGATAGCAGTCTGTCGTCGTGATGAGGCAACCACCAGTGCCCTTCTCTGAGACCGTGGTACCGAGCCCCGCGCCCCGTCCATCTGCATTGTCCAAGGCGAACAATGCAAACAACATGGTGGTGACGGCATTCATACCGGAGGCCGACAAGAGCGCATCATAGACGGCGGAGTCCGGATGAGCATCCTGCTGTGCCAGATTCCCGCACTCGAGGTCGATTAGTTTCTCCTCCGCAGCCCGTGTCGTTGGGTTTCCGTACCTACCGTATTCGAACGAGGAGTACTTACCTAAGTTATATTGGATACATTCCCGCGTATTGCGGAACGTGAACGTTGAAGACTGCACGATGGGTGTTGTCAACGAGTCCGCCGTCGCTTTGGCCTTTTTTCCGCCCTTGGCACGTTCACCGCCGTGCACAGCACGGGTCGACGACCGAGCGTCCTGGATGAGGCGCGCACGTTGACGGTCCATGCCTTCTGTCGCAGCCGGAGCTGCCGCAGCTACACCCTCGGCTTCACCGCGCCCATTACCGTCTGATTCAGACAGAGTGCCTCCCCGGTCGAGTTCCGCACGCTCTTGCGGCGCGACCTCTAACAGCTGCTCCACAGTGGCCAATTCATCCGACGTGAATGTATCGCCGGCGTTTGTCCGCGATGAGCATGGCGTCTCTTGGCGACGGTGGCTGGTCAGCGAGAGCATCAGAGCTCCAGCGCTAGCCCGTTGGCAAGTGCCTCGCTGCACTACGTGCCTTCGGGAACCCCAATTGTAAAGTAGGTGCTCTGAAGAGCGCGGCACGAAAAAGCCCGTACCGCGCGCCTCGAGGCCGGTGCACCAGCGTCGAGTTGGCGTGTTCGCCAACCAGAAACTGCTGCTGCTGCTGCTGCTGCTGCTGCTGCTGCTGCTGCTGCTGCTGCTGCTGCTGCTGCGGGCGCGGTCACGACCTAGAACGCCGATCCCGCTCGAGTCTCGTCGCCGCAACGCGACTAGAGAAACACACGAATCGACTGCGTGAATGCGTACCCGCTCGCAATTGTTGGCTCGTGCCGACGCTGGTATCGTCCTTGAAACTTGTTGACACGAACCTGGCGGTGATCGTGGCGATATTGGTGCACGTGGTGTTGGTGTTGGTGGTGGTGGTGGCGGCTTACCACGAGTCCACCCGCCAGCCGACCCAGGCGGAACGAAGCTCAACGTACACGCCAGCTCCCGTCGAGCCCCGGTTTCACAAGGCTCACCACGACCTCTACGCATACCAGGAAAAGGGAACGCCTGCGGTAACCCAGGGCGTTAGCGCGACGTGCACCGTAACGCTGTGCCCCGCAGCCGCGGCATCCCCGAGTACGATGCGACGGCGGATGGCAGCGGCACCATCGGCACCGGCGGCGGCGCTGCGATGGATGAATCGATCGATGAATCGATGGATGAATCGATGGATCGCTCGCACAGGTGCCCTGCTCTGCTGCAGGCGTTCCCTGTACGGCAGTGCGCGTGGTGCACGTGGGATGCGCCCTCGCAACGTTCGTTGCTGTATCGCTGATGCCGCAGCAAGCGCCCAGACGGTGCTCGGCACCAACCAGGTATCTGGATCGACACCAAAAGCTCTTCTGGATGGGATCACTGGGCTGGAGCTCACGGAATGCAGAGGCGTGTGTAGAGCGCGCGCGAATTGTGTCTGCTAGGTCGTGACTGGCAGCGCTGGCGCAGCAGCAGGTGTTTGTGTGGATCGATGGCTGCTTCTCGGAAAGAAACGGATGATTTGCGCAACTTGCTGCTGACTGGCCGGCAGCGTCCACGTAGGCCCCGAATATCCTTCAAAGCATACTAGTTTTATCATGTAAGATCGATTCACCGAACCAGGTACATCCGTCAAGGCATTCCATTTCTTTTGCGTACGATCGATGCATCGATTGCAGCGGGCGCTGCTGCCGGTATTATCGGTCGCAGCCTCGAGCCGACGCCCTTTGTGGTACGGCAACGCCATTCTGTCTCGGTGCAGCGACCGCACCGGCGCTATAGGCGCTATTGCTGTCGCTTTCGGCAGGCACTAGGCACACACGATAGGACGTGCGAAACGACCTGAATATCCGAGAAGAAGCATAGGTCATATAACTTGGGAGTAGGGGGTTTGATGGATAACTCACCGCGTACTGAATAAAACCGGAAAAGAAAAGAAAAATGCGCATCATCGGAGAACGCTGGCCTATGGAAACGTTTTGTCAATGAAGAAAAAAAAGAAAAAAAAGCTGCGCACGCATGCATACAGCAACATGCGTGCGGACACGCATCTACGAACAATTCGTGTGCGTCATCTCGCGAATCTCACTTCAAGTTGTTCGACTCAGCATTGGTATATATGATTGAGATAGGCGAAGCTGGCCTCCAGGGACACCTTGTTGAAGATATGATGGATTGTGCATGATTATGGCGGTTCAAGGCGATATGCAAATCGCCAGCGAGACCCTGAAACGTTCACGTTGCAGGTGCTCTGCGTGCTTGCCAATACCCAAGCATGAAGGCACCGTTTGAACAGCGCGATCATGAATGGTGCGGATATCGTGACTAGGGTCTCGGGTGCGAACTGTGCGCTCTGTGGACGCAGCACCAGTGCGTTATGATGTGAATCCATTCGCATGCTGTTTCCATGCGGGGCAATGGAACGATGAAGCGTGATATTTCGACAAGTCTCTTTTACAGAGCGATGCCGTTTGCCTTCATCCACAATGTGAATCCCGCGACCCCCAGAGGTGCGCAGGTCCCGCGGCCTGGAACACGCCAGCGCGCTGTCGCTTTAACGCTGGTGCGGCGTTCGGGTTTGCGCGGGCCTGGCGTTCTCGGGCACAGGCGCTTGTACGCCATCATTTGTCTGCGCCAGCGGCATTGAAACGAAACCCAGGTGCCTACCTTGCGTATGCGGCATACCCACTGGTACCACTACAACGAAATGCGTGCTCGGCTGGGGCAGAATGACGGCCCGCTTCTAACACAGCGGACATGGACCGGCTGTCAGCCGGCGCCTGCGCCTCAGCAGACATTGCTCATGTGCATGCTTTGTTTCCGCAAGTTCTCGGACATGGTAATCTGAACGCAAGTATCAGCGCGCGTCGCCTTCAATGGGATCCGTGGACGGCGTGACCTCGTTTTCGCACGCACTGCCTCCAGTGGTAGCCGCACAAGGCGCTTCAGCTAGGTCAACGGGCGACGAAGCAGATGCGTGCTTTTCAGCAAGATTATGGTACGTATGTGCCATTGCATCGAAATCGGCAACGTAGCTCTCACTTATATTCGCATTCAGGGAGCTCACAAGGTTCCGAACAGCCTCCGCCAGGGCCGTGGCATCCGCGGCGACCTGGTTCAGCATGGTGCCCGGGGGTGGAACCGCCCCTGCTTCCACATTCGTCGACGGCCCGCGATTCCCACCGAGATACTCTTCAGTTAGCCGGGCGAATTCCGCCCGAAGATTCTGGGAATACGCGGCAATAATCTGTTCAAACAGGGATCGAAGCGCAACGGTCGGCAGCACAGAACTCAGGATGCGCTCCAGCGTGGTGATATCTCGAATCAAAGCAGATGCCCAAGTGCTGGGTGCAGCGCACCCTGTCTCAGAGACCACTGCGTACTGTTCCAAGGGTAGTCGTCGAAGCTCCGCTATGCGATTTCGTAAGCGAGTCTGCATGATAATTACGATCTTGTTGAGCAGCTGCGCCCGATGTACCTGCAGATCCGCGATCGTACGCTCAAAAGCCCGTTCGAGATCCGCGTCACGAACGACAGACTGCGCGGATGGCTCCCTTGGCGTCGCCAACTCGGGAACGGCGTGCACTGTCGCAGCACCGCCTTCCGTCTGCGGTGATGATGATGGCTCCTGTGGCACACCGGGGACCACATGAAGCTTCCCAGCAGTGGCATCCGACAATTCTATTGCATGCTGGCGCGCCGCGTCTTCAGCACGAGGGCTATTCCTTTCCAAAGCGGGTTTTGCATCCGGGTCCATGCCGACATCCGCCTGGCGAAGCGCCGGGCAGAACCACCTCTGGAGGCCCTGGTATCGATCACTCTCTTGTGGATGCAAAAGACGGAGCAACAGGTCCACGGTGCGCGCACAGACGGCCAAATGCTTTGCGGTAATGGCCTTGAGGTGCGCCGTCTTCATCGCGCCTGCTCCGAGAACTAACTGCAGCGACCGTTGGTTAAACGTCCGCAAAGCCTCGAGAACGCGCATACTCAACGCGTGCGCCAATGCAACTTCTTCGCAATGTAATGCGTCTCGGAAGCAGAGCGCGCACGCATCCAACAGTTCAAAAAGGTCCTGCGAGGCGTCAACAAGCACAAATCGCTCTCCCATGAGCACGACTGTCGCTGGCTGGCCTTCGGAATGCTCACGGACCTTGCCATCTTCCATGGTCATCGATTCTGCATACAAAGGAGCAGACGTATCTCGAACAAGGCGATCCAAAAGAGACTGCAATGCTGCAGTGCTTGTCGCTGGAACCCAACGCTCTGCGTTCAGGCTAACCTGCATGGACTCCAGCTTTTTCTCAAACGCAGCTTGCATCGTATTTCGAATGCGGTCCCGCAGATCAACCAGTAGTACTGAGGACGAGGCGGCGGGGCGATCATTCCGCACCTCGAGTATGCGATCCAAAAACTTGAGAAAATCGCGCGTTTCCACATGAATTTTCAGGAGAAACCTCACCTGTTCAAAGTCGGCCGGTCGACAGGCCTGTACAACACTATCGACAGCATCTCGAAATCGCGCTCCAAAGCCATCGCGGAAAGCGCTGAGGACATCTGCACGCTCGACGTGTGACCTGTGCGGCACATGACCGGAGGCCTCGAGGCTCTCCAGCTGACTCGCCACCTCGAAAAACGTGTCGATGACTGCAACGGCTCCTGGAACAAAAGTGCGACACTTTGACAAGAATGTGGTGAATGCCTGCGCGGAATCGCATACCCACGCATCCTGTTCAGCAGATACAATATTGTTCAGCTCATGAAGCAGGCCTGTGGTTACGCGGTACAGGGCACCGCTTGCCATGCCAATCTGATAAAGCGCCGCCACAAAAGGTGTGATCTCCTCGCGCAGTGTGCAAAGCAGCGCCAGAGACGACCCTGGAGTCTGCTCAGAAGTGAGTCGTTCGGGCGTTCGTGTCGACGTCGACGTCGACGTCGGTATTGGTAGAGCGGGTTCGGCGGCTGCACTCCAAACGAAACTCAGTGTAATCTGAAATTGTGCAACGATTTGGTGCTCGAGCGCCGTCCCCAGTCGCCGTCTCAAGGCCCTGTGGTGTCGGGAGAAGTCCTCGACGAGACGAACATCAGCAATGTCAAACTGGCGGTCTGCTGATGCCGAGCGTTCAGCTGGCCCTGCGCTGCGGACGTCACTCGCGTGCGGTACCGCATCCCACTTTCGAAAAACCTCGTGTGCACACGCATCCAGACGCTGGTAAGTATATGCAGCTTTCAATAGATCCTGGTGCTCTTCGTAGAGCTCTGCGGCCCGCGAAATATCGCGAACGCTTTTGAGCTGTTCAAGTACGGCGATGAGGGACTCGAGTCGCTGTCGCTCTCGCTCGAGCCGTTGTCGACTGAGGTTAAGGGCGCCTAACGCTCCGGAGAGCGTTTTCAGTTGTCGCGGCCATTCTGATGACAACTCACTCACCAAGTCCCGAAGCGAGGACTCCGTCTCAGCCACAGCACCCAAGCTCGTGCATCTACGCAGCGTTGGTGCCGATGGGTCTTCGGCTGCAACCTGCATTTCGAAGCATCGGTTGCTGAACCTTATATATCGTTCGAGTGAGCGCGTGAGTTCGGCTTCTGTTTCCACCAAGTCGTGGGACGCACCAAGTTTTCGGGACAAGTATTCAAACTCAGGGGTGCTTGTAAGCTCAAAGTTCTTCGGAGACACCCGGTACGCTTCGGGTATCTGCGCAAGCAAGGCAGCCGCAGAAACGCCAAACTCGTAGTCCGACTGCCGAAACTCCTGTTCCAGTGTCGTCCACAGTTGCTCCGTATTCACAAAGTAGCGCTCTAGAGGGTCTGAAGCCGCCCTGCCGTCGGGTGTTTCCACGGTTTCCTGAAGAGACCCCGCTGGCAAATGTACCGGCTTGTGGGATTTGCCAGCCTCCGGGGTCGCCGAGGCTGTGTTCGTCCTCGAAATTGCGACCTTGTCCATGACGAGGCCGCAACGTCTTCGCAAGCGAAAGCCTGCAACGACCCCAAGGCCCCAAACCGACTGGCCCAGTTTACGGCAACCAGGTTCTAACTGCTGGCCTTGGAACGGGGCGTGAAACTCCGACGACCTGCTACGTGGGTGGTTTGCTCGTGTGCGACCCCCCGCTCCTGAAGACCGTCAGAATGCACTCAGCTCGGAGCGTCCCCAGTTTCCGCAACTGATCCTGAACGGATGGCTTGGGGAGCTCCACTAGTCGTTCTTGCGAAATTCACGACGTTCAAGACGTTCGATTTGGTTACATGGGCAGCCACGGTCTACATCCGTTCCGGATCTCAAACTGGAACGCTGAACTGTTTGTTCTGTCGATGCCGCTGGATATTGTCTCCAGCGTTTTCTTGGTACACGAACACGCTCGACATTCGAGGTGCACCAACAACGTATGATGGATTCATGCGTCGTTTCAGGATCATCGGTCGACGTTTTGGTGCGGCTTCCTCGACGCTGTCCCGCCCGAATTCGTCACGCTACCAGAGTCAGGATGCTTCGCGATACACTCGTACAGCGGTTCATACGGAAACATTGCAATGAGCATCCGTTGCACGCGTACAAGCCGCCAGTCCTCTCGTTTGCGAGTGAGCAGCACGCTCACGCCGTGCATACCTCAAGTTTTCGATCGTTCTATATTGAGGCAACGCTTGGGTGCAGCAATATGCGCCCGGCAGGCCGATGGAGATGGAGAGAGGTGTATGTCGTGCTCGGACGACCTGTTCGCAAGCTCACACCCAGAGAGTTCACTGGACTCCTGGCGTCATGGAATCCATTCCGTGCGGGAGACGAATCCTCGGGTCTCTGTGACCAGGATCGAGGCGGCATTCGGCAGCAGTATGCTACCGCTTCGTTACCAAGCCCCGAGAAGCACTGTCTCTTCTGTTTGTTTGGAAGAGAATGCTCGACTTGGGACTCGATTACCGCGGCGATCGCCTGTGGTACCACAAGTGTCACCGCCTTGGTCGCAGGAAGCCTCGACAGATCGCAGTATCTCTACTCGATCTAGAGCCAGCAAGTTCGTCAAGGCAATTGTTCCATCATATGCAAAACTCGCGCTCCACAGCCCTCAATGGAATGGAACTGCACACGATGCTGTGTGTGCGTATGTATGTATGGATGGATGGATGTACGTATGTGTGTGTGTGTGTGTGTGCAGCGGGCAAAGCCCCCGCCCAGGGTATCGTCGGCGAGAATCCCGTGCTTCTAGGACAGTGCACCAGTCGTTGACACCGAGAATCGTATTGATAGGACGCTTCTGTTCCAGACAGAGCGTTTACCGAGCGATGAAGCGAGCCCTGACGCGCTACAGGGTCGTCCGCGGCTCACAGGGTGTGGTGAATGCGCTCGAGCCTCTGACCAGTGCCAAGTGTCACCGCTGTGCCGGGCCGCTTCGTGGCTCCATTCAAAGAACACGAAGATGGCAAGCGAGGCGTCGATCGCGACCTTTTTTGCCGGTGCTGGCGGAGCCTTGACACCAGCCGGAGGCAGCGCAACCGCGACCTGAACGCTGCCATCGACATGCTTCGACTCCTGAAAGTGGAGCTGGCGGGACAGATGAGACCGTCGTAGTTCACGCTGGAGCTAAGAGCGAGCAAAAGGAGGCAGCGGTAGAAAACGCGAACAAAGGCTGGTGTCGATCCGCGTGGGACGCGACCCAAACGTTAGCGTGTACGCCAGCCGAAAAGGGTCTCTCCCATATTGTGCTTACACTGGTGCAGAGATTAGCAGCTACAGGTATTCGGGTCCCGCACCTGCCAACTTCGTCTGAGGCTGCCCTGCATCTCTCAACTCGGTAGCGGCATGGTGTGTTTTCCGGCACCAGGGCGTGTCGTCGATGCACGTCGCATACTGCACGTTTCTGCAGCACCCCAATGATGACGTTTCGTCTTGAAGTCAGCTCACGCCAAAAAGCTACTCATGTAGCAATCGGGGTCGTCTGGGCCATACAACAGTTTCTTCGCGCCTGCTGCGCACCGGCAGAAAGCCGCATGCATGGTGCGGCTTTTCCCGATATTTGCCAAGACTCAGAAAACTTGCAAATAGGGGTCAATTTATGGCTTGAAGTGGAACCTCTTATTCGCCGCATCTTGCGTTCTCGCACTCCACAGCGGCTGCGCTGTCTGCGTGGACCCCACCGTGCTCATCGGCTTCGGCGCTTCAACGATGAAAGTAACAGATCATTTGCTCGAAAGACGGCCAAAAAGTCACTGGAACGGCTTGTGCAACAACGGAACCACAGTGGAGCACGCTGCTTGTACATAAGTTTGGTCTGCGTCGTCCCTGGTGAAGCAGCGTGGCAAACGGAGAACCCGTGAGCGCCAACAGAACATATCCACACAATGATCGTCTCGACCATGGCGATCCGTTTCTACTGTCAGTGAAAATACGCGCCGTCGCGACGTGAATGAATGCAGATATTCACGTGGAGTACATATGCTTCTCATTAGTTCCGAAAGAGACACAAGCCGTGGTGCAACCTCAAGTCGCTTTTCAAACCGCCAAAAACAATGTTCGATCCGACGCACGCATCGGTGCAGGCCGCCGCATGTGGTAGCCGCACATTCTCATCACGGATACCGAGTATGCTCTCATTTAGAAAGTATGGAAATGTCAATGCAGTTTCCGGAGTATAGCGCTTTGCCCCTGAACGGTACTCGCTGCCAATGTTCCCAGCAAGGGTGTCGTTCGGCTGCACAGGTCGCAAAACGTAATCATTTCATCCAGGTTGCCGGCGACAGAGAAACCTGATCAAAGCCCGCATATTTCGGGTATCCTCGCGAAACGAGTATGAAACTGTTGGTGCTGAAATATGGCAAAGCTCGGGTGCTATGAACGTCGTTGCGCTGGCCCCGGTACGCTCACAGTCCGCCGTGAAAAGCGGGTACACACCCTGGACAGGGCGGCCCCAGTGGAATATTTTTTGACGACGTACACGTTCTATCCTAGCCATGAGCCTCTACTCGGCTACGCCACTTCAGCCCCTGGAAGCCCTCAAGTCGCTATCTGATATGCAGCGTGCACAAACGTATACACAAGCCCACGAGAACTCGAGGCGGATTCGCAGGTATGAGCCGATGAGCGCCATCCGTCAGAAAATGCAGCAGGCACCGCTGATTCCATCGAAACGTAACGCTGCTTCATGTCTTCTGAGAGGTCTCGACTCTTCAAGGTAGCGAATACCGATCACCGTCACGGGATACGCAGCTTCTATCGCTGCTCTGTGGGCGCAGGCTCGATCCAACCACAATGACGGCAGGTGCGTAGACAACGATCAGCGAAATATTCTCGAATAATGGGGACGAGATCCTTTCCGATATCCTTGCAGTGAAACTCGCTCGAGTGGAGAACCGCACTACAGGACTGGCAGTACCATCGCAGGATATCGAGGTCGTCGGCGGCTCGCTTTCGCTCGATGACCAGGCCGACAGTCCCAGCTGGTCGCTGCGGAGAATGCGGGACCCTTGCTGGAAGTACAAAGAGCTCGCCCTCTCTGATACGCACCTCCTTGAACGCGGGAGGACTCTGGTGTTCGTCAACGATTTTTAATGAAATATCGCCCTCAATCTGGTAAAAGATTTCTTCATAGTTCTCAATATGGTAGTCGGTTCGGACGTTGGGACCACCGACGAGCATTACGAGAAATCCACCATCTGCCAGGACGACGTTGCCCACCGGCGGTCGCAACAGGTCTCTGTTCTTCTTGATCCAAGCTTCCAAGTGGATCGGCGATAGCCGCGTGCAACTTTCCTCTGCGCTGGCGTCGTTCATACTCAAGATGATCAGCGGCTAGAATAGCAGCTCTCACACGAATGCTTGTAAAAAAGCGTTTTGCACCCTCGTACGCAGCGGCAGACGGAACTAGGTGCGCTCCTGACCCACCCGGGTCGCTTCTTCAACTGAACGAAACCCGGCTACGTTGCAGAGTGAGCGCTCGTGTACGACAACGCCCAATCCCAAAATGTAAACCAGAACAGAATAGGTCTTTTTGCGTAAGATCTGGATACTCATACACAAGTCGAGACACGCGTACTTTCCGGGCTCAAATCGGTACGCTCGTTGTCTCTTTCCAAAGACGGGATAAGCGCCAAAGAACCGCATTCGGCAACCGTTTTCTGCGCTGTTGCATTGTCGAAGCGTCCACAGACCAGGAGAGGACACGAAGCCAGCGGTCAGCTCCGTGGGGTTTCGGGGGCTTCGACGAAACCCGCGTCGAACGCATCACCAGCACAGCGCACTGGTGCCCGAAACGTGTGACTTGATCCATACCAACAGCCTCTGAGTGTTGGCTGCAGTGCATGCGTGCACCCAACAAAATGAAGCCCTTGTACAGTACAGGATCCGAGTATCGAACTGTGTAGCGCTCGCTGCCAGTTGTTGCAGGTATAGTCAAGGCAGTGAACTCGCCAGAAGGCTTCCGGGTAGCAGGTCGTTGACGATCTCTATCGCTGTTTCCGAGTTCGTCCGTGAAGTATAAACTCAATCAAGCGACCCTTGGGGCGAATCACGAATCTAGGACGTTGTTCCAACATCCGAATAGGCGTCGCAGAGAGCTGGGGCAACCTCCATGCCGACACTTTGTTGCCGTTCAGATTCAGCCAAATTAAAATAGAACACTGGACTGCTCGCCCAGCTGCAGTATATCGATAGTTCAGAGCTTTGCGAACTGCACACACGCCAAACATTTCCAGGTCAAGCGGAAAAGCGAATCGATTCACGTATTGCATGAGGATACTCAGTCGTTTCTTTGGAGTGGCTACGTCGCCGCTTTGCAGCTGGCATGTGTTACATCACCGAAATCAAGATAATTCGCAACGTTCTCCAATAACGGTTCCTAAAATAGCCACTTTCATTATCCGGTTCACGCGTTCGAGCCTCTGAATCCTGCCATTCCGAACTTATAGCACGCTCAAATCACGCATTCTACGAGTTTTCACTAGTTCCGTTTCAAGGCACCTCATAGGCGCATCGATTGGCGTACTTGCATTGAAGATAAAAGAATCTCGACGCACTTGCTCGAGCAGACTTGTACACTGAACATTTCACGCCGAATAATAGTCAAATCTGTCCGAAACACAAAACCCTCCCTCTCAGTGAACATCGACTACGCGGGATTCGTCACCAGCACGTTCCTGCACACCGGATGTGCTACCAGCGGGTGCCGTCTCTACCGCTCCCATCGCAAAGGGTTTTGGAGTCGGACTCGTGTCATCGCAGCGACCGTGTGGAATCGAAAATACGTCACTGCTTTGCACAACAGAAGCGCAGACAGATTGTAATTTCTCGAATTGTTCTGAACCTGGATTCTCCTCCCGGTTCTTGTTCAACCATAAAGAACATCGCGTTCCAGAAATCCCCTATCGAAGTGCACGACAGCATTTGCGTCCTCGCGCAGCAGACAGAGTACTCGCTGAGAAGACCGCCCAGAAGGCGCAGTGATCATAGGGTTCGGCAACGGGCGCGCAAACCGAGGAGTTCATGGCGGGTAGCCTGCTGTACTAGGACAGCGTGTGTCCAAGACGGTTCCCATTAGTCTACGTGCCACAGCGCGCCACTCGGGCCAGAACGTGCCATAGACTAATGGGAACCTCAAAACCCCGTTCAGTGTCAACGCTGCGAAGCGCGCAGCGAGATTGCAAACGAAGCTGATGAGCACGGTAAGCGAATCGTCGATCGCAACTTCCACTTGTCCATGATATGCGTGAACAGTGTCTAGAGGAAGCAAAATCGTGACTTTAACGATGCCATCAACATCGATGGACGGACAGCATAAACTGGCGTATTTCAGGCCGGAGATGAGTAGGAGGAGCATGAAGCAGTCGCCTTCAAAGCCCGTAGAGACTAGTTTTCTTAACAACGGAAAGCGACTCGTACGCTAGGGTGTACTCCTGAATGAGACGACCAGTTCCAGTTTATTCTGGCATTAGTGCAGTTTACATAACGTAAATCTTCAAAGAGTTGCCGCAGCTCGAAGGTACGAAAATCCCAATGTCGCCTTGGCTACGTTCAAGCGTGCATACCCGCCCGAGTCTCTCGAGCCAGGCTCAACAACAGCAATGCACGCTGCCGTGTCCCTGCATCCAGGGAAGCTTGGAGCCGCCCATGGGCACCGGTGCACCCGCAGGGTAGTTCGCTGGCGGGCTTCCAATACCCCGGGAACCTTGAGGCTCCCATTCAAAGCCTTCCAGCTCCCAGTGGACTCAATCCCAGGGGCCCAACACAGGGTGTGCGTTCATCGCATCACCTTCGAGTCTTGACGCAATCCGGCAACCGCTAGTGTACCGCCAGCAACGGAAGGCTTGCCCGAGACGTCACGAGCTCGTCCCTGCTGCCCTGGAACCTGAAAACTGATCGCTACGGAGCTCGCCCGGGTGTTCCAGTGTCGATGCTGGCGATCGCGGTGGAACTGCAAGGATGCACCACACATAGCTGCATCTGTGAGTTGTATGCGATTTTGGCATCGGATTAAGATTCTTTCGCTTTAGAAGACATTATTGTACAACATGAGTCCGGTCCTCAGTGGTTCGCTATCGAGAAAAGTACCCGGTGCTTACCAAAGGCAACCGGTCGTCGCGAGATCGTCTCCAGGGTAACCTCGTGGGATGCCGCTGCACGCCCGGAAGCGTTGCGTCCAGGGCAAGCTCGTTCACGACGCTCCTGGTGACTGTCCCAGGTCGACGCGCGGTTTAGCGCAACTACCCAAGCAAGCGCGCGGGGCAGGTACGCATGGAAAAGTGGCGCGCGTTCATGCTGGATAAACAGGAGGGGCTCGGGTATCACCGCCAGGGCGCACGACCGACGACGTCCAACCAAGCGCTTCAAGCCATCACATCTGTTAGTCTCGATTATGCAGTCCATGACACGAGCGCGCTCACAACAAGAGCGCCTTGCGTTTGCATGAGACGCGTCGCAAGCTCGTTCTGAAGACGCGCTTTGGTATCTGGGCACACGCATGCGTAAGCTGCGCGACCGTGGCATCGAACTAGTGCATCCGATGAAGCATTTGCGAAGCGCCGCATCCTTGGTCAGATCCCCGGGAAGCGACGCGGCCCCGCGGAAGCACCAGATCCGCTCCAGAGACGCCGTCCAGGCCGATCACAGTGCCATCACGAGTATCGAGGCATCTGATGCCTTGTATACCGCTGCATGCGACACACAAACAAACAAACAAACTCGAACACAGAAGCGCGTGCTTTCGCTGGTCGCAACGCACAGCCCACGCGCCTGCTATGGATTTTCGTCGAACTTGGGCTCAGTGCTTCTCATGGCCCAGGTCCATCGCATGCATTTTCGCCACAAAATCTTGACCTGCCTGTCCTCTGTACGACTCAAAGGTCGTCGTTTCCCGGGGTTTCACAAGCATGCGCTCTCGAGTCGATGACGAGCGCGCGTAAAGCGTCTCATCACTCGGATCCTCCGAGGCGCCGTTCGTGCTCCAAGACTCTTCCTGATGCGTGCCGGTCCCCGTTGCTGATGAACTCCGGTGTTCTCCAGGGTCGACGCACGAGGCTCGCAACGTCTCTGGTGCATCTGGAGCCCCCAGTGTCCGCGGAGTTCGCCGCCTCGCGCCCGCCGCATTGCCTGTGCTCTGAATAGGAATCGGCTCCGTGAGCGGCAGTTTCGAGGCTCCTCTGCTACCTGGGACAGCCATCGGTGCGTTCACGACGGACATATGCGGCATGTTGTCCCCGTCCGGGTGTCGTTTCCCGTCGTCGTCACGCTCAGCATCCGCCTTTTGCGCATGTTGCCGCTCGTGCAAACGTGCACATCGTTCGAAGAGCGGAAGGTCCATCTCGATCATTAGCTTTCGCACGTTGCAAGTCAAATTGGTTACAGTGGGATTCCAGTGATTCCGCTCGTTATGTACGAGCGCCCCAAATACAATAGGAAAGACCCTTTCGCGATATTGCAAAATTAGAGATACCAGGTATTCGTTATTCCAAAGAAACAGGGTGCGCTCAGCCACCTGAAAGTGTGGCGACTGCATGCACTTGGCGATGCGCCGGAAAAGATCCTCCAGAACGATACTGAATTCGCGTGGATGCGTCTGCTCGATGATCTCCTCGAGCTCGGCAAGAAACAGCACTTCTTTCTGGGAGTTTGTGAGCGGCCAGTATCGCAGTAAACCTCTCAAGATATCCACGGCAAGTGGCGGATACTTTTCCACGAACTGAGTCATGCAGTACACCAGCTGCTGGTGGTACAGCGCAACTGTGCGCGGAATATGTAATGGAATGAGTGCCTTGCGTAGAAAATTCTTGTGTTCCTCCTTGAGTGGCAACGCGAAGCCATTAATGATTGATCCCAGGATTTCCAGCAACTCCGCGATGCCATTATGCCGCTCTGACTCGAATACAAAATAAAAGAATACATTGGCGATCGATCGTCGAATAAAAGGCCGCAGCGGCATGAACTTTCCATAAATCCGGTGTAGGATCATCTTCAGATAATCGCGTTCCCGGGGATCTTCTGAGTCAAATAGGTCCAAAAGTCCCAACAGAAACTTCTGATCGATATACCGCCGCGCCGTGCGGGGATCGAGGTCTGGGGACGTCACGAATCGTAGCAGTATTTCATAGACAACATGTAGATGTGGCCAAGCTGGTTCCAGAGTGGGTTCGTCTTCTTCGAGCTCGCCCGCCAGAATCGCCTCCGGTGCAGTCGGCGGCGACATGTGAAGCGTTCTAAACAGATTTTTCGTGATCATTTCAACCAGAGCGGCGCAGACCTCATCCGTTAAGATGCCTTTCATGTTCGACAGCGCATCTGCGATTTCGATCAGCGCAATCCGTTTGCCTTCCTTATCCACGATGTCCTTCGTCGGGTCCATGAAATCGTAGATCTCGCAACACAGATGCAATTTTCGGCACAAGAGCTCACGACGAGCTCGTGGATTCTGCACCTCGCTCAGCGCCGGTAACCCGTAAAACACTGAGGTGGGTTCCGGCGTCGGCGACGGAGAGCGACGCGCGTCCCAGCTGCCCGGCGTACCTGATCGGGCTGATTTCAGCAAGTCAGTGTTCAGCGAACCTGATAAACCGATGCTCCCTGCATTGGTCGGCTGCGTTCGCGGTGAGTTGGACGAGGATGCCGCTGCAGCCGCGGCAGCCGCCACGGCCGGATGCACCGAAGCATCCGGCGGCATCCGTTGCTGCACATGGAGCGTGGACGCCGGCGGCGGAGGCGACGACGGAGCAGTCGGTCGGGAGTCGATCTGTTCATCGATTTCCAAAACGGCCGCTTCCGTGGTATCGCGAGCACCATTGGATTCCGCTTGAGGCACTTCTCGAGAATCGTTCCCCGCGGTGTTTCGAAACGCCAGGAAAGCAGGTCCCCGAGGTGACATCGCGCGCGGCCAATCATGCGCTGTTTTCGGACTTGATGGTCGCAAGTCCTCAGGCATAACGTCTTCAAAGTTTCGCGATCCGGTGGAGCCAGAGCCACCGGAACTAGTGCTCGCGCTACGACCCCCAGTGCTCTGAGCACCTCGACGGGGTATCGCCACCGGAGCGGAACGCACTGCGGACTCCGCACGAGAGCGCTCGCTATCCATCCCTTGTTGCGTCGGGGTAGGTTCACGCTCTGCATGGCCCTCCCATATACCAGTTTTGGGGGCTAGCATGGAGCGCACAGTACGCGAGCAATAATGCTGCCGGCGGGTGCTGTTGTCCGAGCTTCACCGTTCTCTGGACGTCAAATGTGTGCCCAGAGGGCTCTGGTGGAAGATTGCAAACCCCAATAGTCCCGTTCTGGTGATTTAGAATGGCTTTTCAGTCGCCAAAGGTCAGGAGTTAACGGCAAGCGCGGCCTCTCTTCAGGCACGAAACCTGGAAACAGCCGCACCACACCTTGCCGCGTTGCGTGATCTCTCTCCACTCGTACGCCGCCGCTGAACGTCTTAAAAGTGGAATCGGCCGACCTCGCACGAGGATGCTTGGTCACGGAACACAGTCTCCCTCCAGGTTTCCGAAATAGTCCTTCGACAACGTGTTATGCTGACGGAGTTGTCGTTTTGACGCAAGCTTCGATACGCTCTGCACCGTCGGCACAAGGCATGCTACAGAGGGCGACGCACAGATCGTAGGGCGCGACACTGTGGACCGCCGCGAGCGCAGCCTCGGCGGCTTGGAGCGATCGTGCCGTGGAATCAAAGAAAAGGAAATTCTGGTATAGATATAGACAAAACTGTTTGCTCAGAGGATGTCGCTGTGTGGCGATCGAGGCACGCAGCAGGTTTTCGAAATGTACACGTTTAGCCGAGCATCGTTGAGACTCGTTACTGGACACGTTGTTTTGACACCCGTACGGACGACGACTTCATCAGAGACCATATGTTAATGAGGTGGCTGTCTCAGTCTCATCAATATGTCGGGCGAAGATTCAGTTTTGACGAGGTTTACCGGTTTTGATGGAAATGGATCGCGAGGTATAGAATCACCATGCAGCGTTCAACATAGGAACCGCGTTTTGGACGGCATGTTGTTGTTTACGAGCAGCTTCAGAGCGGACCAAGTGAAAACCCCATGCAGGCCGCAGATCGCCCGATGAATGGATGTTGCCAAGTCAGTATGCCCAGTATGCGCTGTAGATAGTGGGCAGCTTCGTCCTGCGACTGGCTGCGCTCCGGATCCGCGGTATATCGCTACTTGGCAAAGTTGCTCGGCATGTTCGCTTCGAGTACGGCCTTTCTGAAAGCGCACCGTACGCCAATCCGAAGCGCGTATCAGATGGACCAGGGGTGCGATTGCTGAGCATGTCTGCATGCGAAGCTTGTTCGAAAGCGCACGCTGAGCCTAATTTCGGGGCGTTTGGAAGCACGCGTCTCTCGAGATGCATCTGCAAAGTTAGTCGGACCTCATCACATTCTTGTTTTCGATGACTGCGTTGCCCGGTCACGATTCGCACCATGCAATGCGACGGTGCATATTGCTTGCCAGCCGCAAGTAATCACGTCTAAGAGCGGAATTCTTTGAGCTATACGAACGAAAAAAATCACTTATTGCAATCCATTTTCAAAATACGGCAGGAGATGGTCATTCACATGGTAGAGAAGATGTTTCGCAGGTACTGATGACTTGTCTTTCGGGAAACAATGCGATTTACCACTCTTCGATCATGATTCAAGTGTGATAAGTGGTGCGGAAAAGCCTCGCGATCACAGGGCGAATCACTATCCATCCGCAGACGCCTCCCAGTTTGTTTCGACCGGTATCCTGCTATCGGCGTCAGCCGCTCCTTGTGCACTTCGACCCTGAGAGGCTGCCCTACAAAATTAGATCATGTCAGCGCCTCGGGTCTATTCTTCAGCATCGCACATCGTCTGGTGCTTATAGCAGCGTTGAATTCTCGATTTACGTATTCCCTGCATTTACCGGCGATGGTGAAACTCATCTTTGCCGGGATTCCTGGAACTCGTGCCCTATACGCCACTACAGTCTCGTTGTCGTCCTGTGGGGTAAACACCTCTTCTCGCCTTACTCATTGTCATCCTCCTCTTCGTCGTGCGTTGCTCTCCATCGCTCGATTATCGGCGAGAAGATGATTTTCTTCGTTGTTTTGGAGAACCTGGCAATGACGGTACACCAGGATCCTCAACTTGTACGCCCATACCTTTCCCTTGGATCTCTGTTGCTTCAAACGAACGCACTTGTTTATGTTCCTGGGTCAGGACCTTCCTGGAGTGAGATGGACTTGCGGAAGAGAGGCGACATGTGCCCCGTTGTTTCACTGTGTGCTGAACGGTTCAGCGATTCGCCCAGTGGAGCGATCATTACGTTTCACGATGGAAAAGACTCCTCCGATGCGGTAAAACAACGGAAATTACTAAGTAATGAAAAGCAGCTCTAGCCCGATACGATGTGCAAAAGCTTGAACGTAACCGAAAGGGGGAAATGCCATGTTGTCCAGCTAAAGGAAGTCGCCAGACTTCTGGGGAAAAGCCTTCAATGATTCGGCAAAATTGGTGCTATTCTATGCGCCTTCTCTACGAGCGAAACTGAGGCCACCAAACATATCCACTAAAGCTAGAACAGATAATGTCCTCGTTCTATTCGAGTTCAAGCGTACGTACAACGGGATCCTTCACCTCGAATACCCCTGTACGCTTCGACGGTTTCGTCAGAATAAAGTCTCATCGACTGAAGATACAAACCGACCTCTCTCGGCTTTACACGGATTGTGACGTTCTATGAACGCTGTCGTCGCTATTTTGGTAGAAAGTGTTCGTGATTCGACTAGAACATTTTTCGCGACCGTATCCCAGTGTTTTCCGGACGACTCGAACAAGCTGTTGAGAAAAAGAGATGCCCGTAGCGACTACTTTCGTCGCTTCTGCGTTCCGTACGGTGATCAACGGTTCGGTTCCTTTCATTGACGGCAAGATGTCTTCTAAAATATGGGGTTTTTAGCGCAGACCGCATATACGTTGTTCTTGCAGTGTTCCGCAACCATCTGCGTACGACGGCATGACTGACCTGAAGGAGGAATGCAGTCCTCCCTGTACTGTTCAGTACAGAGTATATCCCACAGGCATTCGTCTACAATATATGCGATACATTGCATCGTGGTTTCTGTCTCCTTCTATACACCACAGTGCGGATGAAACAAAATCAAGTTGAAACACAAGATTAGGTTCACAGTCCCGGGCGCTCTGCTGCCTGAGCAACCAATCCCGATTTTTCACGGTCTTTACGGGGCATCGAGTTGACACAATACTTGCGTGCGTCCTTTCGTTACGCCTGGGGCCGGGAAAAGCTCCAACGCGTCGACAATGGTAGAGAGTCATGAAACGGGGCGCTGTTAAGGAAGCACTGCTTCAGTCACGACATCCAGCGACTATGCCCTGCGTGCAGCCGCCGCGGAGCAAGTCGCTCGCAACACGTTTGAGCATAACACGTATCGTCGCAACTGATAGAAAGCTTTCGGAGCTTGAGGAACTTCACAAAATTTTGCAGGAGAAAAGCTATCCCTACGGGGCCCCGCCTCCACCAAAAAGCTATCTCTTCGGGGGACTGGGTTGGGTTTTCGGATTCGGCTGTGCCGTCGGTGGCCCGTTTCTCGGCATTGGTGCAGGGTATGCGCTTTCAGCACCAGGCGCTGTGGGCGGACTCGTTTTACCTCGACCGATTGCCGTCTTTGGAGGTGGTTTCGGAGCTGGAGCTGTCTGCGGTATCGGTTTCAGTGCCGGGCTTGTTACCGGTATCGGAAACGGCTACGTTCCTATTGGGTTCTGGGTACCATTCCAGTTCGCACCGCGGTTTTTGCGTCTCGAAAAACTGCTTGATCAGCTACTTCAGAAGTTTCAGAGCAGATGACTTGTATCAACCATTAAAAGTCTATGACTGGAATGTACCAGAACCTCAATGTACGGCAGAGGCAAACGAGAGCGGATGCAATCGATGATCGTTATGCTGGAGCGCGTCTCAGCTGAAGTTTATCGGACGTTTAATCGTGTCCGCGGCAGCGACAAGGCATGCGCATCCCAGTGCATGCTAGAGAACAAACTACAGCGATTCTTTATCGTTAAGACAAAGGTCATGAGGCACTGGAACGAGAATTCTTGTACCTTTTATGATACAGGTACGATGCGAGAAAATATTTGGTCGGACTGAACAATTAAAGGACAAGCATTGAAGCGCAGCTCCGGTCAACAATTTTACCAGCTTGCAACGTAGACCTGAGAAATTCCGTCTCCGAATCTGCATTCACTGAGACTCAAACTTGCCTGAGCGATTTTTGGCAGCAACATCAGCCGGTCGTAATGTTATTGTCGCTATCCTATAGAGCGTTCGTATGCAGATGTTCAATATATCAATGCAAACCTGTTGTCCGCAAGCTCTCCGAGCATGATCTGCGCAGCGCGCTTTGCCACTCGGACTCGCTCCATGACCACCCAAAGGAGTGCTCATAAAATTCGGTGCTGTCCCGTAAGCACCCGTGTCATGAAACGCATCAGGCGAAGGCCGGTGTCAACTGTGTGCAACGCAGATCCTGCGGCTGCTTGTCGTTCTGTATGTCGATGAGCGCACCCTCGGGTGGAGCATTTTCCAGGTTCCTTAGTTGACGACTGCCGAAGGAACCAGGTCCGAAGGGTCTCCAGATCCGCCGATGACGCAGTACGAAGCAGCACCTGAGAGATGGCGCCGTCCAGTAGTGTTAACGGCCACCGCAGCGCCTGCTCATAAACATCAGTGCGCTCTGTGGGCGCATGCCGCACACGACATCACGAAAAAGCAAGCTACCCTTCACTACCGTCTGAGTTCTGTGTTTTGACGCGGAAAGCTTCAATATGTGACGACTCCTTTACGACCAAAATAGACAATGGACAGGGCTTGAACAGTCTGAGCCTTCATAAGCGAGGCATCTGCTTTTCCAAAAAGGAAAGTTCGCGCGAATCCTATCAAATGTTGATGTAGAACAGCATAAAAATGAATAGGGTTCCCCAGTTGCCGCTGTACAATTGCAATGAACAGGGCCGGAGCTTCACGAATTCAATTATGACTCACCATGGAACGATGCCTGGTCGTTCTTTTCGACGCTTTCGGTGCCCGTCCGTGGCTCCATCGACGCTGTTGAATGACTTTGCTGGGATACTGTTGAGTGCGGGCGCGTCGCAGGACCAGACAGGAACCTTCCAGAGTTATCGCGGCGGCGACGGAGGGCATGAGCCCTTCGCGACTCATGCCGCCGCCTTCTTCTGCCCGCACATAACGACATATTCCTTTGCACAAACATAGCGTGGCTCATTACATGCATGTCATGAAACGATTGCTGGACGCTTGTCTCGCGACCTCGAATGCGCATCCACTGGAGAAAACGCCGTTCTCTTCGGCTGACAATCCGATAATACCGCCGGGGGTCAACGAAATATCCCATCGAAGCGGTATTGCCAGCTCCCGAACACATGGTTTGAATATAAGGCAGCCAAATACGACCGGCTGCATCGATCGAGGAAATGTTCTGCATCGGAAAGGGTGCCAGCACTGGTGTCCGCAGCTCATGGCGGATTCCAGAAACTGTATGGAAAAAATGTCCATGGCGAGCTATCATCCCCGCAGTTCCTACGAACGGTTGCTGGGCTGTGTAGCCGTATGGAATTTCCAGGAGAACCGGCGATGCAGAGAGCGGGCTCAGGCCTGCACGTGTCGGAACTCTGGACATGGAACTTCCAGCCCCTGCTGATGGTTCCGATTGCATGAAGCCACCGCTAGCGGACAGGATCCCTCTTGATGTCGATTGGCTGCTCTCGGGGCTTGATTCCGCTGGAGAGCCACTCAAGGCACGAGATAGTGCCTGCCCGGCCAGTGAATCTCCGGGGCAGGGCACTCCGGGCTGCTCGTGCGGCGGTGCAGCGCCGTCGCCTCTTCCTCCCGACCGCTCCATACTTGCTCAGAAGAGTTCACCGTTCGATCTCTCAGAACATCAACCTCGCAAGGCGAACTTGGAATCGTGTGCGTGTACCAGAGTTCACCCACAGAAAGAGTCGCTACTTGCGCTGTGCCGGTTTTATAGAAGCATATTCTTTAAGACAGAATTCCTGTTCGGAAAACAAACCTCTTCTCCAGGCCCGACGGCAAAGGGCTCCAACTTGACACCCAACTGCCACGTAAGCAATAGGAAGCAAGCTGATTACAACGCGGAAAAGTGAATACTCTCGGAAACGTCGTCGCCCCGACTCAGCACACGTCAAGCTCTCAGCGTATCGAGTCGATGCCTCCGATTTCGAAATACCGGCGTCGCGCGGTAACGAGGCGCGGGTATAAAAATTAGGGACATAACTATACAATGGACATTTCTATCCTCGATGCGTGCCTGCTGCGCCCGATGCTGCACGCGCATCGGGCGCAGCGGCACCCGTGCATCGCCGGGGGCAGGCGCTACGCAGTGACCCGTAGAACGAGTGAGCGTACTGGCTATTTAATGAAAAAACTTGTTTTGCTTTATGGTGCAGAAAATCCTGCTATCTAGCGGTTTCTCAATAACGTGTTCATATGGCCCAATGGAACAGACGAGCGTGAGTTTCGGTACTGTCTTTTCAGGGCTTCGCGCGCATGCGCAAGCATGCGATTTTGGCGAAATGGGGCGACTCAAGAACGGTTTACCGCCGCTCTCGCTCAGTCTCGAAATGGAATTGATGCGCTGATTCTGAGATCGCTCATAAATGCTGGAATTGATAGAGAGGTCCCCTGTTGTGTGCTAACCGATGGAGAGGCGCTGAGGCCTCGGAACCCTTCGCCGTCCCCGAGTTGAACTGTGCAGGCTGACTGCATTCTTCGACGTATGCGTCAGGTAGTCGAGTCTGATCAAATCGGTAAGGGTATCCGCTCCTTGGCACCCGTACCGAAGTCGTCTGTTTTTTAGGCTTATTCGACATGAATGGCGGTAGGAAACTTTTGGCTCCGCTGGGTTCGGAGTTCCTCAAGAACGAAAACAAGTTTCCTTTTCAGGAGCGACATGTTCTCAGCAGCACAAAAAATGTGTTCAACGGGATTCGCAGCTGACGCAACGATCGCTTCAGAAGTAAACGCGTGGAACTGACAAGCAGCAGCTTGCCAAATACACAACGCAGTCATCGAAGCACTGGAAATTGCGAATTTCTTGTATCGTCAGTGACACGAAAACGTTTCGCAACAATAAAGCGCATTTATAATCCCAGTCACGGACGCCTCCCAGCCCTCTTTGACTAGCAGCCCGCTATCGGTTCCAGGTTATCAAGGCACACCTCGTGCCTGAGAGGCTGCTCCACAAAATCGTATCTCGTCAATTCCTCGGTTACTGCAGCTGGTGGAACTCATCAATGCGAGGATTCCTAGAACGCATACCCTCTCTGCCACTGAAATCTCGTTGTCGTACGGTCGAGCAAACACATTTTCTTGCCTGTCTCCCTCTTCTTCCTCTTCTTCACTTGTTCTTCTTCTCTCGATGGTTGGCGAGAAGAGGATTTTTGTTCCTTGTTTTTTCGAAGCCGGCAACAAAGCTCCTCAAGGATCCTCGACTTCCATGCCCATGACTCTCCCTTGGATTTTTTATTTTTTTAAATGAACCTACTTGTGTATACCCTTGGGTGGAGACCTCCCCGGAGGGAGAAGGACGTGCTGAAGAAAGACGAAATGTGCCCCGTTGTGTCACCGTGTGTTGAACGCTTCAGCGATTCGCCTAGTGGAGCGATCATTACGATTCACAATAGAAAACAGTCCTTCGATGGGGTAAAACATCGTTGCGTACAATGGAATGAAACGCAGCTCTAGCCCGATTGAATCAGCAAAAGCTCGAACGCAACCGGAATGGTAAATTACAACGTTGTGCAGCAGAAGGTCTTCGCCAGACTTCAGGGAAAAAGTCTTCAATGGTTCGACGAAGTGATTGGTGCTGTTGTATGCGCCTGCTCTGCGAGTGGAAATGACGCCGTCGAATGAATCCATTGCAATCAGAACAGATAATGATGTCATCTTTCTCCCCAGATTCGATGTTAAATACAACGAGCTCCCTGCTCCGCGAATGGCCATATTTCCCACGACCTTCCCGTCCGACGGAAGTCCCATCGGCTGAAAATACAAATCAACGTCCTGTGCTTCATACAGATCGCGACGTTACAGGAATTCGATTGTAGTAGCGAATGCCGTGGAATATTGTCGTGACTGAAGTGGAAAGTTTTTTGCTACTGTATCCCGGTGTTTTCAGGACCATTGAACAAGCTGTTGAGAAACAGAGACGCCCACAGCGACTACTATCGTCGCTTCTGCGTTCCGTAAGCTAATCAATGGGTCGTTTTCTACCATAGACCGAGAGCTCTTTGGAGAGTATCAGCTCTTGGCGCTGAGAGCATCTACTTGTTTCTTTCAATGACCCCCGACCATCTGAGAACTGCGATACGAATGAGCCGCAGGGCGGGGGGTGCTGTCCCCCTTGCACTACTCAGTAAAGCATACATATCCCGTAAGCAATTCGTCTCCGATCTATAACGTACATCCTAGAGTGATTTCGGTCGCTTGCTCTTCACCGCGAGAACGCATTCGACTGGACTCAGAGGGAGTGGACCAGAAACAAGTTAAAAGATTATAAGATCCGGACTTGTCGAAATCTTATGCCCGCACACGTAGCTTGTGATAGAAAATATCACCGGAGTAACTCCATTACAAGACGCTCCATGTATTTTCGGTTTACAAGCCACATAGTTGCACCCGGTTCCTTGCATGAGATATACACTCCTTGCTGGTTTGTGGGTTGCTTCAGTAGTTTTTGATGCTACGAACTTCCTGAACTGGCAAAGCAAAGACCTGGAACCCGAAGATCGTGAATCAGTATTCAATTCAGAGAGGAACCACGATCATTGGAGGAAAGTTCCTATCATGGCAGCGATTTATCAGAGATGCTCACCTGATGTGTCTCGCATACTCGGGAAGACCTCTCTGGAGCTCGCTCATGCGTATCTCGCTCCCATTTAAGAGTCTTTCCCCAAGGGTTTCGATGTCCAAGAGAGGATGTACGTTCATACAAGACGCAGCCGGCAATGCTCATGGCGATCCCCAGGATGCCGTAAGAGCTGACGCTTGCCCGATAAAAAAGCACAACGGTGATCATCCCACTGATCATTCTGCGCATCGAGCTAGCTATGGTAAAACTCACATTGTTGAGCTCGTTCAGGGAAATCAGAGAGAACAACGACTGCACAAAATTCACAAGTCCTTTCAACGCTAGCATGCAGAACAGGCTCTTCCGCCGTTGGATGATTTCAGGGTCGCCGGACGCCCCTACCAGTGATTGGAGAACCATTTTTGACGCCCGAAATCTTGAACCGGAAGCTGTGCATTCTTGAAACAAACGAACGGCTCTCCCTGTCAAGATTTGTACAAAAGTATTCTTCCCTCGACTCACACCAAAACAGCCCACAAAAAATCTTAGCCCAAAGTACGGAGCCAAGAATGCTAGGGACAGTACAGACTGGGCAATCTGCATGCTGAGCGGATCCAAGCGGTCCTGCGCCCCGGCAAATTGTCGCTTCGTGAGCATTGAATGACCAACACCCAAGAAAACAGAAAATATACAGGACAAGCAGCCGACCAGAAAACGACTGAGGTCTCCTAATCCTTGACCCAAAAGAGAGTGTAACGCAGGTTCACTCTGCACGTCTTGAAGGCGCTCCATTGACGCAGCGCTTGCCTCGAGCAGGTCACCAGCCGAGGCGAGCGAGACACCTCCCACGATTGGAATCAGAGTGATGACAGTCTCCAAAGGAAAATCCTCGCCCCAGAACAACTTTTGCAGCACGACGCTCGCTACCGGCGAGAGCGAGCGTATCGTGACCGTCAGGTTGACTGATATGCGCGCAAGTCCCCCGAACTTTGACACGTCACGGAAAACGGCGACAGCAGCAACCGGCAACAGCTTCACCAATAGCTTTTTGCGAAAAAGTTTGCGCAACGAGTCCGCACCGCGAACAAAGCGGAGTAAAATGATGCCGTAGATGGCGCTAAGAAGTGTCTGAATAAACGTCAGTAGGACCTCAGAGACAAAGAAGCGCGCTAACAACTCCCGCGTCACGTAGAGGTGCAAGACACTGATGACCGTCCACACCACGAAGGCCCCTGCAGCCCTAAAACGGTGACCTGAACCTTTTGGCCGAGTATCCATCCGCGGACTCGTCGGTTGAACTGTTGCTACTTGTTGCTACCGGTAGCAGTGTACAGTAGTGGCGACCGGGGCCCTAGATAAGAACTCTCCAGCTGATGTGCAGACGCCTCCCAGCCTTTTTGGACCGGCCACCTATTATTGGTTCCAATTTATTCTCATATAGTTCGACTTTGACGGGTTGTCCAACAAAGTTCACTCTTGTCGACCTTGGAGGTCTACTCTCCAGCACCGCACATCTGCATATATTGATAGCGGCATTGAAGTCACGGTTCACAAACTCCGTTCGTTTCTTGCTATTAGACGTTGTACTTACTAGTGCAAGGAGTCCACGAACTTTCATCCTCCTTTCCATTTGCTCTTCCGTCAGTGGTCCGTACTTTGCTATTTCCTCAGGGCTCCGCTGACACTTTTCCATCTCCACTCGCTGAAGTGTACGTCCCAGTTCATGGTGTGTATAGGACGTTCGAAACTCATCTATCGGTATTGTAACAAAACGCCGTGCACACTCCTTGTACACCCTCGTCGTTGGAGCTGGCGTAGTCCCTTTTTGGGTCATCTAGCGCCCTGCTCCGTACGCCACTACTAGCCGCTG
>Ga0080006_1228705_pt1 | contig 27662 bp, 27 predicted proteins | sample RS3BMetagenome_FD_69209 | JGI IMG/M metagenome (GOLD analysis project Ga0080006, IMG submission 69209) | Ferric oxide microbial mat and aquatic microbial communities from Rainbow Spring, Yellowstone National Park, USA - RS3B (SPADES... ...
GACCGTCCACGTGGTTCAGTTCGGCGGGCCGCGGCCTGGAGGCGGCGGGCGGAATCGAACCGCCGTACGGGGCTTTGCAGGCCCCTGCCTAAACCACTCGGCCACGCCGCCTGGAGCGCCCGGTGATCCTACCCTCCGGACCGGGATGCTTAGATCTGTCCATGCGGATCGGACTCATCGCCCCACCCTGGACCCCCATCCCTCCCGTCCTCTACGGCGGGATCGAACTGGTCGTCGACCAACTGGCCCGCGGGTTGCAGGAGGCCGGGCACGAGGTCCTCCTGTACACGACGGGCGATTCGACCTGCCCGGTCCCGCGCCGTTGGGTCCTCCCCGTTGCCGAGGGTCAGCGGATCGGCATGGCGGTGCCCGAGCTCCGGCACGTGATCCACGCCTACGAGGCGGTGCAGGAGTGCGACGTCGTCCACGACCACACGGTCATGGGTCCGTTCCACTCCGAGCACTACCCGGACCTCCCGGTGGCAACCACCATCCACGGCCCGTTCAACGAGGAGCTCACCGACCTCTACCGGGTCACCGCCGACCGGGTCCCGCTGATCGCCATCTCCCACGCCCAGCACCGGGCGGCGCCGCAGATCCCGGTGGCACGGGTGATCCACCACGGCATCGAGGCCGCACAGTTCCCCATGGGTACGGGTGCCGGCGACCGGGACGGTCCCTATGTCGTCTTCCTCGGACGCATGGCAGACGACAAGGGGTGCCACCGGGCCATCCGTGTGGCCCGAGCCGCCGGGTTCCGGATCCTCATCGCCGCCAAGATGCGCGAAGCGTGGGAGCGGGAGTACTTCACCGAGCAGGTCGAGCCGCTCCTGGGACCGGACGCCGTCTACCTGGGCGAGGTGTCCCACGAGCGCAAGCCCGAACTGCTGGCCGGGGCGTCCGCACTCGTGTTCCCGATCCGGTGGAACGAGCCGTTCGGCATGGTGATGATCGAGGCCATGGCCTGCGGGACCCCGGTACTGGCCTTTCCGGAGGGTGCCGTACCCGAGGTGGTCACCGACGGCGTCACCGGGTTCCTGTGCGAGGACGAGTCGGCCATGATCGAGGCGCTGGGGCGGCTCGACCAGTTGGCACGCGCCGACTGCCGACTGGCGGTCGAGGGCTACTTCTCGACCCATCGCATGGTGGCCGAGCACATCGAACTGTTCGAGTCGATGGTGTCCGGTCCCGCCTGAGCCGGCACCCGTCAGGACGTCTTCGACCGTCCGAGCAGGAAGCGGACGGCCACCACCGCCAGCACGACGAGGACGGCGACCTTGCCCAGCGTCCACGCCAGGCTGACCACCAGGTGGAGGAGTCCGAGCACGAACCAGCCCGCCACCACCACACCGAGGACCACCAGCACGACACCGGTGGTCGAGAGTCCCGAACCCTTCGAGTCGTCAGCCATGTCCCCAGCGTAACCGCCGCCCACCCCGGTCGACCTGCGGCCTGGTGCTACGGTCCCCCGATGGGCCTCCGTACCCGACGCCAGGAGCTCATCGACCAACGCGACCTGGGGGGCGACGCCTTCTGCCGGGCGTACTCGGCTGCGGCCGACGAGTGGCTGACCGGACTGTTCGAGTCGGCCACGGGCGGTGACGGTCGGGGGATGGCCCTCGTCGCCGTGGGCGGCTACGGGCGCGGGGAGTTGTGTCCCTATAGCGACCTCGACGTCGTGCTCGTGCACAAAGGCCGGAAGGACGTCTCGAAGACGGCCGACCGGATCTGGTACCCGGTGTGGGACGAGGGGATCGCCCTCGATCACAGCGTCCGCCGACCCACCGAGGCGCTCGACATGGCCGCCGAGGACCTTCGGGTGGCACTCGGGCTCCTCGACGGCCGGGTGATCTGCGGCGAGTCACGTGTCGCCGAGCCGGTGCTCGAGGGGGCGAAGGAGCGGTGGGCCCGACAGAAGCCCCCGTGGCTCGGCGTCCTGGCGGACAAGGTGGCCGAGCGCCATGCCTCGTTCGGTGACGTCGGTTTCCTGCTCGAGCCCGACCTGAAGGAGTCCCACGGCGGCCTCCGGGACATCGCCGCACTGCTGGCGATGATGGACGCGGTGCCGGTCCTGGCCGACTACGTCGACACGGTCGCCATCGAGGACGCCCGGGCCGTGCTGACCGCCGCGCGGGTCGAACTGCACCGACGGGCGGGCCGCGAGCTGAACAAGCTCCTGCTCCAGGAACAGGAGCAGGTGGCGACGTCCATGGGGCTGGCGGATGCCGACGCCCTGATGCTCGACGTGGCCACCGCCGGCCGCAACGTCGCGTGGGAGGGGGACGACGCCTGGCGTCGTCGGGGCGCCTGGACCCGGGCCCAGGGCGCCCGTGCCGGGCGGCGACGCGACAGGGCGGCGGCACCCGCCGTCCTCGCGGTGCCCGGCCGACCGGGCGTCGGGACCACCGGGGACGAGGTCGTCCTGCTCGACGGGGCCGACGCCGCCGGCGACCCGTCCCTCGCGCTGCGCATGGCATCGGTCGCCGCCGAACGCAAACTGCCGATCTCGCGGGATGCGCTCAACCTGCTCGGGCGTCGGGCCCCCGCTCCCCCCGTCCCCTGGCCCGACGCCCTCCGGGGTGTCCTGGTCGACGTCCTCGCCACCGGGCCGGCGGCGATCCCGGCGCTCGAAGCCCTCGACCAGCGCCAGCTCCTCGAGCGGTACCTGCCGGAGTGGGCGGCGGTGCGCAACAAGCCCCAGCGCAACCCGTACCACCGCTTCACCGTCGACCGGCACCTGCTCGAGGCGACGGCAAATGCCGCCACCATGACCCACCGGGTCTCCCGGCCCGACCTCCTGCTGCTCGGCACCCTGCTCCACGACATCGGCAAGGGGTTCCCCGGGGACCACACCGACGTCGGCATGGTGGTGGGCGCGGACATCGCCACCCGCATGGGGCTGCCACCCGAGGACGTCGCCACCATCGTCACCATGATCCGACTCCATCTCCTGCTGCCAGACACCGCCACGCGTCGGGACCTGGACGACCCGGCCACCGCCCAGCGGGTCGCCGACGAGGTGGGCGACCGCCGGACGCTCGAGCTGCTGGCCGCCATGGTCGAGGCGGACAGCCTCGCCACCGGGCCCTCGGCGTGGGGTGGGTGGAAGGCCGGGCTGGTCGCCGACCTGGTCGAGCGGACCAACCAGCTCCTGGCCGGCGAGCCCGCGCCACCGCCCACCCCCCTCATCACCGACGACCTCGAACTGGTGATGGAGACGGTGCGCACCCACGGGGTCCCCGCGCTGTCGGTCGAGCCCCCCCAGGTGACGGTGGTCGCCCCTGACCGCTCCGGACTGCTGGCCGAGGTGACCGGCGTGCTCGCCCTGCACGGACTGAACGTGCGCTCCGCGGTGGTGGCCGGATCCCACGGCGTCGCCGTCGAGGTCTTCACCGTCGAGCCGGAGCGGGGACGCTGGCCGGCCTCGGTCAAGCTCTCCGACGACCTCGCCGCGGTGATGGACGGCACCCTCGCCGTCGATGAGCAGCTGGCCGCCCGGGCCCACACCTACCGCAACGCACACCGGGCGCCGGTGGCCCAACTGGTCTCCACCCAGGTCACGGTGGACAACAATGCCTCGGACCTCGCCACCGTGGTCGAGGTCCGGGCCGAGGACGTGGTCGGTCAGCTCCACCGCATCACCCGTGCCCTGGTGGCGTGCCACCTCGATGTGACCTCGGCGAAGGTGTCGACCTTCGGATCGGCCGTGGTCGATGCGTTCTACGTCCGCGGCCCCGACGGCCGGAAGCTCACCGACCCGTCGCAGATCGCCGCCGTCGAACGGGCCGTCCACGCCGGGGTGGGCACCGTCCCCACCGGCTGACCGACGGCGGTCACTCCCCTCGCCGCCTGCCCCGGGCGGTACCGGTGGGCGCGTCCCCCCTGGTAGGTTGGGTGGTGATCTCGCCATGTCCCGATCCCACGCACACACCAGTTCGACGAGCCGCTCCGGACGCCGACGGATGGCCATGGTCCTGGGCGTGGTGGTCGTCGTGGCGGGCGTCGGAGCCGCGGTGGCCGCCGGCTCGACCGGCGGGGAAGCGCCGCGGCGCGCCCGGCGCCGCCAGAGGTCGCCGAGGTCGACCCAGGCCTGGCTGAGCCCGTTCGGGCGGCGGCCGATGCTGATGGCGCCGGCGCCGGAGCCGAGGTAGAGGAGGTAGGGGACGGCCGAGATGTGGCTGGCGATCACCGGCACCACGGCCAGGAAGATCCCGGCGGCCAGCGGGCCGCTCAGCGTCGAGATGCCGGCCATCGTCACCGAGAGGAAGAGGGCGAGCGAGAGCATGAACTGGAACTGGTCGGCGCCGACGGTGCCCTCGAGGCCGCCGTAGAGGGCGCCGGCCAGCCCGGCCAGCCCGGCCGAGATGGTGAAGACCACGAGCTTGGTCACCGTCAAGCTGAGGCCCGAGGTGGCCACGGCGGCCGGGCTGTCGTTCATCCCGACCAGGCGGCGCCCGAGGACCGAGCGGCGCAGGACGCCGACCCCGACGGCGCAGAGAGCGAAGACGACCGCCAGGGCGACGATGAAGACCCGCTCCGAGCCGAAGCGGTAGCCGAACAGGTCGGGGCGCCCGACGTTGAGCGTGCCGCCCTGGCCCATCACGGCGTTGGAGGTGAAGAAGAGGTTGTCCATCAGCACGGCGAAGGCCAGGGTGGCCAGGGCCAGGTAGAGGCCCTGCAGCCGGAGCGCCGGCAGGGCGAGGACCGCCCCGCTGGCGGCGCACAGCCCGACGGCGGCCAGCAGTCCGAGCACCGATCCGCCGCCGTCGATCTTGGCCATCGCGAACGCGCCGAGGCCGAGGAAGGAGTACTGGCAGAGCGAGATCTGACCGCCGAAGCCGGCCAGCGGCACCAGCGAGAGGCCGAGGATGGCGATCGCCAGCACCTCGCCGAGGGTGATCAGGTTGGTCCCACCCAGCACGGCCGCCAGCACGGCCGTGGCGGCCACCGTCGCCGCCCCCCCGAGCCAGGTCTGTGTGGCGGTTGCCACCCGGGGCGGTCGGACCCTCACCAGCCGGCCGACCCGCAACCGCTGCTGGGGGAGGAGGATCAGCGCCAGCAGCAACAGGGCCATCGGGAGGGCGGCGGTGACGTACGAGACGGCCGACGCCGGCGCGTAGCCGATGGCCATCGAGTTGGCCACCCCGAGCAGCAGCGCCCCGAGCACGGTGAGCGGGAGGCTGCGGAGCCGGCCGAGCACTGCGGCGGCGTAGCCGTAGACCACGAGCAGGGTCAGCTGGAGGATGTTCATCTCGGTCTGCGGGGCGAGCAGGATGCCGGCCACCGCCGCCAGCATCGTGCCGATCATCCAGGCGTACCCCGACAGCCGTGCGGCCGAGGCGCCGTTGAGCGAGGCCAGTTGCGGGTCGTCGACCACCGCCCGCATCGCCACACCCGGCCGGGTGCGGGTGAAGAAGACCCGGAGCACGACGGCGACCAGCACCGCCACGCCCACGGTGATCAGCTGCTCGGCGCTGACCGTCACCTGGCCGATCGTCACCTGGTCGTTCGGGAAGAAGTTCGGCAGCGTCCGGCTCGTGGTCTGGGCCCACAGCGTGTTGGCCAAGCCGTAGAGGAACAGCAGCAGGCCGATGGTCACCACCAGCGCCGTGCCGGTCGACGCCCCGTGGATGTTGCGCATCATCAGCCGCTCGATCGCCAGGCCGAGGACCGGGGCGGCGACCAGCAGCACCAGCACGAGCGCCAGCCACGCCGGCCAGCCCCACCCCTGCCAGAGCTGCCAGAAGAAGAAGGCGAGGACCATGCCCACCGCGCCGTGGGCGAAGTTGAAGACGCCGGTGGTGTTGTAGGTCACCACGAGACCGGCGGCGGTCACCGCGTAGATGGCGCCGGTCACGATGCCGGCGATGAGGAAGGTGAAGAACTCGCTCATCCGACCCCCGTGACGGACGCCCGGCGGCCCACCGGGCCCGACGAGTATCGCAGGTCGCGGACCGCCTGGCCCGCCGAGCTCCGGGGTCCGGCAAAGGTGCGCAGCGCCGCCCTCCCCTCGTCGACCGCGCCGGCGGTGTACCTCGGTTCAGCCAACTACACTCGTCGTTCAACGAGCAAGCCCCAGAGGTCGCTGGACCGTGCCACGGTGGGACCTCCCCGGCGGCGGGGGTGGGACCGATCGGCGCTCGCCGGAGGGAGGGAGGAGGGAGGAGGAGCGGTGGGCGCCAGCGGGTGGAGCGGCGACGTCGAGCTGACGACCCTGTACGAGCTGCTCGAGCACCGGCTCGGCGACGACCCCGACGGCGAGTACCTCGACGTCGACGGGACCTCCCTCAGCGCCCGGCACGTCGCCGCCGAGGCAGCGTCGCTGGCCGCCGGGTTGGCCTCGCTCGAGGTGGCCCCGGGCGACAGGGTCGCCACGCTGCTCGAGAACGCACCGGAGGCGGTGCTCGCGTGGTGGGCCATCATCTGGGCCGGGGCGGTCGCCGTCCCGGTCAACACCGCCTACAAGGGCGAGTACCTCCGCCACCAGCTGGCAGACTCCGGCGCCCGGGTGCTCGTCGTCCAGGCCGATCTCGCCGATCGGGCCGAGGGGGTGGTCGACGTCCTCGACGAGCTGGCCCACGTCGTGGTGGTCGGCGACGCCCCGCCATTGGCCGGCGTGACGCTGCACCGCTGGGACGAGCTGCGCGGTGCCGCCGCCGCCAGGCCGGTGAGCCGACGGCCGTCGGATCTGGCCACCTTCGTCTACACCGGCGGCACGACCGGGCCGTCGAAGGGCTGCATGCTGAGCCACAACTACCACGCCGCCCTGGCGACCCAGGTCGGCCGGTGCTGGCGACGCAGCGCCGACGACGTCGTCTGGACGCCGCTGCCGCTCTTCCACTTCAACGCCATCACGACCGCCGTGGTCGGTGCGCTGCTCTTCGGCGGCCGGGCGGCGATCTACCGCCGGTTCTCGGTCTCGAACTTCTGGCCCGAGATGAACCGGACCGGCGCCACGATCACCTCGACGCTCGGCACGATGGCCTACCTGCTGGCCCACGACGTCGACCGGCCCGAGATTGGGAGGTGCCGGCCGGCACCGACGGGGAGATCGTGCTCCGCCCGAAGCGGCCGCACGTGATGTTCGAGGGGTACTGGGGGCGCCCCGAGGCGACGGTGGCCACCAGCCGGAACTGGTGGTACCACACCGGTGACGTCGGGCGGGTCGACAAGGACGGCTACCTCTTCTTCGTCGACCGCAAGGCCGACTACCTCCGCCGGCGCGGCGAGAACATCTCGAGCTTCGAGGTCGAGCGGATCCTGATGGGGCACGGTTCCCTGGCCGACGTCGCCGTGCACGCCGTGCCGAGCCGGCTGACCGAGGACGACCTCAAGGTGACGGCGATCGTGAAGGACGGCGCCACCCTCACCGAGGCCGAGCTGTTCGCCTGGTGCGTCGACCAGTTGCCGTACTTCGCCCTGCCTCGCTACATCGAGCTCCGCACCGAGCTCCCGCGCAGCCCGGTCGGCCGGGTCTTGAAGCGCGAGCTGCGCGACGAGCCGCTCGGCGAGGGCGTGTGGGACGCCGAGGCCGCCGGCGTCACCTACGAGCGGCGCTGACCTCGGGCGAAAGGTCGGCCGGCAGCGATCCGGTCGAGCGTCTCGGCGAGCTCGACCGGGCGGGAGTAGAAGGGCGAGTGACCTCCGCCGAGCTCGACGACCGTCGCCCCCAGCCGCTCGGTGGCCACCCGCCGCGACCAGCCCTGGTCCACCGCCCGGTCCTCGGTCATGAGGACGTAGGTCGACGCCACGTCCGGCCAGGTCTCGAGCGGGCAGCGCTCGGTGAAGACGGTCATCGCCTGCGGGCGCAGGCGCTCGAAGGCCCGGCGGGCGACGTCCTCGGGCACGTCGTGGTAGAAGCCGGCCCGGGCCGCCGCCCAGGGGACGCTCGCCCCGCCGGCTGCCTCCGGCGCCAAGGTGCGCGACGCCTCGGGGTCCCAGCTCTCCCCGCCGGCGTCCATCGAGAACGAGATGGCGTCGGGCTGGGTGGCGAGGTAGTCGGCGTAGGCCATCCCCGGCATCGGCACCATGGCGGCGAGGAACACGAGGTGGCGCACCGGCACCAGGGTGGCCACCACCGGGACGGCCATCCCACCGAGCGAGTGTCCGACCACGACGACGTCGTCGGCGCCCGGCGGCAGGGCGGCCACGACCGTCTCGGCCCAGGCGAGGGCGCCGGCCGACTCGTCTTCGATCGGCAGGTCGGGGGCGACGGCGACGTGACCGCGCGCCTCGAGCTCGGGCACGAGCTCCTCCCAGCACCAGCCGCCGTGGGCGCCGCCGTGGATCAGGGCGAAGGTGGCCATCGGGAGCGGTCCGGGGGATCCTCAGGCGGTGGCCGCTTCGGCCAGCCGCCCGAGGTCGGTCCCGGTGCCCGACCGGGCGAACCGGCCCTTGTCGAACGACCGGATGCTCACGTCGTGGCCGGCCGCCTCTTCCCGCAGGGCGGCCACCGTCGACCGATCCTTGCTCCGGTGGGCGAACGGGTCGAACGAGTACCAGCGGCAGGCGTTGGCGTAGGTGATGGCGGCCAGCTCGCCGTCGGGGACGTCGGCCGCCACGGCGGCGAGCTCCTCGGCGGCGTGCGGCCACGACGAGTCGGAGTGCGGGTAGTCGCACTCCCAGGCGATGTTGTCCATGCCGATCTCATGGCGCAGCGCGATCCCTACCGGGTCGGCGATGAAGCAGGTGAGGAAGTGCTGGCGGAAGACCTCGCTCGGCACCCGGTCGCCGAACTCCTGGCCGGTCCAGAGATGGTGCATCTCGTAGGTGCGGTCGAGCCGGTCGAGGAAGTACGGGATCCAGCCGGTCCCGCCCTCGGAGAGGGCGATGCGGATGTCGGGGAACACCTTGAGCACCCGTGACCACAACAGGTCGGCCGCCGCCTGGCAGATGTTCATCGGCTGGAGGGTGATCATGACGTCGACCGGGGCATCGGGGGCGGTCACCGCCAGCCGCCCGGACGAGCCGAGGTGCACCGAGAGCACGACGCCCTCGTCGCACAGCGCTCGCCACAGCGGGTCCCAGTGCTCGTCGTGGAAGCTCGGGTAGCCGAGGGCGGCCGGGTTCTCGGTGAACGTCAGCGAGTGCACGCCCTTCTTGGCCAGCCGGCGGACCTCGGCCGCCGCCTCCTCGGGGTCCCACAGCATCGGGAGGCCCATCGGGATGAACCGGCCCGGATAGGCGCCGCACCACTCGTCGACGTGCCAGTCGTTGTAGGCCTGCACGACCGCCTTGGCCAGCTCCTTGTCCTCGGCGGCGGCGAACAGGCGCCCGCTGAAGCCGGGGAAGGACGGGAAGCACATCGAGGCGAGCACGCCGCCGGCGTTCATGTCCTTGACCCGCTCGTCGACGTCGTAGCAGCCGGGGCGCATCTCGTCGAAGGCCGTCGGCTCGACGCCGTACTCCTCCTTCGGCCGCCCGGCCACGGCGTTGAGCCCGACGTTGGGGATGACCGAGCCGTCGAACTCCCAGACGTCGGACCCGTCCTGGCGGCGGACGACCCTCGGCGCCCGGTCGGCGAAGCGGGCCGGCAGGTGGTGGGCGAAGACGTCGGGTGGCTCGACCAGGTGGTCGTCCACGCTGACGAGGATCAGGTCGTCCGCACGCATCGCGCATCCTCCCCGCCGGACGCCACGCGGCCCGACGGTCTGAACTCTAGTTCGATTCGTTGAACCGAGCTGCCCGCCGGGACGTCGTCGGGGCGCCCACCGTCGCCGTCAGAGGCGACCGTCGAGCCGGAGGGCCTCGGGCACCCATGAAGGGGAGCGTCGCTGGGCGAAGGCGGTGATCCCCTCCATCGACTCGGCCCCGGCCAAGCTGTCCTCCATCGACATCTTGTCGTAGTGACCGTAGAAGCCGTCGATCGAGCGCTGGACCGCCCGGCGGGCCTCGGGGCCGGTCCGGCAGCACCAGGCGAGAACGTCCATGGCGGCGTCGATCAGCTGGTCGTGGGGCACGACCCGGGAGACGAGCCCCCAGCGCTCGGCCTCGTGGGCATCGACCACCCGCCCGGTCAGCAGCATGTCGCGCGCCCGGGCGGGCCCGATCTGGCGGGGGAGGATCTGGCCGTAGTTGGTGTCGGCGATGCCGCGGAACAGCTCCGGCGCCCGGAAGGTGGCCCGCTCGCTGGCCACCGACACGCTGGCCAGCATGGCGATCATCATCCCGCCGCCCTGCGTGAGGCCGTTCAAGGCGCAGACCACCGGCTTCGGGGCGTTGCGGACGGCTTCGAACGGTGTCGTGTCCATCCCGAGCAGATGGACCGCCCCCCAGTTGTCGACCTGCTCGCCGCCCATGTCGCCCCCGGGGATGAAGACGTCGCCGGTCCCGGTGAGCAGCAGGCCGGCCAGGGCGTCGTCCCGGCCGACATGGTCGATGGCGTAGCGGATGCCGAAGTACATGGCGGCGGTCAGGGCGTTGCGCCGCTCCGGCCGGTCGACGGTCACCTTGGCGATCGGCCCGAGACGCTCGAAGTGCAGGAACGGCGTGCCGAGCCAGTCACCTTCGGGCGGACGGGGTCGGTCGACGTCGGGCATCAGTCTCTCCTTCGTCCGGGCGGCCCTGATGAGAGGCCGTAGTGTAGGGGGCTCGCCGTGGCGCCTCTTCGCCCCGGGCGAGCAGGGGAGCACCGCCGATGGCGAGAGCCGACACGACGAGGGCACCGGCCGGCCGGCGCCAGCAGCGCCGCACCCAGTACCAGGAGCTCGGCCGGAGCCAGCTGCTCGACGCCGCCGAGGAGGTGTTCGGCCGGCGCGGGTTCAACGACGCCACCCTCAAGGAGATCGCCGAGCTGGCGGAGTTCTCGGTCGGCTCGGTCTACTCGTTCTTCGCCAGCAAGGAGGACCTCTACCTGAGCGTGTTCACCCGCCGCGGCGAGGCCTTCCTGCCGCGGCTGGCGGCGGTGGTGACGAGCGAGCTGCCGCCGCTCGAGCGGCTGCACGCGCTGGTCGACTTCGAGGTCGAGTTCTTCCGCTCCCATCCCCACTTCGGGCGCCTCTGGCTCCGCTCCGGACGGGTCGGGCTCCCGCCGTCCTCGGACCGGGCGGTCGACGAGAAGCTGGGGGAGAACCTGGCCTCGGCGATGGCGCTCCAGGCGCGCCTTTTGGCCGACGGCCAGGCGGCGGGGGTGATCCGCCCCGGCGACCCCGACGCCCTGGCGCGGGTGCTCTCGGGGATGATCGCCGCCTACCAGTCGGTGGACCCGGCGGTCGTCGAGGTCGACGGCGGACGCGGGGAGCGCCTGGCCCTCTCCGACCTCCACGACATGGTCGAACGGGCCTTCGCCCCGGCCGGCTGACGCCGGCGTCACCGACCGACGCCGGGTCGTACCCGGGCCGGGTTCGAGGCGCCCTTCATCGTCGACGCCCGTCGAGGTAGCGCCGAGCCAGCTCGCGGCGCAACAGCTTGCCGGCCTCGTTGTAGGCCAGCGACGACACCGGCTCGAAGGACGCCGGCACCTTGTACGGCGAGAGGTGCCGGCGGCAGAGCCGTTCGAGCTCGTCGGCGTCGAACCCCTCGCCGGCGCCCACCACGAGGGCCACCGGGACCTCCCCGAGGCGGTCGTCGGGCACCGCGATCACCGCCGCCTCGGCCACCGACGGCGACAGCCGGAGCACCTCCTCGACCTGTTCGGGGAACACCTTGTTCCCCCCGCGGTTGATCAGGTCGCCGGCCCGCCCCTCGATCCACACGAACCCTTCGGGGTCGATCCTGGCCAAATCGCCGGTGTCGAGGAAGCCCTCGTCGTCCAGCCGGTCGGCCAGGGCGCCGTCGCCGGCGTACCCGGCGGCCATCCGTCGGGGGCGCACCAGCAGCCGCCCGACCTCGCCACCGGGCACCGTCGTCCCGGCCTCGTCGACCACCTTGAGGTCGACGCCGGAATGGGGGCGCCCGGCGGCCCCGAGCTTCTCGGGGTGCTGCCGGGCGTCGGCCGCCGTCCATCCGATCACCTCGCCGATCTCGGCTTGGCCGTAGCTGTTGAGGACCGACACGTTGAACTTCTCGGCGAAGCGCCGGCCCTGGAGCGGCGACAGCGGGGCGGTGATGCTGCGGACGTAGCGCAGCGGCGTGAGGTCGCTGACCTCGGCCGCCTCGGTCAGCGACACCATCGCCGCCGGCGGGAGCACGGTCGAGCGGATCTCGAAGCGGCGGACCAGTTCGGCGAAGGCGAGCGGGTCGAAGGCCGACATGATGACGAGCGCCGCTCCGGCGCGCAGGCCGAAGATCGAGTTGTAGATCCCCGAGTTGAGGGCCAGCGACGTCGGGATGAGGTTGGGGGTCGGCGGCCGGCCGGACCGGCGCCGGTCCTCCGAGCGCAGCGAGCTGAGCACCCGGTCGATCAGCTCGGCATAGGCGTGGTGGGTGTGCACGATCGGCTTCGGCGGGCCGGTCGTGCCCGACGTCCAGAGGATGAAGGCGGTGTCGTCGGCGTAGCGGCGCTCGCCGTCCAGCCGTTCGAGCCCGTCAGGACCGATCAGTGCGGCGGCGCCGGTCGTCGCCAGCATGTGACGGCGCTCCGGGGCGGCGCCCCTCGGGTTGAGCGGGACGAAGACCCCACCGGCCAGCCAGATCCCGACCATCGTGGTGATCGCCTCCGGGCAGTTCGGCAGGCAGACGCCGACCGCCTGCCCCGGTGCCAGCCCGGCCTCGGCCAGCGCGGCGGCGGTGGACCGGGCCTGTCGCTTGGCCTCGCCGGCGGTCACCCGGCGGTCGACCGTGAACAGCAGGCCCTCGTCGTCGGGCATCGGGTGCTCGAGCAGCACCGCCGCCAGGCCGTCCTGGCGGTGCGCCGGCAGCGCACCGCCGCTCGGTTCCAACGCCGCCCCGGCGCCGGCCAGTGGCCCAGGCGTGCCGTCTCGATGCTCCGCCATCGGGTCCAATACTATATAACTTTGATGGTGATGGCCGGACCTGGGGCCGCCCCGGGCCGCCGCCTCGCCCTCCGCAACGCCGCGCCGGACGTCAGTGCCCGCCGGTCACCTCGGCCCTCGTCGGCCCGACCGCCGAGCTCCCGCCGTCGACCACCAGGTCGGCCCCGCTGATGAAGGCGGCGGCGTCGGAGAGCAGGAAGGCGCAGAGCGAGGCCACCTCCCCGGGCTCGCCGACCCGCCGGAGCGGGTTGCCGGCGTAGGCCGCCTTGGCCGCCTCGTCGAGGTGGATCATCGGCGTGTCGATCACCCCCGGCAGGACGGCGTTCACCCTGATCCCGAGGGGGCCGAGCTCGGCGGCGGCCACCTTGGTCATCCCGCGCAGCCCCCACTTGGCGGCGGCGTAGGAGCCGTGGCCCGAGAAGCCGAGAATCCCGGCGATCGACGAGACGTTGACGATGGCGCCGCCGTCGCCCTCGGCCAGCAGCGGCGCCGCCGCCTTCATCCCGAGGAACGGACCGTAGAGGTTGATCTTGAGCAGGCGGTCGAAGTCCTCGAGCCCCTCGTCGAGCAGCGGGCGGGTCCACCAGACGGCGGCGTTGTTCACCAGCCCGTCGAGCCCGCCGAAGGCCGCCCGTGCCGCCGCCACCGCCGCCGCCCAGTCGTCGGGCTCCGAGACGTCGAGGTGGACGTAGCGGGCGGCCTCGCCGATCCCGGCCGCCACCTCCTCGCCGAGGTCGTCGAGCACGTCGCCGAGCACCACCCGCCCGCCGAGCCGGGCGACGAGGCGTGCCTCGGCGGCGCCCTGGCCCCGTGCCGCCCCGCTGATCAGCACCACCTTGGCGTCGAGGGAGACGAGAGGGCCGTCGTCGGTCACCGAGGCTCCACAGGCACAAAGATAGCAAATCATATATATACGGGGTCATGCCGGAACTCTCTGCGACCCCGCCGCCGACCGGCCCGCCGACGGGCGCCCCCGGGGCGCGCCGGGCTGTCGGGCTGCCCCGCCGGGTGCTGGCCCCGCACGCGATCGCCCGATGGGCGGCCGAGGCGCCGGACCGGGTGGCGCTGCAGCACGTCGACGGCGACACCGTCACCTACGGCGAGCTGGACCGGCGATGCCGGCGATGGGCCGCCGCCTACCGCCGGCTCGGCGTGACCTCGGGCGAGCACGTGGCCACGATGCTGGCGAACGGCCCCGATGCCTATTGCGCCTGGATCGGCCTCGGGTGGCTCACGGCGATCGAGGTCCCGCTCAACCCGGCACTGAAGGGCCGGTTGCTGGCCGAGGTCCTCGACGACTGCGGCGCCTCGCTCATTGTCGTGGGCGAGGCGATGGCCGCCGAGGTGCTGGCGGTCGCCCCGTCGTTGCCCGGGCTGCGGCGGCTGGTGGTGCTCGACGACGGGAGCGGCGCCGACCTGCCGGCGCCGCCACCCGGCCTCGAGGTGGTCGACGGGGCGACGTTCCTGTCGGTCGACCCGGCCGCCGACCTCGACGGGCCGGAGTACCGCGACATCGGGGCGCTCCTCTACACGTCGGGGACGACCGGGCGCTCGAAGGGCGTCCGGGTGCCGTGGGCGACCGTCTACCACATGTGGTCGTGGGCGCCGGCCGACGCCTTCGGCGAGGGCGAAGGCCTCTACTGCGCCTTCTCGATGTTCCACAACTCCGGCAAGTCGTCGCTGAACCAGGCCATGGCCCGCGGCGCCCGCTTCGTCTGGCGCGACCGCTTCAGCGCCGCCGAGTTCCTCGACGACGTCCGGCGCGCCGACTGCGTCTGCGCCGCCATCGTCGGCCCGATGCTCGCCTACCTCTACAGCCTCCCCGAGCGCCCCGACGACGCCGACACGCCGCTGCGGGCGATGGTGGTCGGGCCGATGATCCCCGAGATCGATTCCCTGAAGCGGCGGTTCGGGGTGCAGGTCTGCACCTGCTACGGCACCACCGAGACCGGCGCCATCCTGGCCACCGGGTGGGACCACGGGCCGGCGGCCACCTGCGGCCGGCAGCGGCCCGACTATCCGTGGCCCGAGGTGCGGGTGGTCGACGACCACGACGAGCCGCTCGGCCCCGGCGAGGTCGGCGAGCTGGTCGTGCGGACGGCCGAGCCGTGGGCGCTCAACGACGGGTACCACCGCCAGGCCGAGCGGACCGTCGAGGCTTGGCGCAACGGCTGGTTCCACACCGGCGACGCCTTCCGCTACGACGAGGACGGGTGGTACTACCTGGTGGACCGCCTGAGCGACGCCATCCGCCGGCGGGGCGAGAACATCTCGAGCTTCGAGATCGAGCAGATCCTGCGGGACCACCCGGCCGTGGCCGACTGCGCCGCCGTCGGTGTGCCGGCGGACTTCGGCGAGGAAGAGGTGCTGGTGGTGGTCGAGGCGGCCGACCCCGCCGGCTTCGACCCGGCTGAGCTCCTCGCCTGGGCGGCCGAGCGGCTGCCGCGCCACATGGTGCCGCGCTACCTCCAGCGGACGGCCGGCCTGCCGCGCAACGAGACGTCGCTGCGGGTCCAGAAGTTCAAGCTCCGCGCCGCCGGGCTCCCGGCCGGGGTCTGGGACCGGCAGGCCTCCGCTCCGTCGGATTAGGGACCGGCCAGCCTCCGGAGCTGCGGGAGCACCTCGCCGAGCACCAGCGCGGCCTGGGCGACCGCCTGACGGCGGTCGCAGGCCAGCAGGACGAGGTGGCGGGCACCGGCCGCCACGTACTCGGCGAGGCGTGCCGTCACCTCGTCGGCCGTCCCCGCCGCGGTCACCCGCGGCACGAGCTCGGAGAAGTCCTGGCGGTACGTGGCGCCGAGGAACCCGGCGGCCGTCCGGCGGGCGCGTTCGCCGTCGGGATCGACGGCGAACGGCACGAAGAGGCACCAGCCGAAGCCGGCCAGGTCCCGGCCGGCGGCGGCGGCGTGCTCTTGTACCCGGTCAACCGAGCGGCGGTAACGGCCGGGGGAGTAGAGGTAGGGCATCCAGCCGTCTCCGAGCCTCCCGGCTCGCCGCATCGCCGGTTCCTGCCTCCCGGCCACGACCACCGGCGGCCCGCCTTCCTGCAGCGGCGCCGGGTGGATGCGGACCGCCGGCACCGAGAAGTCGGCGCCGGCGTGGGCGACCTCCTCGCCGCTCCACAGGAGCCGCAGCAGCCCCACCGCCTCGTCGGTGCGCCTCCCCCTGGAGGCCAACGGCACGCCGAGAGCGGCGAACTCGGCCGGGTACTCGCCCCCGACGCCGATCCCGAGGGCCACCCGTCCGCCGCTCGCCCGGTCGAGGTCGGCCAGCTGCTTGGCCACGAGCACCGGGTGGTAGAGCGGCAGGAGCAGGACGGCGGTGCCGACCACCGCCCGGGACGTCGACGCCACCAGCTGGGCCAGCGCCGCCATTGCCTCGGGAGAGGGGTTGGGCGAGGCGACGTGGCCGCCGACCCACAGCGCCTCGGCGCCGAGCTGCTCGAGCAGGGCCGCCTCGCCGACCGCTCCGCAGACGAACCCGGCGCTGACCCCGCCGGCCAGCAGCCGCCTCGGCGCCGCCACCGCTCCGGCGGTGGCCGGGTCGTCCTCGCCCGCCGGGGGGTCCACCGCCTTGGCCGGCCCGTCAGCCGGTCCGGCTGGTGGTGAGGGGAGGACCCCCGAGAGGGCGCCGACCAGTGCGCCGGCCAGCTCGTCGGTCTCGTCGGCGTCGCGCAGCCGCTGGAGCGGGGCGTAGCCGACGGTGGAGACGACGAGTCGGGCGCCGGCTGCGGCCGCTCGGCCCAGGGAATCCACCATCTCAGATATCTTATACAGGATGGGCCCCGGGAACGGGGTGTCGGACAGTGGGCGAACCTCAGGCGCCGGCCGGGCGGGTCCCGAGCACGCCGTCTGCTTCGAGCTCGGCCAGCCTGGCAGGATCCGGCTCGACCTCGCCGAGCACCTCGGCGTTGTGCTGGCCGAGGGTCGGCGACGGGCGGCGGAGCCACCGGTCGACGTGGCCGAAGCGCATCGGCAGGACCGGGATCTCGTGGCCGCCGGTGACCGGATGGTCCTCGGTCTCGAACAGGCGGCGGTGGCGGAGCTGGGGGTTGCGGGCCAGCTCCCGCGGGGGCACCACCGGCGCCGCCGGCACCCCGGCCGCCGCCAGCCGGGCCGCCGCTTCCTCGGGGGCCAGCGCAGCCGTCCAGCGGGCGATCCGGGCGTCGATCTCGTCCTGGCGGGATCGCCGCGAGTCGGCGTCGGCCAACGTCGGGTCGTCGTCCCACCGGGCCTCGCCGACCACGGTCGCCAGCGCACGCCACTGATCGTCGGCGACCACCGACAGCGCCACCCAACCGTCGTCGCCGGCGCAGCGGTAGACGTTCTGCGGCGCGTGGCACGGGTCGCGGTTCTCGAGGCGCGAGAGCAACGTGCCCCGACGCGAGTGCTCGATCACCTGCTCGGCGGCGGCGTTGAGCGCCGCCTCGACCATCGTCGCCTCCACCAGCCGCCCGAGGCCGTCGCGGTCGCGGGCCTCGAGCGCCACCAGGGTGGCGAACACCGCGTGCAGGCCCGCCAGGGGGTCGCAGGCGCCGCGCACCAGCACCGGCGGGCCGTCGGGTCGGCCGGTGAGCCAGGCCATGCCCGAGAGCGACTCCATCGTCTGGGCGAACCCGGTGCGCTCCCTCCACGGCCCGTCGAGACCGAACGCCGTCATCCGAACCATCAGCAACGACGGATTGATCTGGTGGAGCCGCTCCCACCCGAGGCCGAACTGCTCCATCACCCGCGGGGTGTAGTTCTCGACCACGACGTCGGCCCCGGCGGCCAGCCGCTCGAAGAGCGAGACGCCCTCGGGGCGGCGGAGGTCCACCGTGACCGCCCGCTTGTTCAGGTTGACGGCGTGGAACAGCGGACCCCACTCCCACCAGTCCGGGTCGCTCGGCGGGCGGGCCGAGGAGTACCGCATCAGGTCGGGCCGGGCGGTCGACTCCACCTTCACGACGTCGGCCCCGAGGGCCGCCAGCACGTTGGTGGCGCCGGGTCCCGCCCACCAGGCGGTGCAGTCGAGAACCACGAGCCCGTCGAGCGGCAGCCGCCAGCCGTCACCCCCAGGGGCGCCTCGGCCGCCGACAGCCTTGCCGGCCGCCGGCCGTGCCCCGGCCCCCTCGTCGTCGCCGATCCGGTACGGGACCCGTGGGGCCCGCCCGCCTCCCGGCATCGTCTCGAACACCCCCCGGGCGGCGAACTGCTCGAAGCCCTCGACGTTGCCGCCGTGGAGCACCGGGGCGGCGGGGATCCGCAAGAGTGCGGCGCGGGCGAGCAGCTCCTCGGTTGTGTGGCGCGAGGTGTAGGCGCGCACGGCCGCCAGGAACTCGTGCCGCCGCTCGAACCGGCCCGCCGCCCGCCGCAGCCCCTCGTCCTCGAGGAGGTCAGGGCGCTCGATCATCACCAGGAAGTCGGCGAACTGCTGGGCGCTGTTGGTGGTGAACACCACGAACCCGTCGCTGCTCGGCTCGATCGACGGCACCTCGACCACCCGCCCCGTCCCGCTGGCGGTCGGCCAGCCGCCGAAGGAGGCGAAGACCGAGGGGTAGGTGACCATCGTGGTCGCCATCACGTCGAGCATGGCGACGTCGACGTGCTCGCCCTCCCCGCTCCGCTTCGCCTCCCGCAGGGCGGCGAGCGCACCGACGGCGGCGACGCTCCCGGTGAGCCACTCGCCGAGCCGGCCGCCGGCCGCCAACGGCGGCTCCTCGGGCAGCCCGCGCTGGCCGGTCGACCCGCACCAGGCCTGGAGGGTGAACTCGGTCGCCGGCGTGCCGGCCAGCGGCCCGTCGTGGCCGAACGGGCTGATCGTCACGACCACCAGGGAGCGGTGCCGCCGCCTCAGCTCGGCGACGTCGACCTCCTGGTCGGTGACGAGCACGTCGGCATCGGGCAGCGAGGACCAGGGCCCGCTCGCCACCCGCTTGGACCGGTGCAGGAACTCGTGGAGGCCGCCCGATCCCTGTCCGGCCAGCGGGTCGCCGCCCTCGGGCGGCACCTCCAGCACCTCGGCGCCGGCGTCGGCGAGCAACTTGGTGCAGTAGGGGCCGGCGATCCCGCTGCTGTGGTCGAGCACCACCAGCCGGTCGAGCAAGGCTGGCCTCCCTTCTTGTCGGCGGGACATTACCGAGCGGTACTGTTCGCCCCGTGAGCGAGGCGGCACCGGTCGAGGGGCGCAGCCTTTGGGACCTGGTCGAGCGGCGGGCGGCGGCCACGCCGTCGTCGCTGCTGGCGATCGACGAGCGGGGCCGGTCGATGCGGTTCGGCGAGTTCGCCGAACGGGCCGCCGCGGTGGCTGCCGGACTGGCCGCTTGCGGGGTCGCCGACGGCACGGTGGTCGCCTGGCAGCTGCCGACCTGGCTCGAGTCGATGGTGCTCGGCGCCGCGCTGGCCCGGCTCGGCGCTTGCCAGGTGCCGCTCATCCCGAGCTACCGGGCGCGCGAGGTCGGCTTCATCCTGCGCGAGGCCGGCGCCGAGCTGGTGGTCGTCCCGACGCGCTGGCGCGGGGTCGACTACCGCGACCTCGTGACGGCGGCGGCGGGGGAGGGAGGCTCCTTGGGGGTGCTGGCGCTCGACCCCGACGACCGGAGGCTGCCCGAGGACGACCCGTCGACCCTCCCGGCGCCACCGGCGGCCGAGGACGTCGAGGACCAACCGGTGCGCTGGCTCTACTACACGTCGGGGACGACGGCCTCGCCCAAGGGGGCCCGCCACACCGACGCCACCCTGCTCGGCGCCGTCCCGGGCATGGTCGCGCTGCTCGAGCTCACCGCCACCGACCGCAACTCGATGGTGTTCCCGTTCGCCCACATCGGCGGGATGCTGTGGCTGCTCACCGGGCTCATGATCGGCTCGACCCACCTGCTGGCCGAGAGCTTCGACCCGGCGACGACCATCCCGATGCTGGCCCGCAACGGCGTGACCCTGGCCGGCACCGGCACGCCGTTCAACCTCGCCTACCTCCAGGCCCAGCGCGAGCTGGCGGCCCGGCGACCCGGGGCGCGCCTCTTCCCGCAGGGCCGCCTCTTCATGTCCGGCGCCGCCCCGAAGCCGCCGAGCCTCCACGCCGAGCTGCTCGCCGAGTGCGGGGCCGGGATCGTCTCGAGCTACGGGATGACCGAGGCACCGATCCTCACCTACTGCGGCCCGCAGGCGCCCGACGACCGGCGGGCGCGCACCGAGGGCCGGGCCGGGCCCGGGGTCGACCTCCGGGTCACCGACGCCGACGGCTTCCCACTGCCGGCCGGGGAGGAAGGCGAGGTCCGGGTGCGCGGGCCCCAGGTCTGCCGCGGCTACGTCGACCCGGCGCTCGACGCCGAGGCCTTCGACCGCCACGGGTACCTGCGCACCGGCGACCTCGGCACGCTCGACGCCGACGGCTACCTGACGATCACCGGTCGCCGCAAGGACGTCATCATCCGCAACGGCGAGAACATCAGCGCCAAGGAGATCGAGGACCTCCTCTTCCTGCACCCGCGCATCCGCGACGCCGCCGTCGTCGGGCTCGACGACCGGCGGACCGGCGAGCGGGCCTGCGCCGTCGTCGTCCTCGACGATCCCTCCCGCCCGCTCACCCTCGGCGAGGTGGCCGGCTTCCTTTGCGACCGCGACCTCATGGTGCAGAAGCTGCCCGAACAGCTGGAGGTGGTGGACGAGCTGCCCCGGAACCCGGCCGGCAAGGTGCTGAAGGGTGACCTCCGGGCCCGCTTCGCCGGCGAGCGGGAGGGCTGAGCGGTGCCCGTCGACCTGGCCGCCCTGCTCGCACCCGGGGCGAGCGCCCTCGTGACCCAGGAGTGCCAGCGCGGGGTGATCGGCGAGCGCTCGGTGCTGGTCGAGCTGGCGGCCGAGGCCCGGCGCCAGGCGGTCGGCAACGTCGCCCGGCTGGCCGCCGCCGCCCGCCGCCTCGGCGTCCCGGTGGTCCACTGCCTGGCGCTCCGGCACCCCGACGGCCTCGGCGCCAACACCAACGCCCGGCTCTTCCGGGCGGTCGCCGGGCGGGAGATCGCCATCCTGGCGGGCTCGCCCGACGCCGAGGTGGTCGACGAGATCGGCACCGACCCCCACGACCTGGTGCTGGCCCGCTACCACGGGCTCGGGCCGATGGGTGGCACCGAGCTCGACGCCGTCCTGCGCAACATGGGGGTCACCACCGTCGTCGGCGTCGGCGTCTCGGTCAACGTCGCCATCCCGAGCTTCGTGATGGACGCCGTGAACGCCGGCTACCAGTTCGTGCTGCCCCGCGACGCCGTGGCCGGGGTGCCGCCGGCCTGGGCCGACCAGGTGATCGACAACATGCTCTCGTTGATGGCGACGGTGACCACGACCGACGACGTGCTCGCCGCCTGGGGCGGTCACGAGCACGGTCGTCAGGCCGGCGGGTAGGCGCCCCGCCGCCACTCGGAGGTGACCCGGCGCCGCCGGATCCGCCAGCCGTCGCCCGACCGGGCGAGGGTGTCGAGGTAGCGGACGCCGACCACCAGGTTCCCGTCGTCGTCGGCGCCCGGCTGCTCGCCCATCCAGTGGAAGGCCACCGCGTACGTCTCGACCTCGGCCAGGTCGCCGTCGACCGAGACGAGCTGGTTGCCCATGAAGTGCATCGTCGCCCCGAAGTGCTCGACCCCGTCGACGAGCGAGCGGAGGTATGGCTCGAGCGGCGCCTGGTGGACGGTGCCCTCGACGACGGCCCCGTCCTCGAAGCAGGCGCGCACGGCCTCCCAGTCCCGGCGGTCCACCCCGGCGGCGTAGGAGAGGACGACGTCGGCCACCGCCCGGCGGTCCGCCAGCTCGGCCACGGCAGCCGCCAGCGACCGCACCTCTGCCACCAGTGCCTCGTGCTCGTCGGCCACCCGACCTCCTCGACGACCCTGGGCGGCGGCGACCCGCCCTCCTTTGCCACTAAAGATTGCAAAGGCTACCGTTATTGGCCACCATGCGGCTCGCCTACGGGTTCCCGTTCCACTCCGCCCCGCCGCACCTCGAGCTCTGCTCGGGTGAGGCGCTGGCCACCCTGGCCCGGCGGGCCGAGGACCGGGGCTTCGACGCCGCCTTCCTCACCGAGCACCCGGCGCCGTCGCAGGCCTGGCGGGAGGCCGGTGGCCACGACGCCCTGGACCCGTTCGTCGGGCTCGGGCTGGTGGCCGGGGTGACCACCCGCCTCCGGCTCCTCACGTACCTGACGGTCGTCCCGTACCGGAACCCGTTCCTGCTGGCCAAGGCGGTGGCCACCCTCGACCGGCTGTCCTCGGGCCGGGTCGAGCTCGGGATGGGGGCGGGGTACATGAGGGGCGAGTTCGCCGCCCTCGGGGTCGACTTCGACCGGCGCAACGAGCTCTTCGACGAGGCGTTGGAGGTGATGGTGGCCGCCTTCACCGGCGATCCGGTCGCCTACGACGGGATCGCGGTCAGCGCCCGCGCCAACGCCGTCCAGCCGACGCCCGTCCAGCAGCCGCACCCGCCGTTCTGGTTCGGCGGCAACAGCCGGCGCACGCTGCAGCGAGTGGTCGTCCACGGCGGCGGGTGGATGCCGCTGCCGAACGCCCGGGCGAGCGCCCGGCACCTCCACTCGCCGCCCCTCGAGACCCTCGACGACCTGACGGTGCTGCTGGGCGAGCTGCGGCGCTTTGCCGAGGACGCCGGAGCGCCGGCGCCGCCGGTCATGTACTGCCTGCCCCGGCGGCCCGACTTCGGTCGGCCGCTGACCGAGCTCGTGCGGGCGCTGGCCGACCTCGGGGTCAGCTGGCTCAGCGTCAACGGGGAGGGGGCGACGATGGCCGAGGCGCTGGACTTCCTCGACCGGTCGGCCGAGTCACTCCTGGCGGCCGCCTGAGCGACCGCCGGCCGGCGCCGACGACGGCCGGGCCCGCGGCAGGCCGAGGTGCCGTTCGGCGATGTTGTTGCGCTGGATCTCCGACGTCCCGCCGTAGATGGTGGTGACCGGGGCGTGGCGCAGGCTCCGGTCGACCGCCCCGCCAGCGGCCGCCCCGGGCTCGCCGTCGCGCAGCAGGCCGGACGGACCGGCCAGCTCGGCGAACCGGTTGGCCGCCCGCTGGTAGGCCCCGGTGGCGAACAGCTTGACCATCGAGCCCTCGACGCTCGGGAGGCCACCGCTCGCCGCCATCCAGGCCGAGCGCTGGGAGAGCAGCCAGCTCACCTCGTTGTCGATCCGGGCCCGGGCGAGGGCCTCGCGCCAGGCCGGTCGGTCGAGCAGCGGGCGGCCGTCGGGCCCGGCGGAGGCCGACGCCCACCGTCGCACGTGGTGGTACAGGGCGGTCGACTCGAGCGCCCCGCCGACCACCCCGCGCTCGAAGGCGAGGGCGACCGCCATCACCGACCAGCCCTCGTGCACCCCGCCGACCCGGTGGTCGTCGCCGACCACCACGTCGTCGTAGAAGGTGGCGTTGGTGCGCTCGTCGCCCATGGTGCGCACCGGTTGGATGCTCACGCCGTCGGCGTCGAGCGGCACCAGGAACATGGTGAGGCCGCGGTGCTTGGGGGCGTCGGGATCGGTGCGGGTGAGCAGCAGGACGTACTGGGCGACGTTGGCGAGCGACGTCCACATCTTCTGGCCGTTGATCCGCCAGGCCGTCGCCGCCTCGTCGACCGGCTCGGCCCTGGTGCGGGCCGCCGCCACGTCCGAGCCGGAGTCGGGCTCGGAGTAGCCGAGCGACACGATCACCTCGCCGGCCACGATCCGCGGCAGCACCGAGTCGCGCAGCGACGGGCTGGCGCAGCGCGAGAGCACGCCGGCCACGATCATCGTCGTCGCCAGCCCGTGGTACGGGGCCTCGGCCAGCTCGAGCTCGGCGAAGACGGCCGCCAGCTCGAAGGGGTCGTGGCCCCCCGGGGCCCCGGGGATCGCCGCCTCGACCCAGCCGCGCTCGGCCATCGCCCGGTGCAGGCCGGCGTGGTGGAAGGTGCCGGTTCGCCGCATCTCGGCCCGGACCTCGTCGGTCAGGTGCTCGCCCAGGAACGCCCGCACCTCGGCGGCCAGGCGGGCGGCGGCCGGGTTGGCCGAGAACTCCATCAGCCGACCTCGCCGGCGACCACCGCCGCCGCCAGCTCGTCGAGCACGGCGTCCAGGCCGCCGCCACCGAGCGCCGTCCCGCGGGCGTGGCGGTAGAGGCGCTGGGCCTCGTGCTCCTCGGCGTAGCCGTAGCCGCCGTGGTACTGGACGCAGGCGGCCGTGGCCGAGCTCGCCACGTCGGCGGCGAAGAGCAGCGCCATGGCAGCCAACGCGGCGCCGTCGGCCCCGGTCACCGACCGGCTGGCGCCGTCGAGGGCCCAGGCCGCCTCGTGGGCGAGGAGGCGGGCACCGTCGATCGAGCCCGGCAGCTCGGCCAACCCGTGCTGCACCGCCTGGAAGGAGCCGACCGGCACGCCGAACTGGTGGCGCTCCTTGACGTAGGCCACCGCCACCTCGAGCGCCCGGTCGGCCACCCCGACGAGGGCGGCGGCGGTCAGGGTCCGCCACTCGGCCACCGCCGTGGCGTGGGCCGCCTCGGCCGACCTCGCCTCCGCCAGCACCCGGCGGCTGCCGTCCCCGAGCCGCCGGTCGGCCAACGGGAGGTCGGCGTGGCTGGCCGGCGCCGCCTCCGGCGGCGGTGCCGTCACCGCCACCAGCGCGTCGTCGTCCAGGGCGACCACCACCTTGGCCCGGGCGCCCCCAGGCACCAGAGCGGCGATGCCGCCGGTGGCCGGGCAGGGGGCGAAGGTGGCGATCGTGGCGCCGGTGGCGCAGCCCGTCAGCTCCGGATGGGAGGGGTCATGGCCGGCGAGCGCCCTCGTGGCCACGAGGTGCTCGACCAACGGCTCGCCGAGCACCGCCCGCCCGGCCTCCTCGGCCGCCACGACGAGGACGCCGAGCCCGGCCCCGCCGCCGCCGAGGTCCTCGGGAATCGCCATGCCCCAGACCCCGAGCTCGTCGAGCCGGCGCAGCACCCCGCCGGGCCGGTCCGAGCCGTCGGGCCGGGGGAGGCCGCCGAGGCCTCGCCGCAACAGCTCGCGGGCCGACTCCTGGTCGATGTCGAGGGCGAGGTCCACCGACGCCTCAGCGCGGCACGTCGCCGGCGATGGTCACCCGGTGCAGCACCCGCTCGGCGCCGGCGGTGTCGCCGACCACCGCGTGCTGGGTGCAGCGGTTGTCCCAGATCACGAGGTCGCCGACCTCCCAACGGTGCCGGTAGCTGTACTCGGGCCGCCCGATCTGGGTGTAGAGGTAGGCGAGCAGCGGTGCGCTCTCCTCCTCGGTCCAGCCGTCGATGCGCCTGGTGTAGTTGCCGTTGACGAAGATCGCCCGCCGACCGGTCTCGGGATGGGTGCGGACCACCGGGTGCACGGCGGTCACCGCCTCGGCGTCGAGCCCCGCCTCGGCGGCCAGCGACGTCCCGGCGTGCACCGCCGACAGGGTGTCGAGGGTCCGCCGGAAGCCCTCCGACAACCCGTCGTAGGCCGCCGTCGCGCTGGCCCACATCGTGTCGCCGCCGACCGGCGGCAGCGTCCGTGCCAAAAGCAGGGTGAGCGCCGGTGGCCGGGCGGCGTGGGTGGTGTCGGCGTGCCAGGTCTGGGTGACCGGGTTCGGATCGTAGATGCGCATGATCCCCGGGTAGCCCTCGATCGACGGCACGTAGGGGTGGACCGAGACTTCCCCCCACCAGGCGGCGAAGGCCAGCTGGTCCTCAGGGGTCATCGCCGACTGGCCGCGCAGGCAGATCACCCCGTGGGCGAGGAAGGCGGCCTTGATCTCGCCGAACGTCGCCTCGTCGACCCCGGCGTGGAGGTCGACGCCGGTCACCATCGCCCCGAGGGCGCCGGCCAGCGGCCGCACGTCGATCGTGTGCTGCGGTGTCGTCACCGTTCCCCCCCCATCCGGGCGGCCAGCGCGTCCTCCAGCGCCTGGAGGTTCGCCGGCGCCGGGTCGTAGCGGATGTTGTTCTGGTGCAACGTCGGACCCCCCCACCCGGGGAGGAGCCCACGTTCGTGGCAGAAGAACTGGGCCTCGACGGTGGTGCCGTCGAGGGCCGGCGCCTCGTCGGAGGTGACGAGCCAGCCGACCACCTTGGCCACCACCTCCATCGGCGCCCCGTCGTTGGCGATCCCGAACTTGGCCATGTCCTGGCCGATCCGCTCGGTGGCGATCAGGCCGGGCTGCACGTTGTAGCAGTGAACCCCCGACCCGGCGAGCTCGACGGCCAGGAAACCGGCGATCCGCTGGAAGGCACCCTTCGAGATGCCGTAGCCCATGCCCCAGCCCCCCTCGCCGGCCGGCCTCGTCGGATCGGCGTAACCCGAGGCCGAGGTGATGTTGACGACCGTCCCGCTCCCGCGCTCGAGCATCTGGGGGAGCACCAGCTTGTCGATCACCAGCGGGGCGATGACGTTCGCCTCGAGCTGGCGCTCGAGCAGCTCGATCGGGGTGTCGAGGAACCGGTCCATGTGGCCCGGGCCGATGTAGCGCCCGTTGTGCACCACCACGTCGATCCGGCCCAGCCGCTCGAGGGCGGTGGTCACCGCCGCCCCGAGCGAGGCCCGGTCGAGCAGGTCCGCCGGGATGGCCAACGCCCGTCGCCCGTGGGCCTCGACCTCGGCGGCGGTCGACGTGAGGCTGCCGGGGAGGGGCGAGTCGTCGCTGGCCGCCATGGTGGACGAGTGCTCGCGGCGCTCACCCTCGAGCACCGTGCGGGCGGTGATCGCCACGTCGTAGCCCAGCGCCGCCAGCTCGGCGGCGCACGCCCGGCCGATGCCCCGGCTCGCTCCGGTCACGAAGGCCACCGGCTGGCTCATCTCGTCCCTCCCTGCCAGACCCGCCGTCGTGCACCTCGGGCGGATCCCGTCGCTGAATCCTTGTAAAGATACAGGGTGATCGGGGCCCGCTCAGTGGTCGGGATGACCGGGACCGACGGCGAGGGCGAGGGCAGCCTCGGCGAGGGCCGCCCGGTGGGCGGCGGGGGTGCCGAGCACCGGGGCCAGGGCGTGGACCCGCCGGAGCCAGCGGTGCAGCGGCGACCCGGCGTCGAGGCCGGCCCCGCCCATGGTCTGGTGGGCTGCCGCCACCACCGACCGGCAGCACCCGGCGACCAGGGCCCCGCACCCGTGGACCGCCCGGGCCGCCCCGTCCCCGGCGTCGAGCCGGTGGGCGGCATCGGCGACGGCGTCGGCGGCCACGCTGAGCGAGACCAGCGCATCGGCCAGGCGGTGGGCGACCGCCTGGAAGGCGCCGATCGGCTGGCCGAACTGCCGCCGCCGGTTGGCGTGGCCGGTGGCGAGCGCCAGGGCGGCGGTGGCGGACCCGACCATCTCGGCGGCCGCCGCCACGGCTTCCATGAACGCGCTGCGCACCGCACGCGCCTCCAGGGCGCGCAGACCGGCGGCGGTGGTCCCCCCGGGCGAGGTCACCTGGGCCCGCAGGATCTCCGGCGAGCTGCCGGTCTCCTCCAGGAGGCGCACCGCACCCGACAGGGTGCCGATGGCAAGGGGGCGGGCGTGCTCGCGGTCCAAGCCGGCCAGCACGCCAGCCTCGATCAGCGCCTCGGCGACCAGGAAGACGTACGCCGGTCCGGACCCTGACAACCCGGTGACCGCGTCGAGCTGGCGTTCAGGGACCCGGACTACGGTACCGACCGCGCCGAGCACGGACTCCGCCCAGTCCAGGTCGCCAGCGCTGACATGGGAGCCCCCGGACATCGCGCTCACGGCCCGCCCGACCAGTGCCGGCGTATTGGGCATGGCCCGGACGACCACCGAGCCCGCGGGCACCGGCAGCCCCCGGGGGGCCGGCAGGATGCCGTCGAGGATGAACCGACCG
>Ga0080006_1180040_pt1 | contig 27620 bp, 30 predicted proteins | sample RS3BMetagenome_FD_69209 | JGI IMG/M metagenome (GOLD analysis project Ga0080006, IMG submission 69209) | Ferric oxide microbial mat and aquatic microbial communities from Rainbow Spring, Yellowstone National Park, USA - RS3B (SPADES... ...
GTCCCCTCCTCCAGGCGCCGCCGGCCTCATCTCGCCGCGGTCCGGGCGGCGATCGCCGAGTCGGTGCAAACCGGCCAGAGCCTGACCAGCATCACGCCCAAGCGCGACCGCGTCATCCGTACCGAACCGGTGGTGATGTCCGACGGCTGCATCCACGGCGTGCACGTGTGGACCGGCCCCGCCGACGAAGAGCCGCCGGAGCGGCCGACCCCCGGGCCGTTGAAGTGGGACCTGACCCTGGGCGTGGCCACCGACACCCGCGAGTCGCTGTCCAACAGCGGCAAGAACGCGGAAGTGGAAGTCACCTTCGGCAGGGCTTTCGCGGAGGACCTGCCGTCGCGCGAGCTCAATCCGAACGAGACGAAGGTGCTCGCCATGGCGGTCAACGCCAAGCCCGACCAAACTGTCTGCGGCACCTGGGATCTCACCGATTGGCAGGGCCATCCCATCCGGATAGGTTTCGTCGCGCGCATCGGGCTGGAGCCGGGATCGGACGGCCGCGACCACCTGGTCGCGCGCGCGATCAACTGGCGCTCCGAAGTCAAGGGCCCGGTAGTGTCGACCGACGACCTGGCACAGCGGATCCTCAGTGGGCTCGCCCAGGCCGGGGTGCACCGCGCGCTCGTCGACCTCAGCAACTGGACCCTGCTCAAATGGCTGGACGCGCCCTACACCTTGTGCGACTGGCGCGGCAGCGGGGCCGATAAGCCGTGGGTGCACCCCGACGACGAGCACTTGATGTCCGCCATGACAACCGAAGTCGCCGACGGCGCGACCAGCCGGGTGTTGCGGATGCGGGGGCACGGTGTCGACTGGGTACCGGTGCATGTCACGGTCAACAGGGTGGAACTGGAGCCGGACGTCTTCACCGGGCTGATGTCCCTGCGGTTGCCCGGTGACGAGGAACTAGCCGCCGCGGGACTACCGAAGCCGCTGGAGGACGGCGCCTTGTCCGTCACCGGCGAGTTACCTCGTGCCGGCCGGTCCGGCCCGCGCGGCGGCCCGCGCCGCGTCGGCGAAGACCACAGCCAGCCGGACCGTGACTGAGACCGTGACTATGACGTCGAGATCGTCCACCTCGCACTGCGCTTCGTCGACCCGCATCGCGCGGGCCACCGCCTCGGCGCGGGCGCAGGCCGCCGCGCCCCCGAGCGGTAACCGGGCGGCGCCCGCCAGCGCGGCCAGATCCGCCGCCGCCTGCGCACGATGACGTGCCACCACCACCGAACCCAGATACGCACCCGCCCCCGTGACCCAGAGCAGCACCACCAGCATCGCGGGCGCGACGACGCTCGCCGAGCCCCGGTCATCCCGATGGCTCCGCCGCCGAGACCGCCTTGGCGGCAATGACCAACCCGGGCAAAACCTTCGAGTGCGCGGCCACCATGGCGGTGAAGAAGTCGCCATCCCGGCGCAGTTGGATCCACGCGCCCACCGGAGCGACACGGCGAGCCGTCTCGACCGCCACGCGTTCGTTGCCGCGGGCGGCCAGCCGGGCGGCCTCGCGAGCGGCGTCGACGCAACGCACCTGCATCGCCACCGCCGTGAGTCCGCCCACGCACAGCGCCAGCACCACCACCAGCGCGGCGATGGCCAGGGCCGCCTCGACCGTGCTGGCGCCCGCACTGCCGGCTAAACCTTGGTGTTGAGCGCGCGACCGATGACGTTGGTCAGCGCCGCCACGATGGAATGCCCGGTGACGACGGTGTAGAGGATCGCGCCGAAGGCGGCCGCCGCGATCGTGCCAATGGCGTACTCCACTGTGGACATGCCCGACTCGTCGCCGGCCAGCAGCGCCATGCGCACCAGGAAAATTCGAAACGCGTTGATCACGTTGATCATCAGTGCCTTCCTTTCGTTTCACAGCAATCCCGACTGCAGGACTTGACCGGCCAGACCGGCCACCAGGGGAACAATGCCCAGGCACACGAACGCCGGCAGGAAGCACAGGCCGAGCGGACCGGCGATCAGCACCCCGGCCCGCTCGGCGGCCGCCGCGGCAGCGTGTCCGGCGTCGTGCCGACACTGGTCGGCCAATTCGGCGACGCCATCGGCCAACGCCGCGCCCGACGACGCCGAGCGTCGCGCCAGTCGCAGCAAGGCATCGATCTGCGTGTCGACCGGACCGACCTCCGGCAAGGGGGTCCACGCGACTGCAGGATCGGCGCCCAGCGCCAGCAGATCGGCGGCGCGGCGCAGCACCGCGGCCAGCTTCGGCGGCGCGGACCGGGCGGTCGCCGCCACGGCCGTCGGCACCGCCATGCCCGCCGCCAGGCACACCACCAGGACATCGAGACTGGATGCGGTCGCCAACGGATCCGGGCCGGTTCGAGACGCGCTCCCGGGCCCCGGCCGCAGCGGCCGCGCACGGGCCGGCGGGCCGGCCCGCGCCCGCACCACCGCGGGGCCGGCGCCGATCCACAAGGCCGCAGCCAGCAAGACCGCCGCCGAATTCATGACGCGAGCCGATCGGTGATGCTGTCCGACCACAGCAGCCCGGCACACGCCAGCACCGATCCGACGACCAATAGCCAACCGCCCGCCTGCCCACCCAACAAGAAACTCAGCGGCCGGGCGCCGATCAGCTCACCCAGCACGACACCCAGTACCGGTAGGGCCGCCAGGATCGCCGCGGTGGCGCGCGCTCCGGCCATGCTCGACGCCACCCGTGCCGAGAACCGTTGTCGCTCGGTGATATCGCGTTGCGCCGCCCGCATCAGCGTGGCGATCGCAAGCCCATGCTCGGCGGCGAGCTGCCAGCACACCGCGAGTCGGTCCCACTGTGCGGGCAGGGCCGACGAGCGCGCCGCGTCGCGGAGGCCGGCCGTAACGTCGGCACCGAGTCCGGCTCGCGCCGCCACCGCGCGCAACGCCGCGGCGACCGCTCCGGGCGTCTCGTCGGCGGCGACGCAGAACGCGCGCACCGGATGCGAGCCCACGCGCAGCTCGCCAACGAGCACCTCGAGGGCACTTTCCAGCATTCGCCCCTCGTCCAAAGCGTGTCGGCGACGACGGCGGCGACGGTAACGCAGGCGCACCGTCGCGCCCACCACCACCGCGGCGAGCACCGTCGTCAGCCGCAGCAGCACGGTGGCCGCACCGACCAGACAGACGGCGGTAGCCGCAGCCGGGAGCGGCGGCCACTGTGCACGCGACCCGCGCGAGAGAAGCCGGCGCCGCGGTGATGAGGGAAAAGTTGCAAGCGCAGCCGCCAAGAGCAGGGCTGCCGCCGGGATTCCGTTCATGCCGACATCCGGCTCTGCAGCAGCCGGCGCAAGTCCCCCGCGTCGTCTGTCATCCCCCGGTCCGCGTGCCAGACCGTGACGGCGTGCACCCGGCCTCGAACCTGACGCAGCACGGCGATCTCAGCGAGCCGGCGCCTGCCCGCGCGGTCCCGCGCGACATGCAGCAGCACCTGGACCGCGGCGGCGAGTTGGCTGTGCAATGCCGCCCGGTCCAGACCCCCGAGCGCACCCAACGCCTCCAGGCGGGCGGGAACCTCGCCCGGGTTGTTGGCGTGCACGGTACCCGCGCCCCCGTCGTGGCCGGTGTTCAGCGCCGTCAGCAGATCGACCACCTCGGCGCCCCGGACCTCGCCGACCACGATGCGGTCGGGCCGCATCCGCAACGCCTGCCGGACGAGTTGGCGCACCGGGACTTCGCCGACGCCTTCGACGTTGGCGCACTGCGCGACCAGCTTGACCAGGTGCGGGTGCCGGGGCGCCAGCTCGGCGGCGTCCTCGACGCACACGATGCGTTCGGTGGGTGGTACGGCGCCCAACATCGCCGCCAACAGCGTCGTCTTCCCGGCCCCCGTTCCACCGCACACCAGGAAGGCCAACCGAGCGGCGATGATGTCGGCGATCACGGCGACCGCCCGCGGAGTGAGCGCGCCGGCCGCACCCAGGCCCGCCAGGTCCTGGGTGGCCGGCCGCAAGACCCGCAGCGACAGGCAGGTACCCGCGGCCGCCACCGGCGGCAGCACGGCGTGCAGCCGCACCGCGCAGCCGCCGGGTCCGATGCCGCTCAGGTGGCCGTCGACCCACGGCTGCGCGTCGTCGAGCCGCCGACCGGCAGCCAGGGCCAGGCGCTGCGCCAACCGGCGCACCGCGGCCTCGTCGGTGAACCGGACGTGGCTGCGTCGCAGCCCGTTTCCGTCGTCGACCCAGACCGCGTCGGGTGCGGTGACCAAGACGTCGGTCGTGCCGTCCGCGCACAGCAGCGGTTCGAGGATGCCGGCGCCGGTCAACTCGGTCTGCAGCACCCGCAGGTTGGCGAGGACCTCGGTGTCACCGAGCATCCCCCCGGACTCGGCCCGGATCGCGGCCGCCACCACGCTGGGCCTTAACGGGGACCCCCGGGAGGTGGACTCGGCGGCCAGCCGCTCGCGCACCCGCTCGACCAGCGAACCGCTCACGCCGCCCTGCCGTTCTGTCCCGAGCGGGCACGCGGCAGCACGGCCAGCACCCGGTGCGCCGCGGTGGCCAACGCGGATCGCCGTCCCAACCGCAGACCGCGGCGTTCCAGCCGCTCGGCGAGGTTCGGCTGGGCTCTGACCGACGCGAGCAACGGCAGGCCGGTGACGTCGGCGACCTCGGCCGCCCGCAATCCTCCGGGCGAGGGGCCGCGAACCACCAACCCCAGGTTCGGGTTGACAGCAGCCAACTCCGGCGCCATCGCTCCGGTGGCCGCGCACGCGCGCACGTCGCAGCGGCTGACCACGACGACGAGGTCGGCCGCCTCCAAAGCGGCCTGCGTCGCATCGGTGAGGCGGCGGGCGAGGTCGCAGACCACCGTGACGCCCCCGCGCCGGCCGGCATCGACAACGGCGTCCACCGGCGCGGCGTCCACCTCGTACGCGTGCCGCGAGCCGGACAGCACGCTGATTCCCCGGTGTCGCGGCAGCGCTTCACGCACGGCCGACCAGGCGAGCCGTCCACCCTGCAATGCGACATCGGGCCAACGCAGACCGGGTGTGTTTTCGCCACCCACGAGCAGGTCGATGCCCCCACCCCAGGTGTCGAGGTCGACCAGCAGCGCGTCGGTGGCGACCTGCGCCAGGGCGACCGCAAGCAGCGAGGCGCCTGCCCCGCCGCAGCCGCCGATGACGGCGACGACCTGCCCACGCACCCCGTCGTCGCGTGCGGCCTCTGCGGCTTCGGCGAGCGCCCGGATCAATTCCCGCTCTTGGTCGGGCAGGCGCAGCACATGCCCGGCGCCGACGGAGACGGCCGCCGCCCAGGTCGCAGACAGCGGTTGGTCGAGGGTCAGCACACTCACGTGGGCGCGCCGCGGCAGCGCCGCCTCTCCGCAGCGCCGCGCCGCGCCCTCGTCGAGCACCACGGCCGCGGGTGCCGACCACGTCTTGCGGCTCACCGAGGACGCGCCGCCGGCATGCACCACCCGAACCCCCACGGCCGCGGCCACCCTGTCCAGCTCGTCACGCAGCCCCGGATCCGTCACCATCGCCAACACGCCCACAGCACCTGTCCCTGTACCGGCCCCCGCCGTGCCCCTGGTGTGCGTCACCAGCCCACAGTGCAGGGCCGTGACCTTGGGACACCAGCGCCGAAGACGGATTTGTGGATCGGGACGCAGGTGTGCATAACGCCCATTTAGACGGCACCCGATAACGCCGGGTGCCCACCGAACACACCGACAGTGAGGTCCGGGCAACACGCAGGCAGACGGTCTAAGTAGGTTTAGTCACCCGACGCCGGGCTGACCCCAGAAAAGGGACGACCCCCGCCAGGGGGGGAGGAGGCGAGGGTCGTCGTGTATCAGCCCCGGGGGGTCGGGCTGATACACCCTCGGCTCAAGCCGAGTTGTGCTTACTATACACATGACAATCCGCACCGACGCAAGGTCCCGGTCAATTCAAAAGAACTCTTTGAAAAGCGAAAACACTGCCAACGTCAATGATTACGGCCGCCGCCGGGCGCTGCTTTCGGCTGCAAGTTCCCGGCGCCGCGGCAGTGCCGACCTATGCTTGGGCGGTGACCGTCTCCCACCCGGCCGCGCTGCAGCAGACCTCACCGGAAACTGGGGATACCAGCGCTCTCGGCGCACGCACCGCCGCCTTCTTCGACCTGGATAAAACGATCATCGCCAAATCCAGCACGCTGGCGTTCAGCAAACCGTTCTTCAATCAGGGACTGCTCAGCCGCCGCGCCGTGCTCAAGTCGAGTTACGCCCAATTCATCTTTTTGCTGTCCGGCGCCGATCATGACCAGATGGACCGGATGCGCATCCACCTGACCAACATGTCTGCCGGTTGGGACGTGGAGCAGGTCAAGTCGATCGTCAACGAGACCCTGCACGACGTCGTGACCCCGCTGGTGTTCGCCGAAGCCGCGGACCTGATCGCGGCGCACAAGCTGTGCGGACGCGACGTCGTGGTGGTCTCGGCATCGGGGGAAGAAATCGTCGCACCGATCGCCCGGGCGCTTGGCGCCACCCACGCCATGGCGACCCGGATGGTCGTCGAGGACGGCAAGTACACCGGCGAGGTCGGGTTCTACTGCTACGGCGAGGGCAAAGTCCAAGCGATCCGCGAGCTGGCGGCGCGCGAAGGCTATCCGCTGGAACACTGCTACGCCTATTCCGACTCGATCACCGACCTACCGATGCTGGAGGCCGTCGGGCACCCCAGCGTGGTCAATCCGGACCGTGGGTTGCGCAGAGAAGCCACCGAGCGCGGTTGGCCCGTGCTGACGTTCTCGCGGCCGGTCTCCCTGCGGGACCGCATTCCGGCGCCGTCCGGTGCCGCCATCGCAACCACCGCCGCGGTGGGTGTCAGCGCGCTGGCCGCCGGCGCGATCACCTACTCGCTGCTCCGCCGCTTCGCGTTTTAGCCGCTGTTCAATCGGCCAGCAAATGGGTCGGCTAACGCGTTAATGCCGCAATGGCTTTTGTTTCGCGATTGGGCCTTGCTGTGCTACGGGTCGAGGAGTACAAAGGTAACCACGGAAGCTCGGTGAGGCCTAGGTCGGTCCGGAAGAGAAGGGTCGATCTCCCGATCCGGGCACCCAGCACGGTATCCGGCACCCACGCAAAGTAATAGCCGCGCTAATGGCAGAGGTGTTGCGGGCCTGCGTAATTGCGAAAAGTGAATGGTGTCGATAGCTCTTTGGGTGGGGCTGTGGCCTGAGCTATTCGTAAGGTCGCCGAGGCCACCCACGCACACCGGAAATGCACGCATGGTAACCGGATTCCGTGTTGGCGGGCGGCGTACCGACTACTTCGGCACGCCGCCCGCCTTACATTCGTGACATTCGTGAAACACCATCGACTCACGCCGGTTTCGGGGCACATCGGCTAACCGCTCGTCAGTGAATCGGCGATGGTTATGGCTTCTTGTGCGCCCGCTCGCATCGCCCGGCAGCACAGCACCAGCCAGCCGGCCACCCCCTCCGGGGTGCCCTCAGCGAATCCGCGGGCGGCGTCCTGATACGCAGCGGGCTGGCGCATCCAGCTCACCTCCGGAACCCCCAACCCGTGCGGGTCCAGCCCGGTGGCGATCGTCACCAGACGCGACACCGCGCGGGCCACCACGCCGTCCGCGCTGCCGAACGGCTTGAGCGTCAGCAGTTCCCCGTGGGCGACCCCGGCGACCACGGGCGCCGGCGCCCGCGTGAGGCCGGTCACCAGACCCGCCAGCAACTCGAGACGCGGACCGACATCGGGCTCGGCGCGCGGACGGCCGAGCCGGTCCGCGTCGACCTGATCGGCCGCGGCCAGCATGTGCAGACGCGCAAGTGCCTGCAGCGGTGCCCGCTGCCACACCGCGACCAGGGGTCCTTCGCCCCCTTCCAGCGCCTGGCCGACCCGCAGCGCCCCGGCGAAGACCGGATCGCCGACCTGCGCGGCATCCGCGCCGCCGTCCAGTCGCACCGGGCCGCCGTCGAGCACCGACGAGGCGCGTGCCGCCCGCAGTGCCGCTTCGGCCGCGGTGACCGGCCAGCCCCGCAGGTTCGCCCGGTGGCGGTGCGCGCGACCCAGCTCGTCGCGCGCCCGGTCGCTGGCCTCGGCGACGCCCGGGAGCTCCAGAAGGGGGGCCAAAGGGTCAGCCGTCACAACTGGTCAACCTATCGGGACGGCAGCCGGGGCGTCAGAATGGGACCTGGGGCGGCCTAGTCCCCCAGTAACGGCCCTGGGAGTGGCCTGGGAATGGCCTCCAGCAATTGACGGGTGTACTCGTGCTTCGGCCGGGTGAACAGTTCTTCGGTGGGCGCCTGCTCCACCACCCGTCCGGCCTGCATCACCAGGACGTCATCGGCGATCTGGCGGATCACGGCGAGGTCGTGGCTGATGAACAAGTAGGTCAGTCCCAGTTCGGCCTGCAGATCGCCGAGCAGATCCAGGATTTGCGCCTGTACCAGGACGTCGAGCGCTGAAACCGCCTCGTCGAAGACCAACATCTCGGGCCGCAGCGCCAGCGCCCGGGCTATCGCAACCCGCTGCCGCTGGCCACCCGACAACTCTCGGGGCAGCCGGCCCAGCACCGACGACGGCAGCGCCACTTGGTCGAGGAGCCGCTGCACCGCCTGCGCGCGCCGGGCGCGGCCACCGATCCGGTGAATCCGCAACGGCTCCTCAATTATGCGAAACACCGAGTACATGGGATCCAGGCTGCCGTAGGGGTTCTGGAACACCGGCTGCACGCGCCGGCGGAAGGCCCGGGAAGCTGATGCCTGATCCCGGCGCAGTCTCCCGTCGATCCGGGCCCCGTCGAAAAGCACTTTTCCCGAGCTCGGTTGCAGCAGGCCGAGCACCATGCGCGCCAGGGTGGACTTCCCCGAGCCCGAGCCCCCTGCGATCGCCAGGGTGCTGGCCCGGCGAAGGCGAAAAGACACGGTGTCGACGGCACGGAACTCGGCCCGCCGGCCCCCTCGCCACTCCCCTCGCTGCCATGGCGCCCCGCGGGACCCGCGGTATATCTTGGTCAACTCGGAGGCGACGAGGATGTCCCCGGCGGGTGCGGCGGCCGCCGGTGATCGCACCCTCGCCCGGCTCCGCACCGTCAGCGACGGTGCGGAGCCGACCAGGCGCCGGGTGTAGTCGTGCCGCGGCTGCCGCAGGATCGACTGCGCTGCGCCGGATTCCACCACCGTTCCGCGGTGTAGGACGACGACCGACTCGGCCCGTTCGGCGGCCAGGGCGAGATCGTGGGTGATCAGCAGCAGCGCGGTGCCGAGTTCGTCGGTGAGCTGCTGGAGGTGGTCTAACACCTGCCGCTGCACGGTCACGTTGAGCGCGGAGGTCGGCTCGTCGGCGATGAGCAGCTTCGGCCGGCCCGCCAAGCCGATGGCGATCAGCGCGCGTTGACACATGCCACCGGACAGCTGGTGCGGGTACCGGCCGGCCTGTGTCGCCGGGTCCGGCATGCCCGCCTCGGCGAGCAACTCGACCGCACCTCGCCGCGCCGCACGGCCGTTGGCCCGCAGCGCTTCCCGAACCTGGAATCCGACCTTCCAGACCGGGTTGAGGTTGGTCATCGGATCCTGCGGCACGTAGCCGATGGAACGGCCCCTGATGGAGCGCAACACCCGGCGGTCGGCGCCGGTGATGTCCCGCCCGTCGAAGATCACGCGTCCGGCGGTGATCCGGCCCCCGGGCGGGAGCAATCCGAGGACTGCGGCTGCCGTGGTGGACTTCCCGGAGCCCGATTCTCCCACCACGGCGACGGTCTGGCCCGGCAGCACCGTCAGATCCATGCCGCAAACAGCCGGGGCTCCCGTGCCGAACCTGACTTCCAGGCCCTCCACCGACAGCAGCGGCGCCACTGGGGTGCTCATGCGCGCGACGCCCGCGAGGCCGGATCCAGGGCATCGCGCAGGGCGTCACCCATCATCATGAAGGACAACACGGTGATCGCCAGCGCACCGGCCGGATAGAAAAGTATCGGCGAGCCCGACCGCAGCCGGCTCTGCGCCAGGTTGATGTCGCCGCCCCAGGACACCACCGACGTCGGCAGCCCGACGCCGAGGTAGGACAACGAGGCCTCGGTCACGATGAAGATGCCCAGGGCGATGGTGGCTACCGCGAAAACCGGCCCCAGCGCGTTGGGTAGCGCATGCCGCAGCAGAATCTGGAAATCGCCGAGCCCCAGTGCCTTCGCCGCGAGCACATAGTCGCAGCCCCGTACCTCCAGCACCGCGCCGCGGGTGATCCTGGCCACCTGCGGCCAGCCAAACAGCGCCAGTACGGTGATCACCGTCCACACCGTTCGGTGGCGCATGACCCCCATGATCACGATGGCGGCCAGCAGCAGCGGCAACCCGAAGAACACATCAGCGACGCGCGAAACCACCACGTCGAGCCAACCCCCGTAAAACCCCGCGAGCGCACCCAGCGCCCCGCCCACCGCGAAGACGACGAGGGTGGCCCCAAGCCCGACGGTGACCGACGCGCGGGCACCGTAGACGGTGCGCGCATAGATATCGTGGCCCTGCAGGTCGGTGCCGAACCAGTGCGCCGCCGACGGCGGCAGCAGGCTTTGGCCGGGGTCGGCATAAGTGGGATCGATTCCGGTGAACCAGGAAGGAAACGTCGCGACGACGAGAATGAACGCGATCAGCGACGCGGCGAGCACGAACTTCGGACGCCGACGCAACTGGTGCCAGGCGTCACGCCAGAAACCGTGGCGTTGCGTTATGTCCTCAGCCATGGCGAATCCGGGGGTCGAGTACGGCGTACAGCAGGTCCACCACCAGGTTGCTCACCAGATAGATCAGCACCAGCACCGTCACGACAGACACTACGGTCGGGGCCTCCTGCCGGGTGACGGCCTGATACAACACCCCGCCGACGCCGTGGATGTTGAAGATTCCTTCGGTCACGATGGCCCCGCCCATCAGCGCACCCAGGTCGGCGCCGAGGAAGGTCACCACCGGGATCAACGAATTGCGCAGGATGTGCACCATCACCACCCGTGGCCGCGAAAGCCCTTTGGCGGTCGCGGTGCGGACATAATCGGTGTGGGCATTGGCGGCCACGGCCGATCGGGTCAGGCGCACCACATACGCAAACGACACCGAGCCCAGGACGATCCCGGGCAGTAGCAGCCGCCCGAAGGTTGCCCGCTCACCAACCGTGACGGGGGCGATCCCCAACCGGACCCCGAAGAGGAATTGCGCCAGGAATCCCAACACGAATATCGGGATCGCGATGATGACCAGACCGGTGATGAGGACGGTGGCATCGAAGATTCCGCCGGTGCGCAGGCCGGCGATCGCCCCGAACCCGATCCCCAGGCCCGCTTCCACCGCCACCGCGATCAGCGCGAGCCTGATGGTAACCGGAAACGCATGCGCCAGAACCAAACTGACCGGCAGGCCGGAATAGGAGCGGCCCAGATCGCCATGCAGGACGCCGCCCAGGTAGCGCAAGTACTGCACCAGGAAGGGATCGTCGAGGTGGTAGCGGGCGCGCAACGCCGCGGCCACCGCCGGAGTCAGCGGCCGGTCGCCGGCCATCGCAGCGATCGGATCGCCGGGCAGCAGGAAGACCATGCTGTAGATCAGCAGCGTGGCGCCGAGGAAAACCGGGACCATGATCACGATTCGGCGCACGATGTACCGGACCATCTCAGGCCTTCACGATGTTCTCGTAGTCGGGCAGGCCGTTCCACGTGACCGTCACGCTTTTGATCTGCGTCGACCACCCCACCACACTGATGTTGTCCCAGAGTGGGACAGCAGGCATGTCGTGCATGAGGATTCGCTGGGTGCCATTGGCCAGGGCATCCGACTCCCGCATCGTGGGCGCGGCCTCCGCGGCGGCCAGTGCCGCGTCGAACTCGCCGTTGGAGTAGCCGACGTCGTTCGAACCGGCCCCGGCGGCGAACAGCGGCGCGAGAAATTCCAGCAGCGACGGATAGTCGCCCTGCCATGCGGCGCGGAAGGCCGTCGTGATCGTGTGATTGGTGATCTGCGTGCGAAATCCGGCGAACGTGGGCTGGGGCGCACCGACCGCGTCGATGCCGAGCACGTTCTTGATGCTGTTGGCCACCGCGTCCACCCACTCCTGGTTTCCGGCGTCGGCGTTGTAGGCGATGGCGTACTGGCCGCTCCACGGCGAGATCGCGTTAGCCTGCGCCCAAAGGTGCTGCGCGCGTTCCGGGTTGAAGTTCAACACGTCGTTGCCGGGCAGGTTCGGATCGAAGCCCGGCAGCGACTGGGCGGTGAAGTCACGCGCGGGGCTGCGAGTGCCCAGGAAGATGTGCGCACAGATCTGCGCGCGGTTGACGGCGGCTGACAGCGCAAGCCGACGCAGGCGGCCTTCTTCGCCGCCGAAATGCGGCAGTCGCAGCGGGGTGTCGAGGCTGTGTTTGACGGCCACGGGTCCCGCCGCCACGTTGTCGCCCAGGTCGCGCTTGTAGATCGGCAGCGCGCTCGGCGGAATCGTATCCAAGACATCGAGATTGCCGGACAGCAGGTCGGCGTAGGCGGTGTCCAGGTTGGCGTAGAACTCGAAGCGCAGGCCTTTGTTGCGGGCTTTGCGGTTGCCCCGGTAGTCGGGATTGGGTTTCAGGTCGATTCTGACGTTGTGTTCCCAGGCCGGGCCGTCCGGGCCGGCGGCGAGCCGGTAGGGGCCGTTACCGACCGGGTTTCGACCGAACGCCGCCATGTCGCGAAAAGCCGCTGCCGGCAACGGGTAAAAGGCACTGTGCCCCAATCGCAGCACGAAGTCGATCGTCGGCGCCTTGAGGCGCACAGAGAATTCGAGATCGTTGACCACCCGCAGCCCCGACATCGTGCCGCGTGCGGGCTTCGCGTCACCCGTCACGTTCGCGACCTCGTCGAACCCGTCGATCGGGCTGAAAAAGCTCTGCTGCAGTTGGGCATTGCTGCTCAAAGCGCCGTAGTTCCAGGCGTCGACGAACGAGTGGGCCGTCACCGGTGATCCGTCGGTGAACTTCCAGCCCGGTTTGAGCACGACGCGGTAGTTGATGTGGTCGGTGCTTTCGATCGACTCGGCGACCTCGTTCGAGGGTTTCCCGGCCGCGTCGTAGGACACCAGGCCTGCGAACAGGCGATCGAGGATCCGCCCGCCGTTGCTGTCATTGGTGCTGGTCGGGACGAGCGGGTAGGGCGGCTCCCCGCCGTTGACCAGTACCAGGTCGGGCGTCAGGGCGCCGCCCCCACATCCGGCCAGTGAGGCGATCACCAGCACCACGAGGCCGACCAGCGCCGCCAACGGCAGCGAGACCCGCATCCGATGCATGACACCCGACCCTAGGGCCTCGGCCCGTGCTACGCCGCGCTCGCGATCGCCACTGGCCCGAGCGTGTCGACCCGCTTCACCCGGCAACGCCGCGCTCGCGATCGCCACTAGCCCGCTGCGGTGATGGGATGCACCTGCAGCGAGCACACGTCGATGGCGGCCGGCACGGGGTAAACCTCACTGATGTCGGGCGGGTTGACCAACAGGGCGGTGTAGGTGGGGCACGGGTTGCCGTTGTCGTCGACGGCAATCCCCTCGACGATGGCTTGCCCCTGGGTCGCTAGCGACAGGGTGACGGGCGGCGGCTCCTCGACGCCGTCCGGTAGGCCGCCCATATATCCACGCGGCGTGGGTTCGGCGTGGATGAGCGGGCCGCCGGCGCCGGAGTCCACGCCCGGGTAGCCGGTCAGGGTGCACGGGTCCGCGCCGCCGTCGAGGGTGAACAGCAGTGTCACCGACCGATGGCCCACGGCGGCCTGAGCCGGGGACGCGTTGACCGCGACCTGGTCGGACCAGCATGGCGTCGGCTCGTCGACGGTGTCGGGCGGAGCGGCCCACGCCGGCGACCCCAGTATGGCGGTGCCCGCGCAGCCTGTCGCGACCGCAAGGCTGCGGACCAGTCGGCGGACAGGCCGTCCGTAAAGTCCCGCCACACCGTGATTATGGGGGATGAGCGCACATTTCACCCCGGATTGAGCAGCCTACTTTCATCGAGCAGCACTAGGCTCACAGACGGTTTGCGCGCCCCGACACAGGAGAACAGCCAGTGACCGCCACCAACACCGCGGGACCGTCGTCGTATCCGCCGCCGGCGCGGTTCACCGAGCAGGCCAACGCGGGCGAGGACCTGTACCGCGAGGCCGCGGATGACCGGCTGGCCTTCTGGGCCAAGCAGGCCAACCGCCTGTCCTGGGCAACGCCGTACACCGAGGTGCTGGACTGGTCGCGGGCGCCGTTCGCCAAGTGGTTCGTCGGCGGCGAGCTGAACGTCGCCTACAACTGCGTGGACCGCCACGTGGAGGCCGGACTCGGTGACCGGGTCGCCATCCACTGGGAGGGCGAGCCGGGCGACAGCCGCAGCCTGACCTACTCCGACCTGCACGCCGAGGTGTGCAAGGCGGCCAACGCGCTGACCGGCCTGGGCCTGGCCGCGGGGGACCGCGTCGCCATCTACATGCCGTTGATCCCCGAGGCGGTGATCGCCATGCTCGCCTGCGCTCGGCTGGGGATCATGCACAGCGTCGTGTTCGCCGGCTTCACCGCAAAGGCGCTGCGGGCCCGGATCGCGGACGCCCAGGCCAAGCTGCTGATCACCAGCGACGGGCAATTCCGCCGCGGCAAGCCGGCTCCGCTGAAGGACGCGGCCGACGAGGCCGTTGAGGCCGTCGAGGCCGTCGACAAGGCCGCTGCGCCCGATGCCGAGGGGGACAGCTCCGTCGAGCACGTTCTGGTGGTGCGGCGCACCGGAATCGACGTGTCGTGGACCGACGGGCGGGATCTGTGGTGGCACGACGTCGTCGACGCCGCCTCCCCCGAACACATCCCGCAGCCATTCGACGCCGAGCAGCCGCTGTTCCTGCTCTACACCTCCGGCACTACGGGCAAGCCCAAGGGGATCGTGCACACCAGCGGCGGCTATCTCACCCAGGCGTCCTACACGCACTATAACGTCTTCGACGTCAAGGCCGACACGGACGTGTTCTGGTGCACGGCCGACATTGGCTGGGTCACCGGACACACCTACGGTGTCTACGGTCCCCTGTCCAACGGAGTCACCGAAGTCCTCTACGAGGGCACACCCGACACCCCGACCCAGCACCGCCACTTCGAGATGATCGAAAAGTACGGCGTGACAATCTATTACACCGCGCCCACGCTGATTCGCACCTTTATGAAGTGGGGACGCGAGATCCCCGATGCGCATGACCTGTCCAGCCTGCGACTGCTGGGATCGGTCGGCGAGCCGATCAATCCCGAAGCGTGGCGCTGGTACCGCGCGGTGATCGGCGCGAACAGCGCCCCGATCGTCGACACCTGGTGGCAGACCGAGACGGGCGCCGCGATGATCGCGCCGCTACCGGGAGTCGCCGCGGCCAAGCCGGGCGCGGCGATGACGCCGTTGCCGGGGATCTCGGCCAAAATCGTCGACGACCACGGCAACCCATTGCCGCCGGGCAGCAGGGACGGCTGGCACGTGGCCGGCTACCTCGTTGTGGACCAGCCGTGGCCGTCCATGCTGCGCGGCATCTGGGGTGACCCCGAACGCTACGTCGACACCTACTGGTCCAGATTCGCCGAGCAGGGCTGGTACTTCGCCGGTGACAGCGCCTGGTACGACGCCGACGGCGCCATCTGGGTGGTGGGCCGCATCGACGACGTGATGAATGTGTCGGGGCACCGGCTGTCGACTGCCGAGGTCGAGTCGGCGCTCGTCGGCCACGCCGCGGTGGCCGAGGCGGCCGTCGTCGGCATGACCGATGAGATCACCGGACAGGCCATCTGCGCGTTCGTCGTGTTGTGCTCTGACTGCCAGGCGCACGACGGGATCGTCGACGAGTTGCGAGTCGAGGTGGCCAGGGAGATTTCCCCCATCGCCAAGCCCCGCGAGGTTCACGTAGTGCCCGAATTGCCCAAGACCCGCAGCGGCAAGATCATGCGCAGGCTGTTGCGTGACGTCGCCGAGAACCGCGAATTGGGTGACACGTCGACGTTGCTGGACCCCAGCGTGCTCGAGGCGATCAAGCCCTCGGAGTAGGTCTGGCTCAGGCCGGCAGCGGCGTGAATCCGGCGCCGGCCCGGTGCTTGGCGTCGATGTCGGCCATGATCGAGTTGAACGACATCACCACTGCCGGGGTGTGCAGCGGGATGTACTTGATGATGCAGGTGGGCAGGTTGTCGCTGAAGGCCCCGTGGATCATCCCGACCAGTAGGCCGTTGACGGTCACCGGCGCCCCGGAGTCGCCCGGTTGGCCGCACACCTGCATGACGATGGTGCCCGGATCCTGGCCCATCCCCCAGGTGACGCCGCAGGAGTTTCCGGTCGTGCGGCCCTGCTTGCAGGCGATCTGACCGAAGGCCGGGTCCGGTCCGATGCCGTTGATCGGAAAGCCGTTGTAGTTGGCCACCGGTGTCACCTTGGCCGGATCGAACTTGATGACCGCGTAGTCCAGGGTGTCGTTGCCGGCGACCATGGTGCCCAGGATGCCCGCGTTTTCCGCGCCCTCGGCGGCGACCTGCGCCCCCGGACCACCGCAGTGCGCGGAGGTGAAGCCGATCAACTCGCCGGCGGTATCGTTGCCGATTGTGGTCAGGGTGCACATCGTGTCCTTGTTGATGACGATGCCTGCACCACCTCCCATCGGGATCCTGACATCGGCCGCCGCCGCGCGGGCAGACATGCCCACGAGGGCCAAGAGCATGGTCACCGCCGCTACCACGAAGTACCGGTGCGCCGTTTGCACAGCACCACTCCCATCGACCAGCCGGACACCGCGACCGGCTTAAACAGTCTATGGGCTAGGCGCCCTCCCCCGCCTTGATAGAGGCTGCAGCAGTCGCGATCCTCGGCTGGCCTCGTTCGCCGGCGCACCGGCATGGCAACATAAACCGCGACGAGCGCGAGCCGGGGCAAGAAACGAAAGAGGTCCCTCCGTGAGCAAAGCCGATGCCAAAAACGGTGTGCCCAGCACCCTGACCACGATTCCGTTGACCGACCCTCACGCCAGGCCCGTCGAGCCGTCGATCGGTGATCTGATCAAGGACGCGACCACCCAGGTGTCGACGCTGGTGCGCGCCGAGGTCGAATTGGCCCGAGCCGAGATCACCCGGGACGTCAAGAAGGGCCTCACCGGCAGCGTCTTCTTCATCGCCGCGCTGGTGGTGCTGTTCTACTCCACGTTCTTTTTCTTCTTGTTCCTCGCTGAGCTGCTCGACAGCTGGCTGTGGCGCTGGGTGGCGTTCCTGATCGTATTCGGCATCATGGTGGTGGTCGGCGCCGCGTTGGCGCTCCTGGGCTTCTTGAAGGTGCGCCGGATCCGGGGACCGCGGGAGACGATCGCATCGGTCAAGGAGACACGGACCGCACTGACGCCCGGCCACGACAGGCTCTCCGCCGGGGCCGCGAAGCCCGGCGAGTTCCGCGGCAGGCACGAAAAGCCGGAGAACGGCACCCCCGCCGATCCCTCAGGCTGGTAGATGGCGGCACCCGATCCGTCGGTAACCCGGATCGACGGGCCGTGGCGCCACCTGGATGTGCACGCCAACGGCATTCGATTCCATGTCGTAGACGCCGCGCCAGATCAGCAGCCGGCCGGGCCGCCCGCAGAGCCTGCGACGATGCGGCCGCTGGTGATTTTGCTGCATGGTTTCGGATCGTTCTGGTGGTCGTGGCGGCATCAGTTGCGCGGCCTGACCGGTGCGCGCGTGGTCGCGGTCGACCTGCGCGGCTACGGGGGCAGCGACAAGCCGCCCCGCGGCTATGACGGCTGGACGCTCGCGGGCGACACGGCCGGCCTGATCCGCGCGCTCGGCCACTCGTCGGCGACACTCGTCGGTCACGCCGACGGCGGGCTGGGCTGCTGGGCTACCGCGCTGCTGCACTCCCGGCTGGTGCGCGCCGTCGCGCTGATCAGCTCGCCGCATCCGGCCGCATTGCGGAGATCGACGCTGACGTGCCGCGATCAGGGGCGCGCGCTATTGCCAACACTGCTTCGCTACCAGGTGCCCATCTGGCCCGAGCGCCTGTTGACCCGTGACGACGCTGCCGAGATCGAGCGGCTCGTCCGAACCCGCAGCAGCGCAAAATGGCAAGCCTCCGAAGATTTCTCGGAAGCGATCGGCTTTCTTCGTCTGGCGATCAAAATTCCGGCGGCCGCGCACTGCGCACTGGAATATCAGCGTTGGGCGGTGCGCAGCCAACTGCGCGACGAAGGTCGACGGTTCATGGAGTCGATGTCCCAACAGCTCTGCATTCCCCTGCTACACCTGCGCGGGGACCAAGACCCCTACGTATTGGCCGACCCGGTGGATCGAACCCGGCGCTACGCGCCACAGGGGAGCTACCTCTCCGTCTCCGGCGCAGGGCATTTCAGTCACGAAGAGGCTCCGGAGGAAGTCAACAGACACCTGATGAGGTTCCTCGAGCAGGTCCACGGACCCCGAGCGAGGTAAGCGCGCGCGCAGCGCGGGCGCAACCGAGCGAGAATCCGACCCCGAGCGAGGTAAGCGCGCGCGCAGCGCGGGCGCAACCGAGCGAGAAATAAGGCCCTGTCAGCTGACGCAGGCGCCGGTGCCCACCGGCCGGGTGTCACCGATTCTGGAAAGTTGGTTAGCCACCTCGTCGGCCGTCAGAACGAAACCGGTGTCGGGGTCGTCGACGGCCGCGCCGAATACCACACCCAACACCTGACCGTTGAGGTCGATCAGCGGTCCACCCGAATTACCTTGCTCCACATTGGCCCTGATGGTGTACACGTCGCGGGTCACCGGTGTCGGATCGCGGTAGATGTCGGGACCGCTGAGTTTGATGGCCTCGCGAATCCTGGCGGGCGTCGCGGTGAAATTGCCGCCGCCGGGGTAGCCAAGTACCACGGCACTGGTGCCGGTCTTCGCCTCGTCCTTGGCAAAGGCCAACGGCGGTGGCGGCAGATTCGGGACGGCGAGGATCGCGATGTCCACCGACGGGTTGTAGGACACCACGGTGGCGTCCAGCGGGTTGCCGCTGGCGTAAACCTGGACGCTGTTGGAGCCGGCCACCACGTGTGCGTTGGTCATCACACGATCCGGCGCTATCACAAATCCACTGCCCTCCAGCACCTTCTGGCAGCTGGGCGCCAGGCTGCGCACCTTGACGACGCTGGGCGCGGCAGCCAGCACCACCGGACTGCTGGCCAGGGCCGGATCGGGCGACGCTACCGGCATCACCGGGGTGCGGCTGAACGGCTCCAGCACCGCGGGCAGGCCCGAGGTGTTCAGCAGCGCCGAAAGTCGCTTGGGCACCGTCTTCAGCCACGGCGGCGCAACCTCGTTGACCTCGGCCAGCACTCGCGAGCCCCTGACCGCGGAAGCAAGTTCGGGCTGCTCCTTGGATTGCGTCAGCGGCGTCGCCAACAACCAGGCCGCGGTCAGCACGACGATGAGCTGGACCCCCACCCCGATGACCGAGTCGATGGCTCGGATCGTGCGGCTGCGGATCGCGCTCCGAACGGCCCGCCCCAGTACGACACCGGCGACCTCACCGACGACGACCAGCGCGAGAATCAAAAATAACGCCGCGAACAGTTTCGCGCGGGGTGCGACGATGTGGCTGACGATGTGCGGGGCCAGCAGCACGCCGGCGATCGCGCCGAGCAACACACCGGCGAACGACAGCAGCGAGCCCAGAGCGCCCGAACGCCAGCCCGAGATGGCCGCGATGAACGCGACCGCAAGGACGGCGACATCCAGCCACTGCGACGGGGTCATCGAATTGATGTTCATCGAGATCTACCGTGCTCGCCGACCAGCGCCATCGCCGCGTCCAATTCCCGCATGTCGGTGGTGTCCCATGGCTGGGACCAGCCGGCGACGTCGAGCATCGCCGAAATCACCTGGCCGGTGAATCCCCAGACCAGCATCTCGTTTAACAGAAAAGCCGGGCCGGCCCAACGGCGGCCCAGGTCGCCGCGGTACACCATCAGCCGGTTGGCCGGATTGATGAAGGCGCGCAACGGAACGCGCGCCACGATCGCCGTCTCCGCTTCGTTGACGACGGTCACCGGGCCGGGATCGGGAGAGTAGGCCAGCACCGGAACCACGTGGAACTGCGACGGTGCGATGAAGGTCCGTTCCATGGTGGCCAGCGGGTGCAGCCTGGACACGTCGATCCCGGTTTCTTCCTGCGCCTCGCGCAAGGCCGTCGCGACCGGACTCTCGTCGGTCGGGTCGGAGGCGCCGCCCGGGAACGCCGCCTGACCGGCGTGGTGGCGCAACGTCGAGGCACGCACGGTGACCAGCAGGTCGGCGTCGTCGGCCACACCCCCGGCCGGGCCGGAGAACAACACCAGAACAGCGGCTTCGCGGGGGTCGCCGCGGATCGACGCGACCGCCCCTGCTGCGCCGGCGGTCACCATGGCCAACACGTCGGCGGGCAGCCGGCGCCGGTACGCGTCGGGGATCGCCGCAACGTTGTCCACCAGCGGGCGCAGCCAAGACGGGCAGACTTCAGGCCTTAGCGCGACGGTCCCCGGCGGGCGGGCGGTACCCCCAGCACTCACCGGCGCCTCCCTCGGTACTTTGCTTACCCGGCCTTATCCGGTCTCGCCCCCGACCACGGACGCGATCTCGTCGGCACTTGCGAACGCTCGCGGCAGCGTTTGCGCAACGCTACCGTCTGGCCGCAGCACCACCGTCGCGGGCATCACGTTCACCACGCGAAGAGCCGCCGCGACGCGACGGCGCCCGTCCTGCAGGGTCGGTAGCCGAACGCCCAACTCCGCCAACCGCAGCAGCGCCGCGATCTCGTTCTCGTCCTGGTGCACCGTTAGCACCGTCACGGCCGGGCCGACCCGCCGTTGGTACTCGGCCATCGCGGGCAGTTCGGCTGCGCACGGCGCGCACCAGTACGCCCAGAAATTGAGGACGACCCGGCGCCCCTCCAGCGCCCGGGCGACGTCGACGACCGAGCCGTCGGCAGCGCAGTCCACCGTTACCCCGCGCAACGGCGGGGAGCCCGGTCCGTCGGAACCCCCGACAGCGCCCGGACATGGCGCCAGGTTGGCACGCTGCCGCGGGCCCGCCAGCGCGGCCGGTGTGTCGGCGTCGCGGTGTTCGCGATCGGCCGTCGTCCGGGTCGTGGCCGTCGTCACCGGTTTGTCGCGCAGCTCGGCGACCAGCGCCGCCGTCAGCGCCACCACGACCGTGAGGATCGCGATCGTCCACCGCGTTGCCCGAGTCAAGGTCGTGCTCTACAGCCCGGCCAGGGCCAGCAGGTGCTCGGCTTCCGGCCCCCGCACGAGGGGCGCGGCGAGCAGTGGCTCTGTGGGACCGAGGCCAAAGGAGGGGCAGTCCTTGGCGACCAGGCACACGCCGCAAGCGGGTTTGCGGGAGTGGCAGACCCGGCGGCCATGAAAGATCACGCGATGGCTCAAGTTTGTCCACTCACTGCGTTCGATCAACTCGCCGACCGCACGCTCGACCTTGACCGGGTCTTCCTCGGTGGTCCACCGCCATCTGCGGACCAGCCGCCCGAAATGGGTGTCGACCGTTATCCCGGGGATGCCGAAGGCGTTGCCCAAGATGACATTAGCGGTCTTACGGCCCACGCCGGGCAGCGTCACCAATTCGGCCATGGTCGACGGCACCTCGCCGTCGAACCGCTCGACCAGGGCCTGCCCGAGGCCGATCAGCAAAGCCGCCTTATTGCGGAAAAAGCCGGTGGGACGGATGAGGTTCTCCAGTTCCACCCGATCCGCCCGGGCGTAATCCAGCGCCGTCCGGTAGCGCGCGAACAACACGGGCGTCGTCAAGTTGACCCGCTTGTCGGTGCTCTGCGCCGAAAGAATCGTGGCCACCGTCAGTTCCAGCGGCGTCGTGAAGTCCAGCTCGCAGTGCGCGTGCGGAAAAGCCTGCGCCAGAACCCGATTCATCCGCCGGGCTCGTCGCACCAGACCGAGTCGAGATTCCTGCGCCCAGCGCCGGGCGAGGACGCCGCCGACTGGCGCCGCCGTTGACTTAGAGCGGCCGGCAGACTTTGCCACTGTCACCTACGACAGAGTACTGATTTCGTGACCTCCCTGAGACCTTCACCATGTTTACTCTCCTTGTGTCATGGTTGCTGGCGGCCTGCGTCCCCGGGTTTCTGATACTTGCCGCCCTCGGTCTCGGGCGGCTGGAAAAAGACCTTGCCGGTGGCACCGTCAACGCGACGGACGCGGACGATTTCCTGGCATACGCAGAGGCCGTCGACGTACATAACCTGGCCAGAGAGGGCATTCCGGAGGCGCTGGAATACCTCCACCTGCGTCAGGCTCAGCGGCTGTCCGGCGCCCTGCAGGCCGGCCGTCACGCGCTACCGACTCACGCCACGCCGCTCTTTGCCGTGGGCTTGCCGGAGAGTGGGCAGATCGGGGTGTCGGTACGGATACACGCACATTCGGTGGTCAATCAGCAGGTTAAGCTGACTCAACACGTCAATCGTGTGTAGCGTTGGCACCTTGGACATATTCGGTCAACCTCATAGACTTATCTGTCGGCCAAGAGGTTAGCCCGCCCATAACACATCGTTGGAGAGTTGAAGAGGCAACGTGGACGAGATCCTGGCAAGGGCAGGAATCTTCCAAGGGGTTGAGCCCAGCGCCGTCGCCGCGCTGACCAAGCAGCTTCAACCCGTCGACTTCCCCCGGGGACACACTGTTTTCGCCGAAGGGGAGCCGGGTGACCGGCTGTACATCATCGTCTCGGGCAAGGTGAAAATCGGTCGTCGGTCGCCCGATGGCCGGGAGAACCTGCTGACGATCATGGGCCCGTCGGACATGTTCGGTGAATTGTCGATCTTCGACCCCGGCCCACGCACGTCCAGCGCGACAACCATCACCGAGGTGCGCGCGGTGTCGATGGACCGTGACGCGCTGCGGGCATGGATCGCCGACCGGCCCGAGATCGCCGAACAGCTCCTGAGGGTGCTGGCGAGGCGGCTGCGCCGGACGAACAATAACCTCGCCGACCTGATCTTCACCGACGTGCCGGGCCGGGTGGCCAAGCAGCTGCTACAGCTGGCCCAGCGTTTCGGCACCCAGGAAGGCGGCGCGATGCGGGTTACCCACGACCTGACCCAAGAGGAGATCGCGCAGCTGGTGGGCGCTTCGCGGGAGACCGTGAACAAGGCGCTGGCCGATTTCGCCCACCGCGGCTGGATCCGGCTGGAGGGCAAAAGCGTGCTCATTTCGGACTCCGAAAGGCTGGCCCGCCGAGCGAGGTAAGCGCGCGCGCAGCGCGGGCGCCGCTTCAACCGCGCAGATAGTCCAGCTGCGCCTGAACCGACCATTCGGCCACGTCCCACAATTTCTCGTCGACGTCGACGTAGACGTGTTCGACGACCTGGCGGGTGGTGGCGTCGTTGCCGATGTCGCGCAGCGCGGCGCGCACCTGCTCCAGACGTTCGTACCGGTGTCGCAGGTAGCCCGAGGCGACGCCTTCGATGTCGGGCAAGTCCGGCCCGTGACCGGGCAACACCGTACGCCGGCCGAGACCGCGGAGCCGCCGCAACGAGTCCAGGTAATTTGCCAGGCTGCCGTCTTCCTTGTCGATGACGGTGGTGCCGCGGCCCAGCACGCTGTCGGCGGTCAGCACCGCGTCGTCGAGGACGAACGACAGGGAGTCGGCGGTGTGACCGGGGGTCGACATCACCTTGATCGTCAGGCCGGCCGCGTCGATCACCTCACCATCGATCAGCTCGCCGGCGAGCCCGCGCAAAAACCCGCTGCCCGCTGCCCGAACCGGTGCTCCGGTCAACTCCACCAGCTTGTCTATGCCGTGGGTGTGGTCGAAATGCCGATGACTGATCAGCACGAGCGCTATGCGGCCCAGCGCGGCGATTCGTGCGATGTGGTCGTCGTCGTCCGGCCCGGGATCGACGACCACCATCTCGTCGCTGCCCGGGCCACGCAGGATCCAGGTGTTGGTGCCCTCGAGCGTGAGCGGCCCGGGGTTGTCAGCCAGCAGCACCGAGGCCGTATCGGTCACCGCCCGCAACCGGCGGTACGCGGGATGGGTCGGCGACTCGGCGACGTCGGTCACGGCCGTCAGCCGACCTCCACGATCATCTCTACTTCTACCGGCGCATCCAATGGCAGCTCAGCGACGCCGACCGCCGAGCGCGCATGGGCGCCCTTGTCGCCGAAGATTTCGGCCAGCAGTTCCGAGGCTCCGTTCACCACGCCCGGCTGGGCATTGAAACCGGGAGCGGAGGCGACGAACCCGACGACTTTGACTACCCGGCTCACCGCATCGATGCCCACCAGGGCGTTCACTGCCGCCAGCGCGTTGAGCGCGCAGATGCGGGCCATGGCCTTGCCCTCTTCAGGGGTGACCTCGGCGCCGACCTTGCCTGTCCCGACCAGTTTTCCCGCCTCCATCGGCAGTTGCCCGGCGGTGTAGACGAGGTTGCCGGTTCGCACCGCCGGCACGTAGGAGGCCAGCGGCGCGACCACCTCCGGAAGCGCGACACCGAGCTCGCGCAGCCGGACTTGCCAGGAAGGATGAGCACACATCCGGCTCGCCGCTTTATTTGGGGCGCTTCAGGTACGCGACGTGCTGCTCACCAGTGGGCCCGGGCAGCACGGCCACCAGCTCCCAGCCATCGGCTCCCCACTGGTCGAGAATCTGTTTCGTAGCGTGCGTCAGCAGCGGGACCGTGACATACTCCCACGCGGTCGGTTGGCTCATGAGGTCAGCTTATCGGCCCGATGTGAACGGCTCTGGCCAGCCCGTAGGCCGTAAAGCGGTCGGGCTAGCATGCGATAGTGGCAACCACACCCAGCAACGCCGCTAGTCCAATCGGCTGGCCGGCGCGACTGACGAAGGCCCGCTTGCATTTCGTCACCGGCAAAGGTGGCACGGGCAAGTCGACGGTCGCGGCCGCGCTGGCCCTGACACTCGCAGCGGGCGGCCGCAAAGTCCTTTTGGTGGAGGTCGAGGGGCGACAGGGGATTGCGCAGCTCTTCGACGTGCCGCCGCTGCCCTATCAAGAGCTCAAGGTCGCCACCGCCGAGCGAGGCGGCGAGGTAAACGCGCTGGCGATCGACATCGAGGCCGCTTTCCTTGAGTACCTCGACATGTTCTACAACCTGGGCATCGCGGGCCGGGCGATGCGGCGCATCGGTGCCATCGAATTCGCGACCACGATCGCGCCGGGGCTGCGGGACGTGCTTCTCACCGGCAAGATCAAGGAATCCGTGGTACGCGTCGACAAGAGGGCCAAGAAGCCCGTTTATGACGCGGTCGTCGTCGACGCACCACCTACCGGCCGCATCGCGCGTTTCCTGGACGTCACCAAAGCCGTGTCCGACCTCGCCAGGGGCGGCCCGGTGCACTCCCAGGCCGAGGGGGTGGTGAAATTGCTGCACTCCGAGCAGACCGCCATTCACCTGGTCACGCTGCTGGAAGCGTTGCCTGTCCAAGAAACGCTGGAAGCCATCGAGGAACTGGCGGAGATGCGGCTCCCAATCGGGAGTGTGATCGTGAACCGCAACATCCCGACTCACCTCGACGCCCGTGACCTGACGAAGGCCGCCGAGGGCGATATTGACGCCGACTCCGTACGGGCCGGTTTACAGATGGCCGGAATAATGTTGGCCGACAACGACTTCGCCGGTCTGTTGACCGAAACAATCCAGCATGCAACCACAATCGCCGCGCGGTCCGAAATCGCCCAACAACTGGATGCATTGAAGGTGCCGCGACTGGAACTACCAGCAATCTCCGACGGCATCGACCTCGGCAGCCTGTACGACCTTTCGGAATCGCTTGCTCAGCAGGGGGTTCAATGAGCATCACACCGCCGACACTCGACATGGCCGAGATCCTGGCCGACACATCCAACCGGGTGGTGGTGTGCTGCGGCGCCGGCGGAGTGGGCAAGACCACCACCGCGGCCGCTATGGCCTTGCGCGCGGCCGAATACGGTCGCAAAGTCTGCGTGTTGACCATCGACCCGGCCAAGCGATTGGCACAGGCGCTAGGGGTCAACGACCTTGGCAACACCCCACAGCGCGTTCCGCTGGCGCCCGAGGTGGCCGGCGAGCTGCACGCGATGATGCTCGACATGCGCCGAACCTTCGACGAAATGGTAGTCCAGTACTCGGGACCCGGCCGGGCGCAAGCGATTCTGGACAACCAGTTCTATCAGACGGTAGCCAGTTCGCTCGCCGGCACGCAGGAGTACATGGCGATGGAAAAGCTCGGTCAGTTGCTGGCCCAGGACCGCTGGGACCTGGTAGTGGTGGACACTCCCCCGTCGCGCAACGCCCTGGACTTCTTGGACGCGCCGAAACGACTTGGCAGCTTCATGGACAGCCGATTGTGGCGACTGCTGCTTGCGCCCGGCCGGGGCATCGGTCGATTGGTCACCGGCGCCATGGGTTTGGCGATGAAGGCGATGTCGACGGTGCTCGGTTCGCAGATGTTGAGCGACGCGGCGGCGTTCGTCCAATCGCTGGACGCGACATTCGGCGGTTTCCGGGAAAAGGCCGACCGCACTTATGCGCTGCTGAAAAGGCGCGGCACGCAGTTCGTCGTAGTGTCGGCGCCAGAGCCGGATGCGCTGCGCGAGGCGGCGTTCTTCGTCGACCGGCTCTCGCAAGAAGCCATGCCCCTGGCCGGGCTCCTCTTGAACCGCACTCACCCGCCGTTATGTTCGCTGCCCGTTGAGCGGGCCATCGACGGAAGCGAAACGCTGGAGGCCGAGAGGGACTCCGAAGCCGCGTCGCTGGCCGCCGGCGTGCTGAGAATTCACGCCGAGCGGGCGCAGACCGCGAAGCGTGAGATTCGGTTGCTTTCCCGTTTCACCAGCGCACACCCACACGTGCCGGTCATCGGGGTGCCGTCACTGCCCTTCGACGTTTCGGACCTGGAAGCGCTGCGTGCACTCGCCGATCAAATGACCAACCGACGTCTTTAAAAGCGTAATCAAGAAAAACGTTTTCCGGACCACCCGCACGAATCGCGCGAAGCTGCAGCCGCGCCAGTCCGGCCGCATACATCAGCCGACGCTGCGGTTCCTCCGCTTGTCGAAGAAGTCGGTCCACGACACCACCTCTGGGTGTTGCTTGAGTAGGGCCCTGCGCTGGCGTTCGGTCATTCCACCCCAAACCCCGAACTCGACCTTGTTGTCCAACGCGTCCGCCCCGCACTCCTGCATCACCGGGCAGTGACGGCAGATCACCGCCGCCTTGCGCTGCGCCGCGCCCCGCACAAAGAGCTCGTCGGGATCGGTGGTCCTACACAAGGCTTTCGAAACCCAGGCGATCCGTTCTTCGGCGTCAACGCTTCGGAGAACCCCTGGTGCAGCCGCGATGTTTGTCCTCCGCGCTGCCGGCCGTGTACCTGACACGAGCAGTTTCCCTTCTCCCGGTCGCTCCTCGCGACCGCCGTCGTCGGGTGCAGACCCCTGCCGCGATCTACGCCACACTGTGCACTTCGGTGTCAAGTCAATCTCACCGTGTGTCCAAGTTAGGTGGTCAGGTGGTGATCGCGCAACAGTCTGATAACGCTTTTTCGGGACACGCGTGCAGCCTTGACCCTAAATGACCACGCTCGGCGGGCCTGCGCGGCGCGGCTTCCTACCAACCGGCCCATGACGCCAGCAAAATCTTGCGCTTTTGGCGGTGATAAGTCAGCCGGTCAACCGGCCCGCAGGG
>Ga0080006_1145381_pt1 | contig 27602 bp, 27 predicted proteins | sample RS3BMetagenome_FD_69209 | JGI IMG/M metagenome (GOLD analysis project Ga0080006, IMG submission 69209) | Ferric oxide microbial mat and aquatic microbial communities from Rainbow Spring, Yellowstone National Park, USA - RS3B (SPADES... ...
GTGACACAGGTGTGAAGGGCTCAGTAGAAACCCTCTTCTCAAAATCCGGTCCCAACGGATGATTTGTTCTCGGAAGGCACGAAATTTGTTTACGAAGGCACGTATGCAATGATTCTGCAGACATTCCTTCGATAAAGAGGAAGTACGACGACCCCGAGGAGAGAAGGAAGAAGCAGGAGAGCAGGTACATCGGCATGGTCAGGGCGGTCTTCAAGGTCTGCCAGAGGCAGGCCGCCCCCCTCTACTCCAGCAAATACTCCTGAAGGGATTTCACCCTCTGGCAGCACATCGCCCTTCTTGTCCTGATGCAGCGAATGAGGAAGTCCTACAGGGAGTACAGGAACGACTTCCTGACAGTGACGGATAGGCTCGTCGGCGTGCTCGGCCTGTCCAAGCAAGCTGCCACACTCCACAACCATAGAGAAGTTCGCCCTGCGTGTCTCTTCCACCCTCCTGGAGAGGGTGATGGGAGGATTCGCCAACCTCACGAGGATCAAGAGCTAGTTGTTCAGCCCAGATTCCTCCGGCTTCACCCTTCACCGCGCCTCCCACTACTACGCCCTCAGAATCAAGGAAGGTGACACACCATTTCCATCCCTTTCTATGGCTCCGCTTGAAGGGGTTGTTTTTGATTATTTCCCGTATTTCCTCCGACGTTCGGATTACCACGAGCGGATTCGCCTGCTTGGCTAGGGCTGGAAAGGCCAGAGTCCTCTGCCTGATTTTGTCATCTGCTTCTTTCGTCTTCAGAAGTATGTTCCCAGACGCTCTATAGGGCTTGACCTTGCCCAAACTACAGAGATGCTTGGCTAACTCGCATGATTTCAGCCGATTCTTCCCACGAACGTTGACTCCTTTCAGAAGTACTACTACGCATCTCTCTGTGCTCTCAAACGGTAGTGTCAAGAACTCGGCTCCTCCTTGGCTGAATCAGGGTTGTCAAGGTTCGGCTCCTGAACTTCGTGGGAACTACACCTCAAGGCGTCCTTATTTGAGTTTTCTTCGTTTATCGGCTTTGGCACTGTAGTCTTTGAGTTCTCGGTAAAGATTCTCTGACGTGGTACCTCCTCTTCCTTTTCGCTGTTCATCTCATAATCAATGGTAAGAAAAGGTCGGTGGCATGACTACGAGAACGGCAAGAAGAAAGAGTATGGAGCGTTCGTGAGACAGGCGAGAGAATTCGCCTACGCCAGAGAACGGCCATGGACGCCAAATCCGAACAACATGGGACAGCCAGCGAAGAAAGAACGACCCTAGAGCACTTGTGATATGTCTGCTGTTGATGAAGATGTGGCTCGGCAAGTCATACAGAGACCCCGTATCTTTCCTAGCTGACAGCACTTACCTCTGGCCAATCATCAATCGGCCTCAGGGAGCTTCCTGGCAGAATGAATGGATCTGCAGAGGGCAATGAACCGCCTCACTAGGGGGTACCTGGACTCACTCCTCAACTCTTTCATCGTCGTCGAGCAGGGCTACTATGGGAAAAAAGATGCAAGACTAAGAAGAAGCGTCGTCGTATCTGCGCCATTGACAGCACTGGCTTCTCGACCTGGAGGTACGTGAGATGGCTCACGGTAAGGCACGGGAGGAAGAAGAAGAGACGCAAGGATTTCCTCAAGCTACACTTCATCGTTGACTGTAGGAGCCTCCTGATACTCGCGTTTAAGGTAGGTCACACCTCCCTTCAAGGCTGACTCGAAGCAGGTCGAGGAGCTACTGAGGTTCATCAAAGACCTCGGCATGTTATGCGGGGACAAGGCCTACCTCTCACGGAAGATATGCGACCTCATCGCCAAGCATGGAGGCAGGTGGGCCGTACATCTCGATCAAGAAGAATGTCGTCAGGATCAGAGCGCAGGGCTCGAAGGCAAGGAAGGAGATGATGCTCGTGATGTACCGCCGGAGCAAGAAGCTCTACAAGAAACTGTACCATCGAAGGAGCCTCGCCGAAACGGCGGTCTCTACAGTCAAGAGGAGGTTCAACCACACGCTCTATTCGAAGAAAAGAAGGGCACAGAAGAACGAACTCAGGCTGAAGGTAATCACGTACAACCTCTCGATCATAGCAAGGCTCCCGCCAAAGTTCGACTAGACTCCACGACACCCGACAAGCGGCAGATGACAGATCGAGGGGCAGCAGCCGCCTCATCTCCAGAGGAGAGTCCGCATCCGCCACCATGGAAGGAAACGAAACGGGGGGGGCGGAAATACAATCAAGACAGAAGGAATCGCCCTGAGAGAAACGCCGACAGACCCAAGAAGCAAACAATCAATATCGCTCGATTCTGTTCAGGGGTTCGGTGCCAAAGCTGAAGAACGTGAAGATTCTATACTATCGGCCTTATGGACACATCCCACCTCTTCGCCTCGAGGTTCCACCTACCATCGCTAACAACTCCAGACGCTTGGGTTTGGTCCTCGAAGCAGTTAGGCTCCAATGCGGGTCACCAGGGATGTTCGAGCCTTATCACCTGTACTTGGCTGACAGAATGGCGAAACACTTGGCAGTAGCTTTGCCAGCTATTCGCTGGGCTACAACGCAGCAGATGGTAAGCGCTTGGCCTGATGATATAGGCGATGTGTACCCTTTCAATGCATGGATATCGAATGGAAAATGGTGCTAGGTAGTGGTGGACGCAATTAGTCAGACGTTCGACGAGTGTGAACGTATAGGTGTTATTGGCTCTCCTTCGAGCACGAGTTCCCTTACAATTGATTTGCTGGGTACTGCCGTAAATAAACGATTGGTGGACGTCCTGTGCGTCTTCAATTTCAAACAGGATGGGGCGTGAGCATTCGCTCATAAGTTTCTGCTAATCCAAGGCGTATCTGTCGATGTTGGCCCGTACTCCCGTTGCCAGATTGCTTTTGCAGATTGCGCAAGAGGGATCTATACTCCATTTCTGGGGTACTACCTTTGACGTAAGAAAGTCGTACCTAGCACTCTTCGGCAAACGCAGGCCGCTGACCATGGCCATGAACTCGTTCACCGCCAAGGAGGCGACCACGCCATTGAGCGAGACTACAGCGGGGGCTGGTTCTGGGACGTTGAAGTATCCTCTCTTCAGCCTCTCGCCTTTCTCCTCTTCGGTAGCGAGGTCGAAAGACGCTTCATTCGGATCAATCTTCCGTGAGCACCACAGGCAGCTCGTTTCGAGCGGTAGGTAAACGGAGATAGAACCTCCGGCCTCGGTAATCTTCTCATCATCCATTACAATATCAGAGGCAAGGTCGAAGTAGGGGACCAAGTAGGCGGCGGAGAGCTCACTGAGCACCAGCCTCGCCCCGTCGTTGTCGACGCAGCCGAAGATGATGTCGACATTCTTCAAAAGGTTCAGCGCGGCTTTGGACCTCAGCTTGAACGGGGTGGTATTGATTGTCATGCTTGGGTTGATTCTCGTGGCCGCCCTCGCGAGAACCTGTGTCTTCCATTTTCCCACGTCACTCGAAGACGCCCCAACCAAGCGATTCAGGCTGGTCCGGTCCACCTTGTCGTCGTCAATCAGAACGATGCTCTGGACCCCAAGGTGCGCCAACTGCTGCAAGACGTGAGAGCCAGTCCCTCCGGCACCGACAATGGCCACCTTTTGGCTTGAGATTGCCTGCTGCGCAGAAATGCCGAACGCCCTCACCTGTCTGTCGTAAATCTCCAGGGATTTGCCAGACTTTGACTTCGTGCTCTTCCTCGAACCTGTGAACCTGATTCTTTGGGGCCTTTCGCCTCTAACAACTAACTCGTCTACTTGGCTCCCCTTCGCCGTCTTACCGTCCCAAATAAGTGCTGTCACCGAATTCTTTCCCCAGACCATGGCACAGTACGGTGTGTTCGGGAGCCTGATTCTGATGTACTTCACGAACTCCTTCAGGTTCTGAAGGTCATAACTTGAGAAGCCCACCTTGGAATCCGAGAAGGGATGCGTGTGTGCCTCCAGCAGGCATGCGCCTTCTTGCTTGCACTGCCTAATCAGCTGGACCTTCTTCTCATCCTTGAGTTCGAGGCCGTTGTCTCCTTCGAATTCTAGGTCCCTCGATTGAATGGGAATGAGTTTTCGGACATAAATCTCCAGGCCGTTTGAAGAATCCCATCCGCCGAGCATGAAGGCTTCCCGTTCAACCTTTAGGCTGCCGAGGAGGTGCACCTTGAGGCGGTCGAACAATATCCTGGGCATGATGACCCTCCTCAATCTAGTTCACCTCTCTCAATCTATCGTTCACCGCACGAAGAAATGTCATGATGTTGTCGCCCAAGGCAACATCGTCCGAAGGTGACCAGGTGGGCCTGTTTTCGGCATCTATCATGTGGAACGAGAACCAAGCCCAGCCGGGCATCCCGTTCGAGGTACCGTCAAGGTTGTAGCTCCCTGGCGTAGCACCAGAGGCTGTCAGGATCGGTGGTTGCACGTAGAAGTTGTCGGGCGGGGTTATGGGATACCCTGGTGGTATGACGATTGCAAGGTTGGTAGTCTTGTTAGACCACCCGGGTGGCAGCGGGTAGTCATGAAAGATGATTATCGTTCTGTTGCGTTCCTCTTTGAACTCCAGATTCGGAAATTTCGTCTTCAGGAGTTCTATCTCTTTCTGGACTCTTGGGGTCAGCTCTCGTCACAAACCCTCACTACCCCCGCTTGTGCTTTGGCGAGTGGTAGAAATTCTGACCGTGTCTTGGGCGCACTCTCTCTTCGTCCCTGATGCCCTTTTCGCTGCCGTCAGTTTCCTCTTGAACTAGATTTGCCAAGGGTGGGATCGCACCGATTTTCTTCAATTCGGCGCCAGTGTATTCCCTATCCTCGACAGAGTAATCCTTTCCTTCGATTCTGACCGTAATTGTCTCGGGCATATCGCAGTTGAGAACTATGGGAAAAGGCAGTATTTTAGGTTATCGATGACGTTATCGGTGTATGTTATCGGTGCATTTATCTATGAGGCAAGTCCTTCGTAACCCTATGAAGAAGCTCGATCCTTTGGAGCAGCTGATAGAGCAAATCATTGGCAATTCCGATACCCCTCTCGAGACCGTCGAGGTCATAGCGAGCGTCAGGGACAAACTGGGGCAAGTTTCCCGAAGCAAAGTGCTCTATCGTCTGAACAACCTGCGCGCCGAGAAGGAAATCGCGGGGAAGGCAGTGGGATCGGGGAAGGGGACGTGGATTTGGTACGGCGCACGTAAGAAAGGTGAAGGCTGATGACGTCGAATCCTGCGGTCGAAGTCCACCTGGCGACTCGTCAGTGTGTTGACAGTGTGGTTAATGGGTCGACCGATTTTAATCGGTTTTTTGTCCTGTCTTCGTTATGCATGAGCCTTGGCGTCCTGAACGAGAAGAGGAATCATCGCCTCTTCATACTCCTTGCTTTCGCCATTCCCTTCGGCCAATTGGGTCAGCTACTATAGAGTTTCTGAATCAAGCTCGAGATTCTTGAAACGGCCAAACAAGAGTTCGAGGCGGACTTTACTTCAATGAACGGCTATCATAGCATGGTAAGTAGCGAAATTCAGCACGCACTAGAGGTTTTTGAAGAGATAATCGATGTTGAGGAAACCAATTACCAAGAGGTGGTAATGGTGCTCTTGGATGTCAACAAAATCCTTCATGGTTTGCAAGAGAAGACTAACTTCATTGACGGGCTTTTCGACAGCATTCCGAGTGCCGGTGGTCAGATTTGAAACATTTGCAGAAGCTACAGGGGCTTGGACTCGTGGTTAGATTGCTCGGCTTCAGGAGAACGCAGTCGTTCATCCGATAGAAACTCTCGAACGATTGCCGGTGGATTAACGCTCTAATCCGACCCTCGATACCTTACTGCTAATTCGTTATGGATTTGAACTGTTTTATCACAAAATGATTTCACCCGTAGTTAGCAGCTCTGGGTCAGCTATCGACTCTCTGTCTTCCATCTTCTTGTAGAACATCTGTACCAGTGTCTCGAGCTTAAGTCAAGTTCCTAAAGTCTGTTTATATTTCGTGAGGAATCTGTCCCCTGCCTTGATCACGTCGTCTATCCTTGAGTAGGAGCGGTTCGTGCACACGGCCGACTTGAGAGGCTTGTTGACGAGCCTCTCCACCGGGTTGAGGTTCGGTGCCCTCTTCGGCAGCCTCTTCACCCTCAGGATGGGATGGGCCCGGATGAATCTCTTCACGTTCTTCGTCTTGTGGCACGGAGCGTGGTCCACGAAGAGTACCACCCTCTTCGCCCTGTGCCTCCTAGCGTACCGGAGGAGGTTGGAGAGGTGGAGCTTGAACTCTCTGCTCCTCCTCTTCGCATAGGTGTTAAAGATGAACCCGTTCCTCTTTGGCCAGAAGAGTGTGATGAACGTGTTCCTCCTCTGATTGTAGCCGGGGGTGACGACCATTCTCTGGTGGCCTCTCTTCATCCATTCTGCCTCGACCTTCGGATAGAGAGACACCCAGGTCTCGTCCTCAAACGCGACCATCACCCCCCTTTTGCGAGGGCAGGGGCGACCTGCTTGTAGTGGTTGAGTTCCCTCTCCTTTCTCGCGTAGGATGGGTCGTCGCTCACCACGTCAAGCTTCGGCCTCTTGTACGAGAGGCCAAGGTCACGGAGTATCCCGTGGACCTGCGTGGGGCTGATCTCAACTCCCTCGCTCTTCAGGGCCTTCGATATGTCCCTGACGACCCACCTTCCCTTCAGGTATCCGAATGCCTGGGGATCCCTTTTCAGCAGCATTGGTATCAACCTCCTGGCGGCGGGGCGCTTCCTTGCCGGCCTGCCCGGAGGCTTTCTGCTCCTCAGCCCATCGAGTCCATTCCTCCTGTAGAGGCGCTCCCACTTGAAGACAGCACCCATGCAGACTTGGAGGGAGCTCGCCACCTGCTTCACCTTCATCCCCTTCGACCTCATCAGGATAGCGCTCGCCCTTGCGTACTCCATCTTGTCCTTGGTCCTCTTCACGAACCTGGACAGATTCCTCTTCTCATTCCTCGTGAGTTTGAACTTCATGGACATAGATTGGGTCCATGATGACAAAACGGGGTTGCACAGATTTCCTTCACTGATATGTCAAAATCATCTGAACGAGCTTACGGAACTTGACTTAGTTAAGTCAGTTTATGGCAGTACTATTGAAGCAGGGTAGTTGTTTCCAGCCGCAGTAATGATGGTGACTTGGATTGTTTGACCAGAAGTAAAACTCTTACCGCCTGGGCCATTAGAGGAAGGCAAATATAATGCTATTGCGAAATTCGAACCAGATGGGACTGGGAGGCTAGTAGTTCCTTTTTGACACCCATTTGAATTTAACCATTGGAATGTTGGATAACTGCTCATCCCCTTTCCACTGCAAGGCTGTGCTGTACCAGAGAGCGAATAAGGTATACCATTGATTTGGATTTGGGTTATTGTCGCATCGGAACTTCCTGTATTTTGACCACCAAGTGTGACGTTCCAGCCTCCTCCTGATAAAGCAACTGCATACTGTGTATTCACTCCAAGCTTTTCGTACTTCGAGAACGATGACGTCAGCCCTGATGCCCAAAAGGCTACAGCGATGCCTAGTGCAACTGCTACTGCTATGAGAATGACTGTGGCTATGACTGGTGATACAGCTCTTCTTTGTCTTGTTGTCATTTGCCATTATCTTTGTTCTTAGTTTAATAAAGCGATTGACACATGAGACAATGAGTTTATAAAATTCTTTTATGATTTCGGGATTGCCTAGAATGCAACAGCACCCAACAGGGCGGAGAGGGGCTGCACGGAGGTTTCGTGCGTACTGCCTTTCCCTTCGTGCAGTCTGCTGAAGACATTCCCGGGCGTGGTAGTCCCCGTATCCGCGCCTTTATACATCAGTGACAACAACAGCAGCAGCAAGGAAGATAGGGATACTCCACCACGACTTTCTATGCCCTGGTGGAGGTGAAAGGTTGGCGATCAGCCTGGCTCATGTGCTGAGGGGGGCAGGCATATGAAGTGCTCTTGGGAACGGTATCAAAGACAGATTGGGTCAAACTTCACGACCTCTTTGGACATGCACTATCCTGTCAGGCGGCTTAACCAGAAGTATAGAGGCCTCTGTAGCATGTACTTTGTAGGATGCAAATATCTGCAGGGCAGGAAGGGCTTTGAAAGCAGGTATCTGGACAAGACGAGAATCACCACAAATTTAATGTTCACCCAGGGCGATACCAGAGCTCTATAAGGCCCTGATTGAAAAGAGGGTCAAAAGGGCATGATCGCGGCTCTGACTCTATCCTATGCTCCGCCACTCATACCAGCTTTCTCTTCAATTCTTTAATCTCGCTCTTCATCTTCTGTATTTCGTCAGGTACAACAATGCCCCTGTTCTTCAGTGTAAGAGCTTGGTCGATGAACATGTAGGGTTCGGCTTTCAGATACTCCTTCCCAAGATATTCTTCACCAGGTTTATAGTAGGAGCTCTTGTGACCCAGCAAAACTTCGACATCCTCACTTCTCATTCCCTTGACTGCATTGCTCCTGAAGAACTTGCGGAAGCCATGCACCCGCTGGAACTCGTGTCTCCTCCTTTCCTCCCCGCCTGCACCGTACCAGCATTGACCTAGAGCTTTTCTATCCTGTTTGCCAAGGACTTGGGTTAATCATTCTGGCTTCTTCTTTTGTATTGAGCATATATCTTCTTCCTATTTCATTGCACCGTGCATCCCTTATCGGTGGACTCTTTCCTGTGACATCCTCTCTTGCATTTCTCTTTTGCTCTATGTATGCTTTATAGATCGCCATCGCCTCCCTGCTTATGAAAGTGAAATACTGCTCGGGCTCACCTCTGTATACTATCAGCTTCCCTATTTCGCTGGACAGCTTTTCCAGGTCTGATACCCTGAGGTGGCCGAAGGCGTCTATCCTTATCCCGCTGCTAGCCATAAAGAATGGGAACCCTCAACCTCAGGCTTGCTATCTGAAGCAATCTTGCTATTTCTTCCTTTGTAGGAGGCCTATCAGCAACATACTTCCTTGCTGGAGGCATATCAAGCCTTATCCTTCTCCAGTTCAGGAACTTGTCATGATATTCCAGGAAGCCTTTTACCACTAGGACGCATGTGTTGATATACACGCTGCTCTTTTTGTTTCTGTTCTTTACCATCCACGATATGAGCGTCTCTTCAATTGCCTTCTGATCAAGAACAAGAAGAGGATCCGCATCGCCTGCGACAAGCATGATGTTGCTCCTGTACGTCCTTCTTGTTTCATCATTTCTTAGAGTCTCCAGGAATTCCTGGAAGGTCGTATCGCTGCATTGCAAGTCCTGATATATAGCATTTTGCATAAGAAAAAGATGGGCGTGGGAGGATTCGGACCTCCGATTCCCGCTGTTTTCTCGGCGGTGTCACCAGTGAGAGCGGTGTCTTGGACCACTGGACCACACGCCCACGGTTTAGCTTTGCATAGAACTATCTAAAAGTATTAGGGAAAGGCCGTGCATATTGAAAGGTAGTCCACTAACAAAAAGTAGGCCGTTTCCTCCATTTCTGTCGATCAAATATATTATACTTCTCCAAGCCCCTTCTTTCCCCTATGGGGACGGAATCTAAACACCATTTCAAGTTTGTGCTCGATCATTTTTCTTCGGACAAATATTGTAGCTACAAAGCTCAGGGTAACTGCTTTACTTCAATGAAAATCTGTTATCAGGCCCTCAAATGACGTTCGCCCAGAGAACGGTTCGGGGTGGTTTGATCAAAGCGATTCTGTTGCAGTTCCTCCCGCGAAATTCGTATCGTTTTGATCAAGGTCTGGTTCACTCTGATGACGAAGCTTCACTGGCTTTGACCGACAATCTTCTTCTTTGCAATGGGATTGTTCTTCATGTATTCCATGATCGCAATCTGGAGTTCTTCGCTAGCTTTTCTTGTGCTTCCATATTTCTCTAGACAGTAGAGGAGAAAAGCCGTCCATACATCCTTGTCCAGCGATACGCTAGTCTTGACCTTTGGCAACTCTGTTGCACTTCTAATGCTACGCGGTATATCAGTATGATGGTATATATGTTTCCACCGCTATACCGCTATCCTTATATGTGTAAATATATTGACCGTATACGATGTCAAACAGCAGCAAAGGCTTGTCATTCGACCTCTCTGGAACCACAGGTGACGACCAAGAAGCCGATTTGAAATCGGCAATTGACAAGGTGTTCAACGAGTTGAAAATATACGATATAGAAGGAGAATAAGCTCGAGCACAAGTCATTTCTTGCCGCCAATAATGATAGGATTCCATTCTTCAAATACTTTCGTTTGACCAAGAAAACAGACGTAATATCAAGGGTCGATTCATGAACTCATCAAGAAAATAATAGTCACTCCTTTGACAGGAATGGATTGATAAAATTGTCTTTGGCAAGCAAGTGCTAAATGAGAATAAATTGATGCACCATGGATGGCGATTCTGATTATGCCTGACACACTTCGCCCGATCTCCATCGGCTATCTGACATCAGGAATCATATTCGCGACAGTTTTCATACTTCTAATCGCTCGAAGGAGGGGTAAGGCTATTCTTCCCATATGGATTGTGTTCCTTGTCGCAGCCGCACTCGTTCTGTTGCTTGGGTTAGCAAGCCCATCTCAGGCTGTATCATCGATAGATCCACAGGTATTGCTCTTCCTTTTCTCGATGTTTGTGATCTCTAAGGGCCTTGAAATGTCAGGCGATCTTGAGTCACTTTCTGCTTGGCTGGTTTCTCATGGCAAATCAGGGATGAGGGTTTATCTTCTCCTTTCCTACGTATTTGGACTCGCTTCCGCCCTCATAATGAATGACTCCCTAGCGATAATGGGTACACCAATAGTGATAAACTACGCAAAAAGGACAAATTTAGATCCACGTCCGTTTCTCTACATACTGGCCTTTTCAGTGTCGTTAGGAAGTGCAATGACACCTGTGGGCAATCCCCAGAACTCGATAATAGCCATCGAAAGTGGATTGAAATCCCCCTTCATTGACATGCTGATTTACATAGCACCATTTAGTATCCTGACACTCGGAGGTTTGGCGATCCTTTCAAGATTTTTTTTCGGAAGAATTGTTGTCGACTCGAATCATCAGGCGATGGAGGTGCACGTGGATAAAGAGGCCTCTAAAGTTGCTAGGATAAGCCTCGTGGTTGCTGTAGCCGGGATTTTGATGTCGGATGTGTTTAGGCTGATAGGCTATTCTGGCCTCACAATAGCTGAGGGGGCGTTACCTGGCGCCCTCATTCTGATCTTGTTTTCCAGAAGCAGACTAGAACTGCTGCGAAGGATCGAGTGGAAGGTACTAGTGATGTTCGTTGGCCTCTTCATATACGCAAGGGGGATTTATGATGGTGGTCTTCTTAACTTTCTATTGCCAACCAGCAACGGTGATTTACAAGGTCTCGGACTTCTTTTGACCATCATTTTTTCAAGCATTTTTCTCAGCCAGGTGGTTAGCAACGTGCCCGCAGTAATTCTTCTTATGCCTTACCTGAGGTCTGCCATATCAGCCACTGACGCGCTACACTGGACTGCATTTGCTGCAGCCAGCACCCTAGCTGGTACTCTTACCCTGATCGGTGCCGCGAGCAACCTAATAGTTGTGGAGCAGGCGTCCATGCTAGGAGTAAGGATTACATATTCCTCCTTCTTCAAGTATGGAGCACCTGTAACAGCTATGAGCGTCCTCGTGCTTTACCTTCTTTTCAAGGGCTATTCCATCTTCTGAACGTCGAATCTGACGTTAAAACCCTCTGGTACCTTCTCAATCCCAAGAAGATTCACCCCTTTTATCTCCCCCAGGCTGTGCACATGTGTTCCCCCGCAAGGAATCGGTCTGAAACCATTGATCTGAACAAGTCTCACCCTCTCCAGGGACTCTATCACTGACGACCAAAGCGATCTGCTTTCTTCTATTTCGTTTCGGCTGACGATTCTTGATGTGACTTGATAGTTCTTGGCAATGCACTCCCTGATGAATTCAGATACCTTTGACATCTGTTCATCTGTGGGGGGAAATCCCCGATAGCCAACGTATGGGTTATCACCCAGCCAGGAATCTTTTGGGTCGCAAAGGGTGCCTGTGACATAATCTAGGGCTGCATCAAACAGATGAGCAGCGGCATGCCTTCTCATGTAAAGGTATCTCCTGTCCCAGTCTATCCTTTCTTCTACCTGAACCTGGGCGGGTACACCTTCGCATCTTCCCCAAAGTACTATGCTCACTCCAACCCTGAAAACCTTCTTAACTTCCAGAAGAAAACCGTCACCTTTCACCCAGCCAACGTCCGAGGGTTGTCCACCGCTCTTCGGATGAAAAATTGTGCCGTCTATTACAACATAGTAGCTCTTTCCCCCTTCCTTCACAGCCCTCAAGATTGTACAGGAATTTACCCTCCTGTATGGATCTTCAAGGTAGATTTGGCGAGTTTCAGGAAGGCCTGCTGTAACTTCTTTCAGGTCCATTTGACAACACCGGATTTGATAAGATACGAATGGGCACTTTCAAGAACATTCCTCGCATTTTCGTAACTAACCTTCTTAATCGCCCTGTCGTAATCCAGCCAGACGTAGCCTAGATGCTCGTCAGAAACAAGAACCGGAGACGGAGTGGTCTTCATAAGGAAAAACACCACGCGCTTGGGCGCCTTCTTCCTTCCAGCTGAATAAACATAGGAAATCTCCTTTTTGAATCCTGGAATGATGGAAAGGTCTGTAAGTCCAGTCTCCTCCCTGACCTCTCTTAGTGCGGCCTCTTCGTCTGTCTCACCCTGCTTTACATGACCCTTGGGAAACTCCCAGTAACCTTTCCTATTAACCATCACTAGATATACTGGGCCATTCCCTCCTGAGTCATAAAAGACAACACCACCTGCAGACCTTTCCATCTTTGCACGACCTCTAAAGGATCCACCCCAGCTTGTTCACGCTAGGAAGGACTGCTGATGCACCCATCTGCATAAATATCCCCTTCATGATTCTTGGGTTCACGGAGCACCCGTAAACACCCACGAAATGAACGGTCTCACCATACCCCGACATCGCCCTCGCCATCAGCAGGTCTTCAGTCGAATCACCTACGTATATCAGTCCTCTGCTAGGATTTAGGTGTGATGCGGTAAGATTTAGAGAGAAGGGGTCAGGTTTTGATGGGCAGGTAAACTCTCCCACCCTGTTCCTTTTACTAGCCTCTTCTAGTGTATGGTCAAAGTAAGTGATGGCTCCTGGTGTCAACATCTGAGATATGTGGGTCGGCATGGAATTCTCAGTCATGTATCTTGGCCTTCCGGTGGCCAAACCCGAGCCACCTGGGAATCTCCTCTTTACATAACTTGCCGTCTCCGGCTGGATTATTGCCTTCTCGTTTGTGAACAGACCTGGGCCCAAATCAATGGCTGGTTCTAAGCCATGTACCTCCTTGTACCTCCTCCTCCCCAAAAAGAGTGAGTCGAACACAGATGAAACGATCGAATCAGGGGGCATCCCAGGGTACTTCAGTGCAGATTCAAATCTTCTCATCAATTCCTTTTTCCTTTTGCCCCCGTACAGCCTATCAATCCCTTCCAAAATGCTAGTCGTACCTCTAGCGTCTCCGTACTGAACCACCTCCCGAAGGCAGGAATCAACATCTTCTAATGCGCATGGTGTACTTCTAACCGACAACAGTTCGGAGACGCGGGAAAGCCCCGACTCGATCGCCGCCGTCACTTTGAGCAGGCATGATTCGTCAACTGATGTGCAGAGGGCGACCAACAAGCTGTAAGATACGTCGCACGGGTTGTTGAAACCTCCGGTTTTCCTTAGTTCAAACGCTGCATCCAGCAGCTCTCTCCTTCCCATCAACTTCCCCGAAATGGCTCCAAAAAGAAGCTGAACGGTGGACAGCAGGGATTCGTCAAGTGACATTCTTGAATCGATGAGTGTCCCATCGAGGTCGAACACTATAGCGTCTGAATTCTTAAGGGCTGGTAGTTCTGAGTCCACATACAACCCTTCTCCTTCGTCTAATGCAATGGATGTATAATCACGCATATACCAGCCGACCACCCTGATCCTCCGTTTCTGCTCAATTTAGCACTTTGCTTCCAGTGAATACCTGCACTTTGTTCAATAACCTTTTACGGCCACTCACAATCAAAAATTGTTTTCGGATAAAAAACTGACTGGTAAACGATCTCGGGCCCCTGTTTGATCCTTTGATGATTTATTCTTATATCAGGGGCCTGGATCGCTGTGTCATGGATAACACCTTCAAGGCCCCACAGGGGATTCTTCGTGCGCTTGTACTGGCTCTGGCCTCTAGGGCTCCCGTCACAGGCATAGACATCATTAAGGAGTTAGAAAGAGCGACTAACTCACTCTGGGTGCCAAGTCCTGGGTCAGTTTATTTCATCATAGGAGAACTTAAGAACAGTGGGCACCTTATGACTATGCCGGGTACCAACGAAAAGAGGTACATAGCAACATCCAAGGGTGAAGAAGAAATCCGGAGGACGAGGGCCGCCTTTAGCGCCGGGCTAGTTAGAAACGCCTTGATTCTGAGCACTCTTGCTGAGATGATTCATCCGGAGGGAGCGGTAAAACTTGACCTGGTCAGGCGTATCCTTGAGGCGCCTGACGATAAGGTCAGGACGATTGTGGATAAACTGAACCTTTGAGAGAAGAGGTAAGTTAGATAGTTTTCCTTCCGCTAAATAGTGGCAGCAAAATCGCAGAAGGTTGGAGCTAAGCAAGCCTTGTTGAATACCATTCCGCATCCCAGAAAACCAGTTTCTCTGAGAAGTTTATTCGCGAGGTAAGGTGAGGTGGTTAATGTTGGTTGCAGCCAAAGTGATGGTTCACCAACAAATTAGCGAAGAACGCTTAAAGCATTACGAATCTTGACGATTACCCATGGTGGACGAGCTGTACCTGGCCAACGCAGTGCTGGAACTAGCGAGCGGCATCGTGGCTTTACTCGTAAGCTACACCGCCTTCAGGTACAACCGTCTTCTCAGGAGCGATATACTCGGTTTTCTTAGTTTCGGTTTTATGCTTCTTGGTGTGGGTTTACTTGCCGAGGGCTCTCTTCACTCACTAATTTCCTTCAACATAGGTCAAATACTGGCCGACAGGGCTCTTGTTTACGTCGCTTCCGTAATATACCTAATACTTCAGGTGATAGCTTATTCCTCATTCCTTATCGGATATTATAGGAGCTCCTTTGGAAGGTTTGGTGTGGACACCTTCGTTCCTATGCTTTCGTTTATCGTAGTACACACCAACCGCAACCCACTTCTTCTGGGTACGTATGTAAATGCAACAGTACAGCTCATTGTTGTAATTCTGCTCGCATTTGTTGTCTTTCAAGGATTGCTGGCTCAAAGCGGGGCAAAGGGCAGATCTTTGCTCGTCCTCATCGGTTTTCTCCTTATACTCGTGGCTCACGTAGTGATACTTGCATCATCACTTATCATTAGCCCACCCCTCTTTCTAACAGGGGCGCTGGTACAGTTTACCGGATTCCTGTTTCTCTTGTTTTACATATTACGGAGTGGGAGGGTTGTCCCAGCCGCAGCGAACCCGTAGCAGGATCAAGATATATTTCGATATCCTTTCCTCAGTTCAAGAGGAGGGGAATGCGAAGCCTACAAGGGTCCTCTATAGGTCTAATCTCTCGTACGACAGGTTGACGAAGTACCTTGATGAGCTGGTGGCCAAAGGATTGCTTCAGGAAGTGCGTTCGGAGGATAGCAGGTATTATACAATAACACAAAAAGGCTCTGAGTTCATACTTGAAGTGAAAAAGGCAGAAGCGTTCCTTAAGGGCTTCGGCCTTTCTCTCTGAGCAAGTGTAAAAGACCGACCACTGATATAGACGCGGCGTATATATGCTCAATACTTCATGAATTATATACCCGGTACAGCTCCCACTGCCGTTGATCGTGTATGTATACCTTACTCAACCCTTCAGATTCCCTTGCTGCTAATCGTAAGACCAGAAACATCGACAGCTACTCTCTAGCGTCTGTTTCCTCAGGAGTTGTATGATAAATTGAGAGGTACGACTGTGATATTTGGTGCGGACGGGTATATTGGATGGCCGCTTGCGCTTCATATGGGAATCACAGGAGATGAAAATGTTGTCCTGGTAGACAATTTCATAACAAGAAAGTTGGTTACCTCTGTGGGCTCCGATTCATTGGTTCCAATACGGACAATGAAGCAAAGGCTTGAGGTGTACAGAAGGTTAACCGGAAAGCACAATCTACTATTTGAGGCGGCAGATGCTAGAGACCCCGGGCAGGTGGATTCCATAATTGCAAGGCACAAGCCATCAACAGTGGTTCACCTTGCCCAGCAGAGAAGCGCACCCTTCAGCATGATAGACCAGGAACATGCCCTATACACACAATTAGCGAACACAGCAACAAACATGAACATAATATATTCTATTGCGAGGCACGTTCCTGACGCACATCTTCTGAAGATGGGTTCAATGGGTGAATATGGAACACCTGGAGTTGAAATATCTGAGGGAGATATTGAACTTAACATAAAGGGGAGGAAAGCCAGAGTTATGTATCCCCGCTCTCCCGGCAGCTGGTACCACGTGAGTAAGGTTTTTGATACATACAACGTGCTTCTTGCAAACAAACTCTTCTCCCTAACCTCTACTGATGTGATGCAGGGTGTAGTTTACGGTACAAGGACGGAGGAGATGGTTGACGATTCGCTTGCCACCAGATTCGACTTCGACTCCATATGGGGGACCGTGATCAACAAATACGTAGTTCAGGCCGTGCTCCTTAACAAACTTCTGATTTACGGAAAGGGAAAGCAGAAGCGAGGGTTCCTGTCACTTTATGACAGCATTAATTGTCTAACGTTGCTTGCAGATAACCCTCCTCCTATGGGAACTTACAGGGTTGTTAATCAGTTGGACGAGACGCTGGACACACTTACACTGGCCCGTACGGTTCAAAAGATTGCGCTGGAGTATGGCTTGGATGTGCAAACCGAGAGGGTGCCAAATCCTCGCATTGAAGCGGAAGAGCATTATTACAGTGTGGAGAGCAGGATCCTTCCTTCGCTCGGCTTCAGACGCGCCAAATCGAAGGAGCAGGTAATCAGAGAGATATTCGAAACGGTAATCACCCACAGATCAAGAGCCGAATCTATGAAGGGTCTTCTCTATCCAACCGTCTCATGGAAATCCAAGTTACGAGAGTCTCCGGAATTCAAATTGCCTACCAGTCTTATGTACTCCTTAGCCCCCCAGGAAATTGGGATGAACTTCGGAGCGATTGAATCTGCACAACCCTCCGCACCCAAGTTGCGCTCAAGCTGACCAAAAGGCTAGCCTAAAGGTTTGAAGCCTGGCGGCGGGGGGGAGAATACTATATCAGGCTGGTGGATGTGTAGCAGATTAAATTGAGCAAGGAAGGAAACATCATCACATGCTCAATCGTTGCGGATATGGATCCCGTCACTAGGAAGCTCAGAAGGGGGGCTCTGCTCAGGGCGCTTTATCCACCTGATGGCGTAAAGTATCTCTTGTCGAAGGGAAGCCCCAACTTCGGCAGGAGCATAGGAAGCTATTCAGTCGGTGTTGTTAACATGTCAGCTTCCGTGATAAGATATCTGGCAAACGGAATAAGGTCTCCTGGGAACGGGTTCGACATCGAGCATACATTTTTTTGGTCACTTGCAAGGCACTCGGCACCATGGTTCCATGAAAACGATCAATCCGCGAGTCAGTTTCTCAAGCTGTATGCGGGGCTGAATGGGTTTCCGATGCGCCGGGTGAAGGACCTGCTTCTTGCCCAGGCAAGGTCCACCTTGTTTAGGGGATTTGTGGTTTGGTCCAACTGGGCAAAGAATGGCTTTATTGAGGATGGTTTCGACCCTGATCTGATCAACGTGATACCGCCACCTGTGCCTGTGAAGGAGACAAAGGAGAAGGATACAGGAGAAGGGTACAACATACTCTTCGTGGGGCGGGATTTCAGAAGAAAGGGGGGAGATGCGGCTCTTCTCATATTTTCACGTATAAAGAAAACCATTCCCCAGGCTAGACTTCTCTACGTAGGTCCAATTGAAGGATTAACCTTGCCTCAAGGCGTGATTCATTTTGAAAATCCTGACGATGCAACCCTCTTTTACAAGATATACCCATCGGCTGATATATTCCTTATGCCAACAAGGGTTGACGCATTTGGTATAAGTTTGGTGGAGGCCATGAGCTTCGGAATCCCTCCAGTGACGTCAAACGTGGGTTCGATCCCTGAATACGTAAACGATGGTTACAATGGTTACGTTCATGAAAAGGATGATATAGATTCGATGGTGGAATCGGTGCTCACCCTTCTGCAATCTGGGAAGCAAAGGAGGAGTTTGGGGGGAAGGGCAAAGGACACAGTTCGTGATAAGTTCTCCCCAGAGGTTGTTGGAGGTAAGATAAGAAGGCTCTACGATGCGGCGGTATAGCATGTTGGCTGAGCGTGGATGAAACCTGGTTTGAGCGATAGAAAAGCAAGAAACGGCATCCTGCTACCACTTTCACAGACCTTCCTACTCAGGTTGCTCAGTGTTATCACCCAGTCCGTCGTCCCCGTATACCTCGTGGATTACCTCGGTTACACAACAAGGTCGATAGGCGTGCCCATAGCGCTGATATGGGTGGGGAACGCGGTTGGTGCGCTTCTTGCATTTTACGTCTTGAGGAGGGTTGTTTTTAACAACATGCTTGGTTTCCTCCTTATTTCGCTCTCATTTTTGGGGTTTGGCTCGGGCAGCGCGAATCACAACCTAGTCCCCCTTCTGGTTTTCACAGGGGGGGTCGGTAGCGGTTGCGTTCAACCTCTTCTTATTCCTATTGTTCATATGTGGTCGCTAAACGGAAGAAGATACAGTGGGGTGGGACTTTACTCTGTTGCACTCTCTCTCGGGCTGATCATGGGACCTTTCGTTGCATCATTTGCCGACAGCTCGACAAATTACTCCACCCTTTACCTTGCGCTTAGTCTACTTGCCGCAGCATTCTTCGTTCTATCTGGTTTGTTTAGAGGAGAAGGAATAATTTCGTCCGTCCCAAAGAACACTTCTTCGTCCTTTAGGAGAACGCTTTCCAACCGGGCGTTCATCAGGGAGTTCACTCTGAACTTCCTCTATTCACTCACCCTTCCTGTAGTGCTCTCCTACACAACCGTGATTGGAGAGTCAGATTATGGTGTTTCTACATCTTTGATGTATAGATTGATGACTCTGATGTTCCTCATCTCGCTCTTGCTGAGGATTGTTGCCACGTCTTCTAAGAGTGAGAGATTCGAAAGGAAGATGCTCTTTCCTGCCGCGATACTACCTATCTCCATCTCTGCGCTCGCATTTCACGTAAACCCTCTCGTCTATGCTACAGGTCTCGTTTTGTTCTCGATCCCTCACGCCTTTGTTTACCCTTGGTCTCTTTTCAACACACTTCAATCGTCAAAGCCAGATTCGCTTCCCGCGGTCAGCTATCTCTTTTCCCTTTCTTCAGGCGCCGCGGAAACGGCCTCACCTCCTGTCGCATCATATTTTGTAGGAATCTTTGGTGGATCGGCCGCGTTCTACGCAGCACTTCCTTTTGGCATCGCAGCGGCGGTCTGGGCAGCGGTTAACTATAAAGGGACGAAGGGAGAGTCAGGTTGAACTACTCCTAAAATTCAAAATATTTCATTTGATGATTGCATAAGCTCCTAGGCTAACAGCTTACCTCCTTCCACCACAGATTTACCATTCACTGTGAGGTTTCCGCTTTTTACAAAGCCACTGAATCCGAAGCCATAGACTCCTATCATTCCGGCGGACATCCTGTCAATCCCGTAGCCAGATTTTACAAATGGGTTCAGTCCAATAGTAACATTCGAAAGTAACCGCCCTGATTCATCTGTATTATTGAGCAGTTTGTCAAGAATCCTCTTATCATCATCGCGACCCTCCCAATTGACCAGTTTCCCATCTTTGAAGGTGAGGAGGGCCCGTCTAACGACTCCCAGCCGTGTTAGACTGTCGGACAATCTAATTTTTCCGTTCGCCGTACCCCCTTCAACCTGCTTTGCCACGTGTCCAGGGGGGAAATAGTGCATATTGTAACCCTCTTCAATATCCCTCTCATCCACGACGCCATCGTCAACTGAAACCTCTCCCTTAATATTGAATTCAAGCCTGCAATCGTCGGACAGAAGGGAAATCTCGGAATCATCACTCAAAACAGAAGCAATCTTCGAACCTGTTTCTTTGATCTGCTCGAATTCTACCAGGGATGCCTTCATCTGGTGATCCACTATGCTTTTCAAACTTTTGCCGACGAAGGTTGCCAACTCCGGTCCTACGTAACCGAAGCTGAGTCTCGCACCTCTTAACTTTGCCTTCTCCGCAGCCTCGTACCAGGATCTGTTGTACTGAACCGAGGCATCTCTCTCCTCTGGCTTCAGTTTTCTCGAGTATACTCCCAGTACAGGGCTCGGAATGAAAACGTAAGCATCTGTCTCTGCCAGCAACGCGTATTCATGTTTCCCCATCACCCCTTTGGTGGATTTTGGATCCTTCGCTGATTCGACAAATGCCTTCTCATCCTCGAATATCATCAGTGGAATGCAGCCAAGTCGTCTTGCTTCTCTAACGACGATACGAGCAAACTGAAGACCATTGTTCCATGTTTCTACGGTCACATTCTCGCCAGACTTAACATGAAGAGTTTCCTCCAACACCTTTCTTGCTACCTTCTTTCCCACTTCGAGATCCAAACCGCTCATTTCAAAGAAGGAGCTACTCAAGATTTGGTTAATAAAATGTTTTGCAACATGATCTTCGGCGTTGTACTTTCTCCAACTATACAAGACTAATCAACGATGTCTCGAGGCAAGAATGTGGCAGAATATGCACCGTTTGATAGCTAAATTTACCTATGTTGGAATTGACGCTATCAGTTGTAAGACTACCTTGCTCATTCATCTACAAAAAATCAAAGAAGTGGTCATTTACGCAACAGATACTACTACGTCGGCTTGGTTTTGAGAAACTTCGTTCGTTGTGTGAATAGAAGATTGCAATTCCCCGGCAGAGCCGGACGAAGCAAAAACCAGAATACCTGTTGATACAAAGGGATGGCCGCCCGCAGTGTATTCCTGCGTGTATATGTTACCTGTGACGATATTGCCTTCTACATTCACCGCATTCGAGGCAGGAAAGTAATAGCCTTGCTCCGGTAAGCCAAGCTGAATTCCGTTTTGTGCAATAAAATTGACTGGACCCAGACCTATCACTATATTATCTTTGACGCTCCCTGTAAAATCGAACACGACGATCCCTCCCTTTTGGTAGTTGGAAATCGTGTTCCCGGTGATACTCCCGGTTGCACCATTAGAGAAGTATATTCCAACCCCTGTCTGAGCTCCGTTAGGAGAGAAGGCACCGCTGCTGTTGTGGTTCCCTATGTTGTATATTATGCTATCCATTACGAACACATCAGTCGCATTCGGTTGTCCGGACACTCCTCCATCAGCAAAAACTCCGTACTGATTTGCATCATGGATCGTTGCACTTATCGTCACGTCGGACACGGTGTTGGGTACGAAAACCCCAACATCGCATCCTGAAGCGTCTATATCACCGGTAATTGTGGCACCGGAAGTCGCCACTACGGCTGCCGTGAAAGTAGAATGATCAGGGTTTACAGCTAAAACAGTGGTGCAGGTCGTGGCTCTGACAGCAACTGAGGGAACAACAAGGAAGGAAAACAGGACGATCGCCGCGACAGATAGCGCAATATGTGCGTCTTCATGTTAAATGTTTGATTTAATTAGCGTTAATAAACGTTACTAAGATAGCCTTGGTTATAATTAATAAGAAATAGGATAAAATTATTTATGCAATCTCCTTAAATTGCTAGAATATTTTGAAAAATTTTCGCACCATATAATGCCCGATGCTCTGTACCTGCCAGAAACCCTTGATCGCATATCTACACATGAAATGTTACATGACGGCATTCTAATATTGTAGTGGTAATTCGATTTTTATGGCACACTCAAGGTGTGATTTTTGACTAATTCTATTCTTGCATTGTTTTGTGGTTGTCAGACACAAAGGGTCACTGATAAATAAGTATAGCAAGACGTTGCTCTGTAGTTTGCTCACCGAACCGGCCACATCTCAAACCTAGATATATAAGAGGTCAAAGCAAGTCTTCGGCCAGTTTGATTCAAAGGGTAAACTGAATCAGCAGAAAATTATGAAAGGAAATTTGTACCTTTAGAAGAAGCCCCCTATATGTTATAAGTTCGAAACGTGAAATGAATGGAAGTCACTCAATATCAGGCTCTTTGGATTTGATAGCTTATGTTTGGAGTAGCGGCCTGACAAATTAGGATGTTGTTAAGGTAGCCCGGGAAGGATTCGAACCCTCGTCCCCAGGGTTCTCCTCTCACCAGGGAAGGTGAGTCTTGGCCCATTCCATCAGGAGATCCAGAGCCTGGGATCCTTGGCCGCTAGATTCGGCGGCTTGCGCCTCGACCGGGCTACCGGGCTACCATAAGACATCAAAAAATAACAGTATTTAAACCTAAGAAGAAAACATCAACAGGGAAATACATCAATTTCCAATCCAGCCCTGCCTACACTCACATTTTAGACAGAACCTTTCGACCTCAAATCATACCGAATAAGAACAGAAAAGCCACACCCTTGAAAGTGGAATGGGCATGCCCAAATGTACCTCTCCTTAGTACTACTTTAACTTTCGAGGGTTTGAAGGGGCGAAAGTCAAGTCCCCTTCCGTGAGGTAGGGGGATGGATAGCCCCCTTATAGAAAACTTCTCATATGTTTCGAGATAGGAATGATAAAGGTAGCGCTGGTGCAGTTCGAATTTACGCCTGTGGACATCAAGACCTCCGTAACCTTTCTCAAAAGAAAGGGACCGAGTCTGGTGTAAGAAGCAGGAAGCCCCATCCCATCAGGGCGGGGTGGTTCACAGGGTGAAACAGTATCAGAGGTATGATGTCAGAAACACCAGCTCTGGGAACGTGTTTGCCAGGTACCTCCTTCTCTCTTCCCTAAGATCGTTCATCATATAACTGTATTTATCTCCAAAATTAGTCTTGACGTCAAACCCTTTCAGGTCAAGGCCAGGAGCTTCTGTTAATACATCGTATTTCAAATCTTCGTTATACTCCCAGCGGCCCTCCCCCTTAGCTATGGCAAGAACAACCGCCTTGGTTACTGCTGGTGGGATCTTATTTACCCCCACGTGCCCAGTGTTTAATATGTAGGCCGTTATATCGTGCGCCACACCCAGAATCTCTAAAAGCCTCACTCCGGATATCCACCTGGGCTCTATAATAAACGGATCAAACCCAGGAACCCTTATCGCCCTTCCCACCAGCTCCTTGTTCGTAGTTCCGGCCGAGGTCATTACAGATTCTCCCAGCATAAAATAGGCTACGGCCTGTTCCTTGCTTTTCAGCCTGCCCGCAACGGGCTGGTCGTTTCTCCTGGTCAGGAAGAACATAAAATCTATCTTTTTTATATCTACCTTATCATCAACTGTCCTGACCTGGCTCCTTAGTGCTATTGCCCTCCCGTTCGTGCTAAACGCTGTATCATCAAAATCTACTTTACCTTCCTTCACCGATACATTCTCGAGTATGGAATCTCTTTGTATTGCAGCTGATTTCAGCTCTGGAAGTGTATTTATGCTGTCTGTTTTCGGGTAAAGATTCATCTCCGTGCCAGCAGCGTATCCGTCTCTGAACAGTATCATGATATCATCCTGTCTAACCAAGACTGTGTCAGGCGGAGTTATACCGTGGTCGGAAACGGTTATTGTTGTCTTACCGGTACCACTGAGCCCAAAAACAAGAGCCCCCTTTTCAACTGTCCTTCCATCCTTCGAAAATTTGAACACCTTTCCACCGGCGTGGACACCTAACCCCAAACCACTTTCTCTTGCTATATTCATGGCAAGCCTCAGGGCGCTCATTTTGAGTTCGCCATAGTAATCAGTTCCTAGAATCAGATTGATATTCTCCTTGGGGTCCACATATATTATCTTCCTGGGCCATTCCGGGATATCTAAGGTAACGATATCAGAAATCTTGTCCTCCTGCGTCGGGAAATAGTTCATCTGGAACATCAACGCCAGGTGCGGATAGCTTTCCGAAACGACGGCTGTTGCCTTTAAAGAGAACCTTTTGCTGGTACCGATACTCCTGTCAACCCTTATCAGCCTCTTTTCTTTTAGGTACTTCCTCACCTCATTTATTTCGTTCAGAATCTTTTCCCTTACAGATTGATCCACCCTGTTCACGTCCTCCACAGTAACATCAGGACTTCTAGCCGAAACCTTCGTGTGAAAAAGCAGGCATCCAAATTCGTTTTGCATAGAGTATCTTGATGACATTTCCCTGAGCACAGGTGTACGTGGATTATCGATCAGGTCTTCCCTTTGAACGACTTCATCCGCTAAAATCCTGAGCTGTTCCACAGCGTTGCCGCGGTTCAGGTGTGGGTTAAAACCTTCGCGCCGCTGGATGAATTCCACTACCATTACGACAAACGACGATTATCACTTGTAGGTTTTGGTTCCCCATTTTTCAAGCGCAACCCTAAGCTCCTTGCTTACGGTTACCATGTCGGTCAGATCTTTGCCTGACATGTATGCATCGATAGCTTCCCTAAGCGATTTCGCACCTGCTTTACCTCCCATGGGGTGCCCCCAGATCCCGCCACCCATCTGCACAATGACGTCCGTCCCCAGCATATCAAGCAAAGGGTACAGAAGCCCGACGTGAAGACCCCCTGAGCTGACGGGGAAGACGCTTCTCTTACCGACCCATTTCTGCGGCAGAGTGTCAATCCCTCCCTTGTATTCTTCGTTCACGATCTTATCCCTTAAATTTACGACCTCCTCCCTGCTTGCTTCAAGCTTACCTATAACTGTGCCAATGTGCAGCTGGTCGACCCCAATCAGGCGGGCGGTTTCTGCAAGAACTAGCATCGACATGCCGTGGTCTGAATTCCTAGTAAAAGCGGCGTGGAATGCCCTGTGCGCATGAATCGCAAGACCCATCGCCTGGCAACTCTCCCTTATGGTTTGAAGTGCGGACCACCCGGTTGTGCATATATCCACCATCACATATTCTCCTCCGATGTCCTTTACCAGTCTTGCGCGTCTTTCCATTTCCCTTGTTTCCGCTGTAATGTTAATGAGATATCCTTTCCGTTCGCCGGTCTCTTTTTCGGCCTTGTCCCTCAATTTGAAGCAAAGCTTTGCCCTCTTTTCAAATTGATTAAAATCCTGACTTGTAAGATTCTCGTCATCCTTCAATAGGTCAAGGCCGCCGGTCCATGCTTCGTAACCATGTCTGGCGTGCTCCTCATATGTCATTCCCAGTTTGGGCTTTGGCACAGAAGCCGTGACTGGGCGCTTCTCTACCTTCATGAACCTTCGGACCCCATCTATTCCGAATTGAGGACCTCTGAACTCTCTCACGAGAGATTCGGGCCACGTGATGTCCAACAGCCTTAGACCCTTTACAGCCTTCATTCCGAAGACGTTTCCTGCGACTGAACTCAGAATTTGTGGCATGTTAGCCTGTTCAAAGATGGCCAAGGGATAGGTGATCTTTACTAACTCCCCCGAAATGTCGAAAGCCTTAGCCATCAGTTTCCTTACCCTTTTGGTCACGGTACTGAGTGTCGTCCAGGTCCCCACACTGCTCTCCGACGCCACCCTACCTGCTGCATCTTCTACCGAGAATCCTTCTGCAGGGATTATCCGGAAGAGGGCCACGAGTTCATCCTTTCCCGGTCTTGCACTTCTATCTACGAAGTCGTGGTACCATTCCACAACTTTGGTATTTTTAGCATCCCTCAAGGTAAACTCACCCGGCTCGGTTGGCAATTGGGCAGGAGGCATGAAGAAAAGATTGTGTAATTTGACACTTCCATGCCTTGCGTCACGATCTGAATGGATTTAAACATGCAATGCGAAAAAAGTCATAAATTCCGTATTTCGGAAACAATCTCTATATTAATGAACAAAAGGAAGGACGAATATTCCTACAAGCATTACAAAGAGTACCACGAATGAGAGTGCAGCATACATTTTATCCCTTCCCCAGAGGTAATCTACAAACAGTTCGAGCACCCTGACCACAGGAGTAGCAATGAGAATGATTACTCCCAGGAGTATTACTGATTCAGGTTTGAGCGACAGCAAACCGATGAAGACGGAATATACACTTACAGAGCTGGTGCGCAGCACAGAGGGCGTTCCCTCAGCATAGTACAATAAGAGCCCCAGAACGACAAGGGTTGCGGAGAGTATCACTCCTGTCCTTAACGTTAAGCTGATCACCCTTTCGAGCTTCATGGCAGCACCCCAATCCCCTTCAGTATCAATTGTGCTCCTAACAGTATCAAGACGAAGGTGAACAGGAGTCTGAGCCTTCTGCTTAAAAGCCTGTTAAGGTATCTTGTTCCTATCAGGGAACCAAGGAGAACACCTGGGATGGTGGCCGCCACAAGCAGAGGGTCAATGTATCCGAGAAACCAGTACAGGCCACTACTTGTGGCTGCAGTTACACCTATCATGAAGTTACTTGTCGCCGTGGTAATTTTAAACGGAAGAGACATCACCATATCCATGGCAAGAACCTTGAAGGCACCTGAGCCTATCCCCAACAATCCAGACATCATCCCCGCAAAGAACATTCCCAAAACGCCAAAGGGATACCTTCTTCCCACGTATTCCACGTCCTGTTTCAGCGCATCATCGTGGTACCTTCCTTTTATTTTCAGCTTCTCTGTAAAGTAATCTGGTTTGACATTCCTTGGTAACTCACTTCTCATCTTCAAAAAGTTTGGAAAGGTGGAGAAGATCAGCACCACCCCGAATATTATGGAGATCAAGTAAAGAAGACCGTGGCTCTGGATGGTATAAAGTAAAAGGGAACCGGTCACGGCCCCAAGGGTCGTCCCGATCTCCAGCGAAATACCAACCCTCAAATTCGAAAGTTCATCTCTCACGTATGCCGAAGCAGCTCCGCTTGACGTTGCGATTGTCGAAATGAGCGAAGTTCCAAGGGCGTCCTGAATAGGGACCCTGAGAAACAAGACCAGCACAGGGGTGAGAACCACACCACCCCCGAGCCCTGTAAGCGACCCAAGCAACCCCGCGATCACTGCAGCCAGGAAGACGTCGACGGGGAGAAAAGGATTCACTCTCTACCCGGGGAAGACAGCAGTATAAAGCCTTGAGCATGTAATATCCCTTTCAGTGGATCAACTCGGATGTGGTATGAATCTCCGAAGGCTGGAATAATCCTCCATACCAAAATGCGTAGGAGGAGGCTCCAGTGGGGTGAGCGAAACGGAACGTAATGTAACTAGCCATGCGGTATAAGTATCTCCATGGCAGAGGCTGGTCTGACACAGCCCACACAGAACCCGATGGGATGATGCGCCATGAAGAGCGCCAACAAATCGGGAACTCCACACCCTTCAGGGGTGACCCTATGACCTAATGAATAAGTATGTTAGAAGGAGATGTATGAGCCGTAATTCTATACTGTACGTCGGTATAGACGTTCACGAAAGAGAATCGCAGGTTGCTGTTCTTGAGAAGAGTG
>Ga0080006_1229641_pt1 | contig 27598 bp, 26 predicted proteins | sample RS3BMetagenome_FD_69209 | JGI IMG/M metagenome (GOLD analysis project Ga0080006, IMG submission 69209) | Ferric oxide microbial mat and aquatic microbial communities from Rainbow Spring, Yellowstone National Park, USA - RS3B (SPADES... ...
CCGAACACTGAAATCGGATTGGGCAGTGGTCTCCGCCAGCCTTGACATTGGATGGCTCGGTGCAGTTGCCAAAGGGTACCGATACCGACTTACGTTCGTAGGCAACGTCATTCGATTCTGGACGTGGGCTGCCGTCGCGATCGACGGTCAGCGCACCGATGGTTCTGACCGCATCAGCCTTGCGTTTGAGACTGACCTGGTAGTACCCCACCGTGGTGCCAATCGAGACATGGTCCATAAGCTCTTTGAGCACGTCAACCGGGGTGCCCGCGTCGGCGTGCCGCTGGGCGTAGGTGTGACGGAACGCGTGGGTATGGATGAGCGCCTTATCAAAGATGCGCAGCTCGCCATCGGCGGTCAGACCACCGTAGGGAATGGGCGGCAGACCGTCCCTCCACTCCCGAAACGCTCCGAGAAAGCTTGCGCCGGCGTAATAGCCGACCTTGCGGCGCTGCTTACTTGTAAGACGGGGAAACAGCCAGGGCCGCAGGTCTGGCAGCACCGTCAGGGTGTCCACCCGCTGCTGCCAGCGTTCGACGGCCTCTACGGTTTCCTTATCGATCGGCAGCCACCGACCCAAGCGACCGGCTTTTCGATTGTCGTAGACCAACGACGCATCGCCATTAGCGTTGTAGCGCAGGCAGTCCCGTTTTAGCGACATTACTTCGTCGAGCCGGCGGCCAGTGTTGCGAAAGATGACATACATGGTCTGATACATCGCGGCGTAGTCATCGCCGGACCAGCCGGCGCGAATCCGATCGACCGTGGGCCGGAATCGGTCGAGGTGCTGGTCCAGGAATCGGATCACCTCGGCCGGTAGGGCCTTGCCCGCCTTCTCTCCTTCGGGGTCTTCCTTGCCCAGACGATGTGTGCTCAGCAGCGCGAACTCGCCCGGCACCGCATTCAATAGGTCGGCAGATCGCCCGAATTCGACGAGTTGCCGCCACAGCCTCAGATGCGCACACCGCATAGCGATCGAGTAACGGGCACCGTCGTCGCGACGCAGGTCGTTGATCTGTTTGACGACGGCGCCCATGTCCGCCAGGCCCAGCTGGGAAGGGTCATGGCCGCCCGGCCTGATCGACAATGCGCGGCATGCCACTTTGGCGGTGTGGATCATGCGCCGTGCGGTGGCAACGTCTGGCTCGGTCTGGCGCACCCATTCCTTCACCAGAGATTTGACCCACCCCAAGGGCACGACGGTGAAATCGAGGCTGCCCCGCACTGCGGGATACCGGCGCTGCCGCGATGCTTCAAAGCCCAGCACAGCGGTGTCCCAGACATCGCTGTCCATCGGGTCAAAGCCGTCGTACCGGCCACGCAGGCGGGTCAGATGCAGGCATGCCGAGCGCAGGAACGACCGCTCCTCGCAGCGTGAGCGCGGCATCACCTTCAACTCAGCCTCAGTGAACTCCAACAGACTGCTGACGCCGCGTTCGTCGCACTTTTTGAGAATGGTTCGGATCACGGTGGGGTCGATGGGAAATCCGTCCTCGTCGCGTGGCTGCAAAACGTAGATGATCTCGGCGCGTAGCCCCGGGCCTGTGCCGGCAAGCGAGAATTGATGGATGCGCACGAAGGGCCGCGCGGAGGTGAGAAACCCTTCGACGTCGCGGCCCTTGCGACCGCCCCGCCATCGGCTGAATTGCTGATAATGTGGCTCGCACAGACGCCATTTCGCGTTTACCTGCTCGTGGTCGCAGCCCACAACTCGGCAATGTTCTCGCCGCCGATAGGGCGTTGCGCCGGCAGCAACGAAAGCCTCGAAGGCGATGCCGCTGCGACGTTTCCCTACCCACATGTTCCAATGCGATCGACATAGACCGCGAGTACTGGCGGTCCGTGCGCATTGCTCGCCATCGACCGTGATGGCACACCGCGGCAGCTCCACACCGGTCCAGCGACGATTCGCGATATGGGTGCGCCGAAAAGTTTCCGGGTCAGCAGCGAAGGACTTCAGCTGCTGCTGGCACTCGTAGCAGGGCACATTCTTGGTGCGCGAGGGCCCACCACACCCGGGGGTACTACAGGTGAACGCCACTGTTCGAGACGTATCGAGCAGACCGGTAAACACCAGCGATTCGGCATGCATTCGTCGGGGCGCCACCCTGAGCCGATCCGTTCCTGCACGAATTCGGCCCACCCCCTCGCGGTGCAGTCCGTTCCTAACGGGATGCTCGCGAATGCCGTGCTCATCGGCTGAGCTCCTTCCCAAGCGCGAGACGATCGACGGCTGCTCTCTTTTCAGCCTCGGATGGGTGCAGGTAAACCTGTGTCGACGTCGGGCTGGTGTGTCCGAGTAGCTCTTGCACGACGTCGACACGCTCGCCGTTGCGAAGCCAGGTAGTGGCTGCGGTGTGGCGCAGCATGTGCGGCCGCAGGGTGACACCGGCTGTCTTGGCGATGCGGTCGGCGCAACGCTTCGCATTCGGATATCCCATGGGCGTATCAGGTTCGGCTCCATACAGATTCACGAACACAAAGTCGCACTCACTGTCCGGAATCAGATCCTGCCGAGCGTCCCAATACGCTCGATAGGCGTCCACCACCGCCGTGCTGGCCGGAACTGACCGCGGATACCTGCTCTTCGCCGTCGAACCGTTCACGTTGAGCCGTCGATACACGTGCACGTGCGAGCCAGGTGTCGAACAGCCCAGCATTGAGGAGTCCGGCAGGAAGTGAATATCACTGCGGCGCAAGCCAAGCGCCTCACCAATCCGCAGACCCATATCGAGCATGACGCGCACCAGAAAGAGGTCTCTCGGATTCCGGCAAGCCCGTAGAACGGCCGCCGTCTCTTCCGCCTCCAGCGATTCCGGCGGACTCTCGTACTCGGAAACCTTCAGCGTGCGTGCCTGCACCAGTCGACGTTGGCCATCTTCTCCTGGATCGAAACCACGAGGCAGATAGCGCAGGAACTTCGGCTCCGACAGCCGGTCGACCAGTGCCCGGTCCACCAGGCCCTCGCGTGCGGCGAATCGAAGGAACTCGCACAGCGCGATCAGGTACAGATTCGTCGTGCGGCCACTTCGAGAACGGTCATCTGCCGTCGGCTCGCGCTCGATGAACCGCTTATACCGGGTCAGGTCGGCAAACGACGGCGCCGTCCAATCCAGCCCGTTCGCCGAGCACCAGGTCAAGAACTTGGCGACCTTCGGCGCGTACGCTCGCACGGTGTTGAAAGCACGGTTCGCGCCGTCAAGGGCAAGGCAGAAATCGGTCGCTACACGATGAACCTCATAGGCGTCGTCAACGACCACCCACATCGCCGTCGCGCTCAGCGGTGTTCGTGCACGATGGGCCCGATACGTCGTCGTCACCACACCGATCGAAACACGGACGTCTCAGGCCATGGAGATAACACGCCGGGATCGACGACCAAAGCGTCGCCAACCGACGAAGCTCAGGACCTAGGCGGCCATCGAGATAACGGTCCAGCCACAACTGTGTGATCGGCACCGGAATACCGCTTGGCTTTCGCGGTTCTCCCGTGCTGTGTGCCCGCACTGATGGCAACGCTGACTGGTGTAGGCCGCCGGCACCTCGACAACGGTGACACCGGCCAGTTCGGCCTTGTACTGAATGTGTTTGGACAGCCGCGCGAGCGCGGCAGCTCGCATCGACCGGTTGAGTCCGCGTTTGTGTGCGGCCCCACTGGGCAGAAACCGGGTCGACTTGTTGGGGCCACGAACAGGTTTGGGTCGGCGGGTCATCCGTTCCACCGGTAGTTTCTCGATCCCGATGAAATCGTGCCTCCGCACGAGTTGGGTGCTGAGCTGGTGCGCGAAATCGTCGCGGATCCGGGACTGCCGCGCCGCCAGATCCGCGGCAGCGTTTTTGTGCTCCTGGTAGCGGCGCGATTCCCAAAACCGCCGGCCCTGCCGGGCGGCGATGAACCGGGATTTGGCCATCCGGCGTTGATGAAACTTGCGCTGTCTGTCCAGCGCGGCGGTGTCGGGGGCATCGTAGAACCCGCCGCGGTCATGGGCGACGGTGTGCTTCACGCCCCGGTCGATCCCGATCACCTCACCCGTAGAGACCTTGCCGGTCACCGGTAGCGGTTCGTTGACGAACACCAACTGGCAGCGCGTCCAGTTGACCCGCACCGACGTGTAGGGGCGGATCGGCTGCGACAACCGCACATGCAGCGTGATCCGCCAGCCCAGCTTGTGCGGTTTACCATCCGGCCCCAACCCTGGCGCACGGTGCGTTCTCGGGTTAGCGCCGCTGATCGTCACCACACCAGAACGCCGGCCCGTTTTGGTGAAGACGGCGTTGCGGCCACCGTTGAACCAGCACACGAACCGCTGATCGGAATCCTTACGGCGAAAACCCGGCATCGCCCCGGGGCGGCGGCCCGCAGCCGTGTTGGTCTTGCGGCATTTGGCCGCCGAGAACCAGTCCGTCGCCTCAGTTTTCAGCGTCGCTTCCAACACGTAGCCGGGTATCGCCGCCAGGAAACTGTGCTCCTTGCGGGCCTGGGCGTCGGTGATGTCGGTGACCGTGCGCCCGATCGGCACCAACACCGGCACACCAGCCGGGTCGGTCACCATCACCCGATCCCCGTTACGGTCCTGGCAGGTCAAATACCGGCAGCGGGTCGATCGGCGCTGGTTGAACCGGAACCGAAACCCATCACACAACCAGCCCAGCACCGCATCGGGATCCGTTGACCACACCGGGCCGGTGCCGTCCCGGCCGCTAACCTCACCCAGATACACCGGGGAGCCATGCAGCCGGGCTCGGGTGATCTTGACCTGTTGACTCATGACGCCAGCACCGCGTCCCAATGGTGTTCGATGTAGCGGCGCACCGTCGTCTCCGACACATAACCGACCGAGGCGGCGAAATAGGCCGGCGACCACAACACCTTCGCGAAATTGCGTAGGTGCGGGAACTCCTGGCGCAGCACCAGCGCGGTGCGGCCCTTAAACGCCCGCACCACCGACGCTGGCGCGTCGGTCGGACCGACCCGCACGAACAAGTGCACGTGATCGGGCATCACCTCATGCGCCACGACCTGCCAACCGTGCTCGCCGGCGATCTGCTCAATCAACTCATCGAGGCGGCGCGCGACCCGCCCACCCAACACCCGACGCCGATACTTCGGACACCACACCAAATGCAAACCCAGCGAGCACACGCCCCCCGGCGTGCGCCGAAACCGCTGACCCGACATACCGCGAACCTTACGAGACGACACCGACAAAACTGGCCTGACCACACTGTTCACCTACGCCCCGATTCCCCCGGCCGCTGAAGCGACCGGCCCCCTCGGCGCTCATCGGTGGACCGTGCACGGCATGTTGATCATCGCCTTCGACCGGGAGGACGTCATGCTGCCGGGCGACCTTGCCCTGCGCAAGGCGATTCAACGCGTCTACAGGATGGACCACCTGCCGTCGGAGAGAGAAGTGCTCGACTTGGCGGAGCGGTGGCGCCCGTGGCGCAGTCTGGCCGCTGCATATCTGTTTCAGGCTGCATTCGACGGCCCGGCCTGACCCCCACCGGCCTTGCCGGGTCAGATGTGTGACAGCCCCTGGGGCACAGGGGTTTGTGCGGCTTCCGACTCGCGCGTCAGGAATCTGGTGAGCTCACCGATGGCGCTCATCAGCGGAGCGGGGAAAACGATGGTGGTGTTCTTCTCCACCCCGAGTTCGAGCAGCGTCTGCAGGTTTCGCAGCTGCAGCGCCAGCGGATGGCGCATCATGGTGTCGGAAGCTTCACCGAGCGCCGCGGCAGCGCGCGCTTCGCCCTCTGCGGCAATGATTTTGGCGCGCTTCTCCCGTTCGGCTTCGGCCTCGCGCGCCATCGCGCGCTTCATGCTGTCGGGCAGCTGGATGTCCTTGAGCTCGACCAGGGTGACCTCCACGCCCCATTCGACGGTGGTGGTGTCGAGGATCTGACGGATGCTGCCGTTGATCTTCTCCGTCTGGGCGAGGACTTCGTCGAGGGAGTGTTGCCCGACGACGTTGCGCAACGTGGTCTGGGCGATCTGATTGATGGCGGCGTTGACGTTCTCGATGACGATAACGGCCTTGCGGGCATCGACGACGCGGAAGTAGGCGACCGCGGCGATGTCGACACTGACGTTGTCGCGGGGGATGATGCCCTGCGACTGGATCGGCATGGTCACGATGCGCATCGACACCCGCCACAGCCGGTCAATAACCGGGATGATGAACCGGAGCCCGGGCTCGCGAACGCCGATCACCCGGCCCAGGCGGAAGTGCACTCCGCGTTGATACTGCTGCACGACACGGATCCAGGCACCCAGCACAAGCAGCGCGACGAGAGCCACCACTGAAGTCGAAACGATGGCGCTGTTGCTCATGAACCAACGCTAGGAGCGGCGCAGTCGGCAGTCAGCGGCCACAAGTCCCGGCCTGCATGGCCGAAAGGCCTCTCCCTCCAGCTCCCGCTAGCTCCCTCTAGCTCCCTCCAGCTCCCGCTAACGCGGCAGGCCCAGCAACCGCTCGGCGGCCACGGTGAGCAGGATCTGCTCCGTGCCGCCGGCGATGGTGAGGCAGCGGGTGTTGAGGAAGTCGTAGACCGCCTGGTTGTGGACGAGGCCGGCTCCGTCGCTGACGTCCATCATGTACTCGGCCAACGCCTGCCGGTAGCGGACACCGATGAGCTTGCGAACGCTGGACTGCGCCCCGGGATCCTGGCCGCCGACAGCCAACTGGGCGATTTTTTGGTCCAGCAGCGCGCCCGCCTGCGCGGCGACGATCAGCCGCCCCAGCCGGTCCTGCTGTGCGGCGTCCAGTTCCAGTTCGGCGAGCACGTCGAGCAGCTCCTCCATCGGATTGCCCAGGGCGGTGCCGGTGGCCATCGCGACCCGCTCGTTGGCCAGCGTGGTGCGCGCGAGCCGCCAGCCGTCGTTCACCTGGCCCACCACCAGCTCGTCGGGAACGAACACGTTGTCCAGGAAGACCTCGTTGAACAACGAGTCGCCGGTGATCTCGCGCAGCGGCCGGATTTCGATGCCGGGCGAGGTCATGTCCACCAGGAAGTAGCTGATCCCCTTGTGTTTCGGCGCGTCCGGGTCGGTGCGCGCCAGGCACACCCCCCACCGCGCCTTGTGCGCCGCGGAGGTCCACACCTTCTGTCCGGTCAGCAGCCAGCCGCCGTCCGGATCTTTCGAGCGGACTGCTTTTGTCCGCAACGACGCCAGGTCCGAGCCGGCGCCCGGCTCGGAAAACAGCTGACACCAAAGGAATTCCCCGCGCATCGTGGCCGGCACGAAGCGCTCGATCTGCTCCGGCGTCCCGTGCTCGAGGATCGTCGGCACCGCCCACCACCCGACGACCAGATCCGGACGCGCCACGCCGGCCGCCGCCATCTCCTGGTCGATCAGCAGCTGCTCGGCCGGTGAGGCCCCGCGGCCGTACGGCACCGGCCAGTGCGGCGCCTGCAACCCCGCCCGCGCCAGGGCTTCCTGCCGTTTCTCCTCGGGCAGCGCGGCGACCTCGGCGACGGCGGCGGCGATCTGCGGCCGCAGGCCCTCCACCTCGGAGAGATCGATGCTCAGACGGCGCCGCACCCCGGCCCTGGTCAGGGCGGTGACCCTACGCAACCAGCGTTCGGTGCCGCCGAGGAAAGCGCCGATGCCGTGTGCGCGGCGCAGGTAGAGGTGCGCGTCGTGCTCCCAGGTGCAGCCGATGCCACCGAGCACCTGGATGCAGTCCTTGACGTTGGCTTTCGCCGCGGCGATGCCGATGCCGGCGGCCAGGGCCGCCGCGATCGAGAACTGGGCCGAATCTGGCTCCCCCGCCGCGCGCGCCGCATCCGAGGCGGCCACCTCCGCCTGCTCGGCCCGACAGAGCATCTCCGCGCACAGGTGCTTGACGGCCTGGAAGCTGCCGATCGGCTTGCCGAACTGCTCGCGCACCTTCGCGTAGGCGACCGCCGTATCCAGCGACCAGCGGGCCACGCCGGCCGCCTCGGCCGCCAGCACGGTCGCGGCCAGCTCCGAGACCCGATCGGGCGACTCGCCGATCACGTTGATCACGGTGGCCGGCGCCGACGTCAGCTCGACCCGGGCCAGCGGCCGGGAGAAGTCCGTCGCCCGCAGCGGCTCGATCCGCACACCGTCGCGCGCCGCGTCGATCAGCAGCCACTTGCCGTCGGCCGGCACCAGCAGCAGACCCCCGCGCACCGTGTCCGAGGCACCCAGGACGAACGGCAACGTGCCCGAAACGAGCCCGGCCGCGCCGTCGAAGTGCACGTCACCCTCGAGCGTCAGGCCGGCGAAGCGCTCACCGGCGGCCAGCGCGGCGAGCACGCCGGGGTCGGTCACCACGAGGGTGGCCAGCGCAGTCGTCGCAACGGGTCCGGGCACCAGCGCCTTGGCAGCTTCCTCGACCATGGCACACAGGTCCTCGATGCTGCCGCCCGCCCCACCCGCGTCCTCCGGGATGGCGACACCGAAGATCCCGAGGTCCGCCAGGCGGGTGAACACGGGCCGCCAAGCGTCGGCCCCACCTTGTTGCCAATTCTGCTCCATCGCGCGGATCGCGGACGTCCCGCCGGGCCCCGAGCTGGAACTGCGGGCCCAGTCGCGCACCAGCGCACGCGCGGCAAACTGTTCGTCGGTGACGGTCGCTACCACCCTGGGGCCCCTCCGCGTGCTTTTGGTTCGACGACAACCGGAGCTTGTCGTCGGTCGACTAGAACGTGTTCTAATGGTGCCAGCGATCGACCGTCAAGTCGAACGCCGTCGCAGCAGGACAGGCGGGGGTCCGGGCGGTACGGAGGTGGGAAATTCACGCCGAGCATGCGTATCGTTTGCGAACGAACCGCCCGGAACAGGAGCAACCCGCCAGATGCCAGCGAACACGTCGGGCCGCGTCGACGACTCGCAACCGCGAGAGGTCGTGAACGTGGCGGTACTGGCCGAATCCGAACTCGGCTCGGAGGCGCAGCGGGAACGCCGCAAGCGCATCCTGGACGCCACGATGGCGATCGCGTCGAAGGGCGGCTACGAGGCGGTCCAGATGCGGGCCGTGGCGGACCGCGCCGACGTGGCGGTGGGGACGTTGTACCGGTACTTCCCGTCGAAGGTGCACCTGCTGGTGTCGGCGCTGGGCCGCGAGTTCACCCGTATCGACGCCAAAACCGACCGCTCCGCGCTTACCGGGGCGACGCCGTTTCAGCGGCTGAACTTCATGGTCGGCAAGCTCAACCGGGCGATGCAGCGCAACCCGCTGCTGACCGAGGCGATGACGCGGGCCTACGTTTTCGCCGACGCCTCGGCGGCCAGCGAGGTCGACCAGGTGGAGAAACTCATCGACGGCATGTTCGCACGCGCGATGGCCGACGGTGAACCGACCGAGGACCAGTACCACATCGCCCGGGTCATCTCGGACGTGTGGTTGTCCAATCTGCTGGCGTGGCTCACCCGGCGCGCCTCGGCGACGGACGTCAGCAAACGGCTGGACCTGGCCATGCGCCTGTTGATCGGCGACCAGGACCAGGCTCACGCCGGTTAAGCGGGGGGCCCGGCGGTGCGGCCCCGGATCAGCTCGGTCTCCAGCAGCTCGACCACCGGCAGGTTCGACCGCGGCGGCTTGAGCAACAGTTCCCCCGCCCGGCGGCCCTTGTGCAGACTCGGCTGCGCCACGGTGGTCAAGCCGCGGCTGATCGCCTCGGGCACGCCGTCGAATCCGGTGACGCTCATCTGGCCGGGCACGTAAACGCCATGCGCGCGCAGGTAATCCATGGCGGACAGCGCCAGAATGTCGGCCGTGCACATGAGCACGGTGATCCGCGGGTTGGCCTCCAGCGCCGTCCTGGCCGCCACGCCGCCCGACTCCGGCAGGTGCTCGTAGCTCTCCACGACGGTCAGCGAATCCTGGTCGACGCCGGCCGCCGCCATCGCCTCCCAGACGCCGACGATGCGCTCTCGCTGGATGTCGAAGGCCGGCGACCGCAGCCGGTCGGCGTCGACCAGGCCTTGTCGGCGGTCCCGACCCAGCCTCATCGTCAGCAGCCCGATCTCACGGTGGCCCAGGCTCAGCACGTAGTCGGCGATCTCGCGCATCGCCGCCCGGTCGTCAATGCCCACCCGGGAGACCACGGGGAGGCCTTTGGGCTGGTCGACCACGACCACCGGCAGACGTCGCTGCAGGACCACCCCCAGATAGGGATCGTCGTCGCAGACCGAATACACCACGAAACCGTCCACACTGGCGCCGAGCACGGCGGCCGTTCCGTCTTCGCGGCTGAGCCTTCCGCCGGGGCTTCCTCCGGGGCTTTCTCCGGGGCTTTCTCCGACGGCCAGCAGTAGCAGCCCCTGCCCCACGGCTTCGCAGGACTGCGCTACTCCGGCAACGAAATCCCGCGCCGCGGGGTCGTTGAAGAAGTAGGTCAGCGGTTCGGCCATCACCAGGCCGACGGCACCGGCCCTGCGGGTCCGCAGTGACCGGGCCACCGGATCGGGCCCGGCGTACCCCAGCCGCTTGGCCGTCGCGAGCACCCGCTCGCGCAGGTCGGCGGAGAGTTGATCCGGCCGGTTGAAGGCATTCGAGATGGTGGTGCGCGAGACCTTCAACTCGGCCGCCAAAGACGCCAGGGTCGCACGCCGGCGCGGGGTGGGACTCACGTGCGGTGACGCTACAACCCGCGTGTGCGTGCGTCTGCGCCGCTTCACCGCCGCGCTTTCTACTGGAAACGATTGTCATTAGTATTATGGGTCGGCCGACGGGAGGAATCTGACGTGCGCATGGCGCTGATGCGAAGGCGAGGGGCGCGGGCCGCAGCTCTCGCCCTGCTGGCGGTCCCGGCCGTGCTCGCCGGCTGTGCCGGCGCGGCACACCCGCGCGCCGCGGCCGTGGTGGCGTCCACCGACGTCTGGGGCAGCGTGGCACGCGCGATCACCGGCCGTCATGTCACCGTCACGTCGATCCTGAGCGGCGCGCGCACCGACCCGCACTCATACCAGGCCACTCCCTCCGACGCCGCCGCCCTCGCCGACGCCACCCTGGTCGTCTACAACGGCGGCGGTTACGACCCCTGGGTGGACCAGGTACTGGACCGGCATCGGTCCGTCGCATCCATCGATGCGTACTCGTTCGTCACGAACGGCACGGGCGGCGGGCAACCGCCCAACGAGCACGTCTTCTACGACCTGAGCGTCGCGAAGTCGGTCGCGTCCTCGATCGCCGACCGGATGGCGGTCATCGACCCCCGCAACGCCGGCGATTACCGGGCCAACGCGGCCGAGTTCTGCCGCGGCGCCGACGCGGTCGCCATCTCCGAACACGCGATCGCCAGCGCCTATCCCGACGTCGGGGTCATCGCGACCGAGCCCGTCGGGTATTACTTGATGGCGGCGTCCGGCCTTGTCGATCGCACTCCGCCGGCCTTCACCGCGGCCAACGAGAACGAGACCGACCCGTCGCCGGCCGACATGGCGTCCGTCCTCGACTTGATCGACCACCGTAAGGTCTCGGCGCTGCTCGTCAACCCGCAAACGTCCACCGCCGCGATCACCGGAGTCAAGGACGCCGCGCGGCGCGCGGGTGTCCCGGTGACCGAGGTGACCGAGACGCTGCCCGACGGCGTCGATTATCTGACCTGGCAGCACAGGACGGTCGACCAGTTGCTGGCGGCGCTGCGGGCGAGCCGGTCAGCCGCGCCGTGAGTCTCGAAGCGGTTCGGGCCGTCGGCCGCCACGCCGACGCGGTTTCGCTGAGCGGCGCGCGACTTTCATTCGGTGCCCGCGTGCTCTGGGACCACCTCGACCTGACGGTGCAGCCCGGCGAATTCATCGCGGTGCTGGGACCCAACGGCAGCGGGAAAACGTCGTTGCTCAAAGTGCTGCTCGGGCAGTTGTCGCTGGACTCCGGTGCGGCGCTGGTGGACGGAAAGCCGATTGCCCCGGGCGGCGCCCGGATCGGCTATGTGCCGCAACACCGCCCCATCGACCGGGCCGTGCTGCTGCGCGGGCGCGACCTGGTTCGGTTGGGCGTCGACGGGCGGAGCTGGGGTGCCACCGCGTTGCGGTCCGCCGTCCGGGCCCGCCGGCGCGCAGCGGTGCGCCATGCGCTGGGGCAGGTCGGCGGTGAGCACCTGGCCGACGTCCCGGTCGGGGTGATGTCGGGAGGTGAGCTGCAGCGGGTGCGCATCGCCCAGGCGCTGGCCGGCGACCCGGCGTTGCTGCTGTGCGACGAACCGCTGCTGGCGCTCGACCCGGCCAACGCAAGGCAGGTAGCGGCGCTGATAGACGGCCGCCGCCGGGATGCTGGCACCACGGTCGTCGTCGTCACCCACCAGATCAACGCGATCCTGCCGTATGTGGACAGAGTGCTGTATCTGGTCGACGGCCGGTTCAGGGTGGGAAGCGTCGAAGAGGTAATGACCACCGAGACGCTCTCGGCCCTCTACCGCGCCGACATCCAGGTCGTCAAAGTCAGGGACGGCTACGTGGTGGTGGACGGGTCGGATGACGGGTACGCGCCATGAATCAGCGGCTCGCCGCCGTGTTGGGGCATCTGTTCTCGTTCGACGTCACCGCCCACCTGCTCAGCCACGACTTCGTCCGGCGGGCGCTGCTGGCCGCGGCGCTACTCGGCCTGGTGGCCGGGCTGATCGGGCCCTTCGTCGTGATGCGTCAGATGTCGTTCGCCGTGCACGGATCCAGCGAAATGTCGCTGACGGGTGCGGCCTTCGCGTTGCTGGTCGGGTTCCAGGTGGGCGCGGGCGCGCTGATCGGCAGCGCGCTGGCGGCGGCGCTGTTCGGCATCCTGGGCCAGCGCGCCCGTGAACGCGATTCGGCGGTCGGCGTGGTGCTGGCCTTCGGATTGGGCCTGGCGGTGCTGTTCATCTACCTCTACCCGGGGCGGACAGCCACCAGTTTTGCGCTGCTGACCGGTCAGATCGTCGGCGTCGGCTACACCGGGCTGGCCATGCTGGCGCTGGTCTGCTTGCTCGTCATCGCCGTGCTGGCGACGTGTTACCGCCCGCTGTTGTTCGCCACCGTCGACCCCGACGTCGCGGCGGCCCGCGGCGTGCCCGTGCGGGCGCTGGGCGTCGTGTTCGCCGCGCTGGTCGGAGTGGTGGCGGCCCAGGCCGTGCAGATCGTCGGGGCGCTGCTGGTGATGTCGTTGCTGATCACACCGGCGGCCGCGGCCGCCCGGGTGGTGGCCTCCCCCGCGGTGGCGATGGCGGCCTCGGTGGTGTTTGCCGAGGTGTCCGCCGTCGGGGGAATCGTGCTGTCGCTGGCGCCCGGCGTACCGGTGTCGGTCTTCGTCGCCATCATTTCCTTTGCGATCTACCTGATTTGCCGGCTCATCGGGCGGCGGCGGGATACCTGCGCTTGACGTTCCGGCGCCCCCATAAGCTAGGCGGGTGCCCGCCATCGACCTGAACGCCGACCTGGGCGAGGGCTTCGGCGTCTGGCGCCTCGGCGACGACGACGCCATGCTGGGCATCGTCACGAGCGCCAACGTGGCATGCGGCTTCCACGCGGGTGACCCCGCCGGACTGCTGCGGGTCTGCCGGTCGGCCGCCGAGCGCGGCGTGCGAATCGGGGCGCAGGTGAGCTATCGCGACCTGGCCGGTTTCGGCAGGCGATTCATCGACGTCGCCGCCGACGACCTCGTCGCCGACGTGGTGTACCAGATCGGGGCGCTGCAGGCAATTGCCCATGCAGCGGGATCGGCAGTCTCGTATGTGAAACCCCATGGCGCCCTGTACAACACGATCGTCAGCAACACCGAACAGGCAGCAGCGGTCGCCGAGGCGGTGCGCCTGGTGGACGCCACGCTGCCCGTGTTGGGCATGGCCGGGTCGGCAATCTTCGGCGAGGCCGCCCGCCGCGGCCTGCGCACCGTGGCCGAGGCGTTCGCCGACCGCGCCTACGCGCCGAACGGCCGGCTTGTCTCCCGCCGCGAGCCCGGCGCGTTGCTGAACGACCCGGCCGCGATCGCCGAGCGCGTGGTGACCATGGTGACCACGGGGCGGGTCACCGCGATCGACGGCACCGACGTCCCGGTCGCCGTGGAATCGGTTTGCGTCCATGGAGATTCGCCCGGCGCGGTGCAGATCGCGACCGCGGTTCGCGATCGCCTCACGGCGGCGGGCTGCGACATCGGGGCGTTCTGCTGATGCGCCTGCGGCCCGGTCGCCCCGACATCACCCGCTATGCGGACCGCTTCGATGTGCCCGCCGCCGGACCCGACGCGCCGCTGTCGGTGATGTGGATGGGGGTGGCCACGCTGCTCGTCGACGACGGGTCGACCGCGCTGATGACCGACGGCTACTTCTCCCGTCCCGGCCTCGTGCGGGTCGGACTCGGGAAAGTGACGCCGTCACCGGCCCGCGTCGACGGCTGCCTGGCGCGGGCCAAGGTGTCCCGGCTCGTGGCGGTCGTCGCCCTGCACACCCACATCGACCACGTCATGGACTCGGCACTGGTCGCCGACCGCACCGGCGCCCGACTGGTCGGCGGCGAGTCGGCGGCCAACGTCGGGCGCGGGTACGGGCTGCCGGAAAACCGGATCGTCGTCACGGTCGACGGCGAACCGATTCGATTGGGAACCTTCGAGGTAACGCTGGTGGAGTCTCGCCACTGCCCGCCTGACCGGTTCCCCGGGGCGATCGCCGAACCGCTCATTCCGCCGGTGCGGGCGTCGGCCTACCGCTGCGGCGAGGCCTGGTCGGCGCTGGTGGGACACCTGCCGTCCGGCCGGCGACTGCTGATCCAGGGCAGCGCCGGCTTCGTCCCCGGCGCGCTGGCCGGGCACCGCGCCGATGTTGCCTACCTCAGCGTCGGCCAGCTGGGTCTGCGGCCGCGGTCATATCTGGTCGACTACTGGACCGAGACGGTGCGCGCAGTGGGGGCCCGTCGGGTGGTCATGATCCACTGGGACGACTTCTTCCGGCCGCTGTCCGAGCCGTTGCGGGCGTTGCCCTATGCGGGCGACGACCTGGACGTGTCCATTCGCGTCCTGGACGGGCTGGCCGCCCAGGACGGTGTCACGCTGCACCTGCCGACGGCGTGGCAGCGCCAGGACCCTTGGGCATGAAGCGGTCCGGGCCATGGGCATGATGTGGGACTGACTTGGGGCTGACCGTAGCGCTGTTGCTGCTTGCCGTTGTGCTGGTGTTCGCCGTTGCTCGCCCGGGCGGCCTGCCCGAGGCGCTGGCGGCGATACCGGCGGCCGTTATCGTGGTGGCGATCGGCGCGATCTCGGTGCGTCAGGCAGTGCAAGAGGTCTCCGAGCTGTCAGGGGTCGTCGCTTTTCTGGGCGCGGTCTTGGTGCTCGCCAAACTGTGCGACGACGAGGGGCTGTTCGAGGCCGCCGGTGCGGCGATCGCACGGGGCCGGGTCGGGTCGGGCCCCCTGCTGCGGCGCGTGTTCGTCATTGCCTCGCTGATCACCGCCATCCTCAGCCTGGACGCCGCCGTGGTTTTGCTGACCCCGGTGGTGTTGGCCGCGGTGCGCCGGCTGCGCACCCCGGCGCGGCCCTACGCTTACGCCACCGCTCACCTGGCCAATGGCGCGTCGCTGCTGCTGCCGGTGTCGAACCTGACCAACTTGCTGGCCTTTCACACGGCCCACATCACGTTCACCCGATTCACCCTGCTGATGGCGTTGCCGTGGCTGGGCGCCATCGTGACGCTTTATCTGGTGTTCCGGTGGTTTTTCGCCGCGGATCTGCGCGTGCAGCCCGATCCCCCCGATCCTGAGGAACTCGGACCGCCTCCGCGGCCACCGGTTTTCGTGCTGGTGGTGGTCGGGCTGACGCTGGCGGGGTTCGCGGTCGCCCAGTCCGCGGGTGTGGCTCCCGCTTGGGTGGCGCTGGCGGGCGCCGCGCTGCTCGCGGCGCGCAGCCTGAGCCGGCGGCACACCACGGTGGCGGAGATCGCGCGCTCGGTGCACCCGTCGTTCCTGGTTTTCGTGCTGGCGCTGGGCGTCGTGGTGCAGGCGGTCATGCGGAACGGGATGGACACCGCCATGTCCAGGGTGCTGCCGTCGGGTTCGGAGCTCGCCTCGTTGCTCGCCCTGGCCGCGATCGCCGCCGTGCTGGCCAACGTCGTCAACAACCTGCCCGCCACCCTGGTGCTGCTGCCGCTGGTCGCCCCCAGCGGGCCGGTGGCCATCCTGGCCGTGCTGATCGGGGTCAACATCGGCCCCAACCTGACCTACGTCGGATCACTGTCGAATCTGTTGTGGCGGCGCGTGCTGCGCCAGCACGACGTCCAGGGTGTCCGGGCCGGCGTGGGCGAGTACACCCGCCTCGGGATGTGCACCGTCCCGATCTCACTGACGGTCGCGGTGGTCGCGCTTTGGGTGTCGGCGCGGCTGCTGGGTGTTTAGGTTCGGCGCCGGTAGGCCGGCGGCACCGCCATGCCGAGCTCAATCAGGACGCCGCGCAGCAGCCGCGGGTAGTCGGTGATGATCCCGTCGACACCGAACGAGATTTGCTGGCGCATGGTCACCGCGTCGTCGATGGTCCACGGTATGACCTTCAACCCCAGGGCATGTGCGCGGTCCACGAAAGCGTTGCCGTCGACCAGCGAGCAATCGGGCGCGAGAATGTTGGCCCCGACCATCATCGCGCCGATCATCGGATCGCCGACGACAGCCGGGTTGAGACCGGCCAGCCACGGCGAATCCGGCACCCAGGTCCGCGCATTCCACAACGCCACCAGGGGAATCGCCGGATCGACCTGACGAACCAGCGGCAGTGTGCGCCAGTCGAAGCTTTCAATCTCCACGCTGTCGGTCTTGCCTGCAGAGCGGACCGCGCCCAGGATCACGTCGACGAACTCCCGGGGGCTCGCCGACGTCTCCGGGTTATCGGCCTGCACTTTGGTTTCGATGTTGTAGCGGACATCAGCCCCGTACGAATCGGCGAGCGCGAACACTTGAGGCAGCGTCGCTATCTTGTTGCCGCGCAACACTTCAGCCTGAGGAAACCGGTCGTTCGGCTTGCCGCAGTCCAGCGTGGCGAGCTGCTCGAGGGTGAGATCGTGCACCGGCTTGCCGACATAAGGATACTGCGGGTCGCCCACATCCACGGGCCCGGTGTCGGCACACTGGTCGGGTCCGATCACCGGGTCGTGCCACACCAGCGGCTGGTGATCCCTGGTGATGTTGATATCGAGTTCCAATGTGCTGACGCCCGTTTCGAGCGCCTTGGCGAAGGCCCGCAGGGATTCCCCGGTCGCCATGCCGCGACCACCGGCGTGCGCCTGCAGGTCGAAGGCGGGCAGCGCCGCGGACGCCGTCGGCAGCGCCACGACAAGCGCCCCAGCCAGCGTCAGCCGCACCGCCAACGCCCGCGAGCAGCCGCACAAGCTTCCAAATCTTCGGCGTGTCGCGGGCTTTTGCGTCTGCTCGCGAGCGGGTTCTGCTCCCAGGGAGGCCAGGAAAGAAGTCATCCCCTGCGCTGGCGGGCGATTTCGGCGAGCACCACGCCGGCGGCCACCGAGGCGTTGAGAGATTCGGCATACCCGGCCATCGGGATGGATACCACCTCGTCGCAGTTCTGGCGCACCAGCCGCGACAGGCCCTTGCCCTCCGAGCCGACGACGACAACCAGTGGGTCGGCGCCGTCCAGGTCGTCGAGCGCGGTGTCGCCGTCGGCGTCCAAGCCGATCACCCGCAGCCCGCGATCTCCCCAATCCTTCAGGGTCCTGGTCAGATTCACCGCGCGCGCCACCGGGACGCGCGCTGCTGCGCCGGCGCTGGTGCGCCAGGCCACCGCCGTCACCGAGGCCGAACGCCGCTGCGGGATCAGCACGCCGTGGCCGCCGAACGCGGCGACCGAACGCACGATGGCGCCGAGGTTGCGGGGGTCGGAGATGTTGTCCAACGCGACCAACAACGCGGGCGGTGATTCGGTCGCGGCCGCGAACAAGTCGTCGGGGTGGGCGTAGTGATACGGGGGCACCTGCAGCGCGATGCCCTGGTGCAGGTGGTTGTTGGCCATTCGGTCCAGGTCGGTGCGCGGTACCTCGAGGATGGCGATACCCGAATCGGCGGCCCTGGAGACGGATTCGGTGAGCCGCTCGTCGGCTTCGGCGCCGAGGGCGACGTACAGCGCCGTCGCCGGGACGCCGGCGCGCAGGCACTCCAGCACCGGGTTGCGGCCGAGCACCGTCTCGGTTTCGTCGGTGCGCCCGGCAGGTCGGCGCGACTGGGACTGAGCACGCTTGGCGGCGGGGTGGTTGGGTCGCAGGTGCGCCGGCGGTGTCGGACCCCGGCCCTCCAGCGCACGCCGGCGCTGACCGCCGGAGCCGACGGTCGGGCCCTTCTTGGTACCCGATTTGCGCACCGCCCCGCGGCGCCGCGAGTTACCGGCCACTATCTGCCGTCACCGCCTAACGTCCACTGCGGCCCATCGGCGGTGTCGGTGACCTCGATGCCGGCGTTCTTGAGCCGATCCCGGATCTCGTCGGCCAGCGCCCAGTTGCGTTGCCGGCGCGCCCTTTCGCGGTCTTCCAACTCTGCCCGCACCAGCACGTCGACGGCGGCCAGTGCGGCCGACGTCTCGACGCGGGTTTCCCAGCGCTCGTCCAGTGGGTCGCAGCCCAGGATGCCCATCATCGCGCGGATCGAACCGGCGTGCTGCATTGCGCCCTCCCGATCGCCGGTGTCGAGCGCCCGGTTGCCCTCTGCGCGAATGTGGTGCACCTCGGCCAGCGCCATCGGGACGGCGAGGTCGTCGTCAAGCGCCTCGGCAAACCGCGGCGTCGGTTCGCCGGGCCGGACGCCACCGACCCGCATCCGCACGCGATGCAGGAATTCCTCAACTCCCACATAGGCTTTGACGGCGTCCTGCAAGGCGGTTTCGGAGAATTCCAGCATCGACCGGTAATGCGCGCTGCCCAGGTAGTAGCGCAATTCGGCCGGCCGCACGCGCTGCAGCATGGCCGGGATGGCCAAAACGTTGCCCAGCGACTTGCTCATCTTCTCGCCGCCCATCGTCACCCAGCCGTTGTGCAACCAGTACCGAGCGAAGCCGTCCCCGGCGGCCCGGCTCTGCGCGATCTCGTTCTCGTGATGCGGAAAGATAAGATCCATTCCACCGCAATGGATGTCGAATTCCGGGCCAAGATAGGTGCGCGCCATGGCCGAGCATTCCAGGTGCCAGCCGGGACGCCCACGGCCCCACGGCGTAGGCCACGACGGCTCGCCGGGCTTGGCAGCCTTCCACAGGGTGAAGTCGCGTTGGTCGCGCTTGCACGTGGCGACACCCTCGCCTTGATGGACATCGTCAATCCGGTGCCCGGACAACCGCCCGTACTCGGCATAGCTGAGCACGTCGAAGTAGACGTCACCGCACGCGGCGTACGCGTGGCCGGTTTCGATCAGCCGCTGCATTAATTCGACCATCTGGGTGATGTGCCCGGTGGCCCGCGGCTCCGCCGACGGCGGCAGGACGTCCAGCGCGTCGTAGGCGGCGGTGAAGGCGCGCTCGTAGGTGGCCGCCCACTCCCACCACGGCCGGCCCGCCGCGGCGGCCTTGTTGAGGATCTTGTCGTCGATATCGGTGACGTTGCGGATGAACGCGACGTCGCAGCCCCGCGCGATCAACCAGCGACGCAGGATGTCGAAAGCGACGCCGCTGCGGACATGACCGATGTGCGGCAGCCCCTGCACGGTGGCGCCGCACAGGTAAATCGAGGCGTGGCCCGGGCGCAGCGGAATGAAGTCGCGCACGGCACCAGCCGCCGTGTCGTGGAGCCGCAAACGGGGGCGATCAGTCACGACATGCCAGCTTACCTGCCCAATTACCGTGGCCCCGGGCCGCGATGGCACCCGAGCGTTGCGTCAGCGTGACAGTCGGCGCCCAGCGTCACACCAGGGTGACGCGCGCGTAGCTACTCGATTTCGATCGGTACGACCAGCGCCGTGGCGATCGCGGCCAGGCCCTCGCCGCGCCCGGTCAGGCCCAGCCCGTCGGTGGTGGTCGCTGAGACCGACACCGGCGCCCCCAGCAGCGCCGACAACACCCGCTGCGCCTCGTTGCGACGCGGCCCGACTTTGGGCCGGTTGCCGATCACCTGCACGGCGGCGTTGCCGACCCGGTAGCCAAGCCGCTGTGTCAGTTCGACAACATGGCGCAGCATGTCGGCGCCGCTTACGTCCTTCCAGCGCGGGTCGTCGACGCCGAACACAGCGCCGATATCGCCGAGCCCCGCGGCCGACAGCACCGCGTCGCACAGCGCATGCGCCGCCACGTCACCGTCGGAATGACCGGCACAGCCGTCGGCGCCGGGAAACAGCAGCCCGACCAGCCAGCACGGCCGGCCGGGTTCGATCGGGTGAACGTCGGAGCCTATCCCGACCCTTGGCAGGGGAGGCAGCCTGCTCACCTGCGCACAACCGCCCGGGCCAGCATCAGGTCAAGCTGGGTGGTGATCTTGAACGCCAGCGGGTCGCCGCCGACCACCTGGACCTGACCGCCGACATGCTCGACCAGCGACGCATCGTCGGTGAAGCCGGCGCCGGAGGCGGCGTGAGCGCGGTAGGCGCGCAACAGCAGGTCGGTGGCGAAGCCTTGCGGGGTTTGCACCGCCCGCAGTCCGGCACGTTCGGGTGTGCCCAGAACCACCCCGTTGGCGTCGACGGCCTTGATGGTGTCCGAGAGCGGCAAGGCGGGTACGACGGCGGCATGACCGGCGCGCAGCGCGGCGACCACTCGCGCGATCAGTTGTGGCGGTGTCAGCGCCCGGGCGGCGTCATGGACCAGCACGAACTCCGGGAGGTGCGGCCCGGTGACGGCCGCCAGAGCGAGGCTCACCGACTGGGTGCGGTCCGCACCGCCCGCGACAACGGTGGCCCGGGCGCCCAGAATCTTCCTGGCCTCGTCGATCCGGTCGGGCGGAACCGCCACCACGATTCGGTCGACAACCCCGGATTCCGCCAGGCCGGAAACGGACAGTTCAAGCAGCGTACGCCCGTCGAGTTCGCAGAATGCCTTGGGAACACCAACCGCCAGCCGTTTTCCCGACCCCGCGGCCGGCACGACGGCGACGACCGTGCCGGAGCTGCCTGGGATGCTTGCGCTCCCGAGCACCGAAGCCCCGACCACCGGTGCGTCAGGAGTTTCAGGAAGCGGCGGCCAGAACCTCGTCGAGGATGGTTTCAGCCTTGGCGTCGTCGGTGCTCTCGGCCAGAGCCAACTCACCGACCAGGATCTGCCGGGCCTTGGCCAGCATGCGCTTCTCGCCGGCGGACAAACCGCGCTCCTGGTCGCGACGCCACAGATCGCGCACGACCTCGGCAACCTTGTTGACGTCACCGGAGGCGAGCTTTTCCAGGTTGGCCTTGTAGCGGCGCGACCAGTTCGTCGGCTCTTCCGTGTGGGGGGCCCGCAACACCTGGAAGACCTTGTCGAGGCCTTCCTGACCGACAACGTCACGCACGCCGACGTACTCGGCGTTATCGGCGGGTACTCGAACGGTCAGGTCGCCCTGCGCAACTTTCAAGACGAGATACTCTTTTTGTTCGCCTTTAATAGTCCGGATTTCGATCGCCTCGACTAACGCAGCGCCGTGATGTGGGTAGACAACGGTATCGCCGACCTTGAAGATCATCTGATTCGAGCCCCTTTCGTTACTTCATTCTAACACGGCAACCCGACACGTGCGGAACAACGGTGCAGGTCAGGGGCACTGCGCACGCAAACTAGGGGTTGACAGACAAAGCAAGACATGCAGGTGCGAAGTCTACCAATGCCCATTTTCCGCCCATTTTCGACCCATTCTCGGCCGTGGCGGGCACCCGACGCAACGCTTGCCGCGCTGGTCTGGTGCCCTGCGCTACCGCTGCGGAGGCGTTACTACTACTGTGCATAGTTGTGCATAGTTGTTCATGGTTGCACCGTCCGATCCCCGTTGATCCGTTGCCGTTACGGCGCGAGGCCCAGCAGGAGGCACCCGAGTGAACCGCTTCAAGATCGGCCTGGTTGCGTTGGCGGCCACCCTACTCAGCGGTTGCGGCGCCGGGCAGATTTCCCAGATGGCCACCCAGGAGCCCGCAATCAACGGCAACCGGGTCAACGTGAACAACGTGGCGCTGCGCGATATCCGGATCCAGGCGGTGCAGACCGGTGACTTCCTCCAGCCGGGCCGCAGCGTGGACCTGGTCGCGGTGGCCGTGAACCAGTCGCCGGACACCCCGGACAGGCTATTGGGCATCACCAGCGACATCGGCACGGTGACAATCGGCGGCGATACTTTGTTGCCCGCCGGCGGGATGTTGTTCATCAGTACGCCCGAAGCTCGGTATGTGGCTCCTGGCCCCCTCGATTCGAGCACCGCGGCCAAGGCGACCGTCAGCCTGACGAAGCCCATCAGCAACGGCCTCAACTACAGCTTCACCTTCAATTTCGAGAAGGCTGGGCAAGCGACGGTACAGGTGCCGATTTCGGCCGGTCCTTCGCAACCACCCCAACCGATCTGAGCGCGGCCGGGCGGCCTGACACCCCGGGCCTTGTCGTACCGGGCCTATACCGTCATGGCGTGACAACTGCGCGTTCGCAATATCGCTGCTCGGAATGCCGGCATGTCGCCGCCAAGTGGGTGGGCCGCTGCCCGGAGTGCGGCACGTGGGGCAGCGTCGACGCGGTGGCGGCACTCAGCGCGGTCGGCGGCGCCCGTCGGTCGGCTCCGGCTTCGGCTTCGCGCGCCGTTCCGATCACTTCCATCGAGCCCACCGCGAGTCGGCACCGCGCGACGGGCATAGGGGAACTCGACCGGGTGCTCGGGGGCGGCGTGGTGCCCGGCTCGGTAACGCTGCTGGCGGGCGACCCGGGCGTGGGCAAGTCGACGCTGCTGCTCAAAGTCGCCCACCGCTGGGCGCAGTCGGGCCGGCGGGCGCTGTATGTCTCCGGCGAGGAGTCCGCCGGTCAGGTCCGGTTGCGCGCGGACCGGATCGGCTGCGCCGCCGAGGAGGTCTTCCTGGCCGCCGAGTCCGACTTGCACACGATTTTGGAGCACGTCGCGACGGTCCGGCCCGCGCTGGTGATCGTGGACTCGGTGCAAACCATGTCGACGACGGAGGCCGACGGCCTCGCCGGCGGTGTGACGCAGGTGCGGGCGGTGACCGCCGCGCTGACGGCGGCCGCGAAGGCCAACGGCATCGCGCTGATCCTCGTCGGGCACGTCACCAAGGACGGGGCCATCGCCGGGCCCCGCTCCCTGGAACATCTCGTCGACGTGGTGCTGCATTTCGAGGGTGACCGCAACGGCGCGGTAAGGATGGTGCGCGGGATCAAGAACCGCTTCGGCGCTGCCGACGAGGTCGGATGTTTCATGCTGCACGACAACGGTATCGAGGACGTAGCCGACCCGTCGAACCTGTTTCTCGATCAGCGGCCGGCGCCGGTCGCCGGGACCGCCATCACGGTGAGGCTGGATGGCAAGCGACCGCTGATCGGCGAGGTGCAAGCGCTGCTGGCCGGCCATGTTTCCAAACCGACGGGGGGCTCACCGCGCCGAGCCGTCAGTGGAATCGACCACGCCCGGGCCGCGATGATCATCGCCGTGCTGGAAAAGCACGCCAAATTGAATATCGGCATCAACGACGTCTACCTGTCCACCGTGGGCGGCATGCTGCTGACCGACCCCTCGTCGGATCTCGCCGTCGCGATGGCGTTGGCCTCGGCATACGCCGAGCTCCCGTTGCCCACCACGGCGGTGATGATCGGCGAAGTCGGATTGGCCGGTGACCTGCGCCGGGTCAGCGGCATGGACCGCCGACTCAGCGAAGCCGCGCGCCAGGGATTCACCATCGCGCTCGTTCCGGCCGGCAGCGACACCCGGTCCGACGCCGACACCCGATCCAACACCGGGCCGCCGGGCATCCAGACGCTGACGGCGCCGACCATCGTGGCGGCGCTGGAGCACATGATCGACATCGCCGACCACCGCACGACCGTCCCCGCGGGGCCGCAACGGCTGGACGTATGACGCTGCGGGGCCGCAGAATGACACGCTGTGACCCGTCCGACGCTACGTGAGACTGTCGCCCGCCTGGCTCCGGGCACCGGCCTGCGCGACGGCCTCGAGCGCATCCTGCGCGGCCGCACCGGCGCGCTGATCGTGCTCGGCAACGACGAGAACGTCGAGGCCATCTGCGACGGCGGCTTCACTCTGGACATCCGCTACGCTCCGACCCGGCTGCGCGAGCTGGCAAAGATGGACGGCGCCGTCGTGCTGTCCACCGACGGCAGCCGCATCCTGCGGGCCAACGTCCAGTTGGTCCCAGATCCATCGATATCCACCGACGAATCCGGAACCCGGCATCGGTCCGCAGAACGGGCGGCCATCCAGACCGGTTACCCGGTGATCTCGGTGAGCCACTCGATGAACACCGTCACCGTCTACGTCGGCGGGGATCGCCACGTGGTGGCGGACTCGGCGACCATCCTGTCGCGCGCCAACCAGGCCATCGCGACCCTGGAGCGGTACAAGGCCAGGCTCGACGAGGTCAGCCGGCAGCTGTCGCGCGCCGAGATCGAGGACTTCGTCACGCTGCGCGACGTCATGACGGTCGTGCAACGGCTCGAGCTGGTCCGCCGGATCGGCCTGGTAATCGACAACGACGTCGTCGAACTGGGCACGGACGGGCGCCAGCTGCGGCTGCAGCTCGAGGAATTGCTGGGGGGCAACGACGTCGCCCGGGAACTGATCGTGCGCGACTATCACGCCAGCCCCGAGCCGCTGTCCGAAGCCCAACTGACCGCGACTCTCGACGAGCTGGACGCGCAGTCGGATACCGAGCTGCTCGACTTCACCGCATTGGCAAAGGTTTTCGGCTACCCCTCGACGGCGGAAGCTCAGGACTCGGCACTTAGCCCTCGCGGCTACCGCGCGATGGCCGAGATCCCCCGGCTGCAGTTCGCCCACGTGGACCTGCTGGTGCGGACATTCGGAACTCTGCAGGGGCTGCTGGCCGCCAGTGCCGGCGATTTGCAGTCGGTGGACGGCATCGGCGCCATGTGGGCCCGCCACGTACGGGAAGGCCTGTCGCAGTTGGCGGAGTCGACGATCGCCGATCCGCTGAGTTGAGTGGCGTGAAGGGGCGTCAGGAGGCTCAGCCCGCGGGCGCCGGTGGCGCCTCCGGCGGTGGCGCGATCGCCGGCTGACCCGGCACCGGCCCCGGCCCCGGCGGCGGTGGCGGCTGGTTCAGGATGAACGGAACCGGAAGTGAGCGCAGGTTGCCCAGCTGGACGACGAGGTTGTAGGTGCCCGGCCCGATCGCCGGCCGCGGCAGCGGGCAGTGCGGCGCCGAGCCCATCCCCGTCCAGGTCACCGCGGTCGTCACCTGTTCGCCCGGCGTGAACGTCTTGATCAGCGTCTCGTTGGACGGCGCGCAGTCCAGGTTGGACCACAACCGCTTGTTGTCCAATGAGTACACGTAGGCGGCGAGCACCGCGGCCCCGACGTCGCGCTTGCAGGACACCAGCCCGATGTTGGTGACGACCATCGTGAACTTCGGCTGGTCACCGATGAAGTACTGGGGCGCGTTGGTCAGGCCCTTGACGGCCAGCGTGGAGTCGGGGCAGTCGTCACCCTCCTTGAGCACCGGCGGCGGCTGCACCGCGGCTGTCGGAGTGGGCGACTCCGGGTTCTGTCCCTGCGGGGCGGGCACCGGGGTGGCGCCCCCTTGTCCCGGCGGGACCGGCGCCTGAGGCGGGGGCGCGGCGGGCGCGCTAGGGGCGGAGTTGGGCTTGTTGGCGTTGGCGGGTTTGGCGCCCCCGCTATGACTCATGAAGGCGACGGCGATGGCGACCACGATCCCGACGACGGCCACCGCGATGCCCAGGGCCAGGCCCCTGCGCCGCCAATAGATTTCGGTAGGTAGCGGGCCACGCGGTTCCAGATCCAGCACATTCCTACCGTAGGACCAGGTCACGCCGATTTGTTCGACCCGCCTCGGCGTGTCGCGAGGTTTGCTGGAGAACGACTGTGTTAATCGGCGCGCCGACACCGACCCGTCAGGTGGCGGTGAACTGGCTCAGCTCGAAGATGCCCAGGCGTTTCTCGATGTCGGCCACGTGGCCGACCACCCCTTGGAAGCCGGCCTGGCCGAAGCGCCGGTGCTCCTCGTCCTCGAAGGTCTCCGCCATGTCCCGCAGCTCGTTGGCGGGCACCACGTCGCGCAGTGCCGGGAAGATTACGGTGTCCTCCCGCGCCTCGTGCGGCTCATACATCCGGATGAACGCCGACATGGCCTGCGCGAGGGCCTCCCGCGCGGGCCGGTCGGACGGCGCCGACGCGGCCGTGCCGGCGAGCACCCGGTCGGTGACCACGCGGCCGTGCTGGTGCTGGGTGCTCAGCACCCCCAGTGTCGATATCACCGTCTGGTCGACGCGCTTGCCCGCCTGCTGCAGCCTGGGGAAGACGTACCGTTCCTCGAGCTGTTCGTGGTAGTCCTCGATGAAGCTCCGGATAATGCCCGCGCCCGCGTTCAGCGCCTCGGCGGGAAACGGCTCCAAGGTCTCGAGGCGCCGAATCCCCTCTCGGTAGATGAGCAGGACTCGCTTGAGCACGCCGTGCTCACGCATCAAGTCCTCCGGTGGGGTGACGGGAAGTTCGTCCTCGGGCGGCTTGGGCCGGGGGCTGCTACACGACGCGAGCGCGACCGCGCCCGCAGCGCTGGTTGAGGCCGCCAGCAGGCTGCGCCGGCTCACGGCCGGTGGCGTCTGACCCGTCACGCGCCGCACCGGGCCTCAGCCGGCGGCCGTCTCACCGATGTCGCCGGCGTGGTCGACCAACGCGACCCGCCCGTCGGCCAGGTGATAGGTGGCGCCCGCGACCGCCAGGGTGCCGGCGGCCACCCTCTCGGCAATGGCCGTCGAGCGCGCCACGAGCTGCGCCACCGTTTCGCGCACGTGCCGTTCCTCGAACTCGTCGACGCGGCTCAATCCGTCGCGGCGCGCCATCAGGATGGACGGTGTGACCCGTTCCACCACGTCCCGCACGAAACCACCCGGTATCGCGCCGTCGTCGATCGCGGCCACCGCGGCCTTGACGGCGCCGCAGCTGTTGTGGCCCAGGACGACGATCAGGGGCACGTCGAGCACCGTCACGGCGAACTCGATCGACCCCAACACCGCCGTGTCGATGGCCTGCCCGGCGGTGCGCACCACGAACATGTCACCCAGACCCTGGTCGAAGATGAGCTCGGCGGCCACCCGGCTGTCCGCGCAGCCGAACACGACCGCGATGGGGTTCTGACCCCCGGCCAGGCTGGCCCGGTGCTCGACGCTCTGGCTCGGGTGCTCTTGGCTACCGGCGACGAATCGCTCGTTACCCTCTTTGAGTGCTTTCCACGCGGTTATCGGACTGGTATCGGGCATGGCTGACATTGTGGTGTGCGGCAGCCGTCTATGACTAGCGGGGCTAGTTCAAGGACTGGCTCACGGCGCATCGCCGCCGATGAGCTTCTGGCGTGGTACGAACGGTCGCACCGCGACCTGCCCTGGCGCGAACCCGGTGTCGATGCGTGGCAGATCCTGGTCAGCGAGTTCATGTTGCAGCAGACGCCGGTGGCGCGCGTGCTGCCCATCTGGCCGGATTGGGTACGGCGCTGGCCCGATGCGTCGGCCACCGCCGCCGCCACTCCCGC